>Ga0209136_1000011_pt1 | contig 143675 bp, 126 predicted proteins | sample SaaInl0LU_22_DNA_FD_184640 | JGI IMG/M metagenome (GOLD analysis project Ga0209136, IMG submission 184640) | Marine microbial communities from expanding oxygen minimum zones in the Saanich Inlet - ESP_90LU_22_DNA (SPAdes) (version 2) | ecosystem: Environmental > Aquatic > Marine > Intertidal... | reverse complement strand
TACGCACCCGTGCGCCGGTCGTCAGCAAAAGCAAGCTTTCCTGTTACCCCTCGACTTGCATGTGTTAGGCCTGCCGCTAGCGTTCATCCTGAGCCAGGATCAAACTCTCCATTGTAATGTGTTGTTTTTTCCTAGCTATTAACTTCAAAGATAATTGACAAGATTTTTTGCATTCTTGTTTCTTAAACCAATATGTAAAGAACTTTTCTTCTTTTCTCCTATCTCTCGATTGGGACGGCAAATGTACAATGAATTGTAACACTTGCAACAACTAATCTTAAAAAGATTTGGTTGATTTTCATCCAGTATTTCAGAAGAGCGTGCTTCTCTCAAAGCGGCTGCAAATGTATGTGTCTTTTGGACATATACAAGAGGTTGCTAAGCTTATTTTTCGACTTTTTTAGACTCCTACTGAATATCAAGGAGTTGTCAATGAGACCGAGATGATTTTTCCTCTCATCACGCGATGCGCACTGGTTGCAAAGTTGAAAATATAGGGGCTAAGATCTTTTGGAGCGATGGGTGCGTCGTATCCTGGGAATGCTTCTTGGAGCATTTCTGTCTGGACTGCGCCCAGTGCAAGACAGTTAAATGCAAGCTCAGAGTCTTGGAATTCAGCTTGGAGGCATTCGGTGAGGATCGACAAGGCACCTTTGGAGGAACTGTACGCGGTAAGTCCCGGAAATTTCACGGAGCCTTGAACGCCACCCACTGAACTGATATTTACGATGTGGGTATCGGGGCGGAATTGGTCGCGGAGGAGATTGATGAGCTGAAAAGGAGCAAATACGTTGATAGTGTAAATACGTTGTAAATCCTCCATGGATATCTCAGACATCGGTTTATTGATGAGCGCCCCTGCATTATTGATGAGCACATCTACCGGGAGATTCGGCAAATCTGCCTTCGCAAAGGACAAAAGATCCAAGGAGATCAAGGTGAGCTGTTCGGGGTATTCGAGTTGGAGCTGTTGTAACGGCTTGATGTTACGTGTTAGCACGACTACGTTCCAGTGGTTGGATAAAAATTCCTGTGCGGTAGATAAGCCAATGCCTCGAGAGGCGCCAGTAATCCAAGCGTATTTAGGAGTGGATGTGTTCATGGAGTAAGAATTGGTTCTATTTGAAATAGAGGAAGAATAAAAAGCGGCCCAACATATAACATGAAGGGCCGCTCTGTACGTGTCATTTTAAAAATTGGTCTTCGATTAGACCAACATAGTAACTGGGTTTTCCAAGAAGCCCTTCACCGTTTGTAAGAATGCTGCACCTGATGCGCCGTCAATCACTCGGTGATCACAACTCAAGGTCACTTTCATTACGTTACCTGGTACTACAGCGCCGTCTTTGACTACTGGAACCTGCTTGATACCTCCTACAGCCATGATCGCAGCATCTGGTGGATTTACAATGGCAGTGAATTCCTCCACACCAAACATACCTAAGTTAGAAATAGTGAAGGTGTTCCCTTCCCAATCCGAAGGCTGTAGTTTCTTGTCTTTCGCTTTACCCGCCAAATCTTTGACGTTAGCCGAAATACTAGACAACGGCATTTGATCCGCGTGACGTAGTACTGGAACTAATAAACCGTCTTCGATCGCAACCGCAACACCGATGTGTACATGGTCGTTTTGACGGATAAGATCGCCCAACCAAGCAGAGTTGATTATTGGATGCTTTTTCAAGGCAAGCGCACAAGACTTCACTACAAGATCATTAAAGCTGATTTTCACGTCACCCGATGCATTCATCGACTTACGGGCAGCAATCGCGTTGTCCATATCGATGTCCATGGTAATGTAAAAGTGCGGTGCAGTGTTTTTGCTCTCGCTCAAACGCTTTGCAATGACCTTTCTCATTTGGCTCACCGGCAAATCTGTATAATTCTCTACACCGGCTGGAACAGCAGGCACAGATGAAACTCCAGGTTGCGTAGAAGTATGGAATGCTGGGTTGAATGAATCTACGTCGCGCTTAACCACGCGACCGTGATCTCCCGATCCTTGTACCATCGCTAAATCAATACCACGATCAGCCGCTAATTTACGTGCCAAAGGTGAAGCCTTGATTCCTTCGTCGTTATTCGTAATTACCGGAGCAGGAGTCGCAACTGGCGCAGGAGCAGGTGTCGCTACAGGAGCTGGAGCTGCTGCAGGTGCTGGCGCTGGTACTTCTTCTTTAACTGGAGCAGCTGCCTCGGCAGGTGCCGCATTACCAGCTTTTAATGCCTCGATATCTTCACCGTCTTCACCTAAAATGGCAAGAACCGTATCGACAGGAGCCGTAGCGCCTTCAGCTACACCAATGTAAAGTAACTTTCCCTCTTGACCTGGGAATGCTTCGAACTCCATGGTTGCTTTATCCGTTTCGATTTCAGCCAACAAATCTCCTTCGTTAACTGAGTCACCTACTTGCTTGTGCCACTTCGCTACCACACCTTCGGTCATGGTATCCGACAAACGCGGCATGTTGATTACTATAGCCATCTTTATCTGGTATTAGTCTTTGATAAACGGGTAGTCTTCCTGAGCGTAAACGCCCTTGTAAAGCTCTGAGGGATCTGGATATTCGCTTGCTTCAGCGAAGTCTACACACTCTTTAACAAGTGCTTTGACGCGTTGGTTAATCGCTTCGATCTCCTCATCAGAGGCCCATTTCTTTTCCTTAATCTTATTCAAACAAAGTGTGATAGGATCTTTCGCTTGGTATTCAGCCACTTCATCCTTCGATCTGTATTTCTGCGGATCTGACATGGAGTGTCCTTTATAACGGTACGTGCGGATCTCCAGAAGTGTTGGACCGTCACCTTCACGAGCACGCTCCATAGCCTCATGAACTGCGTCATAAACAGCGATAGGGTCCATTCCGTCCACTGGTCGGTTTGGCATATCGTAGGCGTCACCTAGTTTATGAATATCAGTATGATTTGCAGTACGAGCAACTGATGTACCCATCGCATAACCGTTGTTCTCAACAATAAAGACTACCGGCAACTGCCATAGCATAGCTAAGTTAGCAGCCTCGTGCCAAGCACCCTGGCGAATGGCACCGTCACCCATGTAGGTTAGGGTAACGTTTTTATTCCCTTTGTATTTGTCCGCGAATGCAAGACCAGCACCTAGTGGAATTTGACCACCTACAATCCCATGACCACCCCAAAAACCTAGATCTGGAGAGAACATGTGCATAGAACCACCTTTACCTCTAGAGGTACCTGTGACTTTACCCATAAGTTCTGCCATGATACGTCTTGGATCTTCACCCAAAGCGATTGGCTGTACGTGGTTACGGTACGCAGTGATCATTTTATCACCCTTTTCCATCGCGTAAGCAGAACCCGCGAGAATGGCCTCCTGACCATTATATAAGTGGAGGAATCCACGGATTTTTTGCTGGATGTAAAGAGCTGCGGACATGTCCTCAAACTTTCTCCAGAAGAGCATGTCTTCGTACCACTGCATGTAAGTGGCTTTGGTGATGCGCTTTTTAGCCATTTGTCAAGATGTATTATTTGTGCGACAAAAATAACGCAAAACCCCACCTAGCAAAATAAGATGGGAGTTTTAAGTTGAAGATGTAACGCCGAGGCGTTTTAAATGTTCTACTGCTCTAAGAATCCGTCGATGTTGAAGGCCATTGAGAATCTTAAGGTATTCTCTAAAGGCGAACGAGTAGTGGGGCTGGCAGGAATCAAATAGGCCATGTCAATCGTAAATACGTTGTAGACCAAACCGAATCCAAGCGTTACATATTGACGGTTTCCTTTAAGCTTGTGTTCTTGCAGGTATCCAGTGCGAGCAAACAAGAAGTCGTTGTACTTGTACTCCAGGCCGAAATTGTAGATGTTTTCCTGCAACAGCTCTTGGACTCCGCCAGGTTTTGATGCTGGATTGAAGCTTTGAATCACCCCTACTAAAGGAGTCATATCGTCTGTATCTACCCCAGCAACAATCTCGCCGTCTACCCCGAGTTGTGGAGGAGTTGGAACTAGGAGTCTGTTGATGTCTAGGTACACCGATAATGCGTTGTAATCGTCAATTTCCAAGTGGTAGCCACCGCCAAGACGTAGGTTGGTCGGCAAAAAGTCTGAATTACCACTTTCTGAATAGGCGATTTTCGCACCGAGGTTGGTCATTGCAAGACCCGCAGTGAATGCTTGACGACGTCCGCCCTTGATATTTGTGTAGTCGCTTTGGTAGTAAAAACCGATATCGGCTGCACCACTTTGACCAGGCTTGGTTTGAAGTCCTTGAACGACTTGGCCTTGAGCTATATCCGAAAAAATCCAACGCAACGCAGTCCCTGCACTCCAGCGGTCACTGAGTTTAAGTGCATAAGCTACATCGAAGTAGAATTCATAGGGATTGAAGGTTCCTAAAGAGTTGCCGCTAGCGTCCGTAAAGTTGATTTCACCTAAAGAGAAGTAACGTAGCGAAGCACTGATGCCTTGACGGTCACTGAGCGCTTTCGAATAGTTGACATATGCGAGATCGATATCTGGAACTAATCGTGACATCCAAGGCGTGTAAGAAAGTGCTAAGGAAGCGTCTTTATTTTCGAGAAAAGCCAATTTAGCAGGATTCCAAGCGGAAGAATTTCCATCTGGAGTCGAGGCAACACCCACATCTCCCATAGCACCAGCGCGGGAGTCCGGAGAGACCAAGAGGATAGGAACCGCAGTGGTTACTACGTTGTATTTCAAATCGTTCTGAGCTTTCACGCATAAAGCAGAAGTCATGGCCAGAAGGAGTAGGAAGTATTTTTTCATAAAGATTCGCTTGTCGCAGCGCAAGTTTAACGTATTAATATGAGCTTTTCTTGTATCACAGCAGATTTTCCGTTGGAATCTGACACCCATTGGACGCGGGCATGGTAAAATCCTGAGGTGAGCATTCCCGACGGTACGGAAGAAACCTTAAATACGGGAAGATCTGCCGTTGCGTAGTTCAGGGTCAAATGCTGCTGCCAAGTATGAACGGATTGCCCTTGGTTGTTGATCAAATCTAGACGAAGGATTCCTTGCTGTCCTTGCTGGTTGTGTGAAAGTGCGAAGTGCACCTGTTCAGTGAATGGGTTGGGGTAGACTTTTAATTGGTCCAGGATAGGTAAAGCAGCATCGATTACATTGAAACTGATGCTGTCATAACCCCACTGATTCAGAACGTCCCATGCGCGTAATTCGAGGGAGTGCAAGCCGGGTTCGAGACCGTAAAATGGATACTGTACAGTGCCTCGGTCGTAACGGTCCATGTCGCTTTGGTAAAAATCGTTCACATTGATGTCCACCCCGTCTAAGGTCATAGTGATGTTGTGACCAATTCCAAGTCCAACCGCATTGATACCACTCTCGTCTTTCAAAAGCCCTAAGCCCAATGGGTTTTCGTTGGTTGAGGCCCCAGAAATGAAATTGGTGTCGTTCACAAAGAGTCGCACCTCAGGTCCATCGGTATCAGTGACTAATCCGTCGAAGACCCCTCCGATTAAACGGCTGCGATCGCCACCCCATGCATCTTGAACTCCATCGGTTGCATAGGCCAATACTTTCGCCTGCCCGACTGCTAGGTTAATGTCGAGAGGAACACGGAATTCGATGGAGAATTTGCCTTGATCGACGGTTGCCTTTCCTTTAAAGATTGCATTGTTTTGGGTCGAGAAGTTAAACACTCCCCCTACCCCGTCATTCACCTTCGTTCGCTGCGGCTGTGCCTTATCGAAAATACTCACCCAAACTTCTCCGGTGAAATCTTGCAGTGGAATGCCCGCAGAGGTACTGAGCGAACCGCTCAACTGCACCCAATTCAGCGCTTTGAGCGTATCGCTGAAGCTCTGCCAGGCAATGCCATTGATAGAGTCGAACTGAACGCGGTGCTGCGGTCGAGCCAAGGGCAATGCTGGGTCTCCGATCAAGGAAAATTTTATTTTGTCACCGCTAATGTTGTTGTTCTTGGTCTCGCGCAATACGTCTCCGAGTCTTGGCTGCTCGAGTATCATCATGTTGCGGTTGAGTAACCTGTTGAGATCGTACGTGCTGTTTGTTGCAAAAACAGAACGTGTTGTAGAGAACAAGGCGATCGCACCGCCGTCGGGGTTTAAGAACAATTGTTCCCCGGCACTCACACGTTTCGCGTCGTCAAATCTGGTGAACTCACAGGTGATGGTGGTGAAGACGGGCAAGGCCGTTGCGTTCGACCAATTTGATATGTCCTCCAACTGCAAAATGCGTTCTGTGGTCCACCCTACTTCCCCTCCGTGGCCAACAAACGAAACTACAAGCGCACCCTGGTCTACTTCACGATAGAGTTTTTCTCGCACCGACGGGTAACGCTGTGACCCGGGCTTAGCCTCTTGTGCATAGGCATCTGAATAAATTTTCACAATATCCAATTCAGGGCGCGAAGTATCTAAATTCCGCGCGAGCTGATCCTGTACGATAGCAAACTCTTTCTCCCACGCGTGATCGGCATCATCGGCAACCAATACTGCTTTGGAGCGCCAAGGACCGAAGCGGTCTGACGAGGCGAGGTACCGCTCAATTTTATCGACCGCTGCGGTGGCCGAAGAAGAATTGGTCACTGGTAAACGACCAATGCCAATATCAAGACTGCTTACGAACCAATTCAATCCTTCGCCTTGCTCTAAATACCCGTAATAATCATCGGTGATGTACGACGAATACAGGCTAAAGCTTTGGTAACTCTCAAAAGTGGGAACAAGGTTAGAACGCTCGGCCAATTTTTCTTTGTAGTCGTACGACGCATCACCAAACAAAGTCAAATACCGCAGTGCGCCACCTTGAGCATTGTACACTGTATATAAGAATTCTCGGACCGCCGCGATGTCAGGAGTCCCGGCATTCACTAGGGCATAAATATCGTCTAATGCAACTGCCCTGGACAACAAACCTCGGTCGGTGTGAAGACGCGCCAATCGCTGTGCTTGTTCCAGCAAAGAATCTGGCGCTATAATAAGGTTAGCCACAGACTGAAAGTCGGAATAATTTAGAAGGGTGTCATTTCGTTCAAACCGCAACTCAAATGCCTCTTCAGGAGCCACAACGAGGTATTGACGCAAGGAGTCTTCGAGGGAATTCCATGCGAGGGAATTGGCCGATTTCTGCGCAGTAACTTCTCGTACATGCTCCGGATCAGTGATCTCGAATACTACTAATGAAGACGGATTCGTTGCACCAATTTCAATCTTCGAGGATTTCGTAGAGTCACGCCTGAAGTTTTGAAAATGCTTCTGATAGTTCGGAGTGTTTTCGTGGGTCGCATCAGAAAAATAATTGACTATCAACTGATCTAACCACATCGCCGCACCAGTATTCCCAGCCTTATCATACTCTAGGGTAATCGTATTCAAGGCACTTCCTGAAGTGATTGTCGTGCTCAACTGGCGTTCCGTCACATAGTTTGAAACTGAATTTGTTCCTACAGCGGGGAAACTCACCGAATTCCCACCTGTCACTTCCAAACGAGTGTTTGATGTACTCGCTCGTGCAACGGCACGAACATCAACCGTTACGGGCGAATTCCCCAATGCTTCAAGAGGCAAGGCATAAGAACGGGTCGTAGTAAAGTCAAAAAGATCACCGAACCAGCGTCTACCGGTGGCTATTAGGTTTGTCTGGGCGGAGTCCACTACGTGGTATTGAAGGTGGGCACCTATAGTTCGAGAAGGCGTAACATCAACCGCAGCGGCAGAACTCATTTGCCCATCATTCTCATCGGCAGTCATCCCTACAAGAACGTATTCGCGCTCACTGTAGGCATGTTCACTGTAGCTATAGGAACTGTCTTGCAATGAGAATGAGACAGAAAAAGGCGCTTCGAGGTAAAACAGAATTCTGGAATTCGCATCAAGGAGTCCGTCGTTATCCAAAACTTTATATTGCGCCGGAACTAGACCATGCTGAGACGCGCCATTGGTGTGCGACAGCTCCCCTTCCGGCCGATGTAAAACAAGGAGTCTATTAAGTGAGGCGCCTGCCTCGAGAATTCCCTGGTCGATCAAGGTTTGTCCGTCCAACTGATGCACACCAGAACGCATGGAGGAAAATAAGGCGTAGTGTCCTTCGTCCAAAGAGAATTGGCCTTGGAGGGAAAGGGAAATCAACCCGAAAAATAGGACTACGACCTTCTTCATTCTAGCAAAGTTACGTTACGAGTATAACATTTCATGGATTGAAAACGTTTAAAGACTAACGATACAAGCAGGGCAAATCGTACTTTTTTTGCTTATACTTGTTGCTTGAAAACACTGGTAAATCAATGAATGCATTGAACACACGCAAGTTAAAACTGCTTATTGCATTGACTGTCAGCACCTTAAGCTTTGCTCAAGATGCTCATTTCAGCCAATATTATGCAAACCCCATCTATTTAAATCCTGCCTTTGCAGGTTTGGATAGATGCCCTACTGTGCACACAAACTACAGAAATCAGTACCCGGAATTGGGCGTGTACCAAACTTATTCTGCCTCGTACGACCAATATGTTGACAAACTCAACGGTGGTGTTGCGATAATGGCCCTGCGCGATGATGCCGGTAATGGGGCGCTCAACCTCACTGAGGTGAGTGCAGTATACAGCTACCATTTGGAAGTAAATCGTAAATTCTCTTTACTGAGTGGTTTTCAGGCAACTTTCCGCCAGAGAGCCTTGGATTGGGGACAGTTTACATTCCCGGACATGATCGATCCATTCTACGGATTTGTGCTACCTACAAATGAGGTGGCACCGGGAAATAACTTTAACAACCACCTAGATCTGAGTTTCGGTATGCTTGGTTTCACTGACCGCTGGTATATCGGTGTAGTTGGTCATCACCTCACTGAACCCAACGAAGCATTTTTGAGTCAAAGCAGACTTCCTTTGAAGCTTACGGCGCATGCTGGAGCAAATATTCCAATAGGAAGAAAGCGTCTACACAATAGTTTGCAATCGTACATCGTTCCTAATATAGTCTACCAGCAGCAAGGTTCTGCATCACAGCTTACAGCGGGTGTTAGTTTTGCTCGTGGACCCTTGGCGGGAGGTTTAGCTGTACGTCAGGGATCATTCAATCCTGATGCTGTAATATTCATTTTAGGAATTACACCACCAGATTTACCATGGACCTTTGGTTACAGCTACGATTACACAATTAGTGATTTGACCAACACACTAGGTGGGTCGCATGAGGTGAGTTTAGGATATAAACTTCCATGTCGCACTCGAGCTAGTAAAATTAGAGCACTGAAGTGCCCTAAATTCTAAACAACGAAACAACTGAATATACATGAATACGTTCGTTAAATTTTCTCTTGCTACTGCCGCAGCTGCTCTCATGATGAGCTGTGCCGGACCACAGTCGAATTCGACGGGTTGGTCTATTAACAACAAGAAGAACGGTGGATTCCAGGCCAACTTGAACTACAAGGGTCAAGAAACTGGACCAGGACTCGTTTTTGTTGAAGGTGGTACTTTCATGATGGGTCAGGTTGAAGAAGACTTCATCAAAGATTGGAACAACGTTCCACGTCGCGTAACGGTAAGTTCGTTTTACATGGACGAAAATGAGGTTACTAACGTAGATTACCGTGAGTACCTCTACTGGTTGCGTCGTGTATACGATTACGACTACTACCCTGAAATTTACAAAAGCGCTTTGCCTGATACATTAGTATGGAGAGACAAACTTGCGTACAATGATAATTTCGTAGAGAACTATCTACGTCACCCTGCCTACAATTACTACCCAGTGGTAGGTGTAAGCTGGTTGCAAGCTCAACGTTTTTGTTCTTGGAGAACAGACCGTGTAAACGAAGCGATTCTTATCAATGAGGGCGTTTTGAAAGAGATGCCGGATCAGATGGATGCGGATCACTTCAACACTGAAGTCTACCTCTACAAGCAGGGAGAATACGTTCAACAAAACAAGAAAGGCCTTAAGGACTTGAACCCTACCAGTATCTATGGTAAAGAGGGACGTCCAGCACGCATCGAAGATGGTATCGTGTTGCCGAAGTACCGCCTTCCTACAGAAGCGGAATGGGAATACGCTGCGTATGCCGATGGTGGCAAGCGTATTTACAACCGTGTTGTAGACAAGAACAAGTATACTTGGAACGGAAATGCTACACGTAATCCCGATGCTCAAGAGCGTGGAGAGATCCTAGCGAACTTCAAGCGCGGGCGTGGTGATAACATGGGTACTTCAGGCTGGTTGAATGATGAAGCTGATGTAACCATGCAGGTTCGTTTCTACCCTCCTAACGACTTCGGTCTTTATGACATGGCAGGTAACGTTGCAGAGTGGGTTATGGATGTTTACCGTCCTGTATCTTCATACGATGTTACTGACTTCCGTGCCTTCCGCGGAAATGAATTCAAGCACTACGATAAGAACTACCAGGACATCGGTTCACTTGAGGTACTGCAAGACCCGCAAAAAGAAGTACGTAATGGAGATACCGTGATTGTACGTCTTCCAGGTCAGCTTCCATTGCGTGATGTAACGGTTGAAGAAAATGTAAAACGTCGCAACTACGAAAAAGCGGATTACCGCGATTATCTAGATGGCGATACCGAGAGCTCGCAAAACTATGCGAACCCAACTCAAGAGGGAGAAGCTCCGATGTACGACTACGGAAATAAAACTCTTATCGGTAATACCACTCGTGTTTACAAAGGCGGTAGTTGGAAAGATCGTGCCTACTGGTTGAGCCCAGGAACACGTCGTTACCTTGAGGAAGATCAAAGCACGGATTACATCGGTTTCCGTTGTGCTATGGATCGCGTAGGATTCCAGAACATAGATAGCAAGAAAAAGAAGCGCCCAACGAAAGTTAAGCGTCACAACTTTAAGCGTTACCAGATGTAATCTGAACGTTGAAAACAATAAAAAGCCTCGCATTGCGGGGCTTTTTTTATGCCGTATTTTTCCAAAACGAATCAACTGACCGTATTCATTATGACGCCATTCGAAGCATTTCTTACCTGCAGGGAAATTTCCACCGATACTCGCAATATCATTCCTGGCAGCGTATTCTTTGCGCTAAAAGGTGCTCGGTTCAACGGGAATGATTTTGCTCTTCAAGCGCTCAAAGAAGGTGCCTCCTATGCGGTCGTAGATGAACCTGTAGGTGCAGATCCAAGAATCCTTGAGGTAGAAGACGTACTCCAAAGCTTACAAGATTGTGCACGCGACTATAGAAGATCTTTACAAATTCCGGTCGTAGGTCTTACCGGAAGTAATGGTAAGACCACCAATAAAGAATTGTTCTCAGCCGTATTACAGCAACGTTATACAACGCATGCAACGGCTGGCAACTTTAACAATCATATCGGTGTACCCCTCACACTGCTCGCTATTCCAGAGGACAGTGAAATTGCAATCATAGAGATGGGAGCGAATCATCAACGAGAAATTGCCCTTCTTTCCTCCATAGCGGAACCCACCATAGGTTACATCACCAATTATGGCAAAGCCCATATGGAAGGATTTGGTGGCGTGGAAGGCATCATCAAAGGGAAGAGTGAACTGTACGACTATTGCCGAACAGCTAATGCTCAGGTCATGATCAATTTTGACGATGCGATACAAGTAGAGAAAAGTGCAGGTATTGCTCTTTTTGGTTACGGACTCGACGCAGGATTGATTTGGCGTAGTTCAACTACTTCGGAATTTGCTGGCATCCAATTCGATTTCGAAGGTGCGAGGTATACGGTGCAAAGTAAACTGAGCGGAGCTTTTAACGAGCAAAACATCGCTGCGGCGGTATGTCTTGGACTCCATTTCGAGGTGTCTCCTGAGGCCATAGTCGAAGCTATTGAGGGCTATACCCCGGACATGAATCGTGTAGAATGGCGCTATACGGCACACAACAAAATATTACTGGATGCTTATAACGCCAATCCAACAAGCATGGCACTGAGCGTAGAGAGTTTCGCTAAATGGCATAGCGAGGGCTGGATGATTCTAGGAGACATGTTCGAAATAGGCGATAGCACACAGCAGGAACATACCGAAATGATTCAGCGTATAGAAAGCTTGGGCATGCACGAACGTACGGTGCTGGTCGGTAAACTCTTCGGCAGCTGTGCATGGAAAGGTTTGCAGTTTGATTCTACGGAAGAATTGATGGAGTATTGGAATAAAAAAGGCGCCCCGAAGGACGCCCATATTTTACTGAAAGGATCAAGAGGCATTGCTTTAGAAAAGCTGCTGCCGGTCTTGTAATCCTTAGCTGTTTTTGATCATATCGCGTGAAATCACGATGCGCTGAATTTCAGAAGTACCTTCGTAAATCTGAGTGATTTTTGCGTCGCGCATCAAGCGTTCCACGTGGTATTCTTTTACGAATCCGTAGCCGCCGTGCACTTGCACCGCTTCTGTGCTCACCCACATAGCTGCTTCAGAAGCTGCCAGTTTCGCCATAGCGCTTTCTTTATCGTAGCTCATTCCCTGATCCTTCAACCAAGCTGCCTTGTACACAAGCATACGTGCTTGCTCCACTTTCATTTCCATGTCCGCGAGTTTGAACGCAATCGCCTGATGCTCGTGGATCGGTTTACCGAAAGTAGTTCGCTCTTTAGAGTACGAAAGTGCTAGATCCAACGCTCCTTGTGCAATACCTAGTGCTTGAGCTGCAATACCAATACGGCCACCACTTAAGGTCTTCATAGCGAATTTAAAGCCGAAGCCATCCTCTCCGATACGGTTCTCTTTAGGAACCTTGACATCATTGAACAGTAAGGTGTGTGTATCTGAACCTCGAATACCGAGTTTGTCTTCTTTTTTACCGACTACGAAACCTTCCATGCCCTTTTCAACGATCAAAACGTTGATACCACGGTGGCCTTTTTCACGATCCGTTTGTGCAACTACAAGCGCTATTTCACAAGTGTTTCCGTTCGTAATCCAGTTCTTCGTTCCGTTCAAAAGGTAGTGATCGCCCATGTCGATCGCCGTAGTCGTCTGCGAAGTTGCATCAGAACCGGCCTCTGGCTCACTCAAACAAAAAGATCCGATGATCTCCCCTGAGGCTAAACGCGGAAGGTATTTTTTCTTCTGTTCTTCGTTACCGAAAGTCTCAAGACCCCAACAAACTAGCGAGTTATTTACACTCACAACCACGGAAGCTGAAGCGTCAATCTTTGACAACTCCTCCATGGCTAAAACGTAGGACATGGTATCCATGCCTGAACCTCCATTTTCTAGAGAAACCATCATACCCATGAAACCTAGTTCACCGAGTTTTTTGATTTGTTCGTGCGGAAACTCCTGTTTGTCGTCGCGCTCGATAACGCCAGGAAGTAATTCGGTTTGTGCAAAATCGCGCGCTGCATCGCGGATCATTAAATGCTCTTCTGATAGGTTGAAGTTCATCGAAAATTCTGTTTATAATTGGTGCTGTAAATGTACGAAGCAACTCGCAATGTATTGGGATTAATGAGCGGCACATCGCTAGACGGTATGGATGCAGCTATAGTGCGGTTTGAGCAAGGTGAACACTTGGACTTCAAACTGCTGGACTTCTTCCATTTTCCGTACCCTGAGGCACTGAAAATACTCGCGGAAAAGACATTTTTCGACCGCAGGTTGTTGCCCGAACTCGAAGAACGATTCGCGGATTGGACCGTTTCGGTGATTCGATCGGTTCAAGATCAGTCCAGCCATGCATTTGATGTCGTAGGGTCGCACGGTCAGACTGTTTTTCATGATCCCTTGAATAAAAGCACGGTTCAAGCTGGTAATTTGCCGAGGATAGCGAGGGAAACGGGGTGTACTTTGGTGACCAATTTCAGGATACAGGATGTCTTGCTCGGAGGTCAGGGTGCGCCTTTGGTGCCGTTTGGTGATCACCGCTTGTTCGGAGGGTATGAAGCGGCGTTGAATTTAGGTGGCTTTGCGAACGTGAGTATCGGCGAGCCTTTTTTGCGCGACGGTGTACATGCGGCGTTTGATGTGTGTGCGGTGAACCGTGTGTTGAATGTTTTTGCGGCGGAATTGGGGCAGGAATATGATCGCAATGGAGATTTCGCAAGGGAAGGCGCGATTAACGCTTGGGTGCTTGAAGAGTTGGACAGTCTAGCGTATTATGAGCAGGCTGCGCCGAAGAGTTTGGGCAGTGAATGGGTGGAATCTACCTTTCTGCCATTGATCGATTATTTAGCGCCCAAGGATGCATTAGCCACTGCGGTAGAGCATATTGCACAACAAATAGTCGAAGTACTTGGAAGTCGAAAAACGCTAGTGAGCGGCGGCGGTGCATTTAATGGTTACCTGATACAACGCATGAGGATGCTCGGTGCAGACCTACATATTCCCGACAAAACACTCGTAGAAGCTAAAGAGTCTGTGATATTTGCCTTGCTTGCTCATGAGCGTATTCAGGGGCGACCGAATGTCATAGGAAGCACTACCGGAAGTGGGATTTGGCACAGTTCTGGTTCTGTGTTTGCCCCATAAGAACTACCTTTAAGCGCCTAAAAACAGAAGAGCATGAAAGAGCAATTACGCGCCTTTGAAGAACGCCCTGCAGAGATTGTATACCACTGGCACGATAGCGAAACCGAAGCGAAAGGCTGGGTCGTTATCAATAGCCTTCGTGGTGGAGCTGCGGGTGGCGGTACACGAATGCGCAAAGGATTGACTGAAGGAGAAGTCCTCTCTTTGGCCAAGACCATGGAAATAAAATTCACAGTAGCAGGTCCTGCGATCGGCGGTGCAAAAAGTGGGATTGATTTCGATCCTGCGGACCCTCGTAAAGAGGGGGTATTGAAGCGCTGGTACAAAGCAGTATATCCCCTATTGAAGAACTATTACGGTACTGGTGGTGATTTGAATGTTGACCAAAAAACTGAAGTGATTCCTATCACCAGTGAATTGGGCATTCTTCATCCACAGGAAGGTGTTCTGAACGGACATTACCAGCCGGGAGATTTTGCCAAGGCGCGCAAAATTCAGCAACTACAGCAAGGGGTGAGTTTGACCTTGAGCGCTGCGGAGTTAATGCCGAGTGAGGATGCATCGCTGAAAGTGGGTGACATGATCACAGGATATGGAACAGCGATGAGCGTGAAACACTTCTATGACATCTGGGGTGGCGATCTCGCTGGAAAGCGTGTCATCATCCAAGGTTGGGGTAATGTAGCCTCAGGAGCCGCGTTTTATCTGGCCCAGATGGGTGCGAAGATTGTCGGTATCATCGATATCGTTGGCGGTTTGATGAAACCTGAAGGATTTACTTTGGAAGAGATCAGAACCTTGTTCAATACAAAGAATGGAAATGCGCTAGCTTCCGAAGACATGATTTCGTTTGAAGAAGCGAATAAGTCGATTTGGAGCATGGGAGCAGAAGTATTTATTCCTGCTGCTGCTTCTCGATTAGTGAACCGTATGCAATTGGCGCAAATGCTTGATAACGGTTTAGAAGTTATTTCATCTGGGGCGAATGTACCTTTTGCCGATCAGGAAATCTTTTATGGACCGATCGCTGAGCTTGCCGATCAAAAATGTGCCGTCATTCCAGACTTCATCTCAAACTGTGGCATGGCGCGTGTATTCGGCTACCTCATGGAGGATGGTGCGGAAGTAAACGATCTGGCCATATTTACAAATGTTAGCCATATCATTAACAATGCATTAATGGACGTTTACAACGTGAGCAATGCTCCGAACCACATTACATTTAACGCTTATATTAACGCCCTCAAACTATTAATCTAATATCATGACCTATACGCTAATGCTTGTTGTGTTCGTACTTGGCTACGCTGCCATTGCCTTCGAACATCAGTTAAAAATAGATAAAGCCGCTGCCGCACTGATCACAGGTGTGGTGACATGGACCTTGTATATTTTGGCCAGCCACGACATTCATCATGTCGAGGAACACCTTTTGCATCATTTGAGTGAGATCTCTTCGATTCTCTTTTTCCTGATCGGTGCCATGACTATCGTTGAACTCGTGGATGCCCACGAAGGATTCGCCGTGATTACAGACCGGATCAAGACCACGAATAAGGTAAAGCTCATGTGGATCATTTGTATCCTGAGCTTTTTCTTCTCAGCAGCGCTCGACAACCTAACGACTTCTATTGTTATGGTCAGTCTTCTTCGCAAGCTGATCGCCGATCAGAAAGACCGCTGGTTCTTTGCTGGTATGGTAGTTGTTGCCGCCAACGCAGGTGGTGCCTGGTCGCCTATCGGTGACGTAACCACTACAATGCTTTGGATCAAAGGTCAAATTTCAGCCGGTGCAGTTGTTACCGATTTGATCGTACCGTCTTTGTTTACATTGCTTGCGCCACTCGCCATTCTTACTTTCCGTTTGAAAGGAGATGTCAAGCGTCCAATCAAAGCAGAAACTGCCGATCATTATCTTGATCCCACCACACCGTTTGAACGCAACTTTGTGTTCTTCGCTGGTGTCGCTGGTCTGATTTTCGTTCCGATTTTCAAAACGGTAACCCACCTCCCTCCCTTCATGGGAATGATGCTTTCGCTAGGTGTACTTTGGCTCATTACAGACGTGATGCACAGAAGAAAACCGGCTGATGTAAAACATCACCTTTCACCGCTCGGAGTACTGCAAAAAATAGATACCCCTTCGGTATTGTTCTTCCTCGGTATTCTTCTGGCCGTAGCTTCGCTGCAGTCGATGGGTCAGCTTGGTGATCTTGCAGTTGCACTCGACAATAGCATCGGAACCGACACGCAAAATGGCGTGTATGTAGTGAGTATCATCATCGGTTTACTTTCTTCGATTGTGGATAACGTACCGCTCGTTGCAGCAGCAATGGGGATGTATGAGATCACGGAATCCGGACTGTTTATGCAAGACGGTATCTTCTGGCAATTCCTCGCCTACTGTGCCGGTACGGGTGGTTCCGCGTTGATCATCGGTTCAGCTGCTGGGGTCGCCGTGATGGGACTAGAAAAAATAAGCTTTGGCTGGTATTTGAAGAATATTTCCCTACTTGCCATCGTTGGATACTTTGCAGGAGCCGGAGTTTATATCCTTCAAAACATGATTTTCTAAGGGAAATCAACTTGTTGATATTTCGAAGGCCTCCGCGAAGCGGGGGCTTTCTTTTTATAGATATTTGAGTAAATCACACGTGAAACCCATGAGTACACTTTTCCTACAAATCCAGACCGGTGCAGACGCCGTGCTTATCGAAGAACCTACTGAAAAGACGATGACGATTCTAGAACTGATGACCTCTGGAGGTATCGGTGGAATCTTGATTATGGCCTCCCTAGGAGTGCTCAGCATTTTCGCAGTCTACATCTTTTTTGAACGCTTCGGAGCTATTCGCAATGCGAATAAGGTTGATCCTAACTTCATGAACAACATCAAGGACATGGTACTCGACGGTAAGTTAGATGCCGCAGGTGCCTTGTGTACCAGCGAGAGTACGCCTGTCGCGCGTATGATTGAGAAAGGTATCAGCCGTATCGGTAAACCTCTAGGTGACATCACTCAAGCCATCGAGAATCAAGGAAAACTCGAGGTAACACGTTTAGAAAAAGGACTTCCAATGCTTGCAACCATTTCAGGGGGCGCACCAATGATTGGGTTCCTAGGTACGGTGATTGGAATGATTTTGACGTTTAAAGAGATGGCCAACGCGGGTGGACAAATCAAGCTCGATATGATGGCCGAAGGTATTTACACCGCAATGACCACCACTGTAGCTGGTTTGCTCGTGGGTATCATCGCCTATTTCGGATACAACTTCTTAGTTACTCGAGTGGACCGAGTAGTGTATAAGCTCGAAGATAGCGCAATGGACTTCCTCGATCTATTGCATGAACCGGCATAACGCGAAATTAGTATGAACTTAAGATCTAGAAGTAAGGTAAGTGCAGAGGTGAATATGTCGTCCATGACGGATCTCGTCTTCCTGTTGCTTATCTTCTTTATCCTCGCCTCTACGCTTGTAACCTCGAGCGCATTAGATATCGTTCTTCCAAAAAGCGGCGCTCAAACCGTCAAGAAAAAGAACATCACACTCACTGTGAATGAAGCACTAGAGTTTGACGTGAATGGCACTATTGTAAGCTATGAACAAGTTGAACGTACGTTGCTCGCTGAGGCGAGTAAGCTGAGCGCTGATGAACAAGCCGTGATTGTATTGCGCGCCGACCAAAGCGTTCCTACCGGTGAAACGGTACGACTTTTGGACATCGGTTACCGCAACAACATGCGCATGATCATCGCAACTGACCCCAACTAAGTACTCCCGCATCGTACATGGCCAACTTCAACGAAAATAAAAACCGCAACAAAGCACGCGCCTGGACCATCATCGTTCATGTAGTGCTGCTGCTTTGGTTTGCCCTGACCGGATTGAAGTACCAAGACCCGCCACCTGAAGAAGGTATTGCGATCAATTTTGGGTACGAAGAAGATGGCTCTGGGGCGAATACCCAAGCGGCTCCTTCTACTCCAGTGCAGAACATTCCAGAGCCGGTAGCACCCACTCCTGCAGCACAAGAAGAGGTGGTTACTCAAGATGTTGAGGACGCACCTGTTATTGAACAAACAGAAGAACCCGTCAAGGAGAAGCCAAAAGAACCTGAGGTTAAAAAACCTGAGGAACCCGTTAAAGAAACTACACCAGACCCTGAGCCAGAACCAGATCCACAGCCGACCGAAGAGGAGCTCGAGCAGCAACGCAAGCAAGACCGCTTGAATAAGCTGTTTAGTACCTCTAAAAACGGAAGTGGAAGTGGTGAAGGAGAAACGACCGGTGGTGGAGACCAAGGCGATCCGAACGGAGATTCGCTAAGCCCGAATAGAACAGGGAATGGTGGGATTGGTGGAAATGGGAAGTACTGGATGTCAGGTAAACCTATCCGACTACCAGAACCTAAAAAAGGGTGTAATTATGAAGGAGTGGTCGTAATTAAAATAGCCGTTGATGCAACTGGCCGCGTTTTTGAGGCAGAACTCGCACCAAAAAACCAAGTACCTAGCGGACTGACCCCCTCTAACTTTGGTGCTAATACCTGTCTAGTCAATAAGGCAAAGGTTGCCGCAAAATCTTCTATTTGGAGCCCAGATGGAGACAATCAACGAAGAGTAGGTTTCATAGTATATAGATTTGATCTTCAATGACCTATTCACAGGCTGTGGAATGGCTGTATGCAGCAGTTCCCAATTTCCAACGCGACGGTGGAAGCAAGAATTATAAAATTGGGTTAGAAGGACCACAGGAATTGTGGGAATCGCTTGATTTCCCGTCCAAGGACCTACCCACGATTCATATCGCCGGAACGAACGGCAAAGGGTCATCGGCCCATATGATCGCAGCAGGATTAATAGCATGCGGGCAACGTGTCGGCGTATTTTCATCTCCGCATTTGTTTGACTTTCGAGAGCGAGCGAAGATCGGTAGCGACCTGGTGCCGAAAGAATTTGTCGCAAGCTGGGTGACGAGGCACAGTGCTCATTTTGAGCAAGGTGGATATAGCTTTTTTGAATTGACCTTGATGCTTGCCCTTAGCTGGTTTGAACAGGAACAAGTGGACTATATCGTTTTAGAAACCGGTATGGGAGGGCGACTAGATGCGACCAATATCTGTAATCCGGAAGTGTGTTTGATTACCAATATCGGTCTAGATCACAAAGAATGGCTGGGCGATTCGCGCGTTCTAGTTGCTGCTGAAAAAGCTGGAATCATCAAGGCGGGAGTTCCCGTTGTTGTAGTAGAACAAGATCCAGAAACTGCTCCGGTATTTAAGGCCACTGCCGCGCGTGTGGGAGCGCCTTTGCTTTGGGCAAAGTCAACTAACGCGGAGACCGATTTACGAGGCGATTACCAAAATGAAAATTTGCGTGGCGCAATTGCTGTCTTGTCCTTATTACTTCCGGAGTACGAGAAACTTTGGAGCCTAGGGTTCACTTCTGTGGGAGAGCTCACCGGCTTTTTTGGTCGATGGAGCGAGCTCAGCACTTCGCCGAAAGTAGTTTGTGATACAGGACATAATCCTGAGGCCTTTGATCGTATCGTCGGGCAAGCGCAGCGAGAATGTGGCGGACAAATTCACTGGGTGCTTGGCGCAGCAGCGGAGAAAGACAGCAGCGGAATGATTGCACTGTTGCCAGAAAGCAGCGCTTTTTATTGGACCTCGTGCAGTTCACCGAGGTGCAAATCAGGGGAGCAATTACAAGAGGAGGCGGCGGCTTTGGGCAAAATTGGTCCCGCATTTGAAGGAGTTGCAACGGCCTTGGAGGCAGCAAAAAATACAGCCTCAGAAAATGATCTTATCTTCGTCGGAGGGAGCACATTCGTGGTCGCCGATCTAAATGTATAATACTTTACCGTATGAAAAGAGTCTTGCTTAGTTTGATCCTATCGTTGCCATTGTTTGTTGTGGCACAAACGGAAGAATTGGGGCAGAGAACGCAGCTGTTTCTAGCCGAGCAATCTGAACTTTTTAAAATCAAAGAATTGGGCGGAAGTGAGCCAAACTATGGCGTTCTAGATCAAACCAATTTTGTAGAACATCAGTACTTCCAGCTCAAGCAGATCGAGAAAGAAGTGAACGAGCTTGGCAATAATGTGCGCCCTAAATATGACTTAAGCACCTTCGCTTATGAAAACGAAGAAGAGCTGAAATATGCGCTTAAATTTTGGTTCAAGGAATTTATTGGCAACAAGCGCATCACTCCTGGGCGAGATTACCGTACCGTGGACCATGTGCAACCAGCCGTAGTCGTCATCGATAAAAATTACATTGCCATACTTACGCTGAGCTGCTATGCAACGGACATGAACGAATTCCGTGATTGGCGTAGTGCTATGCTTGGTGTGTTCGGGTCACCTAATGCTATGATTGTAGAGATCGGCTGTGATGGACCTATCGAATGGACCAAGAATGCACCCGATCCAAAAGACCCGAGTTGGCGTCGATAAAACGGGTGGAGCAATGAAGGGTTGAAAATACTTCAACGCCTCCATTACCGGTTCCACCACTATTGAGGCGATCTGTTGACCGAGAAAGTAGTTCCGTCGCCCAGGTTGAAAGTTGGGCCTGTACTTTTCTTTAGGGATGCTTTGACTTGTTTTTTGACAGGACTGTACGACGCGCGATCACTAAAGCGCAGTGCAAACGCCAAAATCAGTTGTGCCTTTGTGACCTGCTGTTGATCTTCTAAATCTGCTAAGGTTCTTGCAAGTGCTAACAAACTTCGCTGTCCTCTAATGCTTACCTTTTGCCGCGCACATTCACGGTAGAAAAAGCGCCAATCTGACTTTTCAATACGACTAACTGCTTCGAGTTGTGACGTACTTAATTGGGCGTTTTGTGCGCCTTGACGTTTGATCTGAATAGACCACGCACGTTCTACGCGCGCTTTGATTTGAGCAGAGGTCTCCTCAATATCGTCCTGCCATAGCATCGGTGAAGTGTATACTACCATGTCCAAACGATCTTTCATCGCTCCACTGAGTTTTTTCTGATGCGCGGATAATGCGGAGGCACTGCAGCGGCATTCTTTATCCGGATGGTTGAAATTTCCACACGGGCAAGGGTTCATCGCTACCAACAGTGATAATTTGTGGGTATCCAAATGTTGTAACAAATCCTCATGAACGGACTTTGAATACGCCGTGAACTCATCTAAAAACAACGCTCCACCAAAGCACCGCAATGCCGCGGGCAACGACTGGGTTTGTTGCAGCAGCTCAGGATCAAAACATCTGTGGTCCGTGGTTTGCCCTTGAAGCAGCTGTGCCCACAATCCTGCAGCTGATCCCTTACCGAGGAGCTCCGCATGATTTAAGACACGAGAGGCGGCGAGAAAAGGACGTTTTTGACGTAAAGGTGCGCCTAGTTGCATGCCTGCTCCTAATGCCAACGCGCTAATCTGATCGCGCTCATTCGGATTTGGCGGCGGTTGAATGCCCGCAAACCGTGTGGCGAGCATGGTCTTCCCTACTCCTGGTGGGCCAATCATTAAAAGGTGGTGCCCCCCAGCGGCCGCAATCTCTAAGGCACGTTTCAAGGGGCGCTGCCCGGCTACTTCCGACATGCAATGTTCTTGGGGTTTAGGTAGCGTTGGTATGGCGGCTTGCATGTCGGTAGTAACGGGAGTTGCGCCTCGTACGTAGTCCGTGGCAGCGGAAAACGTCGCCACAGAAATAAAGTGAAGATGAGTAAAGCGCTGGTTAAGCGCATGGAGGTCTTGCGGTGTGAAATGAGCGAGAACATGGGTACAGCCTGTGGTATGGGCTAGATGTGCTATGTTGAACGGATCTGGATATGGCGTGAGCTCTCCTTTGAGGTTTAATTCGCCAGCGAACAGGGTGGTCTTAAGCTTGGTCAGCGGTAGTTGCTTTGAAGCGCACAGGATACCTATTGCGATGGGGAGGTCGTAATGGGCGCCTGATTTTTTGATCTGTGTAGGGAGTACGTTGATCGTGATGCGCTGACCTGGCCAGTGCCAGTCGCTTTGCTTGATCACGGCATAGATGCGCTGGCGTGATTCGCGAACTAAGGCCGTAGCGCCACCGGTGACGTGCATTTTAATTCCACGGGAAATGTTTACTTCCAAGGTCACTGGAAGAGAATACATGGAAGTGGGCTGGAGGGTATGAAGACGGATGAGCATATAGGTAGATGTTGATTACCTATATAAATTGGTCACGGGGGATGAGAGTTCCAAAGAATGTGAAGAACTCGATGTTATACACCGCAGGAGAAGACGGAATCTTCGGGTTTCTACTCCCCTTTATTCGCTAACTGACCGCATGCCGCATCGATATCCTGTCCTCGAGAGTGACGAATGGTGGCTATGATCCCTTTACTTTCGAGATACGCTTTATACATGTCCACAGCCTCTTGAGCGGCTTGCGTGTAGGGACCGTTATCGATCGGGTTGTATTGTATGATGTTGACCTTGGTTGGGATGGCACCACAAAATTTAGCCAAGGCTTTCGCGTCTTTCTCGGTGTCATTGATACCGCGCCAAATCACATATTCAAAGGTGACACCACGGCCCGTTTTGGCATACCAGTACTGCAAGGATTCACGAAGATCAGCCAGGGTTGCACTGCGATGCGCTAAAGGCATCAGCTTTGAACGCTTTTCTTCGATAGCGCTGTGCAAAGAAATGGCTAGATTAAAGCGAACCTCGTCGTCCGCCATCTTCTTGATCAATTTCGGTACGCCGATCGTACTCAATGTGATGCGTTTCGGACTGAGACCCAGGCCCTTCGGATCGGTGATCTTGTCGATCGCATAAAGCACATTTGCGTAGTTCAGCAAGGGTTCACCCATCCCCATAAAGACAATGTTTGTGAGTGGTCTTCCGAAGAATTCCCGTCCTTGTCGGTCGATGACTACAACTTGATCATAGATTTCATCGGGACCTAAATTTCGCATACGCTTCAATGAAGCAGTTGCACAAAATGTACAATCTAGGGAACAGCCTACTTGCGAACTAACACAAGCGGTGATGCGTTTTTCAGTCGGAATCAATACCGATTCCACCAAGGCACCGTCGTGAAGTTTTACGGCATTTTTAATGGTACCGTCGACCGAGCGCTGCATCAGATCGACTTCAAGAAGTTTGAATTCGAAGTGTTCATCGAGCAAGGTGCGGGTCTCCTTACTGAGGTTCGTCATCTCCTCAAATCTCGCCGCGCTTTTTTGCCAAAGCCATTGATAGACTTGTTTGGCGCGGAACGCTTTCTCTCCATGCTTTTCAAAAAAGGCAATGAGCGCCTCTTGGCTCAATCCTCGTATGTCCGTTTTGGTCGTACTCATCTAAAAGCAAAGATACAGCCGATTAACGGTCCTTACGCAGGCTTAATCCAAATCTCTTTCTACCAGCATACCCATCTTACCCATCTGGTAATCACGCATTGCTTCCATGATTTGCGTCTGGTTGTTCATCACGAATGGCCCGTAGCTTTCCACCTTTTCTTGAATAGGCGCCGCACTTACACATAAAATTTTCGATGCTGCTGCAGGTTCGAACGTATAACTTCCCGGAGTCAATTCATACAGCGTGTGTTCCTCCACGAGTCCGTATCCCGCTATACGGCCACCGCCGCTGAGCAGATAAATGAACCCATTTTGACCTTCATGTACTTCGAAAGTGAGCGATTCAGTGCTCGTAGTGCCGTGCAATGCATCGATCGGATAGGCACTCTTCAACGGGCCTTGTGCCGCACCGGATATAGGCGTTCCTGAAACGATCCTAAGCTCCGGATGACCTTGAACCTCGGGCATTTCATCTTTTTGAAGTGGGATGTATGCCGGTTGAATCATTTTTAGCGCCGCTGGAAGGTTCACCCACAACTGGATGATTTCTTGGATGCCACCGTGCTCGCACAATTCGGCCGGGGGGCGTTCGCTATGCACTATACCCATGCCTACATCCATCCACTGAACGCCGCCTTTATGCACTACGCTGTTGTTGCCGCGGGAGTCTCTATGATGTACCCCGCCTTGATAAATAAAGGTGACGGGTGAAAAACCACGGTGCGGATGAGGCCCTACCCCAGTATTCCAACGATCTGAGCCCGCTTTTACTTCGCCGGCGTGGTGGTGCAATAATAAAAAGGGACCAATCTGTTCTACCGAAGCGGTAGGGATTGGTTGTTTGATCGGAGTGTCCCCCATCATAACTTCGTGTCCGGGTAATGCTCTGCATACGGGCATGGTTCTATATGTTTGTTTAAACAACTATACGAAGATAGAAAAAGAAGTCGGGTTCTGTGGTGGATTTTTAAGGAAGAATGGTAATGGGAGCTGTAGTGATGGTATTGCTTTTGTTTCCAGCCCTATCGACGACGTAGATGCGGTAGGTGACGAATTCAGATTCACCGTTCGAGTTGGTTAAAAACACGCTCGGGATGGCCCATTCTAACTCGCCTTGGATGGGAACCTCAGCGCCTCCAGGTACCATGTTGGAAATGCGAAATTCGTGTGCCAATTCTAAGCGCTCGTCTACGACAAATAGATTGTTCTCGCTGGTCAAATTCTCACCTAAATCGCCATCACTGTCGAAAAAAGAGATGCGCATGTAAATGCTGTATTCCAGCGCCACGATGTGCTCGGGACCGAGCTCTTCCAATTGGATTTCAGGAATAGAACTGCTCAAATTCGGCGTACAAGCGCTCCAAAGAAGACCCGCGCACATGAAGAGAAATAGCTGTTTCATAGGGCTAGAACAGGTAAAAGTTGCAATGATCCACGTACCACCGTGGCATACGCACTACGTTTATCGGACCGTATCAACACCGTCTACAAGCCGATTGCTCAAGAACTGCCAAGCGGTCCATCGTGCACGCGGATCGGCTTGTAAAGATTCGATAAACGTAGTGCGTATGCCACGGTGGTACGGATCAATATTGTGCTGATTAAAAACCGAGTACTGCTCCGTAAGCGTCGGCTTTCGGTTCAAAACAGCGATGTAAGTGCGATTTATGTAGTTTTCTAATTCTACTTCTGTGACGGTGGAATCAATAGAGTATTGGTCCACCGGAACCACCTGAGTGCTCTCACATGAGCTCAGGATGATGGTGATGCAAAACAGCGCAACTAAGTGTTTCATACCCCGAATATAATACGTATTTAGGGCAACAAAACGTGTGCTTACGTCAAAATATCTAACAACTCCGTAAGGGTTCTAATTTCATACGTAAGGCTCTGGGTGTGTCGCTGAGACTTGGGATTAAAGAATACTTGGTCGATGCCTTCATTTCTGGCTCCAACACAGTCTGCGATTAGGTTATCACCGATCATTAAACTCTCTTTACGTTTCGCACCGGCGAGCTGCAATGCACGGCGGAAAATTTTAGGATCAGGTTTGTTTACTCCGACTTGGTCACTGCACAACAGGACATCAAACAGCGGATGCAACCCACTCTCGGAAAACTTGATGTTCTGGCTCTCCTGAAATCCGTTCGTGATTACGTGGAAGATGTATCCGCGTTCTTTTAATGCATGAAGTACTTCTCGCGTACCTTCTATCAAATGATTTTGATACGGGGTTTCCGCGATGTAGCGCGTTTCAAGAGACCAAGCAAGCGCGTCATCTACAGCACCAAAATGGGCGAATGTCTCACGAAATCTGGTCTCACGTAAGGTTTGTTTATCGATCTCACCGTCGCGATACAGCTCCCACTTTAGATCGTTAATGGCAATGTATTTTTCAAAAAACACCTCAAAACTGGGGATACCGAGGGATTGCAAACCGAGATCTTCGAAGAGGTTTCGCAAGGACATTTCTGAATTTTTCTCGAAGTCCCAAAGGGTGTGGTCCCAATCGAAAAAGAGGTGCTTATAAGGCATTTTTCGTGGTTTTAGGTTTAAAAGGTCGCGCCCACAATGGGAGTCGATTTTCAATATGCATAAAGAATGGATGGTCGGTCGCACCAAAACCGCGGTAGAATCTAGCCAATCCTTCCAAGCTACTACCTTCAAAGTCGATGATATGTGCTGTGCTCGCTACCGTTCGAATGTGTTGATCGATCAGCCAGGCACTTATGCCGTTAGCCTTACCGTAGTCGTTAGTAGCATTCAACAGAAGCGTAGAACGCCCTTCCACAATAATCCAAAAGTGCGCACCAATCAACTGGTTGTATTCGTCACGGACGGCATAAAGTGTTCCTTTTTTCTGATAGTTACAGAATTCAAGTAGCTTTTTAAGTCGATCCAGATTCTCATCCGTAATGCTCGTTTGCGCCTGGGTGTTGTTCTTCCAAAGCGAAATGGCTTCATCAATGTTCGACCATTCGGCCCAGTGCAACTCTATCTCGTTCGCCTTTTTGATGTTGCGCTTGTTCTGTTTGGAATAGCCCTGGTACAACGCGTCATAACAGTCGCTTGTTTCCAGGGAATAGTTAGACAGCGACTTTGCCGTAAAGTGATCAGGCATAGGCGTACCTGGCGCTAAGAAAAACTCGCCGTACTTCACATGCGACATTGCTGCTGCGATAATTTCTTCCGTCCATTGGGCCGTGAGCTGAATCTTCGAAAAAGGTCCAGTGCTCTGGGTGCCAAAGGGGCGTGTGGTAAATGTGAACGATTTTTTTTGCTGAGGAAAGATCGGCAAGATGACTTCATAATCCCCGTAGACTATAGCGTCCCAGCTGGGTACTAACCAATTCAAATACCAGCTAAAACCATAGGGCTGAGGAGATTGTACGGACGAGACACAGGCGTCCCAACGTTCAAAATCAATATCTCGGTGTTTGATGTATTTAAACCTTTGCGGCATCGATGAAGTCTTTGTAAACACTAACCCAACCTTCGGTCTGCGGTTCAGATTCTCCGTAAGTTCTGTTGTGCCAAATGCTGATCAGCGCTCCACCCACCTTTCTATGAATCGCTGGCCACTTCATAAGCTGTTTTCTTGCCTGCTCTGCAGATAAACCTCCGTACATATAGTAGGTCGTATCCATGAACGCAAACGGATGCTGTATCAGTGGTAATTCGGCATCCATCTCCACGTCGTAAAAGGTAAATGGGGTCGCCATGGAAGCCCTAAATCCTGCAAGTTCCGCATAGCCCATGCTGTGTTCGTCCGTAATGCCCAAATCCACTAAGGTTCGTTGGGTATACGGCGTTCTCAATTTCAAATAATGCTGCCTTGAGGCATTCACGGGGCGACGTAAAACCTCCTGCAAATCTTCGCGCTCTGTGGCGATCTTCTTTTCATCCGAACTCGAAGCATAAGAAGGGTGAATACCGACCTCAGCCCAGTCTGCAATATCACGAAGACGCACCGCAGCATCCGTGCTGTATGGACTTACGTTACGATCGTTTGGACCAAACTCCGCAAAGAGCATAAAGTAGGTCGTCGGGATTTGGTGCTTTTTATTCCAATTTCGTTGCTTGCGAAATGTATCAAAAGGATCACGACGTATCCCTAAAAGCACCGTGAGTCGCTGTTTGAAGGTAGAGAAGTTGAGCTGTGTTATATCTCTAGTAAAAGCCCCTATCGTGCGCAATGCACCTTTGCCTTTAAAGGCAAACAGGTTGTCTATATCTACCGTAGTGCGGTAGGAATAATGTGCGCTCAAATCAAAGTCCTCGCCAAACATCAATTTTCCTAGTGCCAATGCCCACTCATTGATGAGCGGCCGCTCAAGAAAATCGTTTTGAAAGGCGAAGCTTTCCGCTGCGGGAAACCGACCGTGCGCATCAGGAATGAAGGGTAAATATTCCTCGTAGCGCGAAGCAAAATAAAAAGTCGCTGCTAATGGATCGAAAGGCACACTACCTAGATTGCGCTGACAGATGATCGGCAGGTCGTTCCATTGCGAAGGAAAGAGCTCCTGTTCGCTGATTTCTTTCTCCCAAAGTAATCCATGTGGACTGATGTGAAATCCCTCATGCAGGTCTTTGGGACAATAATTTACTTTAACGCCTGGGGCTTCTTCCCAAGCGGTTTTATCAAAGTAATGCACCACCTTAACCCGCATGGCGCAGGTGAAAAACACCTTCGCAGCCCAGCGTAGACGTGGCGAATCTTGTTTTGAAAATAGCGCTATTACGGCATCCATTGTCCACCGTTTAGATGCAACGTCTGACCCGTCGTAAATGGACTATCAATCAACATACTGATGTAGTTTGCGATCTGCTCCGGCGCTCCAAAAGTCCCTACCGGGATGGTTTCTAAGACTTCTTCCAAGGTCTCCTCGGGTACATCGAAGAGCATGCCTGCGTCCATGTAACCGTAGGCGATGGTGTTGGCTGTAATGCCTTTGTTAGCGACGTCAAGAGCTACCCCGCGCATGTACCCTTCTAATGCACTTTTTGAAGCTGCGTACCCCGCAGTTCCGAAAGAAGGCTTGTGTGCGACCACTGAGCTGATGTTGATGATGCGACCGAAGCCTTGTGTGCGCATGGGGCCTAAAAAAGTTTGGGTGGTACGGACTGCCGAGAAGAAATTGACCTCAAACAAACGTTGCATTTCAGAGGCGTCCAACTTCCATGCGGCAGCAGCGTGTGCGATACCGGCGTTATTGATCAAGACATCTACTCCACCGTGCTCTGATACCCAGGTAGCTAGTGAGGCAACCTCCGAATCGAGCGTGAGATCTGCAGGGAATACTTCCGCTTCCAAGCGCTGATCGTCGAGGTACTCCTGCAATTCCTTTACGCTGCTTTTTGTGGTCAGCAGTACTTTATAGCCTTGGGCTAAGAGCCTTGGAATGATCGCCTTAGCGACACCGCCGCCTGCCCCTGTAAGTAGTATTGTTTTCATGAACCGCTGGTCGTATACATCGTTACCCCGTGTGAGGTATATGCTTCCAAAAGTATGGATTTCATCTGACCCGCATCTACCCACAGTGCCTTTGCTTCACCGATCGTTACCTGACGCAGTGCGCCCTTGTCCTCTAATAGGGGGATTAAACCGTCGCATTCGCGCTTTGCGCTCATTTGTGGATTGTGCACCTTAGACACCACATCTACGGTGCGTCCACTGCTTGTCACCTTGAAAGTCTTGGAATTCTCGAGGTATACAGGAAACTTAAAAGACTTCCATCCGATCGCATCTTCCACAGCGTGGAGGCTTGTGCCGCTGTTGATCAGGGTGGTTCCGATGTATAAGATTTGTCCGTTCCAATCCATATGCTTGCGCCATGGACTGTTCGGTCCATATGGAGTAGCATCTGTGTGGTGTCCGGTGCAGTAGGCACTCGCCTTGGGTCCATAGGCGGCGACAGGCTCTAAGGGGTGGGCACTTCTTGCATGTGCGAACGCTGTTCGGAAGATCTCCGTGATAGCGCCCATGCGTGAAGGTGTATGTGCCACGTCGAAAACTTCGAGGTGGTGCTCCGCTTGGAGGGTCACTACCGGGCTCGTGGGCATGAGCAATGTAGATTCTTCATTTAAGGCATCTAAAAGCGATTGGACCACGGTGGCTGGACCTCCTTCTACGAAGCCCATAGCGCTCAGTGAGCTGTGAACGAGCAAATCTTTTGAAGGGTCAATTCCTGCTTCTATCAACTGCTTGGTGAGTTTTCCTCGTGTCCAAACTTCTCCTGCCTTGCGCTTTTTGTCGAGCGCGATACGGCGGTTTTGTTTTTTACGTGCCCTGTTCCATTCAAGCACAAAGCTGGGCGTGAGCGACCTAAGAATGTCTTTCATGGGCGTTGAGTAAAGAGTCTAAAAAGTATTTCGTAGCCCAGTTCGGCAGGGCGAAGGGCTCATAGCGGCCCCAAAAAGGGAAACTACCTGTGAGGGCGCCGAAGGAGTCGGTGTGCTCACGAGCTCCGCGATCAGCGATGGCCACTAGGAGCGTATTCATTTTTTCAAACGCTGCTTTCCATAGGGCTTCACCGGTGGTGGTGTACATGTGTTCCCAAACGAAGGCAAGCTGAGCGCCTCCGGTGGGTATGAAGCTTTCGGTGCCGTTCCACCGGGCATCGTAGCGGCCGTTTAGAATGCCACGGTTCAAAAATTCGGTGGCCAATACTCGCGCAGGTAGCAAGGCGGACTCTTGGATGGTGGTGTCCTCGAGGTGAAGCCCCATGTGCCAGAGTCCGTCGATCGTGTAGGCGATGGTATGGATGATGGGCCGATTATTTTTGTGGGTGGTGTTGTCACAATTGGCAAACCATCCTAAGGAATTTTGCTGTCCCAATACCCAACTTGCGTGGGATGAAGCTGCTTTTTTCCAAGTCGATTCGAACCGTGGAAAATGCGGGAGCCAATCCAATATTGGTGCCATGACATAGGTGCCATATACGCGGATTTCACCCATGTAGTCGTTCGAGGAAAAGCGTCCCTTGTCGTCGAGTTGTTCCAAGATCCATTCGATGCAGCGCAGTGAGGCGTCTTTGTAACGTTCGTCCTGAGTTGCTTCATAGAGCGCTCGGGTACCGCGCAAAATTTGACCGCTGTTAAATACCACAGAATCGCGCTGCTGGTGGAGGTAGCCGCCTGGCCATCCGCCGTCTTCATGTTGTATAGAGAGTAGCCACTCCCCTGCTGCAAGCGCTGACGCTTTGGTCTCTTGTGCCCAGGGTACTTCAGGAGAGGGAAGCGCTGCGTAGCGCAATAAAGAAGGAATGATATAGCCCGTAGTTTCTGGGTAGGAACTGGTCCAACCGTCGTTGAAATAGTAGGTTCCACTGCCTTTATCTGCTCCGATGTGGATGCTGTGAGTGAGCCACTTTGCCGCATGGTGCATGGCGCGAGTACGGTCTTCAGGACGCTGGTGCTCAATGTACGAACGCAGGTAGAGCATTTTATTGAATTCCGCAAACAGCAACCTTACGTTGTCGTAGGTCGTGAGCAGTTTTTGCCAATTCCGAACGTACCTTAAAGCACCCATTTACATCAATCCTTGATCCGAAAAGCTAAAGTAGCCACTACGCGTCACAATCAGGTGGTCTAAGAGGTTTAGATCGAGGGTTTGTGCGGCATCGACCAATTTTCTGGTCATCCTTTTGTCATTTTCGCTGGGCTTGAGCGCCCCCGAGGGGTGGTTGTGTGCTACGATCATGGCGGTAGCGCCCAGTTCAATCGCACGTTTTAGAACGATCCGCACATCCGTTACCGTACCGGTTATGCCCCCGCGGAACAAATCCAAACAACTGATCGGAACGTGTGCGCGGTTCAGGTACAGCACGTGAAATTCTTCGTGAGAGAGGTAACGCAGGTTGTCGAAAAACGGTACGGCATCGCTGGATTTTTTGATGGCGCTCGGCATATTTTTAGGGGTGTTCCACAGCTTGTGCAGCTCGAGCATCGCAAGGATTTGTCTGGCCTTGACCGGGCCGATGCCCTTGATGCTTTTCAGCGCCGCTTCATCGGCTTGCACGAGGTGTTCCATGGAGATAAAATGACTGCTCAAGCGCTGGGCGAGCTCGTCCACACTTTGGTAGCGCGAGGCACCGTTCAAAACGAAACTCATCAGTTTTTCGGGGGACCAAGGACCTTGCTGGTCTGTAAAATTTTGATTCATAAGGCGGGGTATTTAAGGTTAGGGGTATCCTACTTAAGTTCCGTCGTGGCCAATTAATATCCTACCTTTAGGACCATGAAAATAGCAGTACTTGGTTCACGTGGAATTCCCAACCGCTATGGCGGCTTCGAAGAAATGGCAGCACAGGTTTGCCCCATGTGGGTTGCGGCCGGTCACCAGGTGGTGGTCTACACTACGAGCGATCATCCGGAGCGCATGGAAAGCTACAAGAGCGTTGAGCTGCGGTACATTTTCAATCCCGAGGGCACGCTCGGTCTCGCGGGTCAATTCATTTATGATTTGCTCTGCTTGAGGGATGCTCAAAAGGAGCATTTTGATGTGATTTTGCAATTGGGCTATACCACTTCCGGTATTTGGTCTTTTTTGTGGCCCGTGGAAAAAACGGTGACCAACATGGACGGTTTGGAGCACCAAAGAGCCAAATACAGCGGACCGCTAGCTGCATTTCTGCGCTGGTCGGAAAAACGCGCTGCCAAACGTTCAAAACTTTTAATTGCTGACAACCCGGTGATTGCCGCCTATTTGCAGAAATACGGGCAACCCACGGTGACCATTGCCTATGGTACCGAGGTTGTAGAACGGTCCGAGGCGCAACTCGAGGTGCTCGAGGCTTGGAGCAAGGAACAGGAAATGGAACTGGTTCCGGGCACCTATGCATTGCACATCGGAAGGGTGCAAAAGGACAATCACGTTCATGAAATTTTAGAAGCGGCGAAAAACAGCGGAGCAGAATTGGTCGCGGTGGGTGATTATTCCACGGCCTATGGAAAGCTGCTGAAGGATGCGTACAGTTCGGTAGATCACATTCATTTTCCGGGCACGTTGTACGGCAAAACGGTGTTGAATGCGCTGCGCAGTCACTGTAAATTCTACGTTCACGGACACAGCGCCGGGGGTACAAATCCTGCACTTTTAGAGGCGCTTGGATGCGGTTGTTTTGTGTTAGCCCACGGCAATCCGTTCAACGCAAGTGTGTTGGGAGGCTTGGGCGGTTTATGGAACAGTGAAGAGGAATTGACCACGCAGCTAGGCTTGAGTCCTAAGATAGAATTGGCCAAGAAGCAGGGCGAGATGGCGCAGCAGCGGATGAAGGATCACTTTAGGTGGGAGCAGATTGCCGAGCAGTATATTCAGGCCTTTGAGCGCATGCTATAATCGAAGACCCGGTTGTGGGTCTAAAAAAACCCCGTCGCTTGCAAGTACAAACCACGGGGCTTTTCATTAGAATGTTCTCTGTAGAAGTTCTTAGATGATCAACATCGCATCACCGAAGGCTAAGAAACGGTATTTCTCTTTGATAGCTTCCTGAATCGTATGCATTGCTAGATCGTGACCGAGCATTGCACTGTTCATCATCAGCAACGTCGAACCTGGAGGGTGGAAGTTGGTGATCATGGAATCTGGTACTTTGACTTGGTACGGCGGGAAGATAAACTTATTCGTCCAGCCTTCCGTCGCTGTAACGCGGCCACCAGTGGTGAGCGAGCTCTCGAGCGTACGAACCGTAGTGGTACCTACCGCACAAACGCGGCGCTTATTCAATAAAGCTTCATTCACCACATCAGCACACGGCTGCTCCAAGAAGAACTGCTCACTGTCCATTTTGTGCTTGCTCAAATCTTCGACTTCTACCGGACGGAACGTTCCCAAACCGACGTGGTGGGTCAACTCCGGCAAGTGTACTCCTTTGATTTCCAAACGCTTCATCAAATGCTTTGAGAAGTGCAATCCAGCTACTGGAGCGGCAACAGCACCTTCTACTTTAGCAAAAATAGTTTGGTAGCGCTCGGCGTCTTCGCCTGTAGGCTCACGATCAATGTATTTTGGAAGTGGCGTCTCGCCCATCTCCGTGAGTTTCGCACGGAATTCTTCGTACGAACCGTCGAACAAGAAGCGTAATGTACGTCCTCGAGAGGTGGTGTTGTCGATCACCTCTGCCACTAGAGAATCGTCGTCTCCGAAGTAGAGTTTGTTTCCAATTCTGATTTTACGAGCAGGATCCACAAGCACATCCCAAAGGCGGCTTTCAGAATTTAGTTCGCGAAGAAGGAATACCTCGATGCGTGCACCTGTTTTCTCTTTGTTCCCCCACATGCGAGCAGGAAAGACTTTCGTGTTGTTCAACACCATCACATCACCGTCGTCGAAATAGTCGATCACCTGGTGAAAGTGTTTGTGTTCAATTTCGCCGGTATCCTTGTGAACTACCATCAAACGGCTGTCGTCGCGGTGTAAGGTTGGCTCTTGCGCTATGAGTTCCTTCGGGAGCTCGTAGTCGAAGTGGGAGAGTTTCATTTTCATAGCTTACGGGCTTTGAAATGTTTAAAATTAGTAGGCAAAGGTACGATTTCAGCACCCCCTTTGTCAAGTTTATTAAAGACCAATTGACTTTGAACAATAAACTTTCGAACTTTGTTGTCTTGACAAAGCATCGCAAGTGCTGTCGACTTTAAAGATTCTTACCTTTTAAACACCTCGCCCTATGGGAGTTAATTTACGTACAGAACTTACCGCCATCCGCTCAAAAAGTGCCGACTCTTACCGCGACAACCTGCTCGAAGGGTTCCAACAGCTCTTGGACCAGAAGTCCGAAGGTGAGCGCATTTTACACAACCTTTTCGCCTCCACCGGTGCAGAAGAAACCTTGCACTTTGACGCGTTAAATACCGAGCGTATCTACCACATTAGCGACATCGAGAAATTGTGCATCGACTACCGCTTGCGTTTCCTAGATTCGTCGCTCTTCAAAGCGCCGTTCCCTGTAGAAGCAATCGAGTCGATTGAAGCCTTTGAACAAGTACAAGGACGTGAAATCAAGGGGTTCAAAATGATTGCGCCCGCGCCCATGTTCAAACTTGCAGAAAAGGACAAGGATCCATTGCTGATGGTACCGATGGGCGGCGGCTATTACTACCTTTTAGCACAGTGGGGTAATGATTTACATCCGTTAAGAAAGGCGCTCGTATATCCATTTAGAGATTTTGAGTCGCTGCTACGTACGGTATTTATTTTCTGTGCGGCAGTTGCCCTACTCTTCCCTGAATCGCTGATGCGCGGTCCGAAAGACACCGGCACCATTCTGCACATTCGCGTGATTTTCTTCTTCTGGATGATTTTCTCCACTGGCGCAATGACCGCCCTGTACGGATTCTCTCGCATGAAGAACTTTAACGCAAATCTTTGGAAAAGCAAATACCTAGACTAACCACGGGGTTTATCTGACTACAGAACACATCAAAAAGGGCGCTTAAGGAATTAGGCGTCCTTTTTTAGTACATCGATAAAATGCTGGGACCATTGTTCTGGAGTTTTCGCTCCTTCGGCCGGGTAGTCGCCAATTTTAGTTCGGCGCAACCCCGCTAAATGGGCGCCACTGCCAAGTGCCTTGCCCAGATCGTGCGCAAGAGAGCGGATGTAGGTGCCTTTTCCGCACAACACGCGCAGTTCGAGCATTTCGCCTTCAAACGATACGATTTCTAGCTCGGCGATATGAATGCTGCGTGGTTCCATGATGACCTCTTCGCCAGCGCGGGCTTTTTCATAGACACGTACGCCGCCTTGTTTCAGGGCAGAAAAGATGGGTGGGTATTGCTGGATGTCACCCCTAAAATCATGGAGCTTTTCTTCGATCAATTCGCGGTTGATGTGCGCGGTTTCATAGGTCGCGTCGATCGCGGACTCCAGGTCGTAGGAAGGCGTGGTACCGCCAAATTTTATCTGAGCGACATATTCCTTGGATTGCCCCATGAAGGAGCTGATTTCTTTGGTTTTCTTGCCCACACAAATGATGAGCAAACCCGTTGCTAAGGGATCTAGGGTTCCTGCGTGACCGACCTTGAGTTTTTTTAAACCCAATTCTTTTTGCAACGTGTAGCGAATTTTCGCCACCGCTTGAAAGCTGGTCCAGGTCAAGGGTTTATCCACAAGCAGGACTTGGCCCGCAATAATGTCTTCGGAGGTCACTACAGTTGGGGGTGCTAAAAGAACAATTGGCTACCGATGATCAACACCGCAACGGCGAAACAGTAGTAGGAGAAATATTTGAGCTTGGCGCGTTTGACCAGTGCGATCATCCAGTTGCACGCGACAATACCGCTGACGAATGCAGCCAGCAGGCCGAGCAGTAAGGCAAATGTGCTGACTTCAGCGCCCATCGCTTCGCCGGCGACAATGTCCTTCGCGTCGAGCAGTGCTTTGCCTAAGATGATTGGCAAGACCATCAAGAACGAGAATCGAGCGGCTTTCGTGCGGTCGATACCGAGCAAGACAGAAGTAGAAATGGTGGTACCGCTGCGCGAAATACCGGGCAAAATGGCGATGGCTTGAGAAAGTCCGATGATGAATGCTTCGAGCGCGCCCACAGGTTTGCCTGTAGTTTTTGCACGATCGGCTAAAAAGAGCAAAAGCCCGGTGATGGTGAGGGTGGCTCCTATCAGCATTAATTGGCCCTCGAAGAGGCTAGAGATTTCTTCCTCGAACGCAAGTCCGATCACCCCTGCCGGCACCATGGAAAGTAGAATGTAGAGCGCAAATTTTGTCTCGTCGTTCCATTTGAATTTGAGCAGGCCTGAAATGATTTGGCCGATCTCCTTACGAAAGACCACAATCGTACTCAACGCCGTTCCCGCATGTACGACCACATCAAAAGTGAGCGATTCGCTGCCCGATAGATCCAAGCCGAACAGTGCTTTTCCAATCTCGAGGTGTCCCGAAGAACTTACAGGTAAAAATTCGGTCAATCCCTGGATAAGCCCCAGGATCAGTGCTTGAATAGGCGTCATGGCTTGGTACTAAAGTGGGGGTTTGGGTTAGGCGTCTTTTTTAGGCAGCATGATCGCTACGATAGGCAACACGAGGCCGATAAAGAGCAACCAAGGTGCAATCCCAATACGCTGCGCATCGAAGATTTCTGGGTTGAATTCTTTCGGATCCTCTGCCCCACCGCCCATCATCAAGGCGAAACCTAGTGCGAGCATGAGTAACCCGGCGATCAATACCGCGTATTTGCGGCGGTCGAATAGAAATACGTCTTTCTTGTCCATATCTAATAGTATAATTCGTTTGTTCTCAATTTTAAATAGCGGCGAATCGCAACAGCGGTACTTACGCCCGGTACAATAAGGCCCATGAACAGCAGCACACCGACCACTTTTAGGAAAGTCTCTTCCGTAAACAAAGTGTCAAAAGCCGGGAAATATTGTGCAAACCCGTAGAGTGCACCGTATAAGATCCCGGAGCTGAGTGCCGCGGAGAGCACGCCCAAGCCTAAGCTGTTGATCAAGTAAGGACGACGGATGAACCCGCTTGTCGCGCCCACGAGTTGCATGGTTTTTAGTAAGAAGCGCTTCGAGTAAATGGTCAGTCGAATGCTCGAGTTGATCAGTGCCAAAGCGACCAGCAACAATACAGCTGCGGCGCCTGCTAGGATGTAGGTGATTTTCTCAATGTTGTCGTTGACCAGCGCTACCAGGTCTCGGTCGTAGAGCACTTCGGTGATGTAGTCTGCAGCGATCAATTCCTCGCGGAGCGCATCTAAATTTCTGGCAGCCACAAACTCCGCCGTAAGATTCACATCGATGGTATTACTCAGAGGATTGTATCCTAAAAAGGCCACAAAGTCTTCACCGAGATCCGCCTTCAATACTTCAGCGGCCTCTTCTTTGGTCACCAATGTCGCTTGTTTGGCATAGGGAGCGAGCTGCTGAGATTTGAGCATGGTGCGCAATTCTGCCTCAGGTATGTCTTCTTCAAGCACTAAGGTGAACGTGAAATTTTCACGAACCGTGCGGCTCAGATCCTTGGCCGAAAAGACCAAGATTCCCAATACACCAAGTACAAACAAGACCAAGGTCATGGAAACGACAACGGATGCGTACGAGGTACGAACGCGTGAAGATGTAAATTTTTGCTCTTTGGAACTCATCGGAGCGAAAATAGTAAATCCTGCTCGGCATTCACTAATTTCGCGAACGTTCAACACTTCTTTAACGACATGGAGTACAATCACCGCGAAATCGACCAGAAATGGCAGGCCAATTGGGCCAACAAAGGCACCTATAACGCCAGTAAAGACAAGGACCAACCGAAATTTTACGTGTTGGACATGTTCCCCTATCCTTCTGGGGCTGGACTCCACGTAGGACACCCTCTAGGGTACATCGCCTCCGATATTTTTGCACGTTACAAACGTCAAAAAGGCTTTAACGTGCTCCATCCTATGGGCTATGATGCTTTTGGATTGCCTGCAGAGCAGTACGCCATCCAAACCGGGCAACACCCAGAGAAGACCACGGAAATCAATACCGCACGCTACCGCGAGCAGCTCGATCGCATCGGTTTCGGACTGGATTGGTCTCGCTCTTTTAAAACGACTGACCCCTCGTATTACAAGTGGACGCAGTGGATTTTCATCCAATTGTTCGATGCGTGGTACGACCATTCTGAAGGCAAAAGCAAGCACATCCATTCGCTCATCGCTCACCTCGAGCAGCATGGTACCGATGGATTGAACGCCGCTGAAACCGAGCCGCTCGAGATCAGCCCGGAGCAGTGGAGAGCCATGGACGCCGCAGCCCAATCCGAAGTTTTGTTGAACTACCGTCTGGCGTACCGCAGTGAGAGTAACGTGAACTGGTGTCCTGCATTAGGTACCGTACTCGCGAATGATGAAGTCAAAGACGGGTTAAGCGAGCGCGGTGGACATCCGGTCGTTCAAAAGAGAATGATGCAATGGTCGATGCGCATTACCGCATTTGCTGACCGCCTGTTAGAAGGTTTGGAACGTATCGACTGGAGCAGCTCTTTGAAAGAAACGCAGCGCAACTGGATTGGAAAATCCGTAGGTGCAACGATCGCCTTTGATATCGATGGGCACGACGGGCAGATTGAGGTCTTCTCCACACGTCCTGACACCCTCTTCGGTGCCACTTTCGTTACCCTAGCGCCTGAACATGAGCTCGTAGCGAAGGTGACTACAGCAGCACAGCGTGAGACTGTGGAAGCCTATCAAGCGATGGCTGCAGCACGTAGCGAACGAGACCGCATGGCGGATACCAAAACCATTAGCGGATGTTTTACGGGTGGATACGCCTTGCATCCGATCACAGGAGCGCAAGTCCCGATCTGGATTGGGGACTATGTCCTTGCCAGCTATGGAAGTGGCGCAGTGATGGCGGTACCGGCGCATGACAGCAGAGATTATGCGTTCGCGAAGCATTTTGATTTACCGATCGTTCAGGTGGTTGAAGGTGGCGACATTGCCACTGAGAGCTATGATGCGAAAAGCGGTAAGATGATGAATTCGGACTTCTTAGACGGTATGGAGTGTACGGTCGCCAAGGAGAAGATGATTGCACATTTGGAAGAAATTGGCTTTGGAAAAGGAGCCACACAATATAAACTGCGCGACGCGATCTTCGGACGCCAGCGTTACTGGGGCGAACCGATCCCGGTGTATTACGAGAACGGGATTCCCAAGACGATGCCGCTCGAAGATTTGCCGCTGACCTTGCCTGCAGTGGATGCCTATTTGCCGACTGAGGACGGGGAACCGCCACTGGCACGCGCGAAGGACTGGAACTACAAAGGACATCCGTTAGAAACCACAACGATGCCAGGCTGGGCGGGATCTTCATGGTACTTCTTGCGTTATATGGATGCGCAAAACGGTGGCGCTTTTGCCGGTAAGGAAACTACCGCGTATTGGAACAGTGTCGATTTGTACGTCGGCGGTTCAGAGCACGCAACGGGGCATTTGCTCTACTCTAGATTTTGGACCAAGTTCTTGTTCGATATGGACTTTATTTCCTTTGACGAGCCCTTTAAAAAGCTCATCAACCAGGGAATGATCCAGGGGATTAGCGCATTTGTGCATCGTATAGCGGGTACCAACACCTTTGTGAGCGCCGGATTAAAGGATCATTATGAGACCCAAGCGATCCATGCCGATGTGAGTTTCCTGCAAGGCGACGAAATGGATGTGGAGGCGTTTAGGTTTTGGCGCGAGGAATACAAGGATGCTGAATTTATTCTTGAAGACGGAAAATACATCTGTAGCCGTGAGGTCGAAAAGATGTCGAAGTCGAAATTTAATGTGACCAACCCGGACGACATCGTCGAAAAATACGGCGCCGATGTGCTCCGTATGTATGAAATGTTCCTTGGGCCGCTTGAGCAAAGCAAACCGTGGAATACGCAGGGTCTTTCGGGGGTAGCGGGTTTCCAACGTAAATTTTGGAAGCTCTTTCACCCGGGTGGAACGTTTACAGTGAGTGATTCAGCTCCGGATAAAAAAGCCCTGAAGGCGGCGCACACGTGCATCAAGAAAGTGAACCAAGACATCGAGAATTTCAGCTTCAACACCTCGATCAGCGCGTTTATGATCGCAACGAATGAGTTGACGGAACTAGGCGCGAATCAGCGTGAGGTGCTCGAACCGCTCGTACGTCTGATCGCTCCGTTCGCACCGCACTTGGCGGAGGAATTGTGGGAATTGCTCGGAAATACTGACTCTGTGACGGCTGCGCCCTACCCGATGCATCAGGAGGAGTATTTGGTCGAAAGCTCGAAAAACTATCCCGTTTCCTTTAATGGGAAAGTGCGCTTCCAGATGGAATTGCCTTTAGATATGAGTAAAGAAGACATCGAAAAATCCGTTCTCGAAGACGAGCGCACCCTCGCACAGATCGGCGAGAAGCAGGTTCGTAAAATGATCGTAGTGCCCGGCCGCATCATCAACATTGTGATTGGCTAGGAACCGCCGCGCGAGCGGTCAAAAAAAAGGCCGCCCAGTGGGCGGCCTTTTTTTTGTGCTCTACTCCAGCGCTACAACGCGTCCAATTCGGATTTCAAACCCTTCATATAGCTTTTAAAGGCCACCATGCGCTCCGTGGTTAGCGGCTCCGCATCTGGCAATTTCTGCTTGTACGGATCCACCTGTTTGCCGTTCACCCAAAAGCGGTAACACACGTGCGGTCCTGTAGCAAGTCCCGTAGAACCCACGTAACCGATCACATCGCCTTGCTTCACGCGAACGCCATTTTTGATGCCTCGAGCGATCTTGCTCATGTGTAAATATTGAGTCGTGTAGGTACTGTTGTGCCGTACTTTGACATAGTTTCCGTTCGCAGAAGTGTACTTCGCTGCAATAATCACACCGTCAGCTGTAGACATGATCGGTGTGCCGGTAGGAGCGGCGTAGTCTGTTCCGAGGTGCGCTTTCCAACGCTTTTGAACGGGATGGAATCGGCGACCGCTGTACCTCGAAGAGATGCGTGTAAAGTTCAAAGGCGCTCTTAAAAAAGTCTTGCGCAAACTTCGTCCTTCCTCGTCGTAATAGTCGTTAAAACCCAATTCATTCTTGTACGGAAAGGCGTAGAAATCGTTTCCGACATGCACCAGATTTGAGGCAATAATGCGCTTTAATCCTACATACGTGGTGTCGTCTACATACTCTTCCTCGTAAATCACGCTAAAGGCATCGCCCTTTTGCAAACGGAAGAAATCGATCGACCAAGCATACACCTCTACCAGCGACATCGCTAACGCTTGCGTTCCTCCCGCACGTCCAACACTGAGGTACAACGCGTCGTCTATCGTTCCTGAAATTTCCTTGCGTCGAACGGTGCGCTCCTTCTCCACTTTCTTCGCGAAAATGGAATCTTGGAGTCCGATGATCCAATATTCGTATTTACTTTCCGGATAGATGAAATACGACGGGAAGAGCGAACTGTCACCCGTGGCAAATTTCACCTGAACCTCAGCCCGCATGCGACGTACATCAAAGTCGTCTTCCACAGCGGCGGCTATTTTATAGATCTGCGCAGTACTGATCCCACGCTTACCAAGCAAGGCTCCAAAAGACTCGCCCGAAGCGATAGTATGATCTTCAAAACGCAAGGTATCTGAAGGCAACGTTAGATAGAACGTAGGTTCCTTTTCTTCTCTGCTGTGCTCTACAGAAGTTTCTAATATCCCATCGGCGTTAGCATCTTTGGTTGCGTTTGCTGACAAGACCCAAACTAAAATGATCACAAAAAAAGACGCTATGGCAATCCAAGCCTGCTTCTTTATATTCATACAATTACTGCTCTAATTCGCTTAATACTTCATGTACCCAACTCTTGCCCCATTCGGCGATCTGCTGCTCGGTCCATAATTCTGGGAAGAAAATTCTGCGCTGGAATCTCGGCGGCAAATACTTCTGCCAATTCGTTCCACCCGTCGCCGCTATATCCGTCGGCTTCTTACTCAAATACCGCACAGCCGTTTTATAATGCTGCAAAGGCCAATTCACATTTACATTCAAATCCAATGCGCGCAACGCATCCGCCGCTTCCGACTGCTGCGCTTCCGACCAATCCTCGCGAACCTCAATATATCGTTCCCAAATGTTACAATGCTCGTATGCCTCAGCCGCAAACAACAGATCGTCCCAGTACTTTTCCATGAACTGTACCGCAGTGTAGGCGGGCTTTCCTGTATCCTCCACCTTCGCTCCGTCCTTCCAATACACAGCATCCATCTGAGCTTCCAAAGATTCCTGCACCAATTCAGCCCTGCGTTCCTCAGCCACAATATGAATCAGTGGCGCACAGCCAAGCTCTATGATTCGGTATTGCACACTTTGAAAACCTGAGGCCGGCGCCAACGCATCACGGAAGGTCAAGAATTCCTCTTTCTTCATCCCGTGCTCCATCACACTAAAACTGCTGCGTAATGCACCAAAATAGCGGTTGATTCGCTTTACGCGCTCCAAGAAATCTTCAAAAGAAAGCTCCTCTGCAGCGGCAATCGCATCAATCTCGATCCGAGTCAATTTGAAATACAACTCCGTAATCTGGTGGTACATGATAAAAATCGGCTCATCCGGCACATCCGTTACCGGGCGCTGTAAACTCAACAAGGTATCCAGCTGAATGTAGTCCCAATAGTTTTGGAACCGCTGCAACTCCCATCCGTTTAGATAGGTATCAAAATCTTGACCTGTACTTTCGATTTTTGTGCGAAGCCCTTCGAGCTTCTTCATCATCTCCGGAGTCCATTCCATAACGCATGTAAATAGGTTCCTTCAAAAATAACCGCTTAACAACCTTAGACTGCGTCTGTACGCGGGTTGTTATGAACGGATTTTCCACCCCGCTTACTTACGACGGATTGTATTTCGCCAAGGTGAATTTAAATTCCGTTCCCTTGCCTTCTTCAGACTTCACCGTGATGGTCTCGTTGTGCTTATCGATGATGTGTTTCACGATCGACAGACCCAAACCAGAACCGCCTTGCTCTCGCGTTCTCGCTTTGTCTACTCTATAGAATCGTTCAAAGATGCGCCCAAGGTCTTTCTCAGGAATGCCATATCCCTTGTCCTTAATACTGATCTGCACTTTCTCATCGAACTCTTCACAACTCAGCTTCACGGTCTTGCCCTCTTCGCTGTACTTCATCGCATTCACTAAGAGGTTGTCTAACACTTGCTCCAACCTCGGCGCATCGCAAAGCACATCGAGCGCGCGGGGTACGTTTAGTTCGACCTGAATTTTAGCACCGCGCTTGGCCATATAACTCTCTAAGCCCTGTATGGTATCATCGATTAGATTATGCAAGTTCACAGGTTCCAAAGTAATATCGTACTGACCACTTTCCACTTTGGACAAGACGTCCATGTCTTTGATCAGTGAGGTCATGCGTTCCACACTTTTAGCAGCTCGTTTCAGAAATTTCGGAGCCACTTTAGGGTCATCCATTGCACCGTCCAATAAGGTCAGTATGTACCCTTGAATGTTAAAAATGGGCGTTTTGAGCTCGTGACTCACATTTCCAATGTATTCACGCCTAAACTGCTCACGACCTTTAAGCTCTTCAACGATCTGACTTTGACGAGAGGTCCACTGGACGACTTCCTGCTCGAGCATCTCTAAGGTCATCGTCTTGCCTTTTCTATTGGTAACAGATGAGACTCCATACTCTTCGATCATTTCTTGAATTTTGCGAATACGCAGGGTGATATTGATATACGTAGCAAGGTAGAGCCCTGTGAAAGACAGAAGTGCAAAGACTAGCCAGAACAACCAACCAGGCACACTAGGCAACGCCTCACCGAGAAGCTGTAACCCGAATGCCAAGCCGGTCATTACAACGGTCAATAAAAGCGTTACGGGAAGTAGTTTTCCTGAACGCACAGATTATACATTTTCGAATTTGTACCCGACACCTTTCACGGTTTTAATACGGTCATCACCAATTTTTTCTCGCAGCTTACGGATGTGTACATCGATCGTACGTCCACCCACAATCACCGCAGTGCCCCAGATACGGTCCATGATTTCCTCTCTCGGAAATACCTTACCTGGCTTTGAAGCTAACAAACTAAGCAGTTCAAACTCCTTACGCGGCAGTTCGAGCACTTCACCCTTGAGTTCAATGTGGTAACGCTCCGGATCGATGATCAAATCACCTAAAGACATGCGCTCGGGCACCTCTTGCTCCGACGTTGGACGACGACGTAACAGCGCTTTCAAACGTGAGGTGAGTACCTTTGGCTTCACCGGTTTGGTGATGTAGTCATCTGCACCCGCCTCGAAACCGGCAACCTGAGAATAATCTTCTCCACGTGCGGTCAAAAACGCAATAATGGTATTCTCGAGCGCAGGAACACGTTTGATTTGATCGCATGCCTCGATGCCGTCCATTTCGGGCATCATCACATCCAATAGGATCAAATCTGGAAGAAATTCTTTCGCTTTTTCGACACCTTCTCTTCCGCTAGAAGCAGTGTACACCTTATATCCCTCGGATTTGAGGTTGTAACCGACAATCTCCAAGATATCTGGTTCATCGTCTACTAGTAAGATTTTAAAGTCGGTAGTTTTCATTTGCGTGTTTGTTTAGAAGCAACAAAGGAAAGATATAAAATGAATATGTCAATCCCATTATCGCGAAGCTAACAACTTCGTAAACTCAGATTAACACAAGCATAACGGAGCGAAAAGAGCTGCTCACTCAAAGTTGACTTCGGCTTAATCTTCAGTTTACAAAGAGCGCTTTGATTTGCAGAGTCATTAAACCAAAAGACACGACAACAATGAAATTTAACAAAATCCTCGCAGCAGCATTCGCTGCATCTATCCTAGCTTCTTGTGGAGGCGGAGGAACAGATCCAAAACCAGTTGACCCGTCACTCGTTGCAGTGAAGAGCGGTCTTATCCAAGCGAACGAAACTTGGAGTGCTGATTCCATCTACCAGCTTAACGGTCGCGTTGTTGTAGACGCAGGTGTTACACTGACTGTTGAAGCAGGTACTATTATTAAAGGTGAAGAAGGTGACGGTGCCAACGCTTCTGTTCTTATCGTAGGTAAAGGCGGTATGATCGATGCACAAGGTACTGCAGAGAGCCCAATCGTTATGACTTCTGTTTTAGACAACATCGCAGTAGGTCAGCGCAACGGTTCTAACCTTGACGAGACTGATAACGGTCTTTGGGGTGGTTTGATCGTCTTAGGTGACGCTCCTATTTCAGCTGATGCAAGCGAGGCATTGGTAGAAGGACTTCCAGCAAATGAGCCATGGGCTGTATACGGTGGTAGCGATGCTGCGGACAACTCTGGTATTCTATCGTATGTAAGTGTTCGCCACGGTGGTACGCTTATCGGTGACGGTAACGAGATCAACGGTATCACTTTCGCAGGTGTAGGTAACGGTACCACAGTAGAGCACATCGAAGTATTTGCTACACTAGATGATGGTGTTGAATTCTTTGGTGGTACTGTAAATGCTTCTCACGTGAGCGTTACTGCGCAGGGTGATGATGCATACGATATCGACCAAGCTTACTCTGGTACTATCGAAAACTTCGTATACGTTGCAGGTACTGATTCTGACCACGGTCTTGAGATTGACGGTCCTGAAGGAACAGCAACTGGCCGTTTCACTTTGAAGAACGGTACACTCTTAGGTGGTAACGGCGAATACGCTGACTTCCGTGATGGTGCTATGGGTACTGTTGAGAACGTATTCTTCTTCGGATTCTCTGAGTCTTCAGATTTCGAATTGGACGATTCTCTAACATCGTACAACTACACGAACGGTCTTCTTGAGTTCATCAACGTTGAGATCAACACATCACACTTGAGCGCAGGGAACATGTCTGCAATCTCTATCTACTTGGACAAATCAGGTCAAGATGCTTACGCTAATGGTCTTCCAGGAACTGTAGTTACTGAGCCTACTGTAGGTGCTAACGCTGCTGACTTCGCTTGGACATTGACTGCTAAGAACGGTAACCACGATGACTTCGCTGGTCCATTCCTCGCTCCACAAACGATTGTTAAGACTGGTGCAACAGGTGATGACGTATGGTCTTCAGCTCGCATCTACGAATTGCAAGGACGTGTAGTAGTTGACGCTGGTGATACTTTGATCATCGAGCCGGGAACTATCATCAAGGCGAACTCTGGTCAGGGTGCATACGCTTCAGCGCTTATCGTAGCTCAAGGCGGTTACATCGAGGCTCGCGGTACTGCATTCGCTCCGATCATCATGACTTCTGTATTTGACAACATCGAATTGGGTCAAACAACAGGTACCAATCTTGACGAAACTGACGCAGGTCTATGGGGTGGTCTTATCGTTCTAGGTAACGCGCCAATCTCAGCTGATAACCCAACAGCTCGTATCGAAGGTATCCCTGCGAACGAAACGTACGGGTACTACGGTGGTTCTGACAACGACGATAACTCAGGTATCTTCGAATACATCTCTATCCGTCACGGTGGTACTTTGCTCGGTGAGGGTAACGAAATCAACGGATTCACTTTGGGTGGTGTAGGTTCTAAAACTGTAGTCAACCAGATCGAAATAGTTGCAAACGTAGATGACGGTATCGAGTTCTTCGGTGGATCAGTAGACGCTAGCAACCTCGTTGTATGGGCTCAAGGTGACGATGCATACGACATCGACCAAGCGTACTCTGGTACGATCGATAACTTCATCTACGTTGCTGGTGCAGATTCTGACCACGGTATGGAAGTTGACGGTCCAGAAGGAACACTAGGTGCAGGTTTCACAGCTAAGAACGGTACATTGTACGGTATGTCAGCTGAAATCGCAGATTTCCGTGACTCAGCGATGGGTACTGTAAACAACATCTACATCACAGGATTTGATGACTCAGGCGACTGGGAGATCGACGAAACGGGTGGTGCTTACAACTACGACAACGGTTTGTTGAACTTCAGCGCACTTGAAATCAACATGAGCACGTACTCTGCAGGTACAGTGATCGAGGATGTATTCCTTGACAAGTCTGGTGCAGTGAGCTCTTGGATGCCATCAAGCTTCGCTAATTCAGTAACAACCAACACAGTAGGTGCTGACGATTCAGTATTCGGCTGGACATTCGCTGCAATGAATAGCGCATTCTAAGCAGAATCGACTTTACATAAAGTTAACCATACTTTAATTGGCCCGAGACATCTGTCTCGGGCCTTTTTTTTGTCTTTGCACTCAGAATAGAAGTTGAAAACATGAAGAAGTGTATTGCTCTTTTGATGCTTGTTTTAAGCATCCCGACTATGGCTCAAAATGGAATCATTCGTGGTACCGTCTACGAAGATGAAACCAACGAGCCGTTGTTTTATGCGAACGCCCAAATCCCTAGTGCTGGCGCTGTCGCTTTTACCGATTTCGACGGTAATTTCGAGCTCAGCTTGGAGCCAGGAACCTACAGCTTAGAAATTAGCTTTTTAGGACTTGCTACACTAGTTATTCCAGATGTGGAAGTAGTCGCGGGCGAAGTAGTCGCCTTCGAAAATCTCCGCCTAAAGCCTTCAACGAACGAATTGATGACCGTTACGGTTACCGCTTCTGCGATGCGCAATACAGAAAGTGCACTTCTCGATGTGAAACGCAAGTCCGCCACCGTTATGGACGGGATCTCTGCACAAAACTTTAAAAGGATTGGCGATGGGAATGCAGCAGCAGCCGTTACACGTGTTCCTGGTGTAAGTATCCAAGGCGGTAAATATGTCTTCGTACGTGGTTTGGGTGATCGTTATACGAAAACGCAGCTGATGGGTATGGATATTCCTGGATTGGATCCGGACCGTAACTCGTTACAGATGGACATTTTCCCAACGAACATCCTTCAAAACATCGTCGTTCAAAAATCACTTACTGCAGACTTACCGGCAGACTTCTCCGGCGGTTTGGTGAACATTGAATTGGTTGATTTCCCTACGAAGAAAACTCTGAACATCAGCTCTTCATTAGGCTACACCCCTGGCATGCACCTTGTAGACGGTCTAGGTTACCAAGGTTCTGCTACCGACTTCCTCGGTTTTGATGCAGGTTTTAGAAACAACCCTCTTCCGAACAACTACATCTACGACGGGATTCCAAACCCAGCGTTGGACGACCCGATCACCACGGAACTTACCGAAAGCTTCGCCCCTGTTCTTGAGGCACGCTCGCGTATGATGCCGCTGAACGGATCATTAGGCATTAGCGGTGGTAATCAAATCAAAAAGGAGAACGGCAAGACCGTCGGTTACAACGGTTCTTTTTCCTACAAAGCGAATACCGACTTCTACGGCAATACGAATGGCGACAGCACACGATTGTACCGTCAAAATTTCTACCGTAAAGGAAATTTACCGGATCAGTACCAGTTGCTTGCGGATCGTACGCAGGAAGGTTCTTTGGCGGTGAGCAACATCTTTATGAGCGGACTCTTTGGTTACTCGATCAAAGACGACAATGACAAATACCGTTTCACGGCGATGCATTTGCAAAACGGTGAAAGCCGCGCAGGGAAGTTCACAGAAACTTCCAACATCGAGAACAGCTATGTAGGTTCGAGAGACAACCTTGAGTATTCAGAGCGTTCGATCACTTCGTTGTTCTTTAACGGACAGCACTCGCGCAAGGACAACAAGCTTAAAATTGACTGGCGCATTGCTCCTACTTACAGCCGTATCGCAGATAAGGACATTCGTTCTACCTCGTACCGCACAGAGGACAATACGTTCGCTATTGCACCGGGTGAAACTGGATTCCCAAACCGTATCTGGCGTAATCTGAACGAATTCAATTTGTCCAACCGTTTGGACTTTACGCGTACTCATGAAGTACGTGGTCGCGATGCGAAAATGAAGTTTGGTGCGAGCTATAACTTTAAATACAGAGACTACGAGATTTTACGCTACCAGCTTCGCGGTAAGTCCTTAGGAAATCTTCCTGCATTAACTGGTAATGCGGATGAGCTGTTGACGTCAGAGTACACTTGGGATGTGATCGAAGATGCAGGGATGTACTACAGCGGTAACTACGAAGCGAACAATGCGTACCAAGGGATCCAAAGCAACTTTGCCTCTTACATTAATGAGGAGTTCAGCATCAACCCGCTCACTAAAATGGTAGTTGGTTTACGCTTAGAGCGTTATGACCAATTCTATACTGGTGTCGATCAGCAAGAGGCTGCCGCTCCAGGAACGGGTTTGAACTACAACTTTGAACCTGTACTGAACAACTTCAACCTCTTCCCTACCGCATCGCTGATCTACAGCGTGAATGAGAAGGCGAATTTGCGCTTGGGTGCATTCCGCACGGTGGCACGACCATCGTTCAAAGAAAAATCGGCCGCACAGATCGAGGATGTCTTGACCGGGATAACCTTTATCGGTAACCTAGATTTGACCAATACGACGATCACCAACCTAGATGCTCGTTACGAGTACTTCATGGAAGGCGGTCAAACGTTTGCCATCTCTGGTTTCTACAAATACTTCCAGAATCCGATCGAACTTGTCGCCTACAGTGCTGCTGCACCGTCGAACTTCCAGCCGCGTAACGTAGGGGATGCAACCGTAGCAGGTATAGAGCTTGAGCTTAGAAAGAATCTTGGGTTCATGGGAATGAAGCATTTGGAAATCAACTCCAACTTCTCCGGCATCTATTCGTCCGTAACGCGTGACTCTTCAGAATATGCAGGCCGTGTGGCTTCCGCAAGAATTGGCGAAGAGATCAGCGAAGTACGCCCGATGCAAGGACAGAGCCCGTATATGATCAACCTCGGTTTGAGCTACAACAATCCGAAGAACGGATGGCAAGGCGGTCTGTTCTATAACGTTCAAGGTGAAAAACTCTACATTGTAGGTGTGGCGGATAACCCAGACGTGTTCGAGGTACCGTTCCACAGCTTGAACTTCAACCTTCTGAAAAACTTTGGCGAGGATCGTCAATACCAGATCGGTTTCGGGGTAAACAACATCATGGACGACACGCGTGATCGCTTGTTTAGAAGCTACAACAGTAGTTCACCGTATTTCAGCACTTGGGCACCAGGAAGAACCTTCAAAGTGAGCTTCCGCTATTCGCTCTAAGTTGCGACTTAAAACGTAATTTTGACCCGTACCTTTCTAGGTGCGGGTTTTTTTATGCTGCCAATCTCACAAATCACTCCCCGGAATTTTAACGCCGAAGCCCTCGAGCTTTTCCGGTACCAATTCCGTCATAACCCCGTCTACCGAGAATTTTGTACCCTCCTGCGCCGGACTCCTGACCAGGTGAACGAGATTGCAGCGATCCCGTTTCTTCCCGTGGAACTTTTCAAGAACCACCGGATCATCACCGGGGATTATTCGCCGGAGAAAACATTCACTTCGTCGACCACTACAGGTGGCACACCTAGTCAGCACTTCGTGCGCAGCTTGGCGCACTACGACCAGGTATATACCTTGGGCTTTGAGCGCGAATACGGGGCACTTTCCGACTACACTATATTAGGCCTGCTTCCGAGCTATTTAGAGCGTGAGGGCAGCTCTTTGGTACGCATGGCCGAAGGGATGATCGAGCGCAGCGCAGATGCGCGTAGTGGGTTTTACCTGTACCAGCACGATGAACTTGCCGCACTCTTACTGCAGCTGCAACAAGAACAGAAAAAAACCCTACTCCTTGGAGTGACTTTTGGCTTGTTGAATCTCGCTGAGGAATTCACTCAGGGCAATTTCGGAGCAACCGCACTTGAATTTCCCGAGCTGCGCGTGATGGAAACTGGTGGTATGAAAGGACGGCGGAAGGAATTGATTCGAGAGGAAGTGCATGCGGTCTTGAAATCTGCTTTTCCGGCATCTCCGATCGATAGCGAATACGGGATGACAGAACTGCTCTCGCAAGCGTATTTAAGGGACAGTGGACTTTTTGTTTGTCCGGATTGGATGCGCGTGTACACTCGAGACATCGCCGATCCACTTGCACCACCTCAGAGCAACGGATCACGTGGCGCCATAAATATTATCGACCTTGCTGGTAGGGACTCATGCGCTTTTTTAGCCGTAAGCGACTCGGGCAGGGTTTTTGAAAATGGTACTTTTGAAGTCTATGGCCGCGTTGACCACAGTGAAATTCGCGGCTGCAACCTAATGATAAGCTTATGAAAACCTACCTATATGCAGCACTAGGATTGCTGCTCAGCTTTCCCGCTTTTAGCCAAGTCGTTCGCCGCGAGGCACACCTTGCCGCTAGTGATGGCGAAGGCACCCTTACCCTTCGCGATTCAGTGCGCGTATTTGCAACCGATCCACAAAATGGAGAATACACCGCGACTGTACACTGCTGGGTACACCGCGACTACGTCAACGTAGCAGATGCTCGCGTGATGGCAGACGCCGCCTTGTTGAATGAAAAAAAAGACAGCCTCGGAAAGGTTAGTGAGAGCTATCCGGTAGATTCACTTTGGGAAAGCAGCGCACATCGCATGAGTAAATATTACGAAGTGGTGCTGAGCGGCAGAGTAAGTGCACGAGAACTCGAACGCCGCTCCTTCCCGACTATCGCCTTAGAGCACTTTTACGATGGACGTCGCGGCGCTGTGCGTGATGCCCTGGTCGAAATCTTAAAACAACAAGGCTGGGAACGTAAAGACTTTGGCGACTACGAGGCTTGGGCGTATCTCAATAAAAGTACCAATCCTGGACTACCGGATTTTCAGGCACTCCTTATCTTTAGAGGTCCCATACCTTATTGCTTAATCAACAAGGGAGCACCCTTTGAATACGAAAAGCTCAAAGGCAGCGAACAGCGTACCCATGGCATGTATTACTTTTTCCAGCGCCCGAACGATCGCTTTTTACAGGAAATAGACGACATCGTCTTTGACTATTTACCGCTATAAAAAAAGCCGCTCTTAGGAATGTTCCAAGAGCGGCTTTTTTGATGATTTTAATCGGAGTAACAGTTACACCACCGTCACCAAGAAGTAATTTTTCTTTCCTTTTTGAACGATGATCAGACCGTCTGCCACAACATCGTCTTGGCTCAAGGTCTTATCGAGTCCAACTTTCGTTTTGTTGATGGCTACGCCATTCCCCTGCACCATTTTACGCGCCTCCCCTTTCGACGGGAAAACCGCGGTATGCTCAGCAAGGGCTTCTACGATATCGAGACCTCCTGCAAGTGCATCTGATGCCAATTCAAACTGCGGCACCCCATCAAAAACGCTCATCAGCGTCTCCTTATCCAAACTACGGAGCATCTCCTCAGTCGCTTTACCAAACAGAATTTGCGAGGCGTTTAACGCTTTATCCAGCTCCTCTTTGCTGTGCACGCGCTCGGTAATTTCTGCGGCAAGTGCTTTTTGCAATTTGCGCTGGTGCGGCGCCTCAGCGTGTTCGGCGATCAATGCTTCGATCTGCTCGCGAGAGGCAATACTAAAAATCTTGATGTAATTCTCTGCGTCGGCATCGGAAGCGTTCAGCCAGAATTGGTAAAAAGCATAAGGAGTCGTACGCTTGGGATCCAACCACACGTTACCGCCTTCGCTCTTGCCAAACTTTGTACCGTCCGCTTTTTTGATCAGCGGAGTGGTCAGTGCATACGCCGAACCGCGGCCCAGTCTACGGATGAGTTCAGTACCCGTGGTGATGTTGCCCCACTGGTCCGAACCGCCCATCTGCAGCTTCACGCCATTGTTTTTCCAAAGGTGGTAAAAGTCGTAGCCTTGGATCAGCTGGTAGGAAAATTCCGTAAAGCTCATCCCGGTATCCAAGCGCTTTTTCACGCTGTCTTTGGCCATCATGTAGTTCACACTCATGTGCTTCCCAACATCTCTGATAAAACCTAAGAAGTCAAACTCTTTGAACCAATCGTAGTTGTTCACGATTTCAGCCGAGTTTGCACCACAATCAAAATCTAAAAACTGCTCCAATTGCTTGCGCTGGCTGTCGAGATTGTGCTGCAAGGTTTCAAGATCCAGCAGGTTACGCTCTGCGCTCTTGCCCGAAGGATCCCCCACCATACCTGTAGCTCCACCCACCAAAGCGATCGGCTTGTGCCCTGCGCGCTGGAAGTGAACCAGGGTCATGATCTGAACCATGTTACCGACGCCTAACGAATCTGCTGTCGGGTCAAAACCGATGTATCCAGAGACCTGCTCCTTCATCAACAATTCCTCCGTCTCCGGCATGATGTCATGCAACATGCCTCTCCAACGAAGCTCTTCTACAAAGTTTGTATCCATAGCGCCTAGAACTTTAGCGTGATTAAGCCGCTAAAATAGGCACTATTCGTCTCTTACACCCAGTTCCTTCATTAATTCTGGATGGGTAAACAGAAACGCGTGGAACCTGAGATCTTGAGGTTCGAACAGCTCCAAGCCCTCTACTTGAAAAGGAACGTACAGGTCCAAGTCCTCAAAGTCTTTGATCAGAAAACAATCGCGCTCTTTGGACCAAAGGACGGCTCCTTGGCGGTCGATATCGTCTCCCATTTTATAGTTTACGATGTCCAATTCATAGATCGGTCTGTTGTTGATATCGCGCAACCCGATCGCCTCATCGATCTGGTCGTGATCGATCTCGGAACCGTTCCACCAAAATTGGTCTTTTGAAAAGAAAAAGGTCTTACTGCCTTTCATGCGGCGCATGTATCCCGTGATCTTGGGCCCTTTTCGAAGTCGATATCGTATTTCCACACCTCTATAACTCTAGCCGTATCACTTCGGTTCAGAAAAACCGAGTTAAAAAAAATCCCGAGCCTGCACGGATGCACACTCGGGACTTAGAATTGCTGTATAGAATTTACGGTCTATTTAAAGGCCGCTACACCGCGATCCAACCAGTCGACGTAGGCGTCAACATCTGGATTATAGGCATTTTTTTCAATCAAAGGAGTGAGGTCATTATGACCTAAAATCACATACAGCGGCTGGCTCACTTCCTTGAAGTTGACCTCCTGGAATTCACTCCACTTATTTCCGATGTTTTTAATCTTACGACCGGTCACCTCTGAAATGCCCTGCTCACGTAACGGAAGTTCCTCACGGTCGTCCACATAAAGCGAAATGAGCACTACGTTATCACGCAGACGCTGATGTACGCCCTCATCTTTCCAGACGTTCTCCTCCATCTTGCGGCAGTTCACACAGCCCCAGCCGGTGAAATCTAACATGATCGGCTTGCCTACTTCTTTGGCGTAAGCTAGCCCTTGCTCGTAGTCGTTGAAACACGGCAGATCGTTTGGACAATGATGCCCGAAGTCTGCTTCAACGGCGCTCGTCTCTCCGCTCGCCGCAGTCATATTGATGACGGGCTGGGCATAGGCGCCGTTTTTACTTTCAGAATAATGTTCTGGAGGCGGGAATCCTGCGATGAGCTTAACAGGAGCGCCAAAGATGCCGGGGAGCATGTAGAAGGCCATGATCATAAAGACCATCGCAACGCCTAATCTTCCCACGCCAATCGTAGTCATTGGTGAATCCAATGGCAAGCGGAACGCGCCCAGTAAATACAACGCAGTCAGGAATGCGATCGCTACCCAGATGGCGATGAAGAGCTCACGTTCGAGCCAGTGCATCTGCCATACGAGATCCGCAGTCGATAAAAATTTCAATGCGAAAGCCAATTCCAAGAATCCGAGAGTCACCTTAACTGTATTTAGCCATCCACCTGAAGAAGGCAGCGAATTCAACCAGCCCGGGAAGGCAGCAAACAGTGTAAACGGAATGGCCAAGGCCAGTGCAAAACCGAACATCCCTACTGCAGGCCCTAAGAGACTGCCCTTGGATGCTGCTTCAACAAGTAATGAACCAATGATAGGACCGGTACAAGAGAAGCTCACTAAACTCAGCGTGAAGGCCATGAAGAAGATGCCTAAGAAACCGCCCTTATTGGAGGCATCGTCTGCTTTGTTGACCCATTTTGAAGGCAGTGTGATTTCGAATGCACCAAAGAAGCTCGCCGCAAAAACCACAAATAAGACAAAGAATGCCAAGTTGAACCAAGGGTTCGTCGCCATCTTGTTCAGCGTATCCGCTCCGAACACAAGACTTACTAAAAGTCCTAATCCTACATAAATAACGATGATACCAATACCATACAGCGAGGCCTTGAAGATCCCTTCAGCTTTGGTCTTGCTTTGCTTGGTAAAGAAACTCACCGTGAGTGGAATCATTGGGAAAATACACGGCATGATCAGCGCTGCAAAACCTCCGAGGAATCCAAGCCAAAAGGTCGTTCCGAGACCTGCGAACCATGAAGGTACGGGTGCGTCTATGACGTCTACTGAAAAGTCTACATACGTGGGTGGCAAGCACATTTCGTCGTTACACACCATAAATTCGAGCTCGCCCTGAACGGAAAAGTCCTTATGGAGCGGCGACAAGGCAATGGTAAAATCTGCGCTGTTGGAATAGAACGCAAGGTCCATATCAAAATTGGGGTCAAACTCTACATGAGGCTCGCCCTCGGCCCAAACATTCGTGTGGGTAAATGCAGCATTGGTGTCCAAATAAAAAGAGGTCGGAATCGGCCCGCCTTCATCTAGATGTTGGCTGTACAAGTGCCAACCGTCCTCAATATCAGCATGTACAGTGACTAGAGTCGCATCTTCTGTGTTGACATAACTTGTCGACCATTTCACTGGCTGAGGCTGGGCAAATACAACTGCGGTTAGGAGTGTACAAAGCCCAAGTAAAAAACGCTTCATAAATGTGATTAGTTTATCTCTGCAAGATAGGCGAACTCAGCGCTCTCTACAACCTTCGCGTCGTTGGAAATGCGATGGCCCAGCACCCAGTGGATTACCCCTTGTTTCTCAAGCACATAGGTCTGATCCTTGTGATGTCTAGGGATACGCATGTCGTTGAGAAAATCTGCTACCTTTTTGGTCCCTTTCATCCCGAGCGGACTAAAGACATCACCCGGCTGCCACAAGCGAATGGTGAACGGAAAACTGGCAACCTCAGTGCTGATCCACTCTCGCCCTGGGGCAAATTCTACTGCAGCAATCGGCGTTTTGGTGAGGGACAATCTGAAGGGCAATGTGGCTACATCGGCTTCGCAAGTGATCTGGTACAAGCGGCGATCCATGACGTAGCGCGGTGCTATGATGAATGCTTCGCGGTCCTTTACGAGCAAATGCGTTCTGCCCTCGGTCCGCTGGCCGCTTGCTCCTTCTAATACATGACCAATTTCTTCAAAACTCAACCGTGCATCAATGCCTGTACACAGGCGATAAAGCAGGTTATGTGCATAGTCACTCTGGGTCCAGGAGCCGAAATTGATCCAGTATTCTTCTCCAATTTTTCGGGCATGTTGCGCTTTAAAATCATCCAAAAACCCGAGAAGTAAACCGCGGTCACGTTCTAAATTTTCAATGGTTTTGCGCAAGCCTCCTTGCCAGCGCGGCTCGACTTTATCGAGGACCTCTGGCAATAGCAATCGGACCTTATTGCGGGTGTATTTTAAAGTGGTGTTGGAGGCATCTTCGCGCCAATCAAGCTGGTGCTCCTTTGCGTATTCCAAAATTTGCGTCTTCGACCAATCCTTGAGGGGTCGAATGATCTGCTCGTTCGACAGCCCCGTGAGTCCTATAAGCCCAGCACCTCGAAGGGCGTTCATTAAAAATGTTTCCTTGCGATCATCGAGATGATGTGCGGTAAAAATGGCCTTGGCGCCGAGCGCATCGGCTTGCTCTTTAAACCATGCATAACGGATTTTTCGCGCCCAGCCTTGAATATTTTTTTCCGGCACCGTCCCTTCAGGTACTGTGAGTACCTGGAGTTCGAAGCGGTATTCGTTCGCGAACCATTTGCACCACATCGCATCTTCAGTGGCCTCTTCGCGTAAACCGTAGTTAACGTGCAAGAGGTAGGGTCGAATCTGATACTGATGCAAAAGATGCATCACCAAGACCACGGAATCTACCCCGCCGCTAAAACCGACGACAGTCTTCTCTCCAGATAAGTCTTTAATATCATACATTTGTCATCGATTTAAGATAAAAACCTGAGATCAGTTGAGCCGCGATCCAGTATCAGTAATACCGAGCACCCTTTGTCGAATACGCCGAAGTTACGCATTCAACACTTATTATTTTTGTTGGTCATTGTCATAGTCACCTTTTGGGCTGCGGGACAAATCACCTACATCAAGGCGAAACAACGCTTTTTGGTACAGGAAAACGCCATCGATAATGAATTCAACAAATTCTTTACCACTGTAAAAGCATATTCCAAGATGATTGTGGTGAACGACTCTATCCATGAATCTCGCGCTGCCGAGGTCTTGGTAGATCCCTACTTTCCCTTGTTCCAATTCCATCACATTTGCAAAGAAGGTATAGAGCGTTTAAAAGTAGACAGCTACGGATATACGAATCTCAACGATGTTTCTACACGTCCCTATTGGAAACATATGGATCAGCTTCAACCGGGAGAATGGTATGTGACCGTAGCACAGAGCAACTTGGAAAAGGATAGCGTGAGTGGGACGCTTATTGTCACAGCTTCTGAAACGTTTCAATTTTTCCAGCGTTTGCCAGATACCGTCAATGGAAGAGATCAATCCTTTCTCGCGTGCAATGTAGACTACTCTAAAAGTGCCACGGCTTTAAAGGCCACCTTTGACAACCTGTCATTTGAAAATTATCGGAACGACTATAAGCAAGGTTTTCATTTAAATGGATTCAACCTGAGAAATACCCATCTGATTTCTGTAAAAGATCACGGGGTGCTATATCCTGTCGGATTAGTCTCTTCCAACTATCCACTGGGTTATACGCTCTCTTTTACAGTGCTCATAGTTATAGTGCTCATGTTTTTATATCTGAACTGGATTCGTATTAAGCAAAGTGTTGACTTAGAACTTTTGATGGAACAGCAGCAAAACAGCTTCACTGCGAATTGGATCAATATGGCTTCACATTACTTCCGCCATCAGGTCGAGAACATCACCTCTAATCTAGAACTCCTCACGCTAAAAGGAATCATTTCCAAAGACCAGAAAGAAGTGGTGAAGATGCTCGGATCTTTGGATGAATTCTTGGAAATTTTCAATCACCTACAGAAGGTGAATATTCTTCATGCATTGAATGAGCGTACACTTAACTCGGTTGACCTTCATTCGCTCGTCCATACTTTAAGCCAGAGTCACAGCAACCAACTTAAAATTTCGGTCGTTTGTGATCCGAAGATCGAGTTAACCTTGGATCGAGAAACCTTTAGCTGGGCATTTACAGAAATCCTTGAGAATGCCATCTACCACGGTAGGGCTCAAAATATCACCCTAAATATTAGCGAGTTGAGGGGAACTCTTTTACTGCGCATCAATGACGACGGCGTGGGCATCGACGATAGCCTTGTGGATCAGATCAACCGAAAGGAGCTCGAGTTTAAATCGGACGGGATCGAAACCGGTAAATTTGGACTGGGCTTCTATCAAGTCGTTCGCATCATGGATCAGCACGGGTTTGAGTTAAGCATCGACGAGACCGTAAGGCAAGGAACGAGCATACTGATCAAAGTACCTCAGGAGAAATGCAGAATCCCTTCTGCCTCCTAAAGGCTCGGAGAGCTATTCGGCGCTTTTAAACAGACTTTCAGCCTTCAGTAAGCACTCTTGGTATTCTGCTTCCGGATCACTTAGTATTGTAATGGCTCCCCCGACATGAACGGTAGCTCGAGCGAGTTCGGTGTTTATGCAAACACTACGGATGACCACATTCAGGTCGAAATCGCCGTTGGGTTCGATGTACCCTATAGCTCCTGAATAAACCTCACGAGCGGATTTCTCGTACCGCTCGGCAAGCTGCATCGCGCTAATTTTCGGCGCTCCAGTCATGGAGCCCATGGGGAAAGAGGTCCTAATAATCTCCCAATTACTAACGCCCTCCCTCAGCTCCGCCTTCACTGTGGAGATCATTTGGTTGACATTATTAAATGCGTACGTACCAAACAGCTCGCTGACTTGAACGGATCCTTTGGCAGCTACTTGTGAGAGGTCATTGCGAACCAGATCTACTATCATCACGTTTTCTGCGCGTTCTTTTTCGCTGTCCACCAGCGCTTTTTGAGCGGCGTCATTGCCTGTTTCCAGTCTTCTATTGGTCCCTTTGATGGGCTGGGAACGAACGGTCGTACCTTGTTTGGTAATGTAGCGTTCTGGAGAGCTGCACAAAACGCTCCGTGTGCCGAGCTTTAGGTATCCGGAAAATGGTGCATCGGTAGCCCCTACTAACTTTCGAAATAAATGCTGCTGATCTATCTCTTCAGCGTTCGCTACAAAGGCAGTGCAGTAGTTGATCTCATAAATGTCGCCACGCTGAATATGCTCCTGTAATGCACTGATGGCGGCAAGGTATTCTTGCTTGGTTTCCACCGGCGAAAAATCTAAGGTAGTACTGCCTTCACTGCATCCAGCAGGCTGAAGTAGGAGCGCTAGGGCTGCATCGGCTTTTTGGAGGTCTTCTCCATACACCACCAATTCCCCTTCGGGCGATAACGTTCCTGCAATTCGTGGGGCAAAAAACTGCGCCTCAGGCCAATCACCCAATGCGGGGTTGCCTTTATCCAGCTTTTCAAAACGGTGACGCATCTCGTAACCCAGGTACCCAAACTTCCAACCGCTTTCGAACGCTCCTTCGCTTAACGCCGCGGCATCGAACTGTGCAGTAGCGTTCCAGCCAAAGACCAGTTCATATTTCTTATGTGAATTGGGGTAGCCCCTGGAGGTATAGAGTGCAAAAAAAGATCGACTGCTGGATAGTTCCAACAGCCGATTCTCTATGCTTCTCGCATCGACTATGTGCGCCGATACTGATTTCACTAGCTATGAATTGCTCGGTTCGCAGTGGCCGCAAGTGCCGCCTCTTTCAAGCCTTCCGTATAGGTCGGATGTCCGTGACAGATGCGCGCGATGTCTTCAGCAGAAGCGCGGAATTCCATTGCCGTTACTGCTTCCATGATGATGTCCGCAGCACGTGCCGCTACAATATGTACACCCAACACTTCATCCGTGTTCTTATCTGCCAATACTTTCACTACACCGTCGATATCGCCTGAAGCTCTCGAACGACCTAGTGCACGCATCGGGAAAGATCCGCTCTTGTAGTCAACACCTGCCTCCTTGAGCTGCTCTTCGGTTTTTCCAACCGCCGCAACCTCCGGCCAGGTGTATACGATTCCAGGAACCAAGTTGTAGTTGATGTGTGGTTTTTCTCCTGCGATAGATTCCGCAACAAATACCCCTTCTTCTTCCGCTTTGTGGGCAAGCATTGCTCCACGAACTACATCACCGATCGCGTAGATGTTCGGTACGGAAGTTTGCAAATGGTCACTTACTTCGATACGTCCGCGGTCATCTGTTGCGATCCCTACGTTCTCTAGCCCTAGGTTCGCTGTGTATGCGCCACGACCTACTGCTACAAGACAGTAATCGCCTTGGAAGGTGACTTCTTCGCCTTTTTTATTGGTACCGGTAACGGTCACCACATCCCCCTCACGCGATACGTTACTGACTTTGGTGCTTAGGCTGAATTTCATGCCCAATTTTTTCAAGCTGCGCTGCAACTCTTTACCCATCGCGCCGTCCATCGTAGGAATGATGCTCTTCGCATATTCTACCACAGTGACCTCAGCGCCTAGGCGTTTGTATACAGAGCCCAATTCTAGACCGATCACACCACCACCGATCACAATCATGTGTTTCGGAATCTCCTTCAAGCTCAACGCTTCTGTCGAGGAGATGATGCGCTCTTTATCAAATTTTGCAAACGGCAGCTCGATCGGTTTTGAACCTGTCGCTAAGATGATGTTCTTGGCAGCAACCGTTTGGCTCTGCTCGCCGTCTATTTTCACCGTGTTTTTATCGACCAATGAGCCGAAACCGTGCAATACATCGATCTCGTTCTTCTTCATCAAATAGTCGATACCATCACACGTAGTGCTTACTACGCCCGCTTTACGCTCGATCATTTTCGCAAAGTCCACCTTTGGCGGATTGATGTTGATCCCGTGCTCCTCGAAAGAATGCACCGCAGCATGATAGTGCTCAGAAGAGTCTAAAAGTGCTTTAGAAGGGATACACCCTACGTTCAAACATGTTCCACCGAGGGTGTTGTATTTCTCTACTAGGGCTGTTTTAAGGCCTAATTGTGCACAACGGATTGCGCTTACATATCCTCCAGGTCCGGAACCGATAACTACTACGTCGTATGAACTCATTGAATTTTGTTTTTACGTGACACAAATTTAACGACCACAAATCCGTTAAGACTGCTTTAGGCGGAAAAATCTGCTAACTAGAACTACACCTGCGATGAGTCCAAAGAGCAGAACGAAGAAAGGTCCTAAAATGTTCCCCGTTCGCACATACAAAGTCTTGTTTTCACGGAGCGGCACTTGTGCTCGAAGCACCCCTTCCTCTTCCCAACCCAAGGTCTGAAGTAAGCGTCCCTTCTGATCGATAATCGCAGAAACGCCCGTATTCGCGCTACGAACTACATATCGACCTTGCTCGATCGCACGAAGTCCCGAGAAGCGCAAATGCTGCACATGTCCTGGAGTATTGCCCCACCACCCATCGTTTGTGATCACCGCGAGCAGGTTCGCCCCTTGCCTTGCGTAGGCCGTGGAATAGTTCGAAAATTCATTCTCCCAACAAATGATTGGGGCCAATTTCAACTGCAACTCCTGTGCCTCAAACACGGTACGCTCAGCACTTACCCCAAGCGTTCCCGAGGTTCCGCCCAAGGCGACGGACCAATCGCCCAAAATGGGCTTTAATGTCTGTACAAAGGGCATCGTTTCGGCACCCACCACCAGCTTGCCTTTGTGGTAGTACGAGAGGTCATTAACCCCTTGGGTGAACAGGGCCGTGTTGTATATGGTGTAAAATTTAGAGCCGTACGGGCGGTTGAACGCATTGGCTTTTTGCTGAAAATCATAGGTGGTCGCGCCAAACAATGTGGCCCGTGCGAACCGCTGGTGCAGATGCTGGAATTGGGCATCCGTTGCAGATTTGCCAAAGGTTCCTTCTTCTCTTGCTTTGGGCAAAAACGTCTCCGGCAGTACCACAAGGTCTACGGTATCTGACCCTAGGGCACTTGTGAGCAAGCGTTCTACTTTCTGGATTTGTACTCGTTCGGGCAATTCCCATTTATCCACGTACGCATCTATATTGGGCTGAACCACCGCCACATCGATCACTTTTTCCGGTGCGGCATTCGGCCAAAAATACAGCGCGAACGAGAGGGCTGTGGGCGCAAGTAAAGCGGTAAGAATCGACTTGGTACTGCTGCCTTTGGCAATCATTTGACTCACGATCAGCACCCATACGGTTCCACCGACCGCCCCAGTAATTTGGTACCACTGTACGACATAGGGCAGACTGTGGAAGGTATTTCCCAGGTTCAACCAAGGGAAGGACAGGGCCCAATTTTCATGCAGTTGTTCAAAAGCTACCCAAGCCGCAAGGATCGGTAAGAATCGGAGCCAACGGTATTTTTCAAACGTTGGGAAACGCAATAGCATCTGCTCACTGCGCACACCCCATCGCAGGGCTCCGGCCATCAGTGCAGAATTGATCCCGACCGTAGCCACAACACCTAAAGGATGTGCATTTGCAATCCAATACGTCGTACCTGCATTCCACAAACCGAACACGAGATACAAGGCCCAGAACGGTTTAGAACTTTTGCGCGCAATCCACTCCGCCGCTACAAAGGCGATGATCACCAGCGGTGCCGCAAAAGGATACAGCCAAGCGAGGTTCAGACAAATCGCAGCAACCGCCACAAGCGTACCCACGCTCTGATTTTCCAGGTTTCTCATAGACTGCCAAAATAATGCATCTTTGTACCCCATGAAACACCTGCCCAATCTTTTAACACTTCTCAACGCCACTTTGGGCGTAGTGACCATTTATTTCATTCAAACCGACAGCACCACAGGCGTTGTCGCATGTTTACTAGCCGCAGCTCTGTGTGATGTATTTGACGGTTTTCTAGCACGAAAACTTGGCGTTTCAGGACCGCTAGGCAAGGAACTCGATTCGCTCTCCGACGCGATTTCATTCGGTGTGGTACCGGCATTTTTGTGGTCGAGCATACTTGGAGGTTATGGCGCGATCGATCAACCTTATGCCATTTTTATGGGAGGTTTGGTGGCGGCATCGAGCGTCTACCGTTTGGCTAAATTTAACCTCAGTACGGATCAAACCATCGACTTTATCGGTATGCCAACTCCCGCTAATGCACTCTTCGCATTGGGCATATGGAGCTGGCTCAGTGCCTACGAAAATTGGGAATGGGTAAGCCGGTTTAACGACGACGAGCAACTCATCTTCACCCTAGTTCTGGTGGCGCTATGGGCCATTTCGGTCTACTGGACGAATGCCAATATCCGCATCCTCAGCCTCAAGGGCGGCGGTAGTCCACTTCGGAAACGTGGCCAATTCATTCTGCTCCCCCTTTTAATCCTGTTTAGTTACTTTTTTAGATCACTAGCTTTAAGTATTGTCGTATTTTCGCTGCCTGTAATTGGTCTGTTTTTACCCCAGACTGAAGCTGAATAAATTAAATCACACACTATGAAATTCACCGCTGAAATCAACGTCATGCCCCAAAAAGCCTTGCTAGATCCTCAAGGAAAAGCAGTTGGCGCTAACTTGAAAAACATCGGTTTAGATGCATTAACGAACGTTCGTATCGGTAAGCACGTCACTCTAGAGGTCGAAGCAGACACGAAAGAAGCGGCTGAAGCAATGGTTAAAGAAGCTTGTGAAAAGCTTTTGATCAACCCAGTGATGGAGTCTTTTGAATTCGAGGTTAAGTAGTTATACTCAAGTCTTTTTCTTAAGTTTAAAATACTTTTGTCCTGATTCAGGAAAAGAGTTTTAGTACGCAAGTATTATTGTCTACTTTACTTGCTTCTGAACTAGACTAAAAAATTAATACATGGCACATTCTGTCGTACTTGTCGAGGATGACATCAACCTGAGAGAAACTTTCAAAGAGCTTTTAGGTATAATGGGTTACAACGTGCTTCGCGTCTATGAGAATGGCGGAGAAGCGTACGTCGACCTTCGTGAAAATCCGGTAGAAGTCGACATCATCATAACGGATTTCTTTATGCCGGTGATGAATGCGGATGAGCTGATCAAATCCTTAAAATCTGAAAACCAGTATGCCGACAAGCAATATGTGGTGATCAGTGGGTTTGATATCGAAAGCGTTTATAAATGTTTCCCTGAGGATTCTGGAATTAAGTTTTTGACCAAGCCGTTCAAGGTGGACGAATTGGTTAAAATTCTATCGTAATCCATTGTGAATTTTCTGGCACACCTTCATGCAAGCCCGAACCATCCACTGGTTCGGGTTTTCAATTTTTCTGGGGACGGCTATAAAGGAAACCGCTGGAAAGATTATGCGAGCAATGCCGAACTCATCGGCGTAGGGCTGCACCGTCATATCGATGGCTTTACCGACGCGCATCCTCTTACAAGGTCGGCACTTGCCACCTTACGTCCAGAGTTGGGCAAGGTTGCGGGTATCGCACTGGACCTCTTCGGAGATTACTTCTTACACAAGCACTGGGCGCAGTTCCAACACCTTCAGCCCTTTACTACTCACGTTTCGAATGTTGCCTTTACGCAGCAATGCGTTACTGAGATCAGTGAACATCAAGCACTACTCAAGGGTAAGGCACACGCTATGGCGCCACACTTAGTGGCGGAAAACTGGCTACTGAGCTACCGAGATTTGATAGGACTTGAGCGTGCTGCTAACGGGATCTCGAGACGGCACCCTGTGGCGCGAGCGTTGCATGGGTATTTCGGAGACCTTCCTGAAGGACATTATGCTGCCGCTGAAGAATGGATGTTAGCCTTTTACCCGGAACTGATCCGATCGTCGCAGAAATGGGTGGAGGATCGGGAAGTAATTGGTTCTGGGTTATAGAACGTGCCTCCTGTTGTATCTTTGTCACAAAACCTGAAGTAGGTCACATGATTTACATAAAAAGAAAAGAGCAGTTCTGTGCTGCACATAAACTGTGGAACGACAAATGGGACGCAGAAACGAACAAACGCATCTTCGGTAAATGTTCGAACGAGAATTACCACGGTCACAATTTTGACCTAGAGGTCACTGTGAAAGGCGAAATAGACCCTGAAACGGGCTTTGTCATGAATTTGTTTGACCTCAAGCAGATCATTCGCGAGCACGTCATCGACGTGGTAGATCACAAAAATTTCAACTTGGATATCGATTTTATGGCGGGTAAAATGCCCACTGCTGAAGTGATTGCCATGGAATTTTGGAAGATTCTTGCACCGAAAATCACGCCGTACAATGCCGTATTGCACAAGATTGTACTCGCTGAAACCAATAACAACATCATAGAATACTACGGATAATGAGCACAGCTTATGTTTTCCCAGGACAGGGAGCACAATTCCCGGGAATGGGTAAAGATCTTTACGATACACACGCCGAGGCGAAAGCGCTTTTCGACCAAGCGGATAAAGTTCTTGGTTTTTCGCTAAGTAACATCATGTTCGAAGGAACGGCCGAAGCATTGAAAGAAACCAAAGTCACGCAACCGGCGATCTTCACGATGAGCGTCATCATGGCGAAACTCTTGGGCGCTGATTTTAAACCCGATATGGTGGCGGGTCATAGCCTTGGTGAATTCTCTGCACTTACCGCAGCAGGTGCTCTTCGTTTCGAAGATGCATTACGACTCGTCAGTAAACGAGCGCTCGCTATGCAAGCTGCTTGTGAGGTCACCCCATCTACTATGGCCGCTATCTTAGGCTTAGCGGATGACCTCGTGGAAGAGATTTGCGCGAGTGTCGACGGCGTCGTCGTTGCAGCAAATTACAACTGCCCCGGACAGCTCGTAATTTCTGGGGAAGTGAGCGCTATCGAAACTGCCTGTGAAAAGGCGAAAGAAGCTGGAGCAAAACGTGCACTCGTGCTGCCTGTAGGTGGTGCGTTCCACAGTCCGCTTATGGAACCGGCTCGAGAGGAATTGGCCGCTGCGATCGAACAAACCGAATTCCAGAAACCTTCTTGCCCAGTGGTTCAAAACAGCATCGCGAAAGCCGTTACCGATCCTACTGAAATCAAGAAAAACCTCATCGATCAGCTCACCGCACCTGTGAAATGGACGCAAAGCGTTCAGGAAATGATCGCTGCAGGGGTGACTGAATATGTAGAATGTGGTCCAGGAAAAACACTTCAAGGACTCGTTAAAAAAGTCGACCGTTCGATGAACGTGAGCGGCGTAAGCTTCGAATAATGAAAGAAGTCACATGGAAGAGTCCGTCCAACATCGCTCTAGTGAAATACTGGGGCAAATACGATGTTCAAATACCTGCGAACCCATCAATCTCATTTACTTTAAGTAAAGCGGTCACTACAACTACCTTAAAGTACAGGAACGGCTCAGGGCAAGTCAAGGTCTTTTTAGACGGCGAGGAAGTCCCTTCCTTTCTACCTAAAATTCAAACGTTTTTTGAACGTACAGAATGGATGTTTCCGTTCCTAGGTGAATTCGATTTTCAAATCCATACCTCGAACAGTTTCCCGCACAGTTCTGGAATCGCCTCTTCGGCATCAGGCATGAGTGCACTTGCCTTGTGTTTGATGAGTGTCAAACAAGAACTTGGCCATACCGTAACGGATTTTCACCACGAAGCCAGTGAGGCCGCTCGCCTCGGATCAGGCAGCGGATCACGTTCGGTATACGGTCCTTTGTCCGCATGGGGAAAACACGTCGAGATTGAGGGCAGTAGCGATACGCATGCCGTCGCTTACAAAGATGTAGACTCTGTATTTACCGACTTTCAGGACACCATACTTTTGGTCGAAAAAGGAAGTAAAGCGGTAAGCTCTACCGTAGGACATGGCCTTATGAATGGACATCCGTACGCTGAGACCCGCTTTAATCAAGCGCACGAAAATCAAAGTGTTCTTCTTCGGGCAATGCTCGAAGGCGACCTTGCTACCTTTGGAGAATTGGTCGAAAGTGAAGCTTTGACACTTCACGGGATGATGATGACCTCCATGCCATATTTCATTCTGATGAAGCCGGGCACGTTAGAAATCATAGAACGCATCTGGGCCTACCGCGAAAAGACGGGTAACCCGGTATACTTTACACTAGATGCAGGCGCGAACGTACACGTACTGTATCCAAAATCCCACAAAGACGTAATTTTGGAATTCATTGATACTGAGCTCCGAACATTCTGTAAGGATGGTAGTTATCTTTGTGATGAAGTTGGTCTTGGACCACAACAGATTAGTTAAACCGCCTTATGAAAAATTCACCATTGTTTTACGGTAAAGTCCTGCTCTTTGGAGAGTACGGGATTATCAAAGACAGTATGGGCTTGTCCATACCTCACACGTATTACAAAGGTGCTTTTCAGTTCTCGGACCAATTCTCTGATGAGCAGCAGTCCTCGAACCGTCACCTACAAGCCTACCTCACCTACCTTAAGAGCGATAATGCACCTTGTAGCTTTAACTTTGAGTTGTTCGAGGAAGAAATAAACAACGGTTTATTCTTTGATTCTTCCATACCACAAGGATTCGGTGTCGGTTCCTCTGGCGCACTAGTCGCAGCCATTTACGACCGTTACAGCACTGAAAAAATCTCTGCAGAACCTCAGCGTCCCGAAGACATCAAGCAGCTCAAAAGCATTTTCAGCTGGATGGAAAGCTACTTCCACGGGAAGAGCAGCGGTATCGATCCAACCATCTGCTACCTCGGACTTCCATTGCTGATCAAAAGCAAGGACCAGCTGGGAACGATATCTCTACCTTCCACTCGCACCGGCAAAGGGGCCGTGTTCCTATTGAACAGCGGCGCACCCGGAGAAACGCAACCGATGGTCGAAATCTTCATGGAGAAGCTGAAAGAAGACGGCTTCCGTACGATGCTCAAAGACCAGTTCGTCAAATACAACGATGCCTGTATACAAGCTTTTGTCAAAGGCGACACCTCTCCCTTGTTCTCTAACCTAAAGAAGCTCAGCTCGCTGGTTTTAGATTACTTCGACCCTATGATTCCTTCTGGGTTCCACGAGCTCTGGAAAGAAGGCCTGGAAACCGAGGAATACTTCTTGAAGCTTTGCGGTTCAGGCGGTGGTGGTTTTGTGATGGGTTTCACCAGAGACTATGAAGCTGTTAAGGATAAATTTGAACGCTTCGCTCCAGAGGTAGTCTATCAGTTTTGAGACCGTTAAGCCGTAAACGACTGCGCATTCTTAAGGTTTTTGCACTGCTCAGCCAGATTCGCTGGTACAATATTCTATTGCTCATTTTCGGCCAGTATTTAACCGCACTTTTTGTCTTTGCCGCTCCTGGAGATCGTCTGGAAGCATTCGCTGATGGCGGCACGCACATGATCATCTGGGCCTCCGCTTTAGTGCTTTCTTTCGGCTTTTTAACCAATAGCTTTTACGACCTCGAGGCAGACACCATCAACCGGCCCAAACAAACTGCCTTTGAACGCTTGGTGAGCAAAAGCACTAGTTTTCGTGTCGCCACACTACTGCTGGTTTGTGGATTACTATTGTCATTTACCGTTAGCCTAAGAGCTTTTCTGTTCTTTAGCGCCTACGCCGCCGGTTTGTGGCTCTACTCGCATAAACTGCGAAGTATTCCCATCGTATCCCACATGAGTGCTGCCATTTTAGGCATGCTGCCCTTCTTTGGGATTTCGGTATACCATCATTTCTTGAGCCTACACACCCTGGCTTTTGGTTCTTTGCTAGGGGTAACGCTTTTTTCTCGAGAGCTGCTTAAAGACATGATGATGTATAAAGGAGACATCATCGTGGGGCGCCATACTGTAGCTAGTGAATACGGACTGGACCGTACGCGTTTCGCTCTATTGATCAGCAATTCGCTTGCTTGGGTACCTGCATTTTTCACCAAAGGCCTGTTTTCACAAGAAGCGGAGATTGGAATTGTGCTGATCTTAATACTGCTCACGATATCCAACCTGACCACCCTACGATCGACCGAACTGCGTGCTTTGCGCTGGGCGCACCTGGGCTACAAACTCGTATTAATCATTGGGGTATTGACCATACCCTTCCTTTAACGAAGGATCTGGAGCGTGCCTTCTTTGATGGCTATTTCGTCAAACGGGAGGTTGGCAATCAAACGGTACGAATACGTGCCGATCGGCAGCTGTTTGCCTCGATAAGTTCCGTCCCAACACTCGTTTTCATCCGAAGTAGTAAAGACTTCATTGCCCCAGCGGTCAAAGACATGAATGGTGTAACCTTCATAGCCTACCCCTTTGATCTCGAAGCATTCATTTAGGCCATCACCGTCTGGAGTAAATGCACCCGGGATGTACAAGTAAAAATCGGTTTCAACCGCAACAGTAAGGATGATGCTGTCGATACAGCCAAAGTCACTGGAAACGACCTGAAGGATTTCGTAATCGCCCGGTCTCGCAAAATCGTACTCAAATTCAGGTCCAGTAATAACGGTGGAGTCCACATACCAGGTCCAGTTCACCTCATTCGTTGCCTTCTCGGAAAAGAATACGCGCAACGGAACATACGGGTCATTCAAGAAGGTGAAACCAGCGCTCGGTGAAGGCATATTAACGGCTAGCGCACTGTCTAAAAGCAGCACATTACAGCCATCAGCTACCGAGAATTCATAAAACGTAGAATCTGTATAAGGCAAGACGGTTCGAGGATTGTTCGAGGTCAGGTTATCGGTCCATACGAATGCCAAGGGCGAGCGACCGCCGTAGTACAACGGGGCAATCACAGCGCTATCACCGGGACATACACGAACCGTGTCGGCCTCATACACCATGGGCGTATAGTCGCTGATAAACAGTTCTTGCGAGAGCATAATGGAGTCGCCGCATTCGTCCATGAGTACAAAATGAAAGGCGGTATCCCCAAGGACTTCGACATATCGTGAATACGCAATGGCATTGTCATTGAGCCAGTACCCCGTATGCGAACCCTCGAAGGAATTGACCAGAACAGAGAGTTCGACGCTATCACCAGGACACGCTACAGAATCTGAGGCGATGTCTTTGATCAGCTCTGCCTCGAGCGTGTCTTTATCACGGATCAAATAGTTCAACCTCGTGACTGGATAGTTGTAACAGTCGGTAAAGACGTAATCTTGAACAATCACCAGTGTATCTATACCTTCGGCCACATTGTCATCGTAGACATAAAACACAAGCGTATCTGCCTTGACTCCTGGTGCCAACGTCATCGTATCTGGAATGGCACTGTAATCCACTCCTTCGATTGCATTCCCCTCGGTCTTGAGTGGGATTTTCATTTCGATGCCCAGATTAGAGCTTCTTGAAAAGATGATTTCATTTCTATTGCAGCCTTCCACAAGCAAGGAGTCGTTAAACGAATTTCCCATGTTCGTGCTGTCTGAGATGGTAAGCACAGGGCCTTTTAGCGATTGTTCTTCCAGGAATACTGCAGAGGTATAGGCGTTATCAAACACATTGGCCAATTTTAAGCGGATCGTATACCATCCCCCACATTGTACTTGCGCCTTAGCGGTAAATTTATCCGTATACCCGTCCAAAGTGGTAATGGTTCTATTTGAAGAATTGTAATACGCACTGTGCGCCACATAGCTCGGATTTGCGGACAAACAGTTCGAAGCACTGCCTCCACCGGTCGGGCTTCCACCGTTGATGGTGTTCACCGCGATGGGAGTGGTGGTTCCAGGAATGGTTGCAATGTTGCGGACAATGGTCTGTCCGGTAGGCGCTGTGGTCCCATTGATGTAGGTACCCTCGAGAAAGAATCCGAAGACGTCGTTGTAATTGGTACAGGTAAACCCGTCGTATTCGAAGCTTCCGAAGACATAATTAAACGCGATGGAGTCACTTTGTGCGATGAAACTAAACTCAATCTCGACCATGTCGTACATCGTACCGCTCGTCCCCAACTGTGTTAGCACGGAGGAGAGTTCCGTGTCGGTGATCGAAACATTTGGACCTGAAGGCCCAGGAGCCGCTTGAATCACTGCGTCCGCATCGCTGGCGGCCACCATGACAATACCCGACTGGATGGGAAAGTTGGCATTGTTCGCTTGGAAATAACCGATCTGATCGTTGTCCGACTGGGTCAGCGGAAGACCATTTTGCCCCATATTAAATATGGACAAAGTAGAATCCACCAAAATATTCGAGGCCATCCAATACGGATCATTATAGTTTCCGGAGGTACTCACCGTCATCGATTGTCCACTCATAAAATAGGAGACCGAACACATTAAAAGGATGAGCAATTTTCGCATAGTCCGAAGATAGAAAAATTCACGATTATTCTCTTGTCCATCGAACAGCCCTTAACTTTGAGGAAACTCGAAATAATATTACCCATATATGCAACCAAAAGACTTTATCGAATCGAACAAGGAACGTCTCTTAGAGGAGCTGTTTGAACTCTTGAGAATTCCTTCTATTTCTGCAGATCCCGCATACAATAACGATGTGGCGCGTTGCGCTGAGGCGATCGCTGGACACATGAATGAACTCGGCTTAGATCAGGTTGAAATTTTTCCAACCGCAGGCCACCCTATCGTCTACGGAGAATGTTTAGTGGACCCTTCCCTACCGACCGTTTTAGTGTACGGACACTACGACGTACAGCCGGCCGACCCTATTGAACTTTGGGACGCTGATCCGTTTGAGCCGGTCATCAAAACCACAGACACTCACCCGGAAGGTGCCATTTTTGCGCGTGGGGCCTGTGATGATAAAGGGCAGATGTTCATGCACTTCAAGGCGTTCGAAATCATGAAAGCACAGGGCAATATCCCGTGCAATGTCAAATTCATGATTGAAGGCGAAGAAGAGGTGGGCTCGATGAACTTGGAGCCATTTATTAAGGAGCACAAAGAAAAATTGGCTTGTGATACTATTCTCATCTCAGATACTGGAATGATCGCAAATGATACACCGTCGATCACTACTGGTCTGCGTGGACTGAGCTATGTGGAAGTCGAAGTAACAGGTCCGAACCGCGATTTGCACAGTGGACTCTACGGAGGTGCTGTGGCCAATCCTTTGAATATCCTTTCTCAAATGATCGCGAGCTTGCACAATGAGGCCGGTGAAATCACTGTCGAGGGTTTTTATGACGGTGTGGAGATTGTTTCCGACGAGGAACGTGCCTTAATGGCAAAAGCGCCATTCTCTCAAGCCGCTTTCAACGACAGCATCAAGATTTCAGCCGAACAAGGCGAAAAAGGATATACTACTCCCGAGCGCACTTCCATCCGTCCTACTTTGGACGTGAACGGCATCTGGGGCGGATACATCGGTGAAGGTGCAAAAACTGTAATCCCGTCGAAAGCGTACGCTAAAATCTCCATGCGTTTGGTCCCAGGTCAACTCCCGGGTGACATCACTGAAAAATTCGTAAAGCACTTTAAAGCCACCGCGCCTGCAAGTGTTTCTTTAGAGGTGACACCACACCACGGTGGATTACCGTACGTGACGCACACCACGAATCCTGCTTACCAGGCTGCCTCAAAAGCGTACGAAACCACTTTCGGAAAGCCTGCATTGCCAGTGCGCAGCGGAGGATCAATCCCGATCGTGGCACTGTTTGAGCAAGTGTTAGGTGCGAAGAGCATCCTTATGGGCTTTGGGCTAGACAGCGATGCGATCCACAGCCCGAACGAACATTTCGGAGTATTTAACTACCTCAAGGGCATTGAGACTATCCCGTATTTCTACGAAAACTACGCGAAGGGTCACTAAGCTTTTCAAGCAAGGCGCTAAAAAAAGGCACTCCATTGGGGTGCCTTTTTTTTTGATTTAGAGGTTTTGCTAAGCTTACTTTTTCAAGTGCTTATTCACGAATCCGTTGTGAACGCGATAGATGGATTCGGCATGTTCCACAAGCTGGATCAAATCTAAGATGATGGAGACTTGCAAACGAGCGAGTCGTGTACTGACGTCGTTTTGGGTAAAGTGCGCCACCTCAGCGTGCAGTGTACGCTCGAATTTCTCACGAAGCTTGCGCGTTTTCTCTCCGAGCTGTCCGCTACTTTCCTCCCGGTCGGTAAGGATTTGACGGCGCACATCGTCAATAAAACGCTTGATTTCATCCTCAGAGTCGATGATAAAGTCTAAATATTCACTGCGCGGTACACCACCGAAATTGGTAATGTGGTTAAGACAATTCGAGGCCAAACGGTTGGCTACCGTATAAATATCGAGAATGCTCTGATGTGCCTGTATTTGCAATTGCGCGTAGGTGATTTGATCTTCGACCGAGAAACTTTCAACCGGACGGAAGGCCTTTTTGATGTTCTTCTCTAAACGTTTCTCATCCGCACCCAGACGCTTGGTACTCTCTAATAAAATATCCTTGTTGGACCCCACTAAAGAGCGCATGCTCAGGGTGACCATTTTATCTAGGTTGCGCAGATTTGCAGCTATCTCAGTTTTGTGTACCTCGAATTGTTCCGATAAAGCAGGCTTCAATTCCTCTACGGTTTCTTCCAAATTCTTTACTGCATCCGACTTCTTGAAACTGATGTGCGAACGGATAAGAGTCGCCGCAGCGATGAGCACAACGGCAATCACACCTATTTTTCCTCCGTAAAACATGATCAATCCGAAAGTGGCACTCGCCACAAAAGCAATAACGGCTGTCATCACCCAACCACCGATCACCTGAAGAACTCCGGCAACGCGGTATACGGCGCTTTCCATTCCCCAAGCGCGATCCGCTAAAGAAGTTCCCATTGCAACCATAAAGCTCACGTAAGTGGTAGATAACGGAAGTTTCAATGAGGTCGCATAGGCGATCAATATGGACGCTGTCATTAAGTTGACCGAAGCACGCAGCAAATCAAAACTCGCTGCCTCATCTTTCATCGTCGAACGATCATATGCAAAGCGAGCATTTAATCGATCGATATTTTTCTCTCCTAACACATATCCAAAACTGCGGCCGATGCCCAAAAACAGTCCCACAATACCTCTAGAAAGTGCGTTCGACTTAAAGCGTTCTTCACCTTCTCCTTGACGTGCCAATTTCACCTCGGTCTGACTGACATTTCTTGCTTTTTTCGAAGTCCACAGCGTCGCCACCATAATAATCCCAGCACTCATCAGCATGTATAAAGGTGCCTTCGCCTTCTCGCCCAAAATGTCCATAAAGAACGCATCTGCAGGAAGCGTCGATGCACCCCATGCCTGTAAACTTTGGAATCCAGCGACAGTCACTCCAATAAAGTTCACCAAGTCGTTTCCGGCAAATGCCATGGCCAAGGAGAACGTCCCGGCAAGTACGATGAACTTTAGTGGATTAAACGCTAAGAATCGGGACAGCAAGAAGGTGATCAGCGACCACACCACAACACTCACACCGATAATGCTTACCGTGTTAGCTTTGATCCAATCGCGAACGTCCGTGGAAATGAACGAAGCCCCCTTGAGGCCCTTGATCAGCAAAAAGTAGGTGATCGCAGTAATGGCAATCCCGCTAAAGACTGCGCCGTATTTTTTCATACCGCGATCAAGATCAAACGTAAAGAGCAAGCGTGTGATGAACTGTACAAAAGCACCTGTTGAAAAGGCAACGAGTACACTTAAGAAGATCCCCAGAATGATTTTTGTGGCCGTACTGAAGTTGATGAAATTGGCAAATTCTATCTCCATTCCTTGCTGCCAGCTGTACAGCAATCCTATGATAAAACCGGAACCTAAAAGTTCGAAGACGATCGAAACGGTGGTGGACGTGGGCAGTCCTATGCTGTTGTAGAAATCTAGTAAGATGATGTCTGTCAGCATCACGGCTACGAAAATGAGCATGATGTTGTCGAAGGTGAAGAAACTCGGTATGAACACTCCCTTTCGCGCTACCTCCATCATCCCCTCTGAGGAAACGGCACCTGCGATCACCCCTATCGAGGCAATGATGAGAATCGTTCTAAACGAGGCTACATTTGAACCGATTGCCGAATTCAAGAAATTTGCCGCATCGTTACTCACTCCGACCGTAAGGTCAATGATAGCAAGGAGGAACAAGACAAATACTAGGATTTCATACCACATAGCGGGGAATTTTAATGGGCAAAAATAACCTCTTGAACCCGTTCCGCTGAGAAGTTAAGGTTAAATTTGGATTATGCGCAACTTCCTAGGTTTCCTGGTTTTTTTATTCGCCCTAACACAATGCACGATGTCTACGAATCAAAATGAATTAGCACAGAGTTCTAGTTTGTATTTACAACAGCACGCCGGCAACCCCGTTCATTGGAAAAATTGGGGCGATGCCGCTTTGGAAAGGAGCGAAAAAGAGCAAAAACTCTTGATCATTTCGATTGGCTATTCTAGCTGCCACTGGTGCCACGTGATGGAAGAGGAAAGTTTCGAAGACCACACCGTCGCTGATGCCATGAATGCAGATTTCGTGTCGATCAAAGTCGACCGAGAGGAACGCCCGGACATCGATGCACGCTACATGAATGCCATACAATTGATGACCGGACAAGGCGGCTGGCCCCTTAACGTCATTGCCCTTCCTGACGGCACTCCAATCTACGGCGGTACGTATTTCTCTAAAGCTGACTGGCTAGAGGCATTGTCAAGCGTACAAAGCTTATGGCAAGAAGATCCTGAAAAAGTCCGCGACTATGGAGCTCAGATGCGCGAGGGACTGACCGATATGGTTAAAGTCAGCCAAAGCGTTGCCCCTAACGCTTTTCAAAAAACAGATTTCGAAGACGTCGTCGCTTTTTGGATGCGTACGATCGACCCTGTAAACGGCGGCCCGAATGGATCTCCCAAATTTCCGCTGCCCAACAACTACAGCTTTTTACTCGACTACAGTCTCAGCACTGCTGATACAAGCGTTCTTGACTATACGCTACTCACCCTGGATAAAATCGCCCTTGGCGGTATCTACGATCAGGTCCACGGGGGCTTCACCCGTTATGCTACGGACCGATTCTGGAAGGTGCCCCATTTTGAGAAAATGCTCTACGACAATGCCCAACTCATCGGCCTTTACGCCAAAGCATATCGTGCTACCAAGCGTGAGTTGTATGCTCAAACCCTGCACGGCACCATCGCGTTTTTAGAGCAACAGATGAAATTAAACAACGGGCTCTACGCAAGTGCCCTGGATGCAGACTCCCCCACCCCTCGCGAACAGCGTGAAGAAGGCGGGTTCTACGTGTGGACCCCGGAAGAATTAGAGGCACTCCACTTGCCCGAAAAATCCCTCTTCGATGCCTATTTTGACATTAAGGAACACCACGACTGGGAGGGTAAATTCATATTGCACCGCAACACGACAGACGACGTTTTCGCAGAGCAACACGCGTTGACTCTAGCCGCGCTCCAGGAGTACAAATCCACTTGGTTGCGTGAATTAAAATCGGCAAGTGCGGCTCGCCTAACTACCCATCCTCGACCTATTCGAGACGAAAAAGCCATCACTTCATGGAATGCTCTACTTGTTGAGGGATTCGTCGAAGCGCATTGGGCCTTCCCTAACTCTGGCTATGACTCATCTGCCATTGCACTGATGGCAGCGTTAGAAAAACAAGTTGGAAGCGCTCCACAACTGCTGCACCAAGCGGGGAGCTCTCAAAAAGCCTTCTTGGACGATCACGCCTGTTATGGCAATGCCCTACTCGCCGTCTACCAGCTCACCGGGCAATCTATGTATTTGGAAAAAGCAATCGCCTCACACCGTGCATTTGACAGGTTTAAGACAAGCGGCTTGTTCTATGCGCTAAGCGCGGAAAGTGAGGAAAATTGGCAAACGGTCATTGAGATCGAGGACAATGTCATCCCAAGTGCCAATTCCATGCTCGCCCACTTCAAATACAAGCTCGGAGTGCTCGCCGAGGATAAAGAAGCACTGCAAGAGGCGAAGGACCTTTGCGAAGGTGTCCACAAAAAAGTCTTCAAATACGGGCCCAATTTTTCGAATTGGCTCCAGCTTGCCATGCAGATCGAGAGCGGCGGAAGCGAAGCTGTATTCACGGGTCCTCAAGCCTTTGACTTGCGCAATGAATTTACGCCTTCAAAATACGTTCCAGGCACACTATTTCTTGCCGGCAACACACCCTCCGACGCCCCTTTGCTTCAAGGAAGATTCCCAAAAGAAGGCAATCTGATTTTTATCTGTAAAAACCACAGTTGTCAGCTGCCTACCGATGAGCTCAAAACAGCCTTGGACCTATGGACCTTGTAAAGCGTTGCCCATGGTGTGAAAGCTCACAGCGCTACCGCGACTACCACGATCTTGAATGGGGACGACCCGTCTTCGATGAGCAGCACATGTTTGAATGCTTGATTCTAGAAACTTTTCAGGCAGGACTCAGCTGGATTACTGTGCTCAACAAGCGAGAAGCATTTCGAGAAGTCTTCCACCATTTTAATATCGAACAAGTAGCCGCCATGTCCGAACATGAAGTAAAGGCCGCACTTAATAACGCTGGGATCATTAGACATGAAGGTAAAATTAGAGCCGCTATTCAGAACGCTCAAGCTACCCTCCGCATGCAATCCGAGGAAGGTACCTTGGTCCACTATTTCTGGAATCATGTGGACGGAACACCTGTTGTAAATAGACCAAACACGTTACAGGAAGTACCCGCCGTTACTCCACTTGCAGCTCAGCTTTCAAAAGACTTAAAAAAGAGAGGTTTTAAATTCGTGGGACCCACGACGATGTATTCTTTCCTTCAGGCGACAGGTATCGTGAATGATCACCATGTAGACTGCCATGCAAAGTATTCAGAGGAGGTATCGAAGGCTTAAAGCCATTTCTTTTTCGATTTTTCCGCGACGAAGTCCTTGAGATAAAACGGTTCGAAATACGCAACATCTTCCGACTGTTCTTGCTCAGAGTCCAGCAAGGCCTTCATGAACTTCGCATCTGGAAAGGCGTCTTCCATGAACCTGAAATGCGAAGCGTTTGCTCCAAGTAACTTCTGCACTTTGGAAGTACAGTCCCCAACAATCGTAGCTCCAAGCTCTCTCCACGGTACAAAGCTATCTGCATCTACAATCACCGAGGTGACCTCTGTAACTGGGCTCCAATGCCCCTTGCCTTGTTTCCACACTTGGGCAAAAACTTCATCTCGTCGCGCGTCGATCACAGAGATTACGATCGAATCTTCATTCGTTCCAAACAATTCTTGGTTGAAACAACCCAGCGTCGGCACACTCCAAAGCGGAACATTACTAGCATAACACAGTCCTTTTGCTGTACTTACACCGATGCGCAAGCCGGTATATGAGCCGGGCCCCTTACCCACACAAACTGCGTCAAGATCACCGACAGCAATGCCCTGTTCGTCTAATACTTCCTTGATTAGCAGATGCAGACGCTCACCATGCACAAATTTTTGACCGTGTTCAGATCGGCTGCCCAGAACTTCACCCTCGTGCAATAAACTAACACTACAGTTCTTGGTAGCCGTTTCAAGGCAGAGGATCATAGACTTTTTACTTCTCCGAGGTTTTGATACTTGCGCCCGACTTTAACATTCGAGATACCGCACTGTAAGGACCGGTAATGATTTCCGTAGAGTCTGCAATACCCGTCACGATGATGAATTCATCGTCTTGAATGCCACTTTCCACTACATGCAACGCAGCTTTATCACCGTCTGGAGAGAAGATGACCTCATAGCTCTCGCGCATATCGTCACTACCTAGTGCTTGCTCGTAAGATTTTGCTTTTGCCGTGGTGTCCTTGCGAACGGTAACTGCTTGAATCGGTGCCACTAGGGCATTGCGTACTTTGTTCGTGATAATTTCCACAGTGGCAGTCATCCCTGGACGAAATGGCGTTTTACCGTAACGGTCTTCAAGATGAGCGTAACTGGTATTGAGAACGCGGATCTTCACTTCAAAATTGGTCACCTGATCGGCAGAAGCACCCATGGCCAATTTTGCGCTGTTCGCTATCTCACTGACCAAACCTTGAAAGCTTTCGCCGAGATAAGCGTCTACCTCAATGATTGTGGTATCGCCCACCGCGAGCTTAACAATGTCGTTTTCATTGACCTCAACAAGCACCTCCATCGTATCGAGGTCAGCGATGCGTAACATCTCTGTCCCGGTCATCGTAGCAGTACCTACAACACGCTCCCCAAGCTCCACATTGAGCTGGGTGATTGTCCCTGAAATAGGCGCAATGATTGTGGTTCGCTTTAAGTTTTTATAGGCCTCATCAAGATTTGCTTCGGCACTCTGCAACTGGTATTTCGCACTTTCTTTCTGCAATTCGGCCACCGTAATAGAACGCTGTGCAGCGTCAAACTCTTGCTGCGATATGGCACCTTTTTCGAAAAGACGCTGGTTACGCTCCCAAAGCTTTTTCGCTTCAATCAAAGCAGCCTTACTCTGCGCAAGACCGGCTTTCGCCGAATTCACAGCAGCACGAGAACGCGTAATAGCACTTTCATACAGGTCCGGATTGATCTTTACGAGTAAATCGCCTTCTTCCACGTACTGTCCGTCGATGACATGCACCTCAGTAATTTCACCACTCACCTCAGGACTCATCTTGACTTCAACCTCAGGCTGAATCTTTCCACTCGCAGTAACAGACTCTACGACAGTACGCTTGTGAATAAATCCAGTCTCGACAAACTGCGCATCATTGTTTGCAGCAATCCAACCTTGTTTTTTAGCAACGATCAGTCCTGCAACGATAACGATCAATACAGGGACTGCGATTTTCATATTTAACTTCATGAGGCTCTAGGTTTAAAGGGTAATCTGGTTGAATAAATAGAATTCCAAAACTTTCACCTTGAACAGGTAATCAAATTTGGATTGAATTTCACGGCTCTTCGCCGCTAAGAATTGGTTTTTGGATAGGCCTAAATCAAAGGCGCTAATCACTCCCTGATCGAAATTCAGTTGCGCGTTATCTAGCGCTTCATTGGCTGCCGATGACGAAGCTAAAGCAGCTTGATACAAGGCCAAAGAGTTCTGCGCATCTAGGTAGGCACGTTCAATGGTTTGACGCACCTGCAACTCACTTTGCTTCACGTCAAGCGCGGCATTGTTCTCTTGAATCTTAGCACGTTGTACCGCTGCATGGGTAGCGCCGCCATTAAAGATTGGAATCTGTACACCGAAACCCAAGAATTGGTTCCAGTTGTCAGAGAGCTGATTCGTAATGGTGTAGTCTTTCATACTCGCCGGATCCGGAACGGTCACTTGCTGTGGTACCTGTTCAACCACACCCGTAGTCGGGTTCTCGATGAGGTTATAAGTCGTTAAGGTGTAGTATTCTGAAAAATACGGAAGGCCCTGTACGTAGTTCGAGTTCAACTGTGCCATGAAATTTAGCGACGGTAGACGACCCGCTTGCGCTACTTTGATCGCATATTCTGCACTTTTCTGCGTCGCTGCTGCTGCCCTTACCGACGGCTGCTTTTGAACGGCAGCTTCTTTCAACTCCTCATTACCATAGCCTTTTAGGGATAACGCTTCTAGGGTCGCTGGTGGAGCAATCTCAAATTCTTCAAACGGCGTATCCAATTGCAACAACTGAAACAACTGCAGTTTACTCAACACAAGCGCGTTATTTGCACTCGTCAGATTCCCTTGGTCACCGCGCATTTGCGCCACAGACTGCAAGTAATCGTCCTTAGATATGGCACCATTATCAAACAATAATTTTGTCCGTTCTAAACTTTGCGTCGATGTATTCAACTGGCCTTGTGCCACGTCATACAACTGAGCATTCACTAAGATCTGCAAATAGGCAGAAGCGATGTTAAGAAAAACATTATTCTTAATCTCCTCTAGTCTATACAGACTCGCCGCTGTACTCATGCGCGCTTGCTGCAACTGATAAACATTTCGACCACCTGACAACAGGTTCCAGTTTCCTTGCGCTGTCGTACTTAAGGTCTGCCTTGAACCGGGCTGACGGGTGTTGGTGATTGGATCAATAGTCAAACCAAAATTCCAATAGTATCCACCGTTTATGTTAGCCGTTGGCAAAAAAGCCAACTTGCTTTGGAGCTCTTGCAACTCACTCAACTCAAGCGCATTAACGCCTCTCTGGATTTCTAAGTTATTGGATTTAGCGTGCTCAATACAGCGATCTAATGTCCAGACCTCTTGAGCGGCAACAGATGAAAGGCTCCCGGATAGGAGCACTAGAAATAATTTTTTGTGAAAACCTCGCATGCGACAATTTAGGGTTAGTGGCTACCCCCGAAGATACGGTATTTACTGCGCTTTTTTAGCGCGGTACATCTTAAATGCGATGCCGCCTATGATCAAGTAGGGGAAAATCATGAGATACAGGATCCCGTAGTTTAAACCTGCACCAAAACCACCTTCATCCGCCGTCTCAGCGACTGCTTTGCACATGCTGCACTGTGCGCTGCTGTAAAGCGGGGTCAGTACAGATACCAGGAAGAATGCGAACCACTTTTTCATATATCAATAGTAAGGCTGCATGAATAGATAAACGAGCACACCGGTGAGTGATACGTACAACCAGATCGGGAACGAAAAACGCACGATCTTTTTATGACGTTGAATATCGTTGGTCCAACCACGATAGACACTCAACAATGCCAATGGAATGACTGGAACACTCAGTATGATGTGGGAAATCAGAATGAAGAAGTACACATAACGTACGACACCTTCACCCATGAAACGTGCACTAGGATGTGTCAAATGATAAATCACGTAGGACACCAAGAACAAAGAACTCAGCACGAGCGCGATGAGCATGAAAGTCCGGTGAATATTCACGCGCTTATTCTTGATGGCAACAACAGCTAAAAGCAAGAATACGAACGTAGATCCATTCAAGATAGCATGCATTAATGGCAAGGAGCTCACTGGAGAGTTCTCAGCTATTCCTATCGCTTGTTTCCATTCTCCCGGAATCACCATCAACACTCCCACTGCAATAGGAATGACCGTACTAAGAATGTAGATAATACGGAGTACCTTTTTATCAATTGCTGAATCAGTCATCTAGTAAATTGTGTTTTTCTCGTTCCAGCTCTGCGATAAGAACTTTGATATCGGATTCCATATCATTGAGCTGAGTTACTTCTAAAACATCGTAAGACCCTACAATGTTTCCTAAATCATCCTTTCTAGAACGAATATTTCCGTTCCAGTCTATCAAAATGGCATTCGTGCTATGCAAGAATCCACCTTCCGCTGTTTGGTCTTCAAAGGCATTCAAATATACCTTCTTCGCTAAATCATAAATGGCCTCCTGCTCTCCTGTGGCAAACAACCATTTTTCTGTATTGTAATTACGCATTTTCGCATAAGACGCAAGCGCCTCTGCACTATCCTTAGCTGGATCTACAGTAATACTCAACAGTTTGAAATCTGGATACCCTTTAAAGCGACGCTCAATTTCATTTAAATGAAAGTTCATTGCAGGGCAAATCGTGGGACACGTTGCAAAGAAGAAACTCACCACATAGATCGTACTGTCCATAGACGCTTTCGAGACTACGGAGCCGTCTGAGCTGAGCAACTCGAAATTCGGAATTTCGTAATAGGAAGTATCGCCCTCTGCTACTACCTCCTTGGGCCCTACGTAATCCAGGGTCTTAAAAAAGACTTCACTTTGTCCGTAAACAAAGAAAAGATAAAGCAAAGCGGGCAGCACTAATACAGAGATCAGTACTGCCCGATTAAATAAGGATTTCTTTTCCATTAAGTGAACAGGTACGAACCTTCTGTCAATAGAATGAATGTCAAATACGGAATCAAGATGAGCGATGGAAGGTATAACGCATAGCGCAATCCTTTTTTCTCATACTTCACGTGCATGAAAATCTGCACGATGTATGCCGCTTTTACCAACGTCAAAATAATGAACGTGTAATTTAGAATGGAAGTACCCAAAGCCTGCGTAAGCATGAACTCTGGTTTGATAATTCCCAAAACAACTTCAACAGCTGTGATAATTAAAAGGATCCAGAATACTTTCCAAATCCACCAAGTGCCTTTATGATCTGCCATGATGCTAAACTGTTTTATACTAGATAGAAGAAGGTGAAGACGAATACCCAAACGAGATCGACAAAGTGCCAGTACAGACCTACTTTCTCAACCATGCGGTAGTGTCCGCGTCTTTCATAAGTTCCCAAAAGAATGTTGTAGAAAATCACGAAGTTGATCACTACTCCTGAGAATACGTGGAAGCCGTGGAAACCTGTGATGAAGAAGAAGAAGTTCGCAAACTGCTTTCTTCCGTATTCGTTGCGAATCATGTTCGCTCCTTGAACCACATCACCAGCTTCGAGCATAGCCACAGATTCTGCGTGAGTAAACGCCTGACCTGCTTTACCAGGCTGCTGCAAATAGTATGCTTTGTTAGATTTCAATGCACCAAGAACTTCTGATTTGGAAAACTCCTCACCGTGATTAGATGCGTGTCCTTCTTCCATTCCATGGATGACTTGGCTAAAGCTTAAACGCTCACCTTCATTGTTATAGATGTGAAGGATCTCCTGACGATTTGTTTCTACTGCACCAGTATCACCCGAAATGAAATGGTACCACTCCCAAGCTTGCGAGCCTACGAAGATGAATCCACCGATGATGGTGAGAAGCATCCAGTTGGTCACTGCTCTACGGTTCATTTTCTCACCGGCATTTACTGCCAAAACCATCGTTACAGACGACATGATCAAAATGAAGGTCATCAAAGCTACATAGAGTAGTGGTTGATCGCCTTCTAAGCCTGGAAAGTGCGTGAATACGTTTTCAGCGATTGGCCAAGTACTTTCGTACTTGAAACGCATAAGACCATAAGCGGTCAAAAAACCTGAGAAGGTTAATGCATCAGAAAGAAGGAAAAACCACATCATCAGTTTTCCGTAGCGCGATCCTAGCGGTCGCGATCCTCCACCCCAGTGGTTTTCTTCGTGCGTCATTTCAGCGGTTGAAGCCATAACGGTTCTTTTAGTAAAAAATTTTCAGCAAACTTAACGAATAAGAGTCAAAAAGACATACAAATACACCCACAATAGGTCTACAAAATGCCAATAAATCGACAGTAAAGAGACTCCGTGGAAGTCCTCAGCACTGTAAGCCCCTCGTAATGATTTAAATAAGGCAATGACTAATGCGATAATCCCACCACCTAAGTGTAGCAGGTGAAATACAGATATCGCGTACACCCAAGAGCCCGCTGGATTCGAGCCTGCACCTGCGAAATAGATCTCTTCATCGATCAACTCCTTCCATCCTTGGACCTGCAAGAAGGCAAAAATGACACCCAATACTAGGGTGATTCCAAGGGATACTTTTAAAGCGCTAACGTTTCCTTTTTTTATCTGACTCATCCCCCACCATAAAACCGTAGAAGAAAGTAGAATCGCTATGGTCGAGCTGATGAATGCCGATGGAAGCTCAAAGGTCAACCATTGCTCGTTTGCAACCAGTGTCGTGCGACTTACCACATACCCTGAGGTAAGCCCTGCAAAGGCCATGATGATACTTCCTATACCGATCCACAAAAGCGGTTTTGAAGCGCGTTTACGTTGTTGTGCTAAAGTTTCCATGTTTAGATGTATCTATCGATTACGTAAATGATTTGCATTCCTGTTAAATAAGCAATACTGCTCAGCATAAGTTTACGCGCTGTGCCATTATCTCCATCTTTTAACAGCTGAATAGCTTTCGAGAGGACATATAGACCCAATAGCCCTACGGCTACACCACCTACGGGGCTTAGCGTCAACTCTCCTGTAATACCGAAGGCCGGGAGTACGCCTACAATAATCATCCAGATCGTATAGGTGATGATGTAGATTTGAGAAGACCGGTCTTTCGCCTTTGAAGGAAGCAGGTTATATCCCGCCTTTTTGTAGTCCTCAAAGGAGAACCAAGCGATCGCCCAAAAGTGCGGGAATTGCCAGAAAAACTGCTGTGCGAACAGCGTCCCTGTTTCGATATCGAAGTCGTTCCGAGCGGCTACCCAACCGAGCATGTAAGGAATAGCTCCTGGGAAGGCACCTACGAATACGGCCAGAGGTGATTTCGCCTTCATCGGCGTATAAACCAGCGCATACAACACTACCGACAACCCGCCAAAGGCTGCTGTCATTGGATTCACGATGTAGAGCGCGATCAAACCTACGACGAGCCAAGTGGTTGCAATAAGATAGGCTTGGGTGACTGAAAGGGTGCCTAATGGCAACGGGCGGTTCTTGGTGCGATCCATGAGCGCATCCAGGTCCTTTTCATAGATCTGGTTGTACGCATTGGAGGCCGCCACGACAGTTATACCACCGAAAATAAGTAAAATGAATTGGCTCCAAATGAAGGTTTCGTATCCGAGTAAGTACCCCACTGCCGAGGAAAAAACTACGGAAGTACTGAGTCTGAGTTTACCTAGACGAATTGCTTCCTTTGTAAATGTAGGTGCTACAGTGCTTGACACTAAGAACATATTTAGTTTACAAAGATAGGGATGAAAAGCTTCCCACTAAACAGGTTTAGAGGACAATAAAGTGTGGGTTCAGTAAATCTTCCTTGTTGTATTTCAAAGGGGTTCTGTGCTCTTTTTCCACCATCGAAAAACCAGCCGCCTCTACGACTGCTTGACCGGCAGCAGTATCCCATTCCATGGTCGGTGCAAAGCGCGGATAAACATCTGCTAGCCCTTCCGCGACCATACACATTTTTAAGGATGAACCTTTGGAGAGTATCTCTACCGTTCCATGTTCTTCGCGGTAGTGCTCGAGAAACTGTGTCGTTTCTTCATTCATGTGTGAACGTGAACCTACTGCTGTAAATGGACGCTGAGTTTGTATTGGTAGACTTTGTCCTTTTGCAATATCCTCCCCTGTAATGGTAGCGCCTGCTTCGATATTAATCTTCAAGGCTCCGTATTCACCCACTCCTAGGTACAATTCTCCAGTAACCGGGACATATACCACACCTAGAATGGGTGTGCCCTTTTCGACCAAGGCAATGTTCACGGTAAACTCACCATTTCTTTTGATGAATTCTTTGGTTCCGTCTAAGGGATCCACAATCCAGAGTATGTCCCAGTCTTTGCGCTGTTCAAAAGGCAGATGCTTTCCTTCCTCGCTCAAAACGGGAATCCCGGTGGTTTCCAACAATTCCATGATGGCCAAATGGCCTTTGGTATCTGCCTGAGTTAGCGGACTGTCATCTCCTTTGTACTCTACTTGGGTGTCTTCATTATGGTACACCTCTAAAATTACACGGCCTGCATTCAATGTAGCTTGTGCAGCGAGAAGTGATAATTGGTCTAGATTGTGCGTACTCATGATGCTATAGTTTGGTTGGTTGGCTGGGTAAATAAAAAGCCCGAACACAGGGTCCGGGCTCTCTTATGCTCTTGTAGGATCTAAAACTTATTGAAGTCTCGCGTTGATCGGCACGGTGTATTGCATACGAACCGGCTTACCACGTTGCTTAGCAGGGATGAACTTAGGCAACAATTTTATCACACGAATGGCCTCATCATCGATCAATTTATCGACACCACGTGCAATAGTTACGTTACTCACCTTACCGTTCTTCTCAATCACGAAGTTGACGTATACCTTTCCTTGGATTCCCATTTGACGGGCCAATTCAGGGAAGTCGAAGTTCTTTCCGATGTGCTTCATGATGTTTTGATTAAAACACATGAATTTATCGTTTTCTGTTGCCTGCGATTCACAACCCGGGAAAACCGGTTTGTTCTCAACTACAGCAAAGTTGAAGATTTCGTCGTCCTCTTCTTCTACCTCTTCAACGATCTCGATTTCTTCGCTCTCGTCCGTTTCCGTAGACTCAAACTCAACCTCTTCGATCTCCAAATCATCCTCTACAATCTGAATAACCTCTGGCGGTGCAGGAGGTGGTGGAGGTGGCGGAGGTGGCTGAACGCGGTTCGTAATGATCGCAATTTCATCGTCTTCTTGGAAATCCATCTTTCCGAGGTCACCAGGACCGCTTTCATAGGACTTAAGCTCCAAGAAGAATAGCGTCGTAGCCAATGAAAGTGTCAGACCGATCAACAAGAAGAGACTCTTCTTATTTTCAGCATCTGCTTTTATGGTTTTTCTTTTCTTCATGAGGTTGAACTATTGTGATGCTAAAATAGCTAAATCTATCGTTAGCACAAGTTGGTTTATAAATGGATTTATCTCTTAAAGGAAACTGGTAACATGTAGGAAACATTGACTGCCTTATCTCTCTGCAAAGCAGGCCTTAACGGCAGATCTATCGCCGCTAAAACGCGTTCAACTTCTCGTGTTGCGAGTGGGCTAAAACTCTGTTTTACCTCCACTTTTTCGAGTTCTGACGACGCGTTGTAGACCACTTCGACAACAACTTTACCCTCAGCAGCTAAATCCTCGGGCCATTTTAGTTCTTGCATGACCGAAGTCATCAGATGACGATAGAAACAACTTTCGCAATCCTTGAAGTCGATCATTTGCTCACACCCTTCAAAAACAGGCGGATATACCTGCTCCGATTCTTGTGCGCTGACCGTTAGAGTTAAAACAAAGGCTAAGGCAGAAAGGAACTTTTTCATAGTATCGTGTTTCAGGGTAAAAGTTTCAAAAACTATTCCAAAAGTCGGTGAAGTACACGAGAAGAGATGACACCAACGACTGCCCCGGCAGAATTGGCCACAGCATCGTACAGGTCTGCAGAGCGCCCGAGGCCCATCCAATCTTGCGCATATTCTATAAAAACGCCTATGGAAACCGCAGCCGCCCAGTACACGGCTACTTTACGGCGAGGTAATTTTCGACCGTACCCTCTAGAGCTCCCAAAATACAAGAGGATGACCCATGAAAAATAGAGGATGAAGTGTACGAGCTTGTCCGAAATCTCTAAATCCCAATCGGGATCGATATCGTCTGCAGGAGCTAGACAAGCATAGAGAATGAAAAAGCCCCAACCAATGGCAGGGGCTCTATATATCCAAGGGGAAAAACGCATTGCGTTATGGAGTTACCCGAGCATCTTTTCGTACGCCGCTGCATCCATGAGTTCTTCGAGCTCGGCAGCATCTGTAATTTTAATTTTCACCATCCAACCTTCGCCGTATGGATCATCATTTACAGCTTCTGGAGCATCTTCTAGTGCTTCATTGAACTCTAAAATCTCACCAGCGACAGGTAAAAACAGATCAGAAACCGTTTTCACAGCTTCAACGCTTCCAAAGACTTCGTCCTTACCAAGTTCTTCACCTTCTGTATCAACATCAACAAATACAATATCACCAAGTTCGCCTTGAGCAAAAGCGGTAATGCCGATGAACGCATGGTCACCTTCAACACGGATCCATTCGTGATCCTTCGAGTACTTTAAATTTTCTGGAAACTGCATATAGGTAATTTTTTGCCAAATGTAAGTTCAAATTCGTTTTGTTCCACGCGTTACTGCGCTAGATTGAATCTAAATGCAATTCCCGCATTCGTATTTAATGTTGGGAAAGCATTGGACGTTTTAAAGGTACTCACGGTTTGATCGTAATACAAACTCGCAGTCAATTTTGCTGAAAGCATATAATTTGCCGAAGCCTTAATCTTCCAAATGCGCTGCCCAGCGGTGACTTGATCGATGTTCTCTTGAATACGACGGATGACCGTTTGATTGTCTCGTAAACTAAAGTCCAACTTTAAATCTAAGTTGGAGGTGATTTTCTGTGGGCGTCCATCGCTGACGATATTGAAACTTACGTCTTTGATGATGTAGCCCGTTCCAACCACCACTTCTAATCCACGGGTATCGGTCATTTGGTTGTTTACCAAAGACAAATTCATCTGACGGTTCTTCTTGATATCGAAGCGCAGACTCGCCTGGTTTTTGAGTCGAACATTCAATCCCACGAATGGCCCGAAATTCTCAGTTATACTCACTTGCGAAATCTGATAACCCGGCAAGAAATCACCATTGGAATTTCGAATATTGTTTGCGGGTTCTCCGTTTTGAATCCGCTGTTGCAAAAGCATGTTCGTCTGGAATGAATTCATCGTGTACATACTCTTATAGGTATGTGTCAAAGTGAAACTCTGGAAATTTTTCTTGAACCACGGAATACGCATCAAGCCATTGAAGTTCAGATTCCAATTCGGCATCGGCAAGCCCGGTCGTCCATTCAACTCCACCTCCTCAGGATCCTTGCCGCTATATGCTGCCAAGAATGCTGGAACTAACACATCCGCACTGTTGTAACTGAACCCGTCGTACCCCGCTCTGGTTCCCGTGGTATCAGCTACTCCGTTAATCAATGTTGGGATGTACGTCTGATCCGCATCTGCGCGTGCTAAAGCGAGCCGCTCCGAAACAGGAACCCGGTGATCTAAGAAGGTGCTGTACACTGGTGAGAAGGTGCTGTCTACGTTTTCAAACGCACTCCTTATCGCAAGGAAAGAGATGGAATAATTCCCCATTTCCATCGGATTGAAATGGTAATACCCGAGCGGTAAACCCAAGGTAGAATCCTGTAATGGATCGTGGTATCTGAAAATGCTTGAACTGTTCAAGCCACTCACTTTCGTGGCCGTTACTTGCAAGCGAATGTCCTGCCAAGGCTCAACTACAGCTCTAAAGTTCAAATTCTCTGTAAAGGTGTTTTGGTGTTGGTTCGGCTGCTTGGTGTTTTGTGTAAGCCAACCGTTTTGAGCAGCTCGATCCGCTACATCAGACTGAGCACCAAACACGAAGTCTAACCCCGGTGCCATCAGTGCTGATGGATCTACTCCAAAATAAACTGGGTTCGTGATCACACCAGGAAGCAAGGTTCCGTTCGTTTGACTGAAGGTCAAAGAAGCCGACCTCAACATCATAGCGATACGTGCGGCACTGAGTAAAATTTTCGGAGGCTCCTTATCTTTTTCCTTGTCACCTTTCGCCCCCTCTTTTTTAGGAGCACCTCTCTTTTGAGGAGCGCCACCACGTCGACGGGCCACCGGTTGTGGACGACCGCCCTGGTTGGCTTTACGTAAAAACGGCACCTGATTGTACAGGTTGACAAAATTTGCGTTACTGTTCAGCTGAATACTGTTCGAGTTTTGAGCCGTATTCCCGTAGTAGATTTCAGGCTTTGACTTTGGGTTGAGCGCCGCAGTCGAATTCGAGGTCCAATCGTAGTTGGCCGAATAGCGGACACTCGCGCTCGTGAAGTCCATGAACGGCAGCTTGTTGATTGGAGTTTGCCAGTTGACATTCAACGTGTGGTGGAACTGAGTCGGACGACCTAACGAGGATAAACCGGCAATGATCGTATCCCTGTTCGCTTGATTCTTCGGGTCGCCTGGCAGCTCATCCACCCTTGACTGAGCAGTTGCGTTGTAGTCTACCTTCAAACCTTTGGAAAGGTCATAGGCCACGTCATACATTCTCTTTGTCACTAGCGCCTTGTTATAGGTAACGGGCAACTGAATATTTGGATCAAAGGTGTTACGCATCTGCATGGTCGCTAGCTGACGACGGACTTCGGTGCGCATACTGACCTTCGAAGGCAAGTAGTAGAAATTGAAATCTCGGATGAGTGCGAGTTGCTTGCTTTTTACCGCATTTTTAAACGGCGCAATGTTTTTTGGACGGGTCTGGTAGTTGTAGTTGACCGAAGCGGTATGCATGATCCGATGGTCTTGTACGATATTAATATTGCGGCGGTCGCTTTCTGTAAATGCATATGAGGTGTTGAAATTCGAGATGGCTAATGGGGAATTGGCCCAATTTATACCCGCTTTCGTCTTGCCACCTTGATCCCCTTCCTTCGCCGGTTTTGGACGCTTTGGCGCTGTATTTCGTGGTAATTTTTTACCTCCGCCCGATTTTTCTTTGCGTACGTTCGTGAAATTCAGACTCTTGCGCATCTGGTATTCTTGCCCAGCATAGCGCAAACTGTCACGCTCGTCCTTTGAATCTACATTTGCTAACGCATCTTTAAACTCAATATCTGGATCGAGCGGATTGAATTGTGGTGTTTTGAAACTTTCACTGAAACTGAAGAACATCGGGAACTTGACCCCGCTTTCTTTCGGAAGCATCTTGTCTAGATTCACATTCGTTTGAATGCCGTAGTTGCGCTCCGCAAATTTGTTTCGTTCGTTGACCGTTTGATCGATAGATCCAAAACCTATAGTCGACATGGTACCCGTGAGATTCACATTCGCCACATCCGCGAGTTTCGCGCTGGCAGTTGCGGTTGCGGCCCAACCGCCTCTATTGTCGAAATCGCTCAAACGCAACTCATTCACCCACAATTCCGCACATTTTGCCTGCCCATCGTCGCGGTCTGAAGCGGTCCGTTTTTTAGGATTACGCACACCTATCAGCAAGGTTCTGATGTTACCGAGGTTGGGTGCACCAACCACGCTCATGCGGTGTCCTGCAGGCGTAGTAACCGTGTATTTATTCGTTAAACTCAGCGTAGGATCGCTTTCCATGGCTGTGTTTCTGGTGAGTTTCAGCGTTTTTAAATCTTCGAAAACTACATCGATGTTGTTGTCTGAAGGCCAAATATCATCTGGCAACAGCTCACCCCAAGGGGTCACCTTTAGCGGCACTTCGTACTCGTAGTAGTTGCCGTTGTAATCCGAACCTAGACGTACAAAGATGCTGAGATCGTCGTCATTGAGCGCTTCAAACTCATCCCCTGCCTCGGCATGAACGAACATGCGTAGTCGCTTGTACATCCGCATGTCAAAATTAAAGTTGCGGAATACGGCACGTGCGTCACCGTCCTCAAGACCACACACCTCGAGCGACATACTTTGCTCGTTTTGCTGGATGATTTGAGTCCCACCGTAGACTTGCTGGCGCTCTATTTCGGGAGGCAATACATAAGGGATGGGATCTCTCCCGCCGTTCTCTTCGAGGTTGACGGCATTGACATTAAAGGAAGTCTCATCAGACTCGTCGATCGGCACGTTTTCACGGATATCGTCTAAAGTGAATGGGAATCGGCGCCATTCGCCACGTACGAGATCGAGTCGTGCGAAACGCAATACGATGGGATTCTCAAATTCTGTCATGAACATCCGCAAGAAGCGAATAGAGCGAAAATCAGTGATGCCACCTACCTTTTTCTCAGGTTCGAAAACGGGAATTTTGAATTGGATCCAACGAGTAGGACGTGAAACACCATTGGGTAAGTCATGACTCTGTGTTTCATAGATGTCGGCGACATAATTCTGACCGACGACTAAATCCTCTGGGCGCATGGATACGCGGTATTGGAAGTAACTTTCGGTTTTACTTAGGGTCTGGTCACGGTTGGCATCTTCCTTATCGGGTACGTTCGTTGCAGAGGCAGGTACACCGTTAAGGGTAACCGTCGAACTGTTGCCTTCTGTACCGTTGAAATTTTTGTAACGTTCGAGTATATCCGCCGACTCAGCATCTAAACTATCGCCGCGATAAAACACAAAATTATCGCCGTTAGGATCACCGTAGACGCGGTTGTAGGCGGCAGAATTGGCACCAAAGGCAGAGGTGATTCGGTCGAGATATGCGCTAGAGCCTTGCGGGTTCCAGACGCGTTCTTCAGGATCTGTAAGGGCGTCAAAACCAACATCTTGCGATTCCCGTGCGCCTGTTGCATTGTCAAAAAATTCCGTAATTGGTTGAATCTGGCTCAGGTAGCCCCATTGGGTGCTGTCCATGCTCGATTTGTCCCCGTTTGCTGGGATGCCGTTCTCGAAACTCTGACGCCCGTCTTTTAAAACATCTTCACTAACGCTACCGAGGTTAAAATACAAGTCACCTCCATCCGGTGGGTTTGGATTGTCGTAAAACGGATCCATCACCCAAAACTGAATGAATTCGATGTTTTGCTCTTCAAAGTTGTTGATTTGAAGTGGGCGCATGATACCCGCCCATCTTGTCGCTGGGTCGATCAGCTGACCGTCCTGCCCCATCCCCTGACTGATCCCCGGCTCGCCTTCGACGTCAAAGTTGTACGGACCTCTTTCGCTTGGGTAGTAAGCCAGATCGAACATAGCGATGTTACGCGCTTGATTCTGTTGCAAACTGAAATTCGGGAAGACCTCACGGATCAATACTTCACGCATGCGCTGATCTGAAGTAATCTCTGGATCATTGCGGATGTTATCCGGTACATTCTGCCCTCCTGTATAAAAGGTTGGATCTACGATATACCAAGCCAATTTTGCTCTATTGTACCCGTACGCTAGGTCATTGTTCAAGGTGCTTTCTGGGAAAAGACTGCTTTGATTGCCTGGGGTCGAAGCCAAATTCCAAGAGTTTAAACTGCGCAAGTCGATCGTCGTTTGCGAACTTTCGAAATCGTCCAAATACGTCGTTTCTGCTCCCGTGATGCGAATACCACGTGGGGAACCTGGAATCAGGTGCGCAAATTCTCCCTTAAACTGAAGCGTGGATTTCTCCTTGGTTTCGATCAGCGGCAAGGCATCCATAAACCTTGTCAAATAGGGTGCATCGGCATTGTAGTTGGTATTCAAACCCCAAATAGTATTGGCGATCGGTTCATCGCCGATGTTCACCTTTTGCGTGAGTGGACGTTCAGATAAACGCAACCAAGTTCCTCCGACGTTCAGGTTATCGTTCACCTTATGATCCACCATACCCCCGTAGAAGGTTTTGGCTTGGACATTAAAGAGGGTATTGTTTTCAAAATTCACCTTGATCGGGGCCCCGGAATTCATGACCCCTTCGTTGATAATTCGTACCCGACCCAGTGAATAATCTACCGTATAATCTTGGTTCTCAACTAAGGTTCTCCCACCGGCAGTAACACTTACAGAACCTTGTGGAATATTAAACGCTCCGAGCTGAATTTCAGATCCCGAAGCACTTTTATACTGACCACGTAAAATGAATTTATTCAGCTGTGTTTGCTCTTGAGCTCGGAACCGAGTGCTGTCGTAAAGCGGCTGATACACGTACTTTTCACGCGCCTTCTCCGTGTCCAATTTCTCATACAAATTCGACCCAAAAGGCTCTACAACCGGGAAGATGATTCTCCCGCGTTGCTGATCGATGGTCACGCCTGGTACAAAGTCGAAAATACCGTCCGGGAACGGATCATTGTTATTGTTTAATCGGTCCAGCTCCATGATTCCTACCAAGAGCGTGTCACTCAAATTCCCGTCGGGTAGAAACGGGATAGGTACCCCTGTCTCGTCGTTCATGTAGAGAATGTCCATGTAGAAATCCTCACGATCAAGCTGAAAAGCGTTGAGCGCGTAGATGTTCTTCATCATCAAATCCCAAGTCGGCAACTTCACATCAAGCACCGTAGACTTCAACATTTTCAAGATCAACGTCTTCGGCGGAGTGACCCCGTCATTCGAAAACTCCCCCACTTGGTAGGTACGTCCACCTGCTGTGTACTGAAAAGCTACCGCAAGCACCTCGTCCTGATTCAGCGACTGGTTCAGGGTTACATATCCGAGTTGAGGGTGAACGCGGTACTGATTGGGCTCCAATTTTCTAGCATTGGCAAGTTCTATGTACTCCCGCGCCTCACTAAATCCACTCGAACTCAAATCCTGGTTCGCGGTGGCAATGTCACGCACTCCAGGAATATCGGCTTCTAAAACCAGTGGATCTAATTTGTTATTGGCATTGTTCGGATACCCTTCAATATTTACATTTTGTCCCGGAAAGATAGAAACCCCAGGTAGACCTAAGGCACTCGTACGGTAGGCATAGGCCTGGTCTTCACCTAAATCCATGAAGGCGACGATGTTTCTCAAATTCTGAGTAGCACTTCGCTCATTCGTAACCCACACTTCTACTTTAGTGATCTGCACGGGCGAGGTGATCAGCGGTACATTTTCTAAATACTCCTCGTAATGTTCGCGGAAAAAGGTCGACAGAAAATAGTGTCTGTTCGCCTCGTATTGATCGCCTTGAATTCGAAATTCCGTCGTTGTACCACCGCCTTGAACGTTGATACTCTGGGTTTGAGACATTTGTTCGGAGAAGACTGTGGTCACGCTCGTGTTCCCAAACTGAAATTGCCCCTTAAGACCACGTAGACTCTGAGCTCCAGTGATTAGAGAAGAGTTGACGGGCATGTTTATATTTCCCATCTCAAGGCGCTTGACGATATCGTCTTCCTCCCCTTCAAAATCCAATTTCATCTTGTTGTCAAACGCAAAAGTGGCCTCAGTATCGTAATTGACTCCTAACTCTAGCCGGTCTCCGATCTTTCCTTTCACATTCATCTGAATGCGCTGGCCGAAGTCGAACGCGAACGTCTTTTGATTACGAACAGGAATCCCCGGGTTTTCAATGTATTGATAGCGGCCTCCAAAGCGGATTTCCGCCATCCCTTGAGGACGTATCTCTACAACATCACTACCGAACACCTTTCCCAAGGCTTCATTACCGGTTTGAATTTGCGGCACTAACCCCGCATCATCTCTAGGACTATCTCCGCTTTGATTAAACAACGAACTCTTGGACGAAAAATAATCGGACTCGGCATTGTCGTACATGAACTGACGGTACTGATCCGTAGTCCACACTTGCGGAATAGGCAAACGAACATCCCCGATCTTTTTGTACACCAAATAGTTTCCGCTGATCGGATCAAAAATGATCTCTCGCTCATAATTCGCAGGATCGTCCAAGTCTATAGAACCTGTTGTTCCGGTCGTATCACTTTGTGCTAGAAGCAGTGAAGGCGCCATAAACAGCGCCAACCAAAGGGTCAATAGATATGTCCGAAATGTTCGTTTCATTTACAGCAGCTGAAGCGCGTTTCTAACCAACTCTTCGGTCGGTGCATTCGGATTTTGCTTCAATAACTTATTCAAAATAGCCTCTGACTGCTTGGCAGTAATACCCAGGGTTGTAAGGGCAGCATGTGCTTCCGCTCGTGATGAGCTACCGCTCGAAACCACAGCGGCTCCTTCTATCTGAGTTTTTGCGACTTTGTCTTTTAAGTCAATCACGATACGCTGCGCCGTTTTTGCACCGATGCCTTTTACGCCTTGAAGCGTTGCTGCATCTTCACTCATGATCGCACTCTCTATTTCATTGGGCGCTAAAGAACTCAGAATAACACGAGCCGTATTTGCCCCGACGCCACTAACACTGATCAATAATTCAAACAGTGCTTTTTCTCGTTGGGTAGAAAACCCGAACAACATTTGTGCATCCTCTCGGACAAGGTGATAGGTAAAGAGCAGCCCTGAAGACTTCGGTTCTATATCTGCGTAGGTATTCAACGAAATTTGTACGTCATACCCAACGCCACCACAATCCACGACCACTTGGGTAGCTGTCTTGATGGCAAATTCTCCTTTAACGTAATAAATCATGGACGCGCTGGTTTCAATCTTTTAGTAACGACGTCACCTAAAGTTTCGTACGTCTTGAACGCAAAAAACCGCGCTTTTGCGCGGCCCTTTGTTTATGAATTGTTCTTAATGTTTGACGATCAGTCTTTTAAACGACATACCGTCCACGCTATATAAGTAGACTCCGTTCGATAATCCCGATACATCTAGCACATTGTTACCGCGTTGCAGTTGCTCTGCGCGTACCAAAGATCCCAATGCATTGTACAATCTAAACGTTCCTACTTTCGCTGCATTCACAGTGATTTTATCTTTTGCCGGGTTTGGATACACGTTATCTGCGCTTACCGCAAGCTCAACCGTTCCGATGGTAGGACCCGCAGCGATGGTTACCCAAACACTTAAAGAATCACTTGGGTTTTTCCCGTCGAAGAATACGTAACGCGTACTGTCTATACAGTTCGCTCCAGTATTCGGACTATATACGTGACCTGAGAAATCTGTTCTCGTGGTTCCCGCAAGGATTTGCACTGAACCTATAGAGTTGTCCACATCCGATGAATAACAAAAATCCCAACAAAAGTATCCGCTATCATAGGCACAATTCGCTGTGCTGTAGGCGCGTTTTGCATACACATCCACATCTACTCCTGAAACATTCTCTACGTCGATAGAAAACCCATAATCAGCTACTGCAGAAGAGTTTACTTCTAAAACAGAATCCATTTCAGAAACGACCAAAGACTGGGCATTCAGCTGGACAGTACATAGAAGAGTCAACGCCGTCAAGGCAACCGTTGTGATTTTTTTCATTTGGTGTCAATTATCAATGTTGGATTCAAAGATAATCATTGTAATTCATTCCATGTGTGGCCTATGGTAATTGGTTTTTTAGTAATTTTCAGCTTCTTAAAAACACAATTACATGAAAAAAATTTTACTATCTCTTGCTGCCGTAGCTGTAACAACAGGCGTTATGGCTCAAGGACAGAGTACCGTTTTTACTGAGGATTTCAACGCTGGAATGCCTACAGGATGGACTCAACAAAACGCCGGATCTGACGGTGGATTCTTAGCAGGTAACGCGACTACATTAAGCTCGCAGTACTTCACTATCGCTGATCCAGGATCAAACTTCGTTGCTACAAACGATGATGCTTGTAACTGTACGAAAAGTGACGAATACTTGGTCACTAGTGCATACGATCTAAGTACTTACTCGCAGTTGCACGCGACCTTTAAGTCATTCTACTACGGAGCTACTTACCAAGGTGCAGTAGAAGGTGCTGAATTTAAATACTCTACCGACGGTGGTGTTACTTGGACTAAACTCGCTGACATCACTGCAGGTGGCGCGTGGACGGACCAGTATGTTGACATCAGTGCTGCTTGTGGTAACTCAAGCGTTCATTTCGCCTTTAACTACCAAGATGGTGGTGGTTGGTTGTACGGTTTGGGTATCGATGACTTCGTAATCTTCCAGCCTTACAACTTTGACCTCGCTGTTGAGTCGTTGAACATGTTTGCTACTGTAGGTTTGAACAACGCACCTTTCACTATTGAAGGTTCTTTGACCAATTTTGGTGGAGCAACCATCACCAGCATTGACATCAACTACACCATCAACGGTGGTGCAGCATCTACTGCAAGTTTGTCTGGTTTGAGCATCGCTCCTTACCAAACGTACAACTACACGCACACGACCAACTGGACGCCTTCAGCGACTGGTGTATATGATGTAGCTGTTTACGCTTCTGCCTTGAACGGTGGCTTTGACCTAAACACAGGTAACGACACTCTCAGCGCTGAAATCACTGTGGTTCCTGCAACTACTGACCGTGTAGTTCTTGCGGAAGAATTTACGTCTTCTACTTGTGGACCTTGTGCGAGCTTTAACCCAGGCTACAAAGATTTGCTTGATGATAACAGTGCAAACACCGCTTCAGGTCGCTTGACATCAATCAAATACCAAATGAACTGGCCTTCTCCAGGTACTGACCCTGCTTACAATGCAGAGGCAGCAGCACGTCGTACGTTCTGGGGAATTACTGGTGTACCAGATGTAGTGTACTCTGGATATAACGTGGCTACCTCACAAGGTAACATTGATCTAGTGAAGGACATTCCAGCACTTGCAACGTTGAGCGCAGAATGGAGTGCTACTGGTAACTACATTCAGTGTGATGCAACTGCAGAGGCTCTCGGAGATTTGGGCGCTAACGTGAAGCTCCACATGGCGATGATCGAGAAAGAAATTTCGCACAACGTTCAAACTAATGGTGAAACTACATTCTACCACGTCTTCCGTAAGTACATGGACGGCGCAGGTGGTCACGCAATGGGCAACATGACTGCAGGTACCTACACGCACTACGCGAACTCAACGATCGCTGTAAACGCTGCACCAGCGCAAGGATCATTTGACTTCTGGGTAGGAACATCAAACATGGACATCGTTGTATTCTTACAAGACGAAGTGTCTGGTGAAGTACTTCAAAGTGCACTTGCTACGTTCACTACTTCGAACGTTGACGAGATGGACAACCTTGCACGTTTCATCGCAGTATACCCGAACCCAGCAAACGAATTTGCAGGTGTAGAACTCGATCTAATCGACCGTTCTGATGTGACTATCAACGTAGTCAACACTATAGGCCAAACGGTATTCACTTCAGCACAGACTATGGATGCTGGAACACAAAAAATCAACTTAGAAACTGATCAGCTCAGCGCTGGCATGTACTTCGTTAACGTGAATGTGAACGGTGTAAGCAAGAGCTTGCGCTTGAACATTGCTCACTAAGCATATTAATTGCTATTTTTACGGGGGACTTCGGTCCCCCGTTTTTTTTGCAACATATTTCAGAACATGAAGAATATTCTTACCGCCCTTACCCTGCTTTTCGCCGGTCTATCATTGCAAGCGCAGGTCCTGCCGAGCACCACATTAAAGACTCTTGAAGGAAAACAGATTGACATCAAAGATGCCATCAGTACCGAAGGCCCTACTGTCATTAGTTTCTGGGCTACCTGGTGTAAACCATGTATCAAGGAATTGACCGCCTTCTCAGATTATGCGATAGACCTTGAAGATGAGTTTGGAGCAAAAGTCCTAGCAGTTAGTATCGATGATACACGCAACTCTGCTCGCGTTGCGCCGCTCGTCCAAGGTCAAGGTTGGGATTACACCGTATTGCTCGATGAAAACCAGGACCTCAAGCGCAATCTAGGTATCGTCAACGTTCCTTTCACTTTGGTGTTGAACTCCGCTGGTGAGGTTGTTTGGAAACACAGCGGCTACTCTCCTGGCGACGAAGAAACGCTTGCCGAGGTAGTGAAAGAAGTTGCTGCAGGAAAGACCCCTTCTCATTAATCACGACGTTCATGAATAAGTTCTCTCTATCACTACTAGCAGTGCTAGTAGGCTTCACTGCTGTGGCTCAAAGTCAAGAAACTTTTGGCGGTCAGCTGCACGGAAACTTTCAGCTCGATGGACAACTCTATTTGCGAGACGAAGCCATCGATCCTTCTGGAGAATTTTTCCCGGATGAGCGCTTTTTGGGCCAAGGCTATGCCAATTTTGTCTACACCCAAGGTGACTTTTCTGGAGGACTGCGCTACGAGAACTATCAAAATGTCATGCTCGGGTTCCCCGAAGGTTACCGAGGTGAAGGCATTACCTACCGCTACTTACAATTCAAACAAGACAACCTCGATGTAACCGTGGGCTCCTTTTACGAGCAGTTCGGCTCAGGCATGGTCTTCCGCTCCTACGAAGAACGAGGACTGGGTTATGACAATGCCATGGACGGTGTCCGCGTTAAAGCAAATCCTGCGAAAGGATTGTACCTCAAAGGGGTGCTTGGTCGTCAACGTTTTTATTTTGAAAAAAGCCCGGGTATTGTGCGCGGTCTAGATGCTGAATACAACCTGACCGAATTCATGCCTAAGCTCGATTCATTAGGGTACCGCTGGACCATCGGTGGTAGTTTCTTGAGCAAGTACCAACGTGGAAATGATCCTTTCCTTGTACTGCCTGAAAATGTGGCTACTGGGGGTATCCGAACCCAATTCACCAAAGGACCTTGGGCCGTTCAAGCCGAATATGCATATAAGGCAAATGACCCAAGCTCTGACAACGGTTACATCTATAAAGACGGGAATGGCATCATTGTCAACCTCACCTACAGTAAAAATGGTTTAGGGCTGATCGCTGGAGCAAAGCGGATCGACAACATGAGTTTCCGTAGCGATCGCAATGGTTCAACCATAGACATGCTCATCAACTATTTGAGCCCGACTACTCAGGTCCACACCTATGCGCTGCCTGCATTATATCAGTATGCAACGCAGATTAATGGTGAGGAGGGCATTCAGTTAGAGGCCAATTATAAGATCAAGCGTAAAACAAAATTGGGCGGAAAATACGGAACGCTTATCAGCGCAAATTACAGCGTCGTTCAAAGCATCGACAAGCAATTCGTCGATCCAAGTAACGACACCCTTCGAACGCTCCAAGGTTATACCAGCGACCCGCTAGCACGTGGAGACATCCCCTACTTTCATGACTTTAATTTCAAGGTTTCGCGCAAAGTCAACAAGCGCTTTAAATACACTGCCTCGTACTTAAATCTTTTCTACAACCGCAGTGTGCTGGAGGACGGTCTTGGCGATGAGGCCATTCAGATCAACCCGTCGAATCAAAAATTACTCAACGCGAATATTTTAGTTTTCGAAGGGCTCTACAAAATCAAAAGCAAGCACTATCTCCGTGGTGAAGCGCAATCTTTGCGGACCCAAGACGATCGAGGGTCTATGGCGATGATGCTCTTAGAGTATTCTGTAGCACCGCACTGGTTCTTCTCCGTCCAGGACATTTACAACTATGGGAACCCTGATGCCGATCAGCGCCTGCACTATCCGCTAGCCTCTGTCATCTATACCGCAGGAACATCTCGTTTCCAGCTGAGCTATGGACGCCAGCAGCGGGGTATCTTCTGTGTTGGTGGGGTCTGTCGCGTAGTACCGCCGTCAAATGGTGTAAGTTTCTCTCTAACCACAAGCTTCTAAGCATATGAAAAAAGTATTCCCACTCCTTTTCTCTATCGCGCTACTCTCCTTGTTTTCGGTAAGCTGTGATGTCATCGAAGATCCTTTCAAAGGAGGAACCGTGGACACGACTACGACCACACAGCAACAACGCAATGTCCTTATCGAGGATTTCACGGGACACCGTTGTAAGAATTGTCCCAAGGCCTCTAAGAAGATTGAAGAGTTGGAAGCTGCTTTTGGAGATCGTATTATCGGTTTAGCCATTCATGCTGGTCCAGGAAATTTCACAAATACAACAGCTGATTATCCTACAGACTTCACAACGGCAGATGGAAAACAGATTCAAAATTTCTTTGGGACCAATTTCTTACCTGTCGGCATGGTCAATAGAGAGAATTGGACCGCATCTGGAAACGCGCACTGGTCGGTGTATGATAATTGGCCAACACTCAGTGCAGAAGCTATGGACAGCACCCTTCGTATTGCCTTGAACGTCGAAGCACGTTTAGAAGGTTCAACGCTTACTGTTACTACCGAAGCACTTCCGCAAATGCAGCTCCTACATGATTTGAGTTATGTGGTTCTTGTCAAAGAAAGTGGTATCGTTAGTCCCCAATTACTTCCTGACGACACGCGCGATCCGGATTATGTCCACATGAATGTGCTCAGAGCCTTTGTCACAGATCATTGGGGTGAAACTTTAGGAACCAGTCCAATGGTAGCTGGCGATGTCTTAAACGACAGCAAAACCATGAGTTGGAATTCGGATTGGGTCAAAGACAGCAGCGCCGTTGTTGTTTATGCCTTCCATCCGGACAATTACCGCATTTTGCAAGTAGTCGAGATCAGTATTGATTAATCCTTTGCCTGTTTCGCAAACGACAAGTTTCTCTTGAACCCTTCAAAACCCGTTCGGCGAATAGGGCTCCCTTTGGTGATCTCATCCCAAAGCACGTGGGTTACTTCTTCCCATTCCTCCCAGCTCTTGCCTATATACTCTTTTGGGGCAAAATCCACAGTGTTGGTGGGCGAAGAAAATCGGTTCCAAGGACAAACATCCTGACAGGTATCACATCCGTATACCCAGCTGTCCATTTTATCTTGATATTCCAAAGGCAACTCTTTCTTGTACTCTATAGTCAAATAACTGATGCATTTGTTACTATCAATCACCGTCGGAGCTACGATTGCTTGTGTAGGGCAAGCATCTATGCACGCCGTACAGCTGCCGCAATGATCCGTAGTAGGCCCGTCTGCCTCTAGCTCAAGGTCAACAATCAAGGCACCGATAAAGAAAAAACTCCCGCTGCCCTTAGTAAGCAATAAACTGTGCTTACCGATCCAGCCCAAACCACTTTTACGTGCCCAAGCCCGATCCATAACCGGTGCACTATCCACAAAACCTCGGCCTTCGATCTTACCGATCTGTTCTTGTAATGCACCCAACATGCGCTTGAGCTTTCCACGAACGACTTTGTGATAATCGCGGCCGTAGGCATATTTTGAAACTCGAGGACCTTCCTCCGCAGCAAATTCTTCCTCTGGAAAATAATTCAAGGTTACACTAATGACAGACTTGGCGCCGGGCACCAATTTTCGTGGATCTAGTCGCATGTCAAAGTGCTCCTCCATCCAACTCATCTCCCCGTGGTAACCCTTTTCCAGCCAACGCTCCAATCCTGTTGCTTCCTCCTCTAGGAAACCTGCTTTAGAAATGCCGCAAGAATCGAAACCTTCCTCTTTTGCCAATTTCTTGACCAGTCTGCTCGCTTCAGATGGACTCATGCCTAAAATAACGTGCCTGAGGCGCCCTTATTCAACGCATTCTTACCCAAGTGGGTATAAGCCTTCTCAGTAACCATTCGACCCCTTGGGGTACGCAACATGAAGCCTTCTTTGATGAGGTACGGTTCGTATACTTCCTCTATGGTTTCTGCCTGTTCCCCAATTGCGGTAGATAAGGTATTGAGCCCAACAGGTCCGCCGGCAAAATTGTCGATCAACACCGACAAAATCTTATTGTCCATCTCGTCCAAACCCTTTGCATCGACGTTTAAGGCATTCAATCCAAAATCTGCGATTGCCACATCGATGGTACCATTCCCTTTGACCATAGCAAAGTCACGCACCCTGCGGAGCAATGCATTTGCAATACGAGGGGTTCCTCGCGAGCGACTTGCAATACGAATACATGCTTCGTAGTCTGCCTCCACCTCTAAGATCTCAGCGCTACGTTCAACGATCGTACTCAATAGCTCTACATCGTAGTATTCCAGACGAGCATTGATTCCAAAACGTGCCCTTAACGGAGCCGTCAACAACCCTGAACGTGTAGTTGCCCCGATAAGTGTAAAGGGATGCAAGGCAATCTGTACGCTACGGGCGCTTGGACCAGAATCGATCATGATGTCAATCTTAAAATCCTCCATAGCACTATAAAGGTACTCTTCGATGACGGGAGATAAACGATGAATCTCATCGATGAATAAGACATCATTTTCTTGCAAACCGGTAAGCAGACCGGCAAGATCAGAAGGCTTATCGAGAACCGGACCTGAGGTCACTTTGATACCTACGTTGAGTTCATTCGCAATGATATGGCTCAATGTCGTTTTACCCAGTCCAGGGGGGCCATGCAACAAAACATGATCCATAGCTTCGTCCCGCATTTTTGCGGCCGCCACAAATATTTTAAGATTCTCCAATACTGCCGCCTGCCCTGAGAAATCATCAAAGCTTAAGGGACGCAACTTGCGTTCTACCTCGCGGTCCGTGTTAGAGAACTGGTCACCTGTAGGATCTAAATGTTCGTTCATAGATACAAAATACCATAAAAAATCCCCTTACCTCGCGGTAAGGGGATGCTATTTTTAAAAAGCTTTTAAGCTTCTAGTGTCCACTTTCTTCGCCTTCAGCGAGTGGTACATTCTGTGGGACGAAGTCCTCCTCAGCACCTGGCTTAGAGTAATCGTATGCCCAACGGTGAACCACAGGTACATCACCTGGCCAGTTACCGTGAATGTGCTCTACTGGAGTAGTCCATTCAAGCGAGTTCGCTCTCCATGGATTCTGCTTCGCTTTAGGTCCTCTCCAAATGCTGTAGAAGAAGTTAAAGATGAAGATCAGCTGAGCTATACCACCTACGATCGCGAAGTAGGTAATCAAGACGTTAATATCCGCTAGGTTATCAAACATCGGGAATGCAGTGTTGCTGTAGTAACGACGAGGTAATCCAGCCATTCCTAAGAAGTGCATTGGAAAGAATACTCCATATGCCGTGATGAACGTCAACCAGAAGTGTGCGTAACCCATAGACTTATTCATCATACGACCGTACATCTTAGGGAACCAGTGGTATACCCCAGCGAACATTCCGAAGATGGCACTAAGTCCCATTACAATGTGGAAGTGAGCTACTACGAAGTAGGTATCGTGTACGTTGATATCTAAGGCAGAATCACCTAAGATAACCCCAGTCAAACCACCTGTAACGAAAGTACTTACCAATCCGATAGAGAAAAGCATTGCAGGAGTGTACTGAATGTTCCCCTTCCAAAGCGTGGTGATGTAGTTAAACGCCTTTACTGCCGATGGAATAGCGATCAAGAGCGTCGTGAAGGTAAATACAGATCCAAGGAATGGATTCATACCCGTAACGAACATGTGGTGGCCCCAAACGATGAAGCTCAAGAAAGCAATCGCGAGAATAGAACCTACCATTGCGCGGTAACCAAAGATTGGCTTACGAGAATTGGTCGCAATAACCTCAGAAGAGATACCCAAAGCTGGTAGAAGGATGATGTATACCTCAGGGTGACCGAGGAACCAGAACAAGTGCTGGAACAATACAGGTGAACCTCCGCTGTAGCTCAATACCTCACCACCGATGAAAATATCACTTAAGTAAAACGACGTGCCCATCATTCTGTCAAACATCAACAGCAACGCTGCAGAAAGAAGAACCGGGAAAGACAATACACCCAGAACTGCGGTTACAAAAAACGCCCAGATCGTAAGTGGAAGTCTTGTCATAGACATCCCTTTAGTACGCATGTTCAGAACAGTAACAATGTAGTTCAATGAACCTAGTAGCGAAGAAACGATGAAGAACGTCATCGAGATCAACCATAAGGTCATACCTGCTCCTGAACCTGGCATGGCCTGTGGCAATGCAGATAAAGGTGGGTATATGGTCCAACCCGCTGCTGCAGGTCCGCTCTCTACGAATAGAGAAGCAACCATAATTACAGAGCTCAAGAAGAAGAACCAGTACGATAGTGCGTTCATGAAACCTGACGCCATATCACGTGCACCGATCTGCAATGGAATGAGTAGGTTCGAGAAGGTTCCTGATAGACCTGCTGTAAGTACGAAGAATACCATGATGGTACCGTGAATCGTTACGAGAGCGAGGTAAATATTCGGGTCCATGACACCGTCTGGAGCCCATTTGCCTAGGAAGAACTCCAAAATAGGGAAGCTCTGCTCAGGATAAGCTAATTCCAAACGGAACAACATAGACATCATTACACCGATGATCCCCATAATCATACCGGTAACTAAGAATTGTTTTCCGATCATCTTGTGGTCCGTAGAGAAGATGTACTTCGATACGAAAGTCTCCTTGTGGTGGTGTTCCATCAAGTGATCCTGGAAGTGATTGTTTTTGGTAGTCGTTGTAGTTGACATAGGTAGTAGTTATTACGTCTTATTACAAAGTCTCTGCGACTGTCTTTTGTTCTTTTAGCCAAGCATTGAATTCGTCCTCGGTTTCAACGATGATTTCCAATTGCATGTTGTAGTGCGCAGCACCACAAATTTTGTTACAAAGCAATACATAGTTGAATTCCCATACGTCTTCACCTTTGGCTTTACGAAGCGCATTTACTTCTTCAACATGACTCTTTACATCTTTGTTCTGACGAATTTCAGCAGTAGTGATGCTTGGTGTGAATTGGAAGTTTGTGATCGCCCCAGGCACACAGTTCATCTGTGCACGGAAGTGCGGGAAGTATGCGGAGTGGATCACGTCTTGCGAACGGAATTGGAATTTAATAGGCTTGCCTACAGGGAGGTGCAGTACTTTAGTGACTACATCGTCCATAGAAGCTGGATCTGCAGGATCTACCCCTACGATGTTTGCACCACCTATTTCGTGTACCGTTGCATAACCCAAAGTGTTATCACCGCCACTGTAACGTGCTGTCCAATTGAACTGCTGTGCGTAAAGCTCAACGATAATTGGCTCTTCTTCATTCTCTGGCATCATCAAGGTGCTCCATACATTCAGACCCCAAATGATCAATACCGCCAAGGCCACCGCCGGAACCATAGTCCAGAACAGCTCTAGCTTATTGTTGTGCTCATAGTATACTGCCTTCGTTCCTTTCTTTCCTCTGTATTTAAACGCGAAGTAGAATAGAATCGGCTGTACGATAAAGAATACGATGTTGATGATCAACATACTCAAATTCCAAAGGCTATCTATCTCTGCACCGTGTTCTGAAGCTGGAGTTGGCAACAAGTGCTTGCCCCATGCAACATACATTACGATAACACTAATGATAAATCCGAAACCTACTAGAAGCATCAACGTACCCTGGGTATCGTTGTCTTTTTCTGTGACTTCATTGTCCTTGCCTTTCTGAATCTCAGATGAGATTTCAGAAATTCTCATGACTTGAACTACAGTCAAGACAACAAGAACGACTAATACGATGATTGAAATTGCACTCATTATAGATCGTCTATTTACTTGTTTATTGTTGGAAGTACTTTGACTCCGTAATCATAGGGTGGTTCTTGTGCAATAGCGGTGCGGCAGCAAGCTGACGTAGCACTACGAAAATGAACAACCCAGCGAAGAATAGAATCGCACCGATTTCTAGTAAACCGAAGCCGAAGTGGTCACCTACCGTACCCGGCATAATCATTACATAATGATCCATGTAGTGTCCTACTAAGACAAACACAGCAGCCATCACTAAAGTTCCAGGAACACGCTTCGCAGGACGGCTTAAAACAGCCAGCACTGGGAAAACGAAATTCAAGGCTAACATGATGAAGAACGGAACCTTGTATTGGTCAAAACGCTGCATGAAGTACGTTACCTCCTCTGGAATGTTCGCATACCAGATAAGAACGAACTGAGAGAACCACAAGTAGGTCCAGAATACAGAGAATGCAAACATGAACTTTCCAAGATCGTGAAGGTGGTTTTCATTCACCCATTCCAACAATCCTTTTCCTTTCAAGTACAACGTGATTAAGATCAAAGCCGCAAAAGAGCTTACGAACATCCCAGCAAACGTGTACCAACCAAACAAGGTAGAGAACCAGTGCGCGTCGATCGACATAACCATATCCCAAGCAGATGTTGAAGACGTCACCGCGTAGAACACTGTGAATGCCGCAGCAACACCTCTGTTTTTCTTCCACATTGCAACACCATCACCAGAATCTGACAACAGTGAATTTTTACGAAGAATTCTTGCAGCCCATACCCATCCAACGATGTAAACTACCATTCGGACGCTAAAGAATGTTGGGTTCAACCAACCGCGTTTTCCAGCGATGATCGCATCATAATTTTCATGCCCTTCAATGTTGATACCATCAGCCATCCAGTGGAACATGTGATGAACGTGTCCAAAACCTAAAATAGTGATCAAGAAAATGACAAGAAGAGGTATGATGATGGCAAATGACTGTGCTTCCATCAAACGAAGTAAACCAGCAGACCAACCCGCTTGTGCAACGTATTGAATCCCCATAAAGAAAAGCTGTCCTAAACCTAGACCTAAGAAGAAGATAGCTGCTACATACAATGCCGACCAAGGACGGTTTGCAATCTGGTGTGCTGCATGTTCTGCATGTGCATCGTGATCCGCATGAGCATCGGCATGACCATGTTCAGCATGATCTGCATGATCATTATGAGCATCATGCGAAGTGTGCGCATCGTGACCTTCATGAGAAGCATCCGCATGTACCTCTGTTGCATGAGCATCATGGCCGTGATCAGCATCGTGAGAAGATGATCCGTTAAGGGCGAATCCGACGATCCAAAGGATAGCACCTACTACCGTAAGTGCGATTGCCAATTGTTTTGTTTTTGTACTGAACTCAAACATTATCTGTCGCGGTTTTATTCTTGATCTTCTCTTAGTTTAACTACGTAACGCACAATTTTCCAACGCTCGTCGTAGTGGAGCTGAGAAGCGTGCGAACCCATAATACCCTTACCGTGCATCAATACGTGATACATAGAGCCAGGAGTAATGTCTGGTAGTCTCGATGCAGCGTATGAAGGAACACCTAAGATTTTTTCTTGCATAACTAGTGGGCCATTCCCATCACCTTTTTCACCATGACAGTGATCACAAAAGATGTTGTACAATTCTTTACCTTCTTTCAACATCTCTTCAGAAGCAAATTCAGTCGGCATTTCCAACGTTGTACGAGCGGCTTCGTACCCTTCATTCGTGTTAGCGAACTCATAAGGATGGTAACCTCTAGGAACAGTTCCCTCTACAGGTAGCTGTGCACTAAGACCGTTTGCGAATTGCTCAGAAGGCTCGTAGGTTTCAAAAGAAGGACTACGGTACATGTCATCCATGTAGGTATACCCTGGTGATGTTTTGTCAGCATTACAGCTTGCTAGAAAAGCTGAAGCCGATAGTGCGATAACTGTTGTAATACGCTTCATGACTTATGCTTCAATTTTAGAGATTTCTAATGCACCAAGCGCTTGAAGCTTAGCGTTAAGATCTTCTTCTTCTCCTTCTAACTCCACCTCCATAAGGAAGTGATCGTCTGTTGTACGAGGATCAGGGTTTTGCGCTTTCGCTCCAGGGTATAATCCGTTTACTGCGAAATACGACCAACACATAAGGTGTGCCGCGAAGAATACAGTAAGCTCGAAAACAACCGGGATGAAAGAAGGCATGTTCAGGAACCACGTCGCGTTCGGCTTACCACCGATGTTTTGTGGCCAGTCGAGGATCATCGTGTAATACGTCATCCAAGCAGCGAAGAATAAACCTGTAAGTCCATAGAAGAATGCAGCCGTTGAAAGACGTGTTCTTTTTAGACCCATAGCTTCGTCTAGACCGTGAATAGGAAACGGTGAATATACTTCGCTAACGTTATAGCCGTTAGAGCGTAAGTCTTTCACTGCGCTCAGCACGATATCGTCATCGTTAAAAAGCGCTCTTACGATAGGATTATGTTTAGTGTGCCCCATGATCGTTGTGGTGTTTTTTGAAGTTCTCGCCAGACGATTTCAAAATCGTTTTAAGTTCAGCCTGAGCAATCACAGGGAACGTACGAGCATATAGAAGGAACAAGACAAAGAAGAAACCGATAGTTCCTACGTAAATACCGATATCTACGAAGGTTGGAGAGAACATCGACCATGAAGATGGAAGGTAATCTCTGTGGATAGAAGTCACGATAATCACGAAACGCTCAAACCACATACCAATATTAACTACAATCGAAATCACAAATGTGAATACCAAGTTGGTACGAAGCTTTTTGGACCACATGAACTGCGGAGAGAATACGTTACAGGTCATCATCGACCAGTACGCCCACCAGTAAGGTCCTGTGGCACGGTTCAAGAAGGCGTATTGCTCATACTCTACTCCTGAGTACCAAGCGATCACCAACTCTGTGATGTAAGCAACACCAACGATTGAACCTGTAACCATAATTACAATGTTCATCATTTCAATGTGCTCAATGTTGATGTAATCTTCCATTTTGAAGATCTTACGTACGATCAACAATAGTGTTTGTACCATCGCAAAGCCTGAGAAAATCGCACCCGCAACGAAGTACGGAGGGAAAATCGTAGTGTGCCAACCTGGAATTACCGAGGTGGCGAAGTCAAACGATACAATCGTGTGAACGGAAAGTACAAGAGGCGTTGCAAGACCTGCCAATACCAGCGAAACTTCTTCGAAACGCTGCCAATGCTTTGCTTGTCCACCCCAACCGAATGAAAGGATCTTGTAAACGTGTTTTTGAACCGGGTTGATTGCACGATCACGAATCATTGCGAAATCTGGAATCAAACCGACGTACCAGAATACGGTACTTACAGTAAGGTAGGTCGAGATCGCGAATACATCCCACAATAGAGGCGAGTTGAAATTCACCCAAAGCGAACCGTACTGGTTCGGAATTGGCATTACCCAGTAGGCCATCCAAATACGACCCATGTGAATCAGCGGGAAAAGACCTGCTTGAATCACCGAGAAGATCGTCATCGCTTCCGCAGAACGGTTGATCGCCATTCTCCATTTTTGACGGAACAATAAAAGTACCGCCGAGATGAGAGTTCCGGCGTGACCGATACCTACCCACCAAACGAAGTTGGTAATATCCCAAGCCCAATCAACGGTTTTATTAAGTCCCCAGACACCGATACCGGTACCGATGGTGTATGCGATACAACCCACACCCCAAAGGAACATTATAAATGCGATAGAGAAGGCTATCCACCACGAACGTGGTGCTTTAGACTCTACCGGTTTTGCTATATCGTTGGTGATGTCAGTATAAGACTTGTCACCGAGGATCAGCGGATTTCTAACAGGCGATTCGTAATGCATGTCGCTTTCTTATTTATTAGGCTCTGTTTCTAACTTTAGTCTGGTAGAATACGCTAGGTTGCGTACCCACTTCTTCGAGGAGGTGATATGCACGACCCTCTTGCTTGAGGTGACTCACCTCACTCTTCGGGTTATTTACATCACCGAAGACGATTGCGTTTGATCCACAGGCTTGAGCACAAGCTGTAGTGAATTCACCGTCGTTCAAGATTCTACCGTCTTTCTTCGCTTCAAGTTTACCGATCTGGATGCGTTGGATACACATAGAACACTTCTCGATTACACCACGTGCACGAACAGTTACATCTGGGTTCAATACCATGCGACCGTAATCGTCTTGAGATGGATTCACATCAGCGAACTGCTCGTTGCCTTTGTAGTTGAACCAGTTAAAGCGACGTACTTTGTAAGGACAGTTGTTCGCACAGTAACGAGTACCGATACAACGGTTGTAAGCCATGTGGTTTAAACCTTCACGCGAGTGTACCGTAGCTCCTACTGGACAAACAGTTTCACAAGGTGCGTGGTTACAATGCTGGCACATTACCGGCTGGAAGACGACTGAAGGGCTTTCAGAAGGCACCTCCATTTTAGCATATTTCTCGATAGCACTTACACCTTCTTCTTCGGCGACTTCTTTAGTCATATCAGAAGAGTAGTAACGGTCAATTCTTAACCAGTGCATATCACGGTGCTTACGAACTTCTTCTTTACCAACAACAGGTACGTTGTTTTCCAAAGAACAAGCGACAACACAAGCACCACATCCCGTGCATGAGTTCAAGTCGATAGACATGTTCCACATGTGCGAAGTCTCGTGATCGTGATCGTCCCAAAGATTTGCTTCGAAAGCACTCATTAGGCCTTTATGAGTTTCAAACGTCGGCTTTTCATTCCAAGTCTCAGGAGATTCTGTTAAGAAGGTTGGCAACGAGATTTCGTTGACAATCTTACGTCCCATCATCGTATGTGCTAACTGAACTGAAGCGAATCCATGCTCCACCTCCGTAGCAGCAACGCTTACTTTCGTAGAAAGCGCTGAGGAAGAAGGCAACAGTTCGAATGCATTCACACCGATTCCATTCCCTACTTTTCCTACGTTCTGACGACCAAAGCCGATCGCTAAACCAATAGTGCCTTGAGTTTGACCAGGCTGAATCCAAACCGGTACATTTTCAAGTGACTTACCGTCAACAGTAATGTTCACCGTAGTACCGTTCATCGCGCCGTTTGATTGCGCTTCAATCTCCACTCCGTATTCTACTGCATCTGCGGCAGACATTACGAGGTAGTTATCCCAAGACAATCTGGTGATAGGATCCGGTAATTCGTACGTCCAAGGGTTGTTTGCATTCGCACCTGATCCCATACCTGCTTTTGTGTAGGTGTAGAATTCAAGTCCAGTAGAAGGTTTAGCCACGTTAATACCACTCACGTCGATCATCTCGCCGTTCATCGCACCGTTCATTGCTATTTCAGCTATTTCACTTTGTGCAAAACCATCATGAAGAAGTGCGTTCCAAGCTTTTTCTGAAGCCATTGCTGCTGCACTAGCCTTGACAAGCTCTACTGCAGATTCTGTACCGCCCGCAAGTCCGTTTAAGATTTCAACAGCGCTTTTGCTATCAAATAACGGACTGATCGTCGGCTGACCTACAGTGTATTGACCGTCGGCAGGAACATAATCTGACCAAGACTCCAAGTAGTGGCTTAAAGGAAGTGCAACTGCTGCCTGAGAAGCAGACTCATCTTCACGATCAGCAATACTTACAAGCTTTACACCTTCGAGGTTTAATTCTTTTAGTCCATATGCTGGATTCACATCCAAAGTAACTAACGTGTCTACGCTACCTGCTTTGATGTCTTTCACCAACTGTGCATATGCTTTATCATCTCCTTTCGCTGTGTAAACGAAAGTTGTAGTATCGAATGCTTTTGCTCCCAAGGCAAGGTTAATGGCGAGTGCCAAGCGCTCAGCCACCTTTGAATTGAGACCGTTTAATACCAAAGCACCCTCGCCTGAAGCGATCAATTCTTTGGCTGCAGCGTTCACTGAAGAGGCAATGTCAGCACGAAGCTTAGGAGCATTGACTGTAGCAAATCCTTTTGATGCTGCTACTGCGTTGTACACTGTAGCAAGTACCGCTTCGTATTCAGAGACGCGTACTTTCATACGTGTATCCGCATTCGATCCAGAAATACTTAGTCCTGCTTCAGCTTGAATATGCTTGAGCATTCCTTTGCCTGGCTTACGACGTGATGCATAGGCCGCAGCGAAGTTTTGTCCGCTCCAGTCGCCCAAGAAATCAGCACCTACTGCAAATACAGTTTGCGCTTTTTCTAGACGAATCATCGGAAGACCGCGCTTTCCAGCGAAGCTGTCGTAGACATCTAAACGAGCACTTTGACTAACCGCATCAACGCTTACGTGACGAAGTCCTAATTTTTCAATCGCTGCAAAAGCTGAAGGAGATAGAACCGTACCAGAGATGAGTACACTGCTTGCAGAGATCATGCCTTTGGCTGCACTAAGCGCTGCACTCCATGAAGTCGCTTCGCCGTTTACTTTCGGTGAACGAAGACGAGCACCGTCATACAAACTAAGTACAGAAGCTTGAGCACGAGCGTTGGTAGCACCGTTGAATGGAGCATCACCATTTGGCTCAACTTTGATAGGGCGACCTTCACGCGTTTTGATCAGTACAGAAGCAAAGTCTGAACCGTCAAACATTGACGTTGCGTAGTACGACGGCATCCCTGGAGTAAGGCTGTCTGGCTTCACTACGTAAGGAATACTCTCAACGATAGGAGCCTCACAAGCAGCAAGAGTTGCTGCAGCTGTGGAGAATCCCATGAATTTCAAGAAATCACGACGTGAAGTTTCCGTTTGAACGGCATCGTCGTTTCCTAAGAAGTCTGCGCTCGAAACCTCGTTTGAGAATTCGTTCTGAGCGAGCTTTTCTGTGAGTTCCGGATTGGATTGATCCTCAATACCTTTCCAGTATTTGTTGTTCTCAGTCATTCTTACTTCTTATTAGTAGTGACACTTACCACATTCCAAACCACCAATCTTTTCAGCAGTGATTTTTTCGTCGTGGTATTTCTCAGTTAGTTCTTCGTGGAAGTCTTGGTAGTAGCCGTTCTTCTCGAACTGCACTTCTGTTTCTCTGTGACAGTTGATACACCATCCCATAGTAAGCTCAGAGTACTGGTATACTTCTTCCATAGTCTCCACAGGACCGTGACATTCTTGACACTCCAACTGTCCTGCATTTACGTGCTGACTGTGATTGAAGTAGGCAAGATCTGGTAGGTTGTGAATACGAATCCACTTGATCGGCTGCTGCTCGTAATCCTCGATGTATTCGCGATTTTCGGAGTCCCAGCCGATGGCTGCGTAGATTTTCGCGATTTCCGGCGAACCTTCGCCGTCGTACTTGAGGTTACCAGTTTCGTCTGTGATTTCAGATCCGTCCACATACATGTGACAGTTCATACAAACGTTTGCTGAAGGAATGCCTGAATGCTTTGAGTGGCGCGCCGAGCTGTGGCAATAGTTACAATCAATCTCGTTCTGCCCCGCGTGTAGTGCATGTGAGAATGCGATCGGTTGCTCAGGCTGGTATTTTTGCTCAACACCAATTCCTGACATCCACCAGTAGGCCTGGTTCAAAAAGAGCACCGTTACTAGAACCGTGGCTACAGTAACAAAACCTTTGTTGTTGATGAGTCGACCCCAGAACCATCCAGCTTCCTCTAAAATAGAAACAGGATCCTGGCCATTTACAAGACGAAGTGTGTTCTTCATGCGTGCGAGAAGCATCACCATAACGAGTAACAACAATCCCAAACCAATGGTGATTTGCTTGCTGTAGTCTTTTGATTCAGCGACCATAACAGCAGCACTACCGTCTGCAGCTACAGGAACTACTTTCTGGTCGCCTTCAATCGTGTACTGAAGTATATCAAATATGTCTTGGTCAGAGAGCGTAGTAAACGAACTCATGATAGATCCATTGTACTCTTCAAAGATCGCAATCGCATCCTCGTCACCCGAAGCACGGAGTTCAGCGTTGTTGCGAATCCAGGCAAGAAGCCATTCTTCAGAATACTTGTCTGTCACCCCTGTTAGTGCAGGGCCAACCAACTTCTTATCAAGCTTGTGACATGACGCACAGTTTTGCTTGAAAAGTTTTTTTCCATTCTTGGCATCGCCCTCGAAGGCTTGCGCAGATGAAGCGGAGAACATAAATACGACCACTGAAAGCAATGATGCGAATCTCCTGAGTTTACTTGTTGTAGTGTACATATACGGCTTTATATAGCTATTCACTGTCGGGCAAAAATAACACCCAAAGGGCAGATTACAGCTCTATTCAAGGTGAAATTCCAATTTAAAATCATTCTAAATTAAGCCATGTTTGAACATCTAAAGTGCATCGCTTGTTGGCGATTGCTAATTTTGAACAAAACCCCGAATCATGAAGTATATTTTCTTAGCAACATTGCTTTTCACCTCAATGCATGTAGAAGCCTCAAATCATGGTGATTATGAAGTGATTTCTGCAACTGACACGTTAGAAATTGCTATGGATTTAGACAGTGCATATGCACATTACACGAGTACAGAGAAGAGCGAAATGTTTGAGGGGTACACCATTCAAATTTTTAGTGGCGATCGAGTGCATGCGAACCAAGTTAGAGGTAAAATACTAGCTATTGGAGCCGACAAAGAAGCCCGCATGGTATATCGAGAGCCGAACTTCAAAATCCACATAGGATCGTATCCAGATGTGGCTACCGCAGAGCGTGCTTTGATGAGTTGGAAAGTTGAATTTCCGGATGCGTTCGTGGTACAGACTTTGGTGCCGTGGTATGAATTGGACCTGGAAGATACTGAGGAGATTCCGGCTGCCACGACCGATACTAGCGCTGCTCCTTCAGATACGTCAGCGTTCTAGCAATGACATTTTGCTGGATGCTACCGTAGTACAGATTGATATCCCCCTTGTGGTAATTCTTCGTGCGAAGTAGTCGTGCGCCTCTGATTTTTGGTCGTTCGGACCAGATCACGCCGTTATAGATTTGTGCCGTCGCAATCTGATCGACCAATCCATCACCTGGCTTCACAAGACCACCAAGATTTGCACCTGCCTTAGGTGTTATTTTCGCTGTGGTTGTGGTCCAATCTAAAGGGTTTGTGATGGCAATACATTCTACCGGAAACTTGTTTCGTTTTTCAAAACCTTCCTTGTAGGTGCGCCATGAAATCAAGGCTCCTGTTTGGGTCGGGGTTTCTGCAACAGGTAGAGGCATTTCGCAGGCGTTGACCTCCATGCCTATTAAGTAGGCTGCAACTACGCGAGGCAGTAATTCGCGGTCGAGGTCTTCTTTAACCAATTTCACCAAGTGATCCGTTCCTTGGCTGTGTGACGCTAGAATGAACGGTGAACTGCTTGGGATTTCTTTCAGGAATTGGAAGAACGCTGCGCGGACATCATTGTAGGCGAGCTCGTAGGCCTGCGCGGAAGCAGCGGATGGCGGTGTAGTGTAGACTTGGTAGGCGGCCTGGCGGTAATACGGTGCATATACAGGGCCAGCGACATTGAATGCGGTGCTCTGGAATACAATAGGGGTTTCGAAACTGTTTCGAAACGATTCACTCCGTGGGTCTGCGCTCCACAATTGCCCTTTTTTAGGAAAATACACCGTAGGAGAAACGAAAAATACGGGGACTTCGAATTGGTTCCGAGGTTGACTTGTGAATGATGTATCAGAACCGTCCTGCATTTCTGGATGTGCAGCCCAATACTGGGTTGACGTGTAATCAGGAGTTACCGGAACGTTCACAACTAGCTTATCGCTAAGGCCACAAGAATGCAGTAGTACACCGAAACTCAATATGACCAGTTCGCGAAGGGTCATTCTGCGAACACCGCTTTTTCACGAATGATTTGAGCGAGCTGGAACACAGGAATTACACCACTTTGACGCCAAATCATTTCTCCCGATTGGAATAGGGCTAAAGTCGGAACGCCTTGAACGTTGAGGGCGTTTGCGAGTTGCTGATTTTTGTCGACATCCACCTTGATGATGCGTACACTTTCCCCCATGTCTGCCGCGAGATCTTGGAGTATAGGCGGCATCATTTTACAAGGTCCGCACCACTCAGCAAAGAAGTCAATCAATGTAGGTTTTTCGCTCGCAATGATTTCATTAAAACTCGACATATTATTTCGCTAAGGGTTGTGTACGAGCCCAAGCACCTACACCTCCTTCGAGGTTGTATACTGCTCTGAAGCCCATGGCTTTCATCATACTTGCGGCTTTTCCGCTACGTCCACCTGAACGGCAGTAGATGTATACGGGGACATCAGGGTCGAGCGTCTCCAATTGAGATTTGAAATCTGAATCGTAGAAATTCATCTGCTGCGCGCCAGAAATATGACCGCTGGCAAACTCCTGATCTGTTCTCACGTCGAGGATAATGCCTGTTTGGGCGGTGTCTAGTATTGTGGCAAAATCGATCACGTTGACATCAACGCTGATGACACCAGTGCCTGAAGACTCCATCGCCTTTTCTTGACAGCTCGCTACCGTAAACGCCATGAAGACGATTACAGTAGTTGCTGCTATTTTAGAGTACATGCTGCGCATTACATCAATTGGATCAAAACGTCTGAAGCGCCCATTCCATTCAGTCCGTCAGTGATGCCTTTAGACGCAAGATATGCAAGGGCTTGCCCGGAGCGGTTTCCTGAGCGGCAGAACAGCACGAGTGGACGAGACATGTCTTTGATCTCTTCCCAACGGTCTGGGATTTCGTCTAGGGGAATATTAACAGCACCTGGAACAGGTTCCATTTGAACTTCCATAGGCGTTCTTACGTCTACTAACGCCACTTCTGGGTGATTGATTGCTTCGTTGATGTTCATGTGTTTTACTTTAATCTGTGACAAAGGTATTCGAGCTAGCAAAAGCTCGGTGGAACTTTAATCACGCTTTACCAAATGATGATTTCTTCGCCTTCAAGCTTGATGTTCTCTCCCTCTTCACAGCCGAATGCCGCGCGGAATTCAGGCATGTTACTCACAGGGCCCTTAACACGGAACTCTGCCGGGGAATGTGGATCTGTAGTGACCTGTTGCTTTAGGTATTCTTCACGACCGTTACTTTGCCATACTTGCGCCCAACCTAGGAAGACACGTTGATCGTCTGTAAATCCGTCGATTGGGTCGATGTCTTTTCCTTGCTTGTAGTTTTGGTAGGCGTAATACGCCAACGTTAGCCCTCCGAGATCGGCTATGTTTTCACCTAGGGTCAGATGTCCATTCACGTGAACATCCGGCAGCACCTCGTACGCATCGTATTGCTCGGCAAGACGCTCCGTAAGCTCCTCGAACTGCGCTTTGTCTTGGTCCGTCCACCAATTCTCGAGATTCCCCTTAGGACCATATTTCGCACCTTGATCGTCAAAACCGTGTGAAAATTCATGTCCAATCACACCGCCTATTGCACCGTAGTTGATGGCCGCATCTGCGTCTGGGTTGTAGAATGGAGGTTGAAGAATTCCGGCAGGGAAAACCACTTCATTGTTTAGTGGGTTGTAGTACGCATTCACAATATGAGCGCCCATGCCCCACTCCTCTTTGTCTACAGGCGTGTCGAGTTTAGCAAGGTTCTTTTTGGTAAAGTAGGCCTGCATATTTTTGAGATTCGCAAAGTAGCTGTCTCTGCTCATCTCAAGGTCGCTAATGTCCTCCCACTTGTCCGGGTAACCAATTTTGTAAGTAAAGGCGGCCAATTTTTCTTTTGCGCGCACTTTGGTCTCGTCGGTCATCCAAGTTAATTGGTCAATACGACCGCTAAAAGCCGTGCGAAGATTTTCTACGAGCTGCTCTACTTCTTTCTTGTGCTGTTCTGGGAAAAACTGCTTGGCATACAAATGGCCAATCTGCTCACCGAGCATTCCTGCAGCACCTTGTACACGCTTCCATCTTGGATTCATCTTCGGCTTACCGCTCAATGTCTTTTCGAAAAACTCAAAGTTCTGACGCTCCAAATCATCATTCAATGACCCAGCGGCAGCATCGATCACATGCCAAGTGTAGAACTGTTTCCAATCCTCTAAGCGCACCCCATCAAGGCTAGTAGCGAGGCGTTTGAAGAATTCAGGTGCACTGTTGACTACATCACGATCGCCTAAAGCTAGCGTATTCATCATCGCTTCGATCGGCAGATTTGGTGCCAATTCTTGCCACTGCGCTATGGTCATCGGGTTGTACCGTTTTTCAGCATCACGCATCTCGACGCGAGACTTCATAGCAGTGGCTAGTCTTTCTTCAATGTTGTAAATCACAGCAGTGTCTAAATCTTGACCTACTATCGCACCCATCGCAGCAATGTGCTTGCGGTATTTCGACTGTAATGCTTTGCTCTCTGCGTCATCACGCAGGTAGTAGTCGCGATCTGGCAATCCTATTCCTCCTTGACCAACGTACAAGGCATGTTTTGTACTTTGCTTAGCATCTGTACCTACATATACTGAGATCGGTGCACCTACACCATTGAACTTATTGCGCGCCATCAGTTCAAAGAGCGCTGTCAAACTTGACTGCTCCTGGACTTCCGCTAAAAATGGATCCAATTCAGAAGTTCCGCGCTCATTCCGAGCAAGGCTATCCATACCACTGGCAATAAAGTCTCCGATCAGCTGCTCATCCGTCCCTTTTTCATGAGTTCCCGCGGCCACTTCTTCGAGCATCGTTTTGACACGTTGCTTGTTGCGCTCGCCCAATTTATTGAACTCCCCCCACCGTACTTCGGTTTCCGGAATAGGATTCATCGCACGCCAACCACCTGCCGTGTAGGTGAAGAAATCATCACATGGAGCCACATTCGTATCGAGATGTTCCAAAGGAAAAGCGGCCGTTTTAGCCGTCTGCTCTTGCTGCGATGAGTTCGGTGTGTTTTGGCAAGCTGCGAGGGCAACTGCGGAAAGGAGTACTACTTTTTTCATGAGTTTGGTTGTTTGCGCGTAGCGAGTATATTTATGGGGTTATTTGCGCTTCCAGGTCTTAAAGTTAAAACTAAATTCGTGATTCTCATCTGCCGGATGATGCACGTCTGTGACCAATTCAAATTCCTCTTGAGCCCACTCTGGGAAATAGGCATCCCCTTCAGGCGTTGCATGCACCTTCGTGATTTCGAGAATATCCAAATACGGCAAAGACAGCTCGTAAATCTGAGCACCACCGACAATGAATACTTCCTCTTCGTCTTTTGCTAAGGCAATAGCGTCTTCTAAAGAGTGGACCACCTCAGCGCCGGATGCCGTATACCCCTCTGTTCGAGTAATAACAATATGACGACGCTTTGGGAGCGGACGACCGCCCAAACTGTCCCAAGTCTTGCGCCCCATGATGATGGTGCGCCCGGCAGTGTGTCGTTTGAAATGCTTGAGGTCGTCTGGCAAGTTCCAAATAAGATCATTGTCTTTACCGATCACGCGATTGTCTGCGTAGGCAACGATGGCTTTTAAAATCATAATTATACGGCGACTTTGCCGGGAATGTGTGGGTGAGGGTCGTACCCTACGATCTCGAAATCTTCGTACGTAAAGTCAAAGATGTTAGTGCGCTCTGGGTTCAGCTTTAGTTTCGGAAGCGCTCTAAAATCTCGGGTAAGCTGCAGCTCTAGCTGTTCGATGTGGTTGTTGTAGATGTGCGCATCACCTAGGGTGTGAACAAAGTCACCCACCTCTAAATCACAGGCCTGCGCGACCATATGTACCAAAAATGCGTAAGAAGCGATATTAAACGGAACGCCTAAGAATATATCTGCGCTACGCTGGTAAAGCTGACAAGAGAGTTTACCATCTGCAACATAGAACTGGAAAAATGCATGACACGGCGGTAGCGCCATCTGTTCTACAAAACCTACGTTCCAAGCGTTCACGATGATGCGACGTGAGTTGGGGTTGTTTTTGATTTGATCAACAATCTGGCTGATCTGATCGATCGAACTGCCATCCGGTGCTGGCCAAGAGCGCCACTGGTAGCCGTATACTGGCCCTAGCTCTCCCCATTGCTTCGCAAAATCTGGATGGTCTGCTACTTTTTGAGCAAATTCCCGAATGTCTTCTCCTTGGTATTCCGGGCTTTTCTGATAGGCCGCGAATGGCCAATCGTCCCAGATACGCACCTTGTTCTGGGCAAGGTATTCGATGTTTGTAGACCCTTGAAGGAACCACAGTAGTTCATGCAAGATGCTTTTAACATGCACTTTCTTAGTGGTCAAAAGCGGGAATCCTTCTTGGAGGTTAAAACGCATCTGATGACCGAACACACTCAGGGTACCGGTTCCTGTTCTATCGCCCTTCTGAACGCCTTCGCGGAGGACTCTTTGGACTAAATCGTGGTATTGCTGCATGAAACAAATATGCCTTTTAAAGAGATTTGAATCACGTGGACGCGTTGAGGGTTATCCACCAAGAAATCAACAAAAAACCCGCCTTGGAAACCAAGACGGGTTTTGAGTGCCCCGGGCCGGGGTCGAACCGGCACGGACATTACTGTCCACAGGATTTTAAGTCCGGCGTGTCTACCAATTCCACCACCGGGGCTCCAACAAAAAACCCTCCATGTTTCGGAGGGTCTTTGAGCGAAAGACGGGATTCGAACCCGCGACCCCGACCTTGGCAAGGTCGTGCTCTACCAGCTGAGCTACTTTCGCGATTGGGTCGGCAAATATAAAGATGAAATCCAGCTTTACAAGCCCTTGACCTATTTTTTTGAAACTTTTTCCTTTAATGTTTGGAGCAGCATCAAGGCCTCTATAGGCTTAAGATGATCTAAGTCCAAGGTTTCGAGCTCAGTAGCTATTTCCTCTAGCTCTGGGCGGTCCATGGAGAAAAAGTTCAATTGCTGATTTTGCCCCATCGAGACTGCAGCATCTTCCGTGCTTTTACGTCCCGACTCGAGGGATTCGAGTACCCGATCCGCACGGTGTAAAACGTAGGAAGGTATGCCGGCGAGTTTCGCAACGTGGAGACCAAAGGAATGGGCGGTACCGCCAGGTTTTAATTGGCGTGTAAAAACGATAGACCCATCATGCTCCTGCGCCGCTACGTGGTAATTTTTAACCTTTGAAAATTCGTGGGTCATCTCGTTCAACTCGTGGTAATGCGTCGCAAAAAGTACGAGCGGACAGCCTGGATGTTGGTGCAAGAATTCGGCGATTCCCCAAGCGATACTTACGCCATCGAACGTAGATGTTCCACGGCCAATTTCGTCCAAAATCACCAGACTTTTCGAACTGATATTGTTCAAAATGGTCGCCGTCTCATTCATTTCCACCATGAAGGTCGACTCCCCTTTACTCAGGTTATCCGAGGCCCCGACGCGAACAAACAAGCGATCAACAATGGGCAAAACGGCCTTATCCGCAGGGACATAAGCTCCTACCTGAGCTAGGATCTGGATGAGCGCGACCTGTCGCAGGAATGCACTTTTACCGCTCATATTGGGGCCTGTGATCATGGCAATAGACGCGTCCTGGGAGGACATATTAATGCCATTTGCGATGTAAGACTGGTGTTCGGGCAACACTTTTTCAATCACGGGGTGGCGCCCTTTTTCTATGGCAATGGACTGCTGATCGATAAACTGGGGACGAACGTACCCGTTACGTACTGCAATCTCTGCAAAACTGGACAATACATCTACTGTAGCAATCCAGCGCGCAAGTTTCAATACTCCTTTTAAGTAGGTATTTGCGAAGTCGACGAGCTCTTCGAACAATTGGACTTCGATCGCTTTGATTTTCTCCTCCGCGCCCAAAACCTCAGCCTCAAACTTTTTCAATTCATCGGTGATGTAGCGCTCCGCATTGACCAGGGTTTGCTTTCTATGCCACTGCTCGGGCACCTTGTCCTTGTGTGAATTACGTACCTCGAGGTAATAACCAAACACGTTATTAAAGGCCAATTTCAACGACGGGATCCCTGAAGCTTCTGCCTCTTTAGTTCGAATATCCTCCAACGTACCGGTTGCATCACTTAAAAGCTCGCGAAGTCGCAAAAGCTCCTCATTATAGGCGCTGCGGATGGACTCCCCTTTTCCAATGACTACGACTGGATCATCTACCAATGCCTCGGCCAAGCGCTCACGTAAGGTATTCAAGGTATCCGGTGTGGACAAAGGCAGCTTAAGCTCAGATGACTCCACTGCAGCAACAACCTTTGCTGAGGCTTCCAAAGACGCATTGAGTCGTGCCAATTCTTTTGGTGAGATGCGACCCGTTGCCAAGCGACTTGCCAAGCGTTCCATATCCGGCAACCCTTTTAGAGCGGCACGTACATCTTCGCGTAGCTCAGCATCTGTTAACAAGCCATCTAACGCATTTTGTCGTCCGATGATATCGTTCTTATCCAACAAGGGAAGCGAGAGATAACTGCGAAGTAATCGGCCGCCCATAGCACTTACGGTGGTATCGATAACTTCTATAGTAGACACCCCAGAGGCATTCGACGGGTGAAACAACTCCAAATTTTGGATTGTAAATCCGTCCAGCCACATGAAATCGTCCAGTGCGATTCTTGAAAGCGTATTGATATGCCCAAGCGCTGAAAATTCGCTGCGAGAAAGATGATGAATGATTGCACCTGCAGCTATGGCCGCTGGCGCACCCGGTTCAAGGCCAAAACCGCTCAGCCCTTGCGTCTTAAAATGCCCTTCAAGTTGCTCTGTCGTGTAGGCCTGCTCCCATGCCCAACTGTCAACACCAAACAAATAAAACGAATCTTCCAGCGACTTTCGAAGCTCGCGTTTCATCTCCTTAGGGTGAATGATCTCCTTCGGTGAATAGGTATGAAGCGCACCTAAGATCTTGTCACTCTCGTGTTCCGCATAGAAAAATGCACCCGTACTGATTTCCACAATGGCGAGACCCCATGGCCCTTTCGGTGCTGGATATAGGGCAGCGAGGTAGTTGTGTTGTTTCCCTGAAAGCAGCTCCGTGTTCAGGTTCAAACCCGGCGTGATCATATCGGTAACACCACGTTTGACCAGGCCTTTAACGGATTTTGGATCTTCGAGTTGTTCGACGATCGCTACGCGGTGACCTGCTTTGACCAATTTTGGCAAGTAGGTCTGCAGCGCATGGTGTGGAAAACCCGCTAGTGCGGTTTCAGAGGCCGAGCCGTTCGAACGTTTGGTTAAAATGATATCGAGCGTTTGAGAAGCCTTTTCCGCATCGCTGCCGAAGGTTTCGTAGAAATCACCCACTCTAAAGAGCAACATCGCCTCCGGGTGTTTCGCTTTAATCTCATCGAACTGACGCATCATAGGCGTCTGTTTCTTTGCCGCTTTTTTAGCCATTTATTTCGTTCTTTGCCTTGCGCCTGAGCCGGTACAATTTCCCGCTCGAGCGATTGTCAAATGTAAGAGGTTCAGAAGGGATGAGAAAACTTAGAAACAGTGAATTGGGCAGATTGACCCCGGAGGAATATGCCGACGCCCAAAAAACACCTCTTGTGCTGGTGCTCGATAATATCCGCAGCATGCATAATGTCGGAAGTCTATTCCGCAGTGCAGACTGCTTTCGAGTTGCCCACATCCATTTGTGTGGACTCACCCCTGTGCCTGGTCACCCAGAGATTGAGAAAACCGCTTTAGGCGCGACCGAATCCGTTGCTTGGACCCAGCATGAAGATACGATGAGCTGTCTGCGTGCCTTGCGCGAAGAGGGGTTCCGGATCGCTGCCCTCGAGCAAGCCGAACAGAGTCATGACTTACGCCATTATGCTCCACAAATGCCCCTCGCACTGGTTTTGGGTCATGAAGTCAAAGGCGTAGCTCAAGAGGTTGTAGATTTTGTTGATGATGTTGTGGAGATCAAGCAGTTCGGCACCAAGCATAGTTTGAACGTCAGTGTGAGCGCAGGTATGGCCATCTATGCGCTGCATGCCGCTTGGAGCTAGTCATCTGTTAAAAAAATTTGGACAACCTAAGCGCATTAAAAAAGCCCAGTCACAAGGACTGGGCTCTCAACACAACATTGCAATCTTCTAACGGTTAGTTGAAAGCAAAATCTACACGACGGTTTATTTTGTAGTCGTCGCTCAGCATGTCGTTTTCTCCGTTCGAGACGGCTTGAAGACGATCGCCTTTAACTTTAAATACTTCGTTCAGCGCTTTTTTAACAGCTTCTGCGCGACGTAATGCGAGTTTATTGTTGTATGATTCTAAGCCCACAGGATCAGAGTATCCACGAACAGTGATGGTCACTCCTGGATTGTCATTTAAGTAACGTGCCACTACGCTGAGTTGCTCGTACGCACTTGGCGAAAGGCTAGAGCTACCAAATTTAAAGTAGACGCTTGGCCGTAATGCTGCTGATCCGCCTAGTTTGTTAGCTACGCCGATGGTCTGGCCTTTAAAGTTGGACGTGAAGTATCGGGACAGGTTGAGATCAGCTCCGCTATGGAGGCACCCGTGGCTGTATCTATATAATAAGGATGAACTTCTTGGAGCGGTAGCAGAGCGAATAATCGCTGATGCAGTCGTGGGTGAGGCACATGCAAGTGCTCGGTGTTTGAACTGAAGTTATCGATGCACAAGAAGTCGATGTCAATGGTCCGGTCGCTGTATCCTGCAGCAGAACGTGTTCTGCCGAGCGAAGATTCGATGTCTAAGCACGTTTGCATGGCGGTGTGGGGGTCGAGGGAGAATTGGATCTTTAAAGCAACATTTAAATAGGACTCGGTGCTATCGTAGCCCCATGCTTCGCTTTCATAGGCGCTGCTTCGTGCTAAAACTGTGCTAAAACCCTTGATAGACGCGATGGCCTGTTCGATATTCAAAGTTTTATCACCTAAATTCGTACCTAATAGTAGAACCCCCGTATACATGAAATCTTTCTTCACTACCCTTCTTGCGGTGTTTACCGCGTTTGTTTCACTTATCGTATTAGGCATCGGCCTCTTGTTTCTCGCGGCGCTCAGCGGCGATTCACAGACGGTAAAGGTAAAAGAGAATACCCTATTAAAAATTGGTTTGAATGGAACGCTTGCAGAGCGAAGTGTAGATGACCCTTTTGCCGATCTTGAACTAGGACTGCTCGGTGTGGGAACGGATGCGCAACTAGGTCTAGACGACTTGCGCACTGGACTGGAAGCTGCTGCAAATGATGACCGTATTTCAGGCGTTTTGCTCGACCAAGGGGCCTTCTCTGCCGGTTATGGTGCACTCGAGGAATTTTCGGAATACCTCACGGCGTTTAAAGCTAGCGGTAAGCGCCTGTATTCGTTCGGAGAGTACTACACGCAAAAAGGTGCATTCTTAGGTGCGTTTGCAGATTCGGCCATTCTTCATCCGGGCGGTATTTATGATGTCCGAGGAGTGGGTGTGAGTTTAACGTATTACAAAGACTTCTTTGACAAGGTAGGTATCGAACCGCTGGTGGTGCGAGGAACTGGGAATGATTTCAAAAGTGCCGTGGAGCCGTATCTCTACAGCGAGATGAGCGAGGAGAATAGATTGCAGTTGAGTGTTCTCACTGACCAATTCTGGTCGTTCCTCTCTTCGGGTTTCCAAGCAAGAGGTCTAGCGCCTGAAGTGATTGACAGTGCTGCGGCGAATTGGTCAGGGATGAATGCTGATCTGGTCCAAGAATTAGGGTTCGTAGATGCCTTGGGCTACCGCGAGAACGTGATGGAACACTTTAAGGAAAACTACGAGCTTCTCTCTATTAGTGACTACGCAAGCACCATAGAACAGCCGACAGCTACCGATAGAATCGCGCTCATCTATGCGAATGGAACGATCGGTAATGGCTCGGGAGATGAAAATAGTATTGGGACAAAAAATATCATCAAAGCCTTAAGAAAGGCCGACGACAACAAACGTGTTAAGGCGATCGTACTGCGCGTCAACAGTCCTGGTGGGAGCGCACTGACTTCAGACATGATTCACCATGCTATTGAAGAGATCAAAAAACCAGTGATCGTGAGTCAAGGAAATTATGCTGCATCTGGGGGGTATTACATCAGTTGTAATGCCGACGCCATATTCACGAACTCTACCACAGTCACCGGTAGTATCGGAATCTTTATGAGCTTGTTCACCGGAGAGGAATTGCTGGAAAACACATTAGGCTTGCACGTCGCCGAGGTGAAAACACATCCGTTAGCAAATTTCCCAGCCTTACATAAACAGCCCAGCGAAGGGGAATATGCCGTGCTGCAAAAGATGATCGACCGAGGCTATGCCGACTTCACAGGTAAAGTAGCCGAAGGCAGAAACATGAGTATGGACGATCTGTTGCCGCTTTGTGGCGGTCGCGTTTGGACGGGGAAAGATGCGAACGAGCTTGGTCTTACGGATCTTGAAGGGAACCTCAGCGATGCCATCGCCTATGCTGCGAAACAGGCAGAGCTGACCGACTACCGCATCTATGAACTGCCTAGAGTGGAAGATCCGATCGACAAGTACCTGAAAGCCTTTTCGAACACTTCTTTAGTGCGTGGGGTTAGTTCAACATCATGGCTGGATAAACTGCTGGACCACCCGGCAGTGCATGAGCTCCAATATTTAACTGAAAACCCGGGGCTACAAGTAAAATTGCACCCGCTATATTCGAACTTTTAATGGCGAAAAACCAGGTATTTGCGGAACGACTGTATTACATCCTAGGTGCACTCTTTATTGCTGCACTGATCACCTGTAATCTCATTGCTAATAAGTTCATCAGTATAGATCTGGGTTTCAAAACCTTTGTCATTAGTGCTGGAGTTTTGCCTTACCCGCTGACCTTTTTGATTACGGATATCTTAAGCGAATTGTACGGGCGAAAACGCACTACCCACGTGGTACTTAGCGGACTTTTTGCCTCGGTATTTGTCCTATTCATTCTATGGCTCGGTGCCCAATTTCCTGCGATCGATGGATCGCCTGTGGACGACGAGACGTTTAACAGCGTATTTCAAAATGCCTGGCGTGTGATTGCCGCTTCTATGTTTGCGTACCTCGCAGCACAGCTGGTCGACGTGCGTTTATTTCATTTCTGGAAAGGCCTCACTAAGGGACGTATGTTATGGGTGAGAAATAATTTCTCTACCATCGTTTCACAGCTCATCGACACCACCTTAGTCGTATTCGTGTTGTTCGTAGGTGTAGAGTCTACGGAGACTATGACCGGATACATCATGGACGGATGGCTGTTTAAGGTACTTTGCGCATTGCTCGATACGGTCCTTATTTATGCATTTATGGCTTGGGCACGCCGGTTTTTCGGACTGCGTCTGGGTCAAGAAATCCGTTTGTAGTTTTTAGACGAAGCGCCAGACTACTCGACCTCAAGTCGCACCATAAAACCATCATGGCTGCGTACGTTAAATACACCCGAAGAGGTAATCAAGTATTGGCCTCGGATGCCTAAGAGCGTTCCTTCCCAGCTTTGACCCGCTTCTTTGAAACTCATGCTCTTCACTTTGTCCAATTCAAAGTCTCCAGGATATTGAAGATTCCAAACTTCATCATCGCCCGTGGCGTAGGCTTGGAGCTCTTTCGGCAGCACGGAAAGTGCATGGATGCGGGCATTTGAAAGGTCCTCGTCCGAGGGGGTCCCTTTGAGCATCTCGCGCCAAGAGGTTTTATCGGTAAAGTGGTCCTTGAGAGCGACTTCGGCCTCCCCTGCAAGATACCGGTTCGGCGTTTCAAGGAGTTTCACCGCTTGCGCAGCGCCTTGGTCCATCCAGCGGTAGGGAACCTGACTGTGGCGAGTTACGCCGACTTTGATGCGGTCCGTTTTTGCGAGGTACACAAAATGAGGTTGCAATTGGAGTCGCTTTTCAAATTCGAGATCGCGCTCTTCGATTCCTAGATGAGCTTTGCTCAATTCAGGTTTCATGATCGATGGAGAGGCTTCGGGTTTGGTAAAGAAACATTCGCGGCAAAAGTTCTGGCGGTAGACCTCAGGAACTAATTGGCCACAGAAACACGTGTGATTGCCCTCGAAAGTCATGCGTAATTTACGTCCGATCAAGCTGTTCATAACGAGTAAATCACCGCCCAATTTTAACCGATAACGAATCGTGGAATCAAAACTGTTGGACATTTTCTTTAAAGGACCTTCGAATAGCATTTTCTCTTATTTTTATCCAACACAAACCACCAAGACCTTAACCAGATTGTCGTGTTTTATTCTCTAGTCAACAAAGTTATACGCTTTAACCTTAGGAAGTACATCGAAGAGCTATTTGCCACGATGGAACACCCTGTAGAGACTCAAAAAGGCGTCCTGAAAGAGCTCGCAGATCATGCCGCTCAGACTGAGTTTGGTCGGCGGTACGGCTTGCATGCTCAGATCACTCCGAAAGAATTTGCCCAGCAAGTGCCCTTGCACGAGTATGGTGATTTATTGCCGTTTATTGACCGCATGCGTGCAGGTGAAGCCGATGTGTTATGGCCCGGAGTAGTAGACTGGTACGCGAAAAGCTCTGGAACGACTTCTGGTGTTTCTAAATTTATCCCCATATCAGAGGAAAACATCAAGCATTGTCATTTTGCCGGTGGTCGTTATGAGCTGGCCATGTACTTCAATCATAAGCCAGACGCGGCGATTTTTGAAGGTTTGGGCTTGCGGTTGGGTGGATCTACCGCGATCGAGCAGCATGGAAAAAGCCGCAGTGGGGATTTGAGTGCGATTTTGATCGAACACATTCCGATGTGGGCAGAATTCCGCAGCGCTCCTTCGCCGGGAACGGCATTGATGAGTGACTGGGAGGAAAAAATTGATGCCATTTTAGACGAGGTCATCGAGCAGAACATCACCTCCTTGTGGGGAGTGAGCAGCTGGTTCTTGGTGCTTTTTGAAAAAGTACTCGAGCGCACCGGAAAGCAACATTTGCTCGAAGTTTGGCCGAATCTTGAGCTCTTTGCCCACGGTGGGGTAAATTTTGCGCCGTATGCGGCAACTTTCCATTCCCTTATGCCCGGTGATCAAGTCACCTTTATGGAAAACTACAACGCCTCTGAAGGGTTTTTCGCTATTCAAGATGAACCTAGTACGGCAGGTCTGCTGTTGTTACTGAATTCGGGGATTTATTATGAGTTCATCCCGATGTCCGAATACAAAGGGACACAAAGCAGAACGATTTCTTTGGAGCAGGTAGAATTGGACACCGAATACGCGCTGGTCATCACGACGAACAGTGGACTCTGGCGGTACATCTTAGGAGATACGGTGACCTTCACTTCGCGAGCACCCCACCGAATCAAAGTCAGCGGGCGCACGGCCCATTTCATCAATGCCTTTGGTGAAGAAGTCATCGTTACTAATGCGGAAGAAGCACTGAAAGCGGCTTGTGAGCTATGCAATGTCCGTACTCGGGACTTTCACGCTGCTCCTATATTTATGAACCAAGGCAACAGCGGTGCGCACCAGTGGGTGATTGAATTTGACCGAGCTCCAACGGATTTGCCTGCGTTTGAAAGGGTGCTTGACAAGGAGCTTCAGTTGCGCAATTCAGACTATGCTGCCAAGCGCAAGGGAAACCTCGTCTTAGATAATCTCCAGATTGTAGTGGCAAAAGAGCGCCTGTTTCATGAATGGCTTAAAGCCAAAGGCAAACTGGGTGGACAAAATAAAATTCCACGTTTAGCGAATCATCGCAAACTGATCGAAGAGTTCCTTACGCTAAATGAAGCGATCTAAACGAGACCAATACCGTCGTCCAAAGCTCTATTCTCGCCTGTAAGGCTGTTAGCGACGCGTCTCGAGCAACAAGCCACTTGTTTTCATCCTCTGCACAAAGCTGTTCTACCATTTGCTCAGCAAGATGGCCGTGTACATCGCCGTCTACCTCGATGTGACGCTCTAAATAGTAGGTGAATTTTCCAAGCTTATCTGGGAACTGAGCTTTTAGTCCGGCAACTATTTCCATGAACATGTCAGGAATCAAATCTTCGCGACCAAAGGTGAATACCGCTGCCATCTCGTGGGGCTGTCCACGTTCTACGACATCAAGCGTGCTTAATACGAACTTCTTGGCGCCCGCGGGTGCTTTGCTTTTTGCTAGGGCGACCTTTGGATCTACACCGTTTTGTAAATCGAGAATAAAGTTTCGGATCGGTTGCGTTTCAGCACCTGCTTCTTGCATTGCCTCGAGGTACATTTCGAAATGACTCATCGCTCGACCATCTCGGTCCTCGTCGCTTTCCTCACCCCAAACAATCTCATTGATCAGTCTGCGAACTGCTGCGTTTCCTTTTGGAACCCAGTAGGTGTCGGTACAAGTCAATTCACGCTGAAGTCCTTTCAGCAAAACCATAAAATCCCAAACCGCCCAAACATGATATTCCATGAAATGCTGGGCCTTTTCTAGGGAGTCTACCCATGTAAATGCGTCGTGAGCAATTAATTTCGCTCGAACCTCTTGAATTTCCGATTTTACACGATCAATAGTCATTCTTCCTTCGCTCTTTTTATTATTTTGCAGCTACAAAAATACAGCTCATGCACATAGCAATTGCAGGAAATATCGGCTCTGGAAAAACCACTTTAACTAGCTTGCTAGCAAAGCATTATAATTACCAACCGCACTATGAAGATGTGGACGACAACCCGTACCTCGACGATTTTTACGAAGAGATGCAACGCTGGAGTTTCAATCTTCAGATCTATTTCCTTCGCTCGCGCTTTGAACAAGTAACGCAAGTACGCGAAGAAGGTTTGAACGTGATTCAAGATCGTACCATTTATGAAGACGCGCACATCTTTGCCCCCAACTTGCATGCGATGGGTTTGATGACGGCCCGCGATTATAACAGCTACAAGGGATTGTTTGAATTGATGGAGAAACACCTTCAACCGCCAGATCTGCTTATTTACTTACGTGCTTCTGTGCCTACCCTTGTAGATCATATCCAAAAGCGCGGTCGCGACTATGAAAACAGCATCCGTATTGACTATCTACGTCGCTTGAACGAGCGCTATGAAGCTTGGGTAAATTCGTACGACAAAGGGAAAATTCTAATCGTAAACGTCGACAAGAATAAATTTCCGGAAAACCCTGAAGACCTTGGCGAAATCATCAACCAGATCGACTCAGAGTTGAACGGACTTTTTTAAGAGATCTACCGTTTTTTCTACCGCACCAGAATGAGCCTTCAACATGTTGAGGGCTTTTTCTTTGGTGGTCACATCAGTGGCACTTATATAGGTATCCAAATCCGAACTGCTCGAACAAGGCACCAGCAATCCCTCACGAATCAAAGTCGCATTCTCGGGCATTTTCGCCGTGTTCGGTCCACTTGCCACCGCTTTACCCGCTGCTGTAGCTTCCAAAACATTGTGCACCGCCTTTCCAAATCCGCCACCGATAAACACGTAATCCGCGATCGAATACATATTGCGTAAAACGCCAAAGGTTTCTACGATAAGCACGTCCGTTGGTCCCGGGATATCTGCGTCTAACGCAACGGTTAACCCTTCAGGTAACGATCCAAGTATTTCAGCGCTGTCCTTCAGATTGTGCGGTACGATCCAGACAGTGAATGAACTCCAGTCCAGGTGCGCTTTTAAGAAGGCTAAATCTTCGAAGTGAGCGCTCCCGACCAAAAACACCGGTTTAGTCTGAGCAGATTTCCACGTGATGTACGCTGTCGGGGCCTCTATATCGATTAAAGATTGTGCGTAGTCAAATTTTGGGTTCCCGAGCACTTCGCTGTGCACCCCTGACCTACTCATGATCTCTGCGTCCGAATCTTCGACCATGCCCCAGTACTGGATGCCGCAGATAAAGTTACGGCGTACCAAAGGCAGGTAGCGGTTTAAGAACCACGGCGTTTTCGGTGCACTCATCGCACTAACTATAGCAGGAATAGATCGCTTTCGAAGACCAGCGATGTGATTCGGCCAGAGGTCGTAACGAATAAACAGTGCTGCACTGGGATTGCAGTAATCCAGCCATTTTTCGACTTCGCTCGGAGCATCGAAGGGTAAATAATGTACAAGTGCCTTGGAGTAATTTTTACGCGGCTCATAGCCGGAGGGACTAAAAAAAGTGACCACGGCTTGGGCACTAGGAACTGTAGCTAGGTAGGATTCAAGGATGGGTTTTCCCATTTCAAATTCACCCAAAGAAGCGCAATGCATCCATACCACAGGACCTTGCAACGGCTTTTGGTCTTTCCAATCTTGCTGGGAAGTGACCGTCCGAAGCCATGAATGTTTTGGAGCGAGCACGGTGCCCACTCGGTAAACGCATTCCGCAAGTACCGGGTACAGCATCATCAGTCGAGTAAAAAGAAACTTTCTTGCTGCGCGTAGACGGGAAGAAACCAAGTAAATCCCGCTCCGATGAAACTGTCGAACTTTAAGGAGGTGTCCGATAGCCCTGTGTCTATATTGAAGCCTCGAACGCTTCTGCTTAGCCCGAGATTGAGGTAGAGGTTCAAGGCGTAGTTGATCCGTTCACGATTGTCGAGGTGCAAGTATCTCAGGGTTGATGTGCTGGAAATGCCGCGGTGCAAGCGGTCGTATCCTTCTAAGAATGGGCTTTGAAGTTGTGGGAAGTTGCCTCTTTCGTCTCTAAGTCCAATTTTGTTTTGGCTCAATCCTAGGCTTTGCTGGTACAACCAGCCAGAATTTGCGTTGTAACGGGGGGCAAAGATCTTGGCGAGGCTTAGATTGAATTGGCCACCGGATAAACCTGGTTGGATGTACGCGAACTCACCATTTACACCGATGAAGTTGCCGTCCTCATCCATCAATCCTCCGAAGATTGCTTTGGGGTCATTTACCGAAGTGCCGTACTGCGCATCAAAGCTTCCACCGTATAGCCAACCCGCTCGGTTTTTACGCATGTATTCTACGCTGACGGAGGCAAACTGATTAAATCGAGTGGACAGGTCGAAAAGAGGTACATTACCTCCGGCGCTGATGCCCCATAATTGTACACTACGCGTACTGTCTTTGGTCGTTTGCTGTGCACGCGCAGACCACGGCAGCAGTAAGACCGCGAAGATGCACCATTTGAATTTTGTAGCTATGCTCATCACATTCATTGTTCCTGCAAGTTACAGCCTTCGGATGTAATGAAGTAATGTATTTTAGCAATTGAAGTTTGACTTCAAGTAAAAGGAAAAAGAATTAACCTCTGTCATATGAAAATCACAGTAGTAGGAACCGGATATGTTGGGCTCGTTTCAGGAGCATGTTTAGCGGAAGTGGGCATCGAGGTCACTTGTGTGGACATCGACCAGCAGAAAATCGACAACCTTAAAGACGGTATTTTACCGATCTATGAGCCAGGCCTAGAAGAGATCGTTAAGCGTAACTATAAGAAAGGCCGCTTGAACTTCTCGACAGATTTAGGCGACGCCATTCGTGATGCTGAAGCTGCATTTATCGCAGTAGGAACGCCTCCTGGAGAAGACGGTTCTGCCGATTTAAAATACGTTCTCGCCGTTGCTGACCAGATCGGTAAGACGATGACCGACTACTTAGTGGTGATCACAAAATCTACGGTTCCGGTAGGAACTGCCGAGAAAGTACGTGGTGCTGTAGCAAACACTTTAGATGCACGCGGCGTAGACTTCGGTTTTGACGTGGCTTCAAACCCAGAGTTTTTGAAGGAGGGTGCGGCGATCGACGACTTTATGAAGCCGGATCGTATCGTAGTAGGTGTAGATAGTGAAGAGGCCCAGTCCATCATGGACAAGCTCTACCGCCCGTTCACTTTGAACGGTCACCCGGTCATTTTTATGGACATCCCATCTGCGGAGATGACCAAATATGCAGCGAACGCGATGCTCGCGACCAAGATTTCATTTATGAACGACATCGCAAATCTGTGTGAGATCATGGGGGCGGATGTAAATCTTGTACGCCGTGGTATCGGTTCCGATCCGCGCATCGGAAATAAATTCATCTACCCGGGTATCGGCTATGGTGGATCGTGTTTCCCAAAAGATGTGAAGGCACTTGCCCGTACCGGACGTGAGAACGGCCATACGATGCGTATTCTCGAGGCGGTTGAAGAAGTCAACAACGACCAGAAAAGTGTCATTTTTAATAAAATCAACGCGTACTTCGGTGGAGACCTTCAAGGCAAAACGATTGCCTTCTGGGGATTGTCCTTTAAGCCGAACACCGATGATATGCGTGAAGCACCTTCGGTAGTGATTGCAAACCTCTTGTTAGATGCCGGTGCGAACGTTCGTGCTTATGACCCAGTAGCCATGGAAGAAACCAAGCACCAGCTGGGCGATCGCATCACGTATTGCGAGAGCGATATGGACGCTATTCAAGGCGCCGATGCTTTAGCACTGATCACCGAATGGTCCGAATTTAGAGTGCCAAGCTGGGAAAAAGTAGGTGCAGCGATGAACAACAAAGTGGTTTTTGACGGTCGTAACCTCTACCGCAGCGAAACCCTCATCGAACACGGATACGATTATTACGGAATAGGAATGGGCGAGAAAATCGTCGAAAAAGCATAACTGAGATGCCACGAGTTTTAATCACCGGAGCCGCGGGCTTCTTAGGGTCTCATTTGTGTGAACGATTCATCGCCGAGGGCTACGACGTTCTTGGGATGGACAACCTGATCACCGGGAATATGGAGAATTTGGAGCACCTGATCGGTCATCCACTCTTCACGTTTTACAACAACGACGTGTCCGATTTCGTACACGTACCCGGAGAATTAGACTACATCCTTCACTTTGCTTCGCCGGCCTCGCCGATCGATTATTTGAAGATCCCGATCCAAACTTTAAAGGTGAGCTCTTTGGGAACGCACAACTTGCTCGGTCTAGCCCTTGCAAAGAAGGCGCGTATCCTTGTTGCATCGACCTCGGAAGTTTATGGAGATCCACTCGTGCATCCGCAAACCGAGGAGTACTGGGGGAATGTAAACCCTGTCGGGCCACGTGGTGTGTACGATGAAGCCAAGCGCTTTATGGAAGCCATGACCATGGCCTACCACACCTACCACGGCCTGGAGACGCGTATTGTGCGCATCTTCAACACCTACGGTCCGCGCATGCGACTCAATGACGGGCGTGTATTGCCTGCCTTTATCGGACAAGCCTTGCGTGGGGAAGACCTCACCGTTTTTGGCGACGGTTCACAGACCCGTTCGTTCTGTTACGTGGACGATTTGATCGAAGGTATTTACCGATTATTGATGAGCGACCATAGCGAGCCGGTGAACATCGGCAATCCGCATGAGATCACCATCAGCGAATTCGCAGAGGAGATCATGGAGCTTACCGGAACCGATCAAAAAGTCGTTTACAAAGAGCTGCCTGTGAATGATCCAATGCAGCGTAAACCGAACATCAGCAAAGCACAGGAATTGTTAGGCTGGGAACCAAAGGTGATGCGTGAAGAGGGGTTGAAATTGACTTATGAGTGGTTTAAAAGTCTGCCGGACGAACGTCTGTACAGAAAGGAACACCGAGATTTTGCAGACTACAGCAGAAAATAGACCTTTAGGGGCACCAACCAAAACTTAAGAACATTCATGGTACACATTTTAGTCACCGGCGGATTAGGCTACATCGGTTCACACACTGTGGTAGAGTTAATCGAAGCGGGATACGAGCCGATCGTTATTGACAATCTTAGCGAAAGCCCGATCGAGGTCAAAAGCCGTATTGAGCAGTTGGCAGGTCGAGAAATCATCTTCCGCCAAGTGGAAATGTGCAATAAATCGGAGATTGACGCTGTATTCGAGGAGTTCCCAACCATTGCCGGGACCATTCATTTTGCAGCATTCTTGCTCGTGAACGAGAGTGTAGATCTGCCCCTGAAGTATTACCAGAACAACCTAGTGAGCACCATGAATTTGCTGCAGAGAATGCAGGAGCATGGTGTTAAAAATATCGTTTTCTCAAGCTCGTGCACTGTTTATGGTACGCCCGATAATCCGCACGTGGATGAGAATGCTCCGGTTCAACCGGCAGAAAGTCCGTACGGGAACACGAAAAAAATGGGTGAAGAGATTCTTCGCGACTTCGCACATACCGGAGCGGTTGACGTATTGAGTTTGCGCTATTTCAATCCGATTGGATCGCATCCTTCCAGCATTATCGGTGAATTTCAAGACGGCGAGCCGCATCATTTGGTGCCGTACATTACGGAAACTGCGATCGGGAAACGTAAAAAATTGCGCGTCTTCGGAGCCGATTATGATACCCGTGACGGATCGTGCGTTCGCGATTACATTCATGTGATTGACATTGCGAAAGCCCACATTTTAGCCGTACAAAACTTGGTGGATGGCAAGACTGCTGGTTTTGACGTGATCAATCTCGGATCAGGTAACGGATCGACCGTCCTCGAGATGATTCATGCGTTTAAGGCTGCCACAGGGATTGAGATTGCGTATGAATTGGCTCCAAGAAGAGAGGGAGACGTTCCTGCGGTGTATGCGAATATTGCTAAGGCGCAGCGCGTTTTAGGTTGGACTCCAGAGAAGACATTAGAAGATATGCTACGCGACGCTTGGAATTTTGAGCAGAGCTTAAAGGATAAATAAAATTGTCATAGGGATAATCGCAGTACTTTTTAGTAGTCCTGTTTTCGGACAGGGATATATCTATGCCCCTGTAGATTCGCTAAGCACATTGCCTTTAACCAAGCTTGATAGTCTATACCCTTCGGCATTTTCCACAGATTCGGCAAGCGACCTCACAACTATTTCGAGGCCGGAATTTGATAGCATATTTAGTATTGCGATTCGCCCCGTCATTCTCGAACTTTTGGAAGTAAGCGAGGAACTTAAAGCCCCAGCGTCGTCCTTCTCTTACCTTCTCTATTTCAATGCCAATGGTGTCTTGGATCAAGCTCGAATAAACATCATCTTGACTCAAAAAGATCATTCATTTACTATTGAATATCCAGATTCAATTCTAGGTCACTTGCTCTCTAATTTTAGCTTAGGCTTCTCAGCTACTCGAGCTTATTCTCAGTGTGGCTCTACTTATTTAGAACCAAGTCCTCATATCCCTGTTTTGGATGGCCCAAAAAGATATTTGCTAGCCTATCAACCCGGTAAAGCACAGACCGTTTACGGGATCGCTATAGGAATAGTTGGACATGATGTTATTTGCAATGCTCCATACAACCAAACCACGAACGGATTAAATCTTCAAATAGGTGGAGGGCTATTTCATTGGTACAATATTCCTTTTCGTTATAAACCTGACCCCCATTGGTTATTTATAGATTTTAATACTCCGAAGTCCATTACCAATGGACTGCAATGCTCCATTTTTGGAACGTAAACGGATGTAGTGAACGGCGTTGCCATCTCGGGATTTGTAAGCGTAGGTGACCAATTGAATGGACTTGCTTTAAACGTTGGAAGTAGCCATTACACCTTTGTAAACGGAATGACCGTTGCTTTTAGAAATACTGCATTACACACCAAAGGAGTCCAAATAGGAATTATCAATAGTTCGAATCAAATACATGGCGTTCAAATTGGACTTTGGAACAACATAGAATTTTCCGATCAGCCTGCGCTTCAAATAGGCCTTTGGAGTCGAAGAATCACGAGAGAGCATAGGCTTGTATACCGCTATCACGAAGATGCCATCCAAGTTATATCGTGTAGATACCACTGTTAGAGAAATTCGTCGTTATCGAATTCCACATTATAATCCTTTTGCTCTTTAATTCTTAGTTTTATCCTTCTATATAAGAACCACCCGAATGAAAAACATCATCATCACCGGAGGCGCCGGATTTATTGGATCTCACGTCGTTCGTTTGTTTGTAAACAAATACAGCGATTACCGCATCATCAACGTAGATGCGTTGACCTATGCGGGGAACTTGGAGAACTTGAGTGATATTCAAGAGGCTCCGAATTATGTGTTTGAGCGCGTAGATATCGTAGATGCTGCAGCGGTAGATGCGTTGTTTGACACCTACCAGCCGGAAGGGGTGATTCATTTGGCAGCAGAAAGCCACGTGGACCGTTCGATCAAAGATCCACTCGCGTTTGTGCGTACAAACATTTTAGGAACGGTGAATTTATTGAACAGTTTCAAGCGCATTCAATCAGATTTTGAAGGCAAGCGCTTTTACCACATCTCTACAGATGAGGTCTATGGCACGTTGGGTGCTGAGGGTTTGTTTGAAGAGACTACGGCGTACGATCCGAACAGTCCGTATAGTGCTTCGAAGGCGGCAAGTGATCACTTTGTGCGCGCTTATGGCGAGACCTATGGTATTCCTTATGTGGTGACCAATTGTTCGAACAACTACGGCCAGCACCAGTTTCCAGAGAAGCTTATACCGCTCTTTATCAATAACATCGTGGAGGAAAAGCCGCTGCCGGTATATGGTGACGGCAACTACACTCGCGACTGGTTGTACGTGGTGGATCATGCCCGCGCTATCGACCTAGTGTACCATGAAGGCAAGAATGCGGAGACCTACAACATTGGTGGTTTTAACGAGTGGACGAATTTGAATCTGATTAAGGTGCTTTGTGAGCAGATGGATGTGAAATTGGGCCGTGAAAAAGGGAGTAGTGAGAAGCTCATTACTTACGTGAAAGACCGTCCGGGACACGACCGCCGTTATGCGATCGATGCTACGAAGATCCAGCGCGAGCTTGGTTGGGAGCCTTCAGTGACGTTCGAGGAAGGTTTGTCCATCACTATTGACTGGTACCTTGCCAATGCGCAGTGGTTGAAAAATGTAACCACGGGAGCGTATCAAGACTACTACGAAAACATGTACACCACGCGTTAATTGCGTAATTTGCGCCTTGTGAAAGGTGTCGTAATCAAAAGTACAGGAAGTTGGTATCAGGTCCGTGAATCGGAAACTGATGCGCTGTTTAATTGTCGTATTAAGGGCAAGTTGCGCATTGCTGGTATCAAAAGCACGAACCCACTCGCGGTTGGTGATATTGTACGCTTTGAATTGGAGCCTGGTTATGACGAGCAAGGGATCGTCAGTGGCATCGAGGAGCGTCGAAACTACATTGTACGCAAGAGCGTTAATCTCTCTAAACGCGTGCACATCATCGCCGCAAACATGGATCAAGCTCTACTCGTTACTACCCTAGCGAGTCCCAGTACTTCCACGGGTTTTATGGATCGATTTTTAACGACCGCAGAAGCTTACAACATCCCCACAGTGATCGTTTTTAATAAAGTGGATTTGTACGGGGAGGAAGAACTTGCCGAATTAGCATACCGCAAAGCAGTGTATGGATCGATCGGCTACACCATTATAGAAACCTCTGCCACCGAGCAGCAAGGGCTCGATGCACTCACTGAGGTCCTTCAAGACAAGGTCACTTTGCTAAGCGGGCACAGCGGTGTTGGAAAAAGCACCCTTGTAAATGCGGTAGAGCCGGCGCTAGATTTACGCACTGCGGAAGTCAGCTCTTCCCACCACAAAGGCCAGCACACGACCACTTTCGCTGAGATGCACCCCCTTACGATCGGTGGAGACATTATCGATACCCCTGGAATCAAAGGGTTCGGTTTGGTCAATCTAGAGAAAGAGGAGATCTCTCATTTTTTCCCGGAAATTTTCCGAATCAGCCAAGATTGCAAGTACCACAACTGCATGCACGTGAACGAGCCGCAATGCGCTGTGAAAGAGGCGTTAGAGCAGAACGGCATAGCCTTTACGCGTTACGAAAGCTACATCAGCCAGCTGCAGGATTATGAGGACGAAAACCACTTCAGAAGCACGAACCATTAAGCTATGAGAGTCTTACTTCAGCGTGTTTCCGAGGCAAAAGTCGTGGTCGACAATCAAACGGTCAGTCAGATCGACAATGGGCTCTTAGTGTTGCTTGGAGTAGAAAAAGAGGATACGGAGGAAGACGGGAATTGGCTCTGTCAAAAGATTGCGAAAATGCGTCTGTTTCCGGATTGTGACGGTGTGATGAACCGCAGTATTGTCGATGCAAACGGTGAATTTTTAGTCGTGAGTCAATTCACTTTACATGCCTCTACCAAAAAAGGAAATCGTCCCTCCTATATTCGTTCCGCTCGACCTGAAATCGCGGAACCGTTGTATGAACTATTCCTCGAACAACTCTGGCACACGAGCAGTTTGCCTGTGAAATCTGGCGTGTTCGGTGCAGATATGAAAGTACACCTGGTGAACGATGGCCCGGTGACCATTTGGATAGACAGTAAAAACCGAGAATAATCATGGCATTAGATCCCATCAAAGTAGACGCTACCCTCCCTTTGGGCCAATTGCAAGAAACCGTTCACGAATGGATTTCCAAACACGGTGTCCGCTATTTTAACGAGCTGACGAATATGGCGCAGCTCTCAGAAGAAGTTGGAGAAGTAGCCCGCATCATAGCTCGCCGTTACGGTGAACAAAGCGAAAAAGAAAGCGACAAGGCAAAAGACCTAGGTGAGGAATTAAGCGATGTACTGTTTGTCGTACTTTGTTTGGCGAATCAGACGGGTACGGACCTTCAGGCCGCTTTTGATGCGAAAATGGACATCAAACGCGAGCGTGACCACGACCGCCACCACGGAAATAGTAAGCTGAAATAGAAGGGGTTGGCGCATTTTGGTAATTGAAAAAAAAAAAAATACCTTCCCGCTCTAAAACCATCCACCTTATGACCAAGCTAACTAAATCACTGTGTGCACTAAGCGCTTTCCTCCTGCTCCATTCGTGCTCCTTAACGACCACCAAACTAAAAGACGGGGCGTACATCGTCAATGACTTGGATTCCAATCAGCCTTTGAAAGGGCTTTACATGGAGGTGACCTACACTACAGACGAAGGTTCGAGTTATAACGTGTTAGCTTCGACAAGGACGGACGAGGATGGGTGGTTCGAGTTCGACGAACAGCATTCAGGTTGTTTTGACTGCTGGTCTCACGTCCACGTGTATTCCGATGAGAATTATTCAGATACCCTTGGCGGCTTCGAGTACGCTTTTCCTGACGGCGCTCTAAACGGCGCGCATATTCTACATGCCGATACGTTTGTATTGGAGCACGAAGTTGTGGTTATCCCAAGGATTGGATCAAGCGATGTGACGGGCGATTCTATGTCTATCAATTTTCACAACGTGGACCTGAACAGCGGGAATCAAAACCAAAGTTTTACACAAGCAATTAACCAAGGCACTCAATTTCCCGCTGAGTCCTTTCAAATGACCATGCAACTGCAGCACTGGCTGCGGTTCGGCACGGGTAATTTAGCTCTTGGAGTTATTTTCGATGCTGGCCAAGAGATAGAGTCCGGCTACTTTAAACTCAGCGACTATTCCGGTTCTGTTACGGGAGATACGCTTTACATGGACTACACTCCACGCGACTAGAACTAAAAAAGCCTTCCTAAAATGCTCGGCACTTAAAGGAAGGCTTCTATTGTTTAGTTTAAGGCAATTATCTGAATCGAAGCTCAATACCGGTGCTCACCCAGCGGCCCGGTTGAATGACATTGCCACGATCGTAGTAGGCCGCATCTAGCGCATTGTTTACGTTGATGAAGGCCTGGAACGGGAATTGGCGTTTGAAAATCCCACCTGCAGGAGCGTAGTACACTTTTAGGTCAACCAAAGCGAACGGATCATAATTCACCTCTTCTCCCCCTGCGCTCATGTACGTTCCGACGCGGTCTTGAAGTGTAAGACTATAGTTAATAAAGAAGCCCATGCCCAATTTTTGCATCGCACGTGCATTCAATTTTGCTTGCAAATAATCTAACGCATATAAACTCGAGTAGTCCGCTTCAGGAGAAACTCCGCGCATGAATGCTGCAGACACACTCGCTCTACGCAAAGACGATTTACGTTTTTTAGCTGTGTATTGCGCAGCTCCTTCCACCCCTGTAAGGGCCAAGCGCGTAATGTTCGAAGCATAGGCGATCGGATCACCTGCATAGGTCACCCAGTCGATCAAATCTTTGGAACGTCTATGGTACAGCGCTGCCGTTCCGTACCACTGACCCGACTTTTGCTTATACCCAACCTCGTAGTTCCAAGCCGACTCTGGACGTAGATCTATGGAACCTTGAGCACCTCCCCTGTTGTAGTACAGATCCGTGTAGGTCGGATAGCGCATCGAACGGTTGATGGTCGCATAGACGGATGCATCTTTGGTCAAACGGTACAATCCGTCCAATGACGGCGCGAAGAAATACGAAGAATCGCCAGTCGGCCCATCATGGTAGTTCAACATGGCTCCTGCGGTCGCTTGAAAACGCTCGCGACTGTATTTGTGCTCTGCGAAAAATGAAAAGTCCGCAGTTGAAGCGCCCTTGTCCATCGTATAGCCTTCCCATCCCGGTACGAGGTAGACATCCCCAAAATCCCCACCGAGCACATTAGAGTAAATCTCATCATAGCGTAGGTTATACCCTAAACTACTTTGGTGCTCCACATTCCAACGGTGTGTTGCTACAATATTCTGATTAAAAACTAACGTTTGGTGAAAATTGGGGCCACTGTACCAAGAAGC
>Ga0209136_1000006_pt1 | contig 177792 bp, 175 predicted proteins | sample SaaInl0LU_22_DNA_FD_184640 | JGI IMG/M metagenome (GOLD analysis project Ga0209136, IMG submission 184640) | Marine microbial communities from expanding oxygen minimum zones in the Saanich Inlet - ESP_90LU_22_DNA (SPAdes) (version 2) | ecosystem: Environmental > Aquatic > Marine > Intertidal... | reverse complement strand
CACGCGGCATGGCTGGGTCAGAGTTGCCTCCATTGCCCAATATTCCTCACTGCTGCCTCCCGTAGGAGTCTGGTCCGTGTCTCAGTACCAGTGTGGGGGATCTCCCTCTCAGGACCCCTACCTATCGAAGTCATGGTAAGCCGTTACCTTACCATCTAACTAATAGGACGCATAGCCATCTTTTACCAATAAATCTTTAATTAAAACTCGATGCCGAATCTCAATACTATGAGGCATTAATCTTCATTTCTAAAGGCTATTCCTCAGTAAAAGGTAGGTTCTATACGCGTTACGCACCCGTGCGCCGGTCGTCATCTGTAGCAAGCTACAATGTTACCCCTCGACTTGCATGTGTTAAGCCTGCCGCTAGCGTTCATCCTGAGCCAGGATCAAACTCTTCATTGTATATTTTTAATAATATGAATGAATAAGTTTCAAAAGAATTTGTCTATAATTAAATAAACATGGTTATTCTACTCTTTGTTTACGCTGTCAATTTCAATATTTTCAATGAACTTATTAAGAGTGTCTCAATCGCTTTTATACAATCAATATAATTCCTAATCTTGATGAAATGATAGAATCGAACTATCTAACTTTTTCTCTAAAACTAAAACTTAGTTCCTTAAATCGTTATTCCAAAATCTCTAATGATCGTTGTGCTGTTTTTGTTAGCGGGTGCAAATCTAAAACTTATTTTTAATCTGACAATAAAAAAATGAATTATTTTTATTTATTTTTTTAAACCCTAAAAAACTGAACTTTGTGCCCCGAAAAATTCGGACTGCAAAGATACAAGCTTTTATTTATCTACCTAATCTTTTTTGAAAAAATTTAATTTATTTTTAAACCTAAATTCTAATCAAATAAAACTAAAAACAACCTATCAATGAACGTGACTAACAAACTACTATTTCCGTTAGCGGGTGCAAATATACAACCCCTTTTCAATCTCGCAACTATTATTTCAATTTCTTTTTTGTTTATTTTTAATCAACCTCTTAAATCTCTGAAAACTCGAAGCTTATAACTCGAAAAAAAATCAGTTTATTTTTACAAGCAAGCGCGAAAACTGAAAACAACCCAGCTACACAATAAAATGGGTAAGGTTACAAACTTCGAAATTCCTGAAAAGCCCCTCTTTTCTTTATCGAAACCTTCTTTTTTTATCCCAATACCTGAGTTAAGGATTGAAACGGCATCCTTTTTTTTTGTAATTATAACCTACTAAATGGAAATACATTCCTAAAACAAACTATAAATATTATCTGATAACTTGCAAAAACCAAAAAAAAAGATACAGTGGAAAGCCTGACGCAACCTTTTTTGGGGGCGGAACTCTAAAAAAACAAGATTATTTCTTATTCTTTCTTTTCGATTTATATTTAGAAAACATTTGCTTATACTCTTCTACGTTTATTTGTGACTTATTCTTTGTAAAGATTTCTAGAAAATCGAAATTAAGTTTTGTGTCTTGTGCTTTTAAATATCCGTCTAAAAAAGCAGTTTGTAATATTTGCTCTATTAAAAAATCTTCGTTAACAGTTGCAGGGTTGTAGGTTGTTTTAAGGGATAGCTTAAATACGTTTGCAGTGGTATTGTACCAAAAAGCTTTCCAGCCGCTTCTTAAACTTTTTATATTGTTAAAAGCTGTTTTACCTGTTTGACGGTGAATTAATTTGATAAGAATACGACCTTCGGTTGTGGTCATTTTTTTAATTTGATCTGTAAATTCTCCTTCTATATAATTCTGAATCAACCTTGTATACTGCCTTTTCTTACTTTTAGATTGTATTTTAGCTAACCTTGTATTTAAAGAATCTAATCTTTCGGAAGCTAATTTTGCAAACGGATAGGTTTTAAACACCTTTTTTTTAAACCATAAATAGTAGCGTATATCTTCTCTTGAGTTGAACTTTGGTTTTGGCAGTAGTTTAATTTCTTGTAATTGAATTACTACAGAATCGCCAGGCTTTACAAATATATAGTCGTCTATGTTTTTTGGCAACGAATCCGTTTCTCGCTTTTGAGAAAAAGTAAGCAACGAAATAGACATTATATATAGGTATACAATTTTTCTCAAAAAAATGATTGGTTTGTTATTAAATATAGGACTTAACTTATTTATATTTTGTTTTCTTAAAATAACAGCTATTATTAAAATAGAGCTGTCTTATTTATTGTATTTTTTCTATAAAATCTTGTTCAGTTATTATAGGTATTTCTAAATCTTGTGCTTTTGTTAGTTTTGAAGGCCCCATATTATCGCCAGCAACTATAAAATTTGTTTTTTTAGAGATTGATGAGCTTACCTTACCTCCGTTGTCTTCTATGGCTTTTTTAAGTTCGTTTCTAGACATTTGATAAAACACACCCGAAACTACAAAAACTTGCCCAGTCAACTTGTTGGTCTGGTTTTCTAAACTTTCTGCAGACACTTCTAATTGCAAACCGTAAGACTTTAATCTTTCTAATAATTGAATGTTACTTAAATCTGAAGAAAAATCGATGATACTTTGCGCTATTCGATCGCCAATTTCATCTACATTAATTAATTCTTCGAAAGAGGCTGTCATTAATTTGTCTATTGTTTTAAAATGTTTTGCTAGCTTTTTTGCAACTGTTTCTCCTACAAAACGAATACCAAGCGCAAATAAGACTTTTTCGAACGGAATTTCTTTGGATTTTTCGATACCTGAAATTACATTCTGTGCAGATTTCTCTGCCATTCTTTCTAACGGAATTATTTGTGCCACTTTTAAATCGTACAAATCTGCATAATTCTGCACCAAACCTTCTTTACGCAATAATTCTACCGTTTCGCCTCCCAAACCATCAATATCCATTGCTTTTCTGCTGATAAAATGTTGAATTCTACCCGTTATTTGAGGCGCACAACCAAATTCATTTGGGCAATAATGTTTTGCATCTCCAGCTGTTCTTACCAATTTGGCATTGCATTCTGGACAATTGGTAGCATATAATGTAGGTTGAGAATTGTCTGGACGTTTTGTGAAATCTACCGCAATAATTTTCGGAATAATTTCACCACCTTTTTCAACAAAAACAGTATCGTTTATTCTAATATCTAATTTTTCTATTTGATCTGCATTGTGCAACGAAGCTCTTTTTACTGTTGTGCCTGCTAATTGTACCGGTGCCAAATTTGCAACCGGAGTTATTGCGCCAGTTCTACCCACTTGATAGGTAATTTCATTTAAAACAGTAGCTACTTGTTCTGCCTTAAATTTATAAGCAATTGCCCAACGCGGTGCTTTTGCTGTATAACCTAACTCTTCTTGTTGCTGTAAATTGTTTACTTTAATTACAATTCCGTCTGTTTCGTAGGGTAAATTGTGTCGATTTGTATCCCAATAATTCACAAATTGAAAAACTTCATCAATCGATTTTGCTAATTTTATGGTTTCTGGCACTTTAAAACCAGTATTTCTAGCCGCTTCTAAACTTTTAAAATGAGTCTTATATTTTCTTTCTGATGTTACCACCTGATACAACAAACAATCTAAAGGACGCTTAGCAACCTCTGCACTGTCTTGTAATTTCAAGCTTCCGCTTGCGGTGTTTCTTGGGTTTCTATACTCTTCTTCTCCGTTTAAAACCCGCTCTTCGTTCATTTTATAAAAACCTGCCAAAGGCAAAATAATTTCTCCTCGCATTTCAAAGTTTTCTAAAAAATCTTGTTTTAAAGTTAACGGAATAGACTTTATTGTTCTTATATTATTTGTAACCTCATCGCCCTGAAAACCATCACCTCTTGTTACAGCTTTTACAAATTGACCATTTTCATAAGTTAAATTTATAGACGCTCCGTCGTATTTTAACTCACAGGTATACTCTATATCTGAAGTCCCTAAAACTTTTTGAATGCGTTTTTCCCAATCTAACAAGTCTTCTTTAGAATAAGAATTGTCTAAAGAATACATTCTATTTAAATGAGTAATGGTATCAAAATTTTTGGTAATGGCACCACCTACTCTTTGGGTTGGTGAGTTAGCATCAAAAAATAATGGATTTTGTTCTTCTAATTTTGCTAATTCTTTTAGTTTGATATCAAACTCAAAATCTGAAATTGAAGCATTGTCAAGCACATAATAATTGTAATTATGGCTGTTTAATTCGTCTCTAAGATTTTGTATTTTTTGTTGAATTGTCATAGTATTAAAATAGAAAAAAATTGTTTTTGATCTTAAAATTTTGTATTTTTAATTGAACATCAAAAATGATTTAAAAAAATGAAATACGCTATAAAAATACATAAAATTTCTACAGTTGAAGAACTAGAAAATTCTTGGAATATTGACGACTATAAAGAACTTTTAACTCTTTTTGAACTGCCGGACACAGAAACTACCGACATACCAGAACTAAGAGAATTACTTTTTATGGCAATCGCTGACAAAGAACCAAGTGAGGCCGCAAGAATTGTTTTAGAATATAAATTGTCTGACACGTTAAATAAAGGTCAGTTAGATTCGCTTTCGTACGAAATGTTGGTAGATAAAATTTCTGAAGAATACCCTAAAATTGAATTGCATTGCAGTCTTTTTAAAATTAATCAACTATTGTACAAAGCTTTTAATGGTACTTTTCCAAGTGCAAAAGCAACAATTGTAGATTTTGAAATAACACCTCTGTTAAATTCTGATGCCAATATTACAAAAGAAATTGTTTTAAAGTCTTTTGCTAAAAACTTAGACAGTCATAATATTATACTTCGCTTGTTTAATAAACAACTTACTGCTGAAGAAGCTTTTGAAGAAGCGGATGATATTATATGGAGTTTGCAACAAACAGAAACAGGTTACAAGCTAATTACTTCTGATTATTTTATGAGTAAAGACGAGTTTTTACAACCAGAATTTGATGCTAAAATACTCCTTTTTGAGGAGAAATAAACTCTACAATTCTTTCTTACTACTTAATAAAGTTGATTTAAGATAACAATTATTTTACTCAGAACGATAATGAAAAATCTCATAATAGTGATAAAATGAGAATATACTCTTTATGTGATTTCTCCCAAAAAGTCGGAATGACAAAAGTGTGTGGTTATACTGGAATTAGACATTAACAATTGTCACTTCGAACGATAGTTAGAAGTCTCATAATCAGTGATGAAATGAGAGTACTCTACTTATGTGATTTCTCCCAAAAGTCGAAATGACAAAAGCTAATGAATAAATTAAGTTTTACTAATAATAAGTAAACCTTCTAACTTTCGCAATGTGCTTTGCCAAACGCATTACTTGATGCGAGTATCCGTATTCATTATCATACCAAATATAAATTACAATCGTTTCTTTGTCTGTTATAGTAGCTTTACTATCAAAAATAGAAGGTGCTGTTGCACCAATAATATCTGAAGAAACAAGTTCTGAATCTAACGAATACTTAATCTGCTCTACCAAATCGCCCTCTACAGCATGCTGTTTTATAATGTCGTTTATATTTTTTGTAGAAACCGATGTTCTTAATTGCAAGTTTAAAATTGCTAAAGAACCATTTGGCACCGGAACTCTAATTGCATTTGAAGTTAACTTGCCTTCTAATGCAGGTATGGCCTTAGAAACTGCTGCACCAGCACCTGTTTCTGTAATTACCATATTTAAAGCTGCTGCTCTACCTCGCCTATATTTAGAGTGCATGTTATCTACCAAGTTCTGATCGTTTGTATACGCATGAATGGTTTCTAAATGTCCTTTTTTGATGCCAAAATTATCTTCTAACACTTTTAATACTGGTGTAATTGCATTTGTGGTACAAGAGGCCGCAGAAAAAATTGACACAGTATCTGGATTATAGTTTTTATGATTAACACCATGTACAATATTAGGTACTCCTTTTGCAGGTGCCGTTAATAAAACTTTACTAGCACCTTTAGATGTAAGGTGTCTTGCTAGCTCTTTATCATCTCTAAATGCTCCTGTATTATCGATTATCAATGCATTGTTAATGCCATATTTTGTGTAATCGATATCTTCTGGTTTGTTAGCTGATATAAGATAAACAGTTGTTCCGTTAATAATAAGCGCTTTATTTTCTACATCAATTTGTACAGTTCCTAAAAAGTCTCCGTGCACAGAATCTATTTGTAATAAAGAGGCTCTTTTTGCTAAAACAGTTTCATTAATTTCACCTCTAGTTACAATGGCTCTTAATCTTAATTGAGAACCTTTGCCCATTTTAGACATTAACTCTCTTGCCAGCAAACGGCCAATTCTACCAAAACCATACAATACAACATCTTTTGGATCAATAGGTGCTGCTTCTTGTACATTTTGAAGTTGTTTTTTTACGAAAGCTACTTTATCATCACAATTTGATACACTTAAATAGCATTCGTAAGCCAATTTACCAATGTCTAGTTTAGCGGCTGGCAAGTCTATTTGTTGTATTGCTTTTGCAATCTCTAAAGCATCTTTAATAGTGATTGGTTTGCTAACAAATTCTCTTGCATACTCAAGCAAGTTTAAAACCTCACTGGCTCTTTTATCTACCAAAGGGTTTCTAAAAAAAACCAATTCTATAGATTTATCGTACCATAAATCGTTTACAATAGTAATAAACTGAACTGTTTCTCTTCTAATTTGAGCCTGAGTTAGGACTTCTTCGTTGTAATTTATTGTTGCTGACATAATTTGTAAAAATTGATTTGACTACTAATTATTTAAAATTTTCGGCAAAAGTATTTAATTATTTCTAAATACGAAATCGATTTCGTGAAAAGTTTTAAAATAAAAAATCCTGATGAGAACATCAGGATTTAATAACAATTAATATAAACTGCTTATTATCTATAAATATATTTTTCTATTTCTCCGTCTAAATTCATCATTTCTATAATAACTCTATATCTATTAGACACTAGCTTATCTAATAACAATGCCGTATCTTTTGCTGTTTTGGCTTTTTTACCATTCACACTAAGTATTATAAAATTCTGCAAACTAGTTCCTTTTTCATCTGCTAGTGTTTTGTAAATTTTAACCCCTTCTGTAATACTTTTTTGTTTCTTTTCTTTTTTTGTTAGGTCTTTTAATTCCCAATCAAAAACAGATGAAATATATCTTTCTACTGTTTTAGAAAGTTGCACCTTTTTAACAAGCACCTCTCCATCTCTTTCAATGGTAACATCAACAAAGTCTCCCGGTCTTTTTGCTGTTAATTGTCCTTTTAAGTCAGAAAATTTAGCAATCTTAATATTGTTTATTTTTTTGATGACATCACCAGATTTCAATCCAGAATTTTTAGCATTTTCAGTTTCTTCTAAAACGGCAGCTACTTTTACCCCTTCTTCTTTAAAACTTATGTCTACATTTATTCCTAAAATAGCCTGTTCTACTTTTCCAAATTCTAAAATATCGTCTATAATTTTTTTAGCAATATTTGATGGTACTGCAAAAGAATACCCTATAAAAGACCCTGTTTTAGAAGAAATTGCCGTATTAATACCAATCAACTCTCCCCTTGTGTTTACCAAAGCGCCACCACTATTTCCAGGGTTTACAGCCGCATCTGTTTGTATAAAAGACTCTATGTTTCTATTACCTTCTAAATCTCTACCTTTTGCAGAAACAATACCTGCAGTAACTGTAGATGTTAAATTGTATGGGTTACCAACAGCCAAAACCCACTCGCCAATTTTAACTGCGTCTGAATTTGCAAAGGGCGTGTAAGGCAAATCTGTATCTGCATTAATTTTTAACAATGCAATATCATTTGTAGGATCTGTACCTATTAATTCTGCAGGGTATTTTTTCTGATTATTTAATGTAATTTCAATATTGGTAGCATTGTCAATTACATGATTGTTGGTTACAATGTAACCATCCGCAGAAATTATAACACCACTACCTGTTCCAACTTGCTCGTATTGACGCTGACCGTTTCCGCCTCCGAAAAAAATGTCTAACGGATTTACTTGCGTTCGAATTGCAGTATTTTTTACGTGTACAACAGCATGTACAGTTTTTTCTGCAGCTAGTGTAAAATCTGTTGTAGACTCTACAGAATTCACATGCTCATAAGTGGGTGTGTAATTTGTTTGAACTGTTTCTATAGGATTTGTAACAGTTCTTTCGATGACTACCTGATCATTAAAAAGCATTTTATAACCACACAATGTAAGTGCACCTCCTAAAATAGCCATTCCTAGAAAACTGAATGTTTTTTTCATTTTGATATAATTTTTTCTACTCAAAGATATAATTTTAACAAATAAAAAAAATCTGTTTAACTTGTTTTTAACGATTTTTAACCCACTTTTAACAACTTTAAAATAGCCATATAATATGTATCTTTGTCCTATGAATTTGAAATTTTACAAATACCAAGGCACTGGGAACGACTTTGTGATGATAGACAATAGAAATGCTGTCTTTAACAAAGAAAACACCGCTCTAATCTCTAAACTTTGCGATAGAAATTTTGGAATTGGTGCAGATGGTATTATTCTTATTGAAAATGATACCAACTTTGATTTTAAAATGGTTTACCTAAATGCAGACGGTAGCGAAACATTTTGTGGAAATGGCGGCAGATGTGCTGTTGCCTTCGCAAAAAAACTAGAAATCATTTCAAACAAAACAACTTTTATTGCTTTTGATGGACCACATGTTGCTGAAATTGAAAATGATATTGTTGCCCTTAAAATGATAGATGTTAGTGAAATTGACGTAAAACAAAAATCAGTTTTTGCTTATACAGGCACGCAACATCACGTAGAGTTGGTAGATCAACTAGAAAACTACCCTGTATTTGATCACGGAAAAGAAATTAGAAATTCATATGATGCTCCTGGAAGTAATGTGAATTTTGCACAACAAATAGGTCCAGCTACTTTTAGAGTAAGAACCTATGAAAAAGGAGTAGAAAATGAAACACTTGCCTGCGGAACCGGTGTTACAGCAGTTGCCATTGCCATGCATAAAACAGGAAAAACAAAAAGCAATACTATTTATTTACCTGTTGAAGGCGGAAATCTAGAAGTTTCTTTTACAGAAGAAAACGGTATATACAAAAATGTGTTTTTAAAAGGACCTGCAACATTTGTTTTTCATGGCGAACTAACAATTTCATAAACGCCCTCTAAAAAAGTAAAAATGTTATTAAGTGGTACAACTATAAACCTGAGAGCACTAGAACCGGAAGATTTAGATTTTTTATATGCTATAGAAAATGATGAGATTTTTTGGGAAGTGAGTCATACCCATGCTCCGTTTTCTAAATACACCTTAAAAAATTATTTAGAAAATGCCCATCTAGATATTTATGAAGCCAAACAATTACGACTAATTATAGAGGAAGTAACTACCAAAAAACCTGTCGGAATGATTGATTTGTTTGATTTTAATCCGCAACACAAAAGAGCTGGTGTTGGTATTTTAATTGCTCCAGAATTTCAAGAAAAAGGCTACGCTAACAAAGCTTTAATATTGTTGATCAAATATAGTTTTACATACTTAAACTTACATCAACTGTATGCAAACATTTCATCTGAAAACAAAAAAAGCATTGCTTTATTTGAAAAAAATAACTTTGTACAAGCAGGTGTAAAAAAAGAATGGCTTTTTAGTGAAGAAAAGTTTAAAGATGAAATTTTGTATCAACTCATAAAATCTTAACTTTACATACTTAAACATATAAATTTGAACAAGAAAAAACTTTACATTCTAGGCTTTTTTATAATTCTTGGCGGAATTTTAGCATTCAATTATTATCAAAAAATATTTGGAGAAAATATTACAAAAGAAACTGTACTCTATGTTTATAATGGAGATAGTTTAATAACCATAAAAGAAAAAATTAAAGACGTATCTAAAAACCCGAATACCTTTCTTTGGGTAGCGGCTAAAAAAGATTTTAATAAACCAAAATCCGGTAGCTATGTTCTTAAAAAAGGAATGTCTAATAATGATTTGATAAACTTGCTTAGAAGCGGAAATCAAACTCCTATAAAAGTTTCTTTTAACAATCAAGATACCTTAGAAAAGTTTGCAGATAGAATTGCTGAGCAATTAGAAACAGATGCTACATCACTTTTAACAGCATTTACCGATGCATCGTTTCTACTAGATAACAAATTGACAAAAAAATCTGTTTTACAAATTTTTATACCTAACAGTTATGAGTTTTACTGGACAACTTCTGCCGAAAACTTTAGAAATAAAATGCTAAAGGAATACAACAGATTTTGGACCGAAAACAGGTTGCAAAAAGCAAAAAACTTACAACTATCAAAAGAAGAAGTAATTATACTAGCCTCTATTGTACAAAAAGAAACTGCTAAAAACACTGAAAGACCTGTTGTAGCAGGTTTGTATTTAAACCGTCTAAAAAAAGGATGGCCTTTACAAGCAGATCCTACTGTAATTTACAGTATTAAAGAACAAAAAGGTCAAGACTATGTTGTAAAGAGAGTTTTAACAGCAGATTTAAAAATAAATTCGCCCTACAACACCTACATAAGAAAAGGATTGCCGCCTACTTTGATTGCAATGCCAGATATTTCTGCCATTGATGCTGTTTTAAATCCTGCAAAACACAATTACTTTTACATGTGCGCCAGTATCGATAAAATTGGGTATCATGAGTTTGCTAACTCTTTGACTCAACACAATAGAAATGCTTTTAAATATCAAAATTGGCTAACCAAACAAAGAATTAATAGATAGCGTTTAAGAAATTGTATGTTTCATAAAAACCACATTCATCTTGCTGTTTTTTTTTTAATGATGACTTATTTTTGTCAAGGACAGGACTATTCATTTTTAAAAAAATCTGACACACTTCACAAGAAAAGAAAAAATGCGGTTGTAATAACAGAAAGCGTTTTAGCTGGAGGAACTCTGTTAGCACTAGATCAACTTTGGTACAAAGACTACAAACGATCTAGTTTTCATTTTATAAATGACAATGCAGAATGGAAACAAATGGATAAAATGGGCCACTTTATGACTTCTTACTATCTAGGAAAGGTAGGAATGGAAGTGTTAGATTGGGCAGGAGTTTCAAGAAAAAACAGACTTATATATGGTGCTACTTATGGCTTTGCATTTTTAACAGCAGTAGAAGTTTTAGATGGCTTTTCTAAAGAATGGGGTGCTTCTACTGGAGATATTTTAGCAAATGCCGCAGGAACAGGCTTTTTAATAGGACAGGAACTTTTATGGCAAGAACAAAGAATTACTTTAAAATACTCTTTTAACACAACTCCATACGCCAAACAAAGACCAAATATTCTAGGCGAAAATTACTTACAACAAGCTCTTAAAGATTACAACGGACAAACCTACTGGCTATCTGCTAATATTTGGTCTTTTTCTAAAAAAAGCAAGATTCCTAAATGGGTAAATATTGCGCTAGGTTATGGTGCAGAAGGAATGCTTTCTGGCAATGAAAACAATATAAATACTATAGACGAAAAGCCATACAGACAGTTTTATTTAAGTTTAGATGTCGATTTAACCAAAATAAAAACTTCTTCTAAATTATTAAAATCTGTGTTTTCTGTTGTTAATTTCATAAAAATACCAGCACCAACCTTAGAAATAAACACAAAAAACGGATTAAAGTTTCATTTTATCTACTTTTAAGAACTTTAACAACTAATTGCTACTTATATTGTTTTTTTGATACTACCTTTGTAGCAGCTAAACGGAAAATCTAATTTATCAAAGAGCTATTAATATTAAATTTTGTGTTGTGTTTGTTTATCAATGACTTTCCCATTGAAACAAAGAAATCTAAAAAGGTAGAGAATGTTATTTCTTTTCCCAAAAACATAGATTATAACATTCCGTACCTTAAAAAGAACTTTGTTGGTTTTAAAGAAGCGCTTGCTTTTAAAGAATCGCAAGGAAAATACACAGCAGTTAACACCTTAGGCTATTTAGGTAAATATCAATTTGGACGAACTACTTTACACCGTTTTAAGATATACAATACCAATGCTTTTTTAAAAAACCCAGAATTACAAGAAAAGGCTTTTTTAGCACTATGTAAAGTAAATAAATGGATTTTAAGAAAAGACATTAAACGTAGTTTAGGAAAGACTATCAATGGTGTAAAAATTACAACTTCTGGTATTTTAGCAGCTGCTCATTTAAGTGGTGCTGGTAATGTAAAAAAATACTTACGAAGTAATGGTACCGAACGTTTTTCTGATGCTTATGGCGCAACCATAAAATCTTACCTTAAAAGATTTAGCGGATACGATGTTTCTTCTATCGTAGGAGATAAAAATGCAACTATATAGTTATTTTTGAAGTATAAAAATTGCTGGTTTTTTGTGTAAATCTGGCTTTTGAAAATTCCAATCTTTAATAGAAAGCGTTTTTATATATTCTGATGGTAAAGTGATGTCTGAGGCTATACAAAGGTTTGTATTTGGCGACAACAAAGCTTTTAAATCGGCAAATAATTTATCATTTCGATATGGAGTTTCGATAAAAATTTGAGATTGATCTTTATCTAGTGATAACTTCTCTAACTCTTTAATAGCTTTTTTTCTAGCACTTTTTTCTATTGGTAAATACCCATTAAAGGCAAAACTTTGCCCATTCATTCCAGAACTCATCATTGCCATTAAAATAGAACTAGGGCCAACTAAAGGAACAACTCTAATATTATTTTCATGTGCCATTTTAACAATACTTGCTCCTGGGTCTGCAATTGCTGGTACACCTGCTTCAGAAAGCAAACCAACATTTACACCTTGTTTGCAAACATCTAAATAAGTAGTAGTTTCTATTTCTTCTGCATATTTGTCTAACAACATTAATTTAAGAGAAGATTGCTGTTTTTTGGGGGTAATTTTTTTTATAAATCTACGGGCAGACTTTTCATTTTCTACAATAAAATAATCAATATGTTCAATTACTTTTTTTACAGATAAAGGCATTACCTCTAAAGGTTCTGTCTCACCGAGTGTAGTAGGTATTAAATAAAGTTTACCAATCATTTTTATAAGTTTAAATATAATTTTAAGGGGGAATACTAATAAGAAATAGGTTACTTAAGTTTACTGAAATTGTTTTGCTATTACATCACAAGCCTCGTCTAACATATTGTATACATTCTTAAAACCCTGATCTCCGCCATAATAAGGGTCTGGAACTTCTAAATTTTTATTAGGATGCAATTCGTTTAAGATCATTTTAACTTTTAAAACGTCATTTTTATCTCTTGCTAATTCTAGAACGTTTTGATAATTGCTTTTATCCATCACATAAATATGATCAAAAGTATCAAAATCTCTTACTTCAAAAGTTCTGGCTTGTTGCTTATGGATATCTAAACCAAACTTAGCTGCAACTTCTATAGAACGTATGTCGGGCTGTTTACCAGTATGATAATCTGCTGTACCTGCAGAATCTACAACAATTTCTTTTGAATTAACTTTAGATTGCAAAATAGCTTCAGCTAATGGAGAACGACAAATGTTGCCCAAACAAACCATTAATACTTTTTTCATCCGCTAAAAATTTAAAATACTTAAAAGGTTAACTTCTTTGTTAAATCGTCTACGTATTTTCTAAATTGCTTGTCTGTCTCTGATAAGTTATCTACTGTTTTACAAGCATGTAATACCGTAGCATGATCTCTTTGACCAATTTGATTACCAATACTTGCCAAAGAGGTTTTTGTTAACCTTTTTGCAAAAAACATAGCCAACTGTCTTGCTTGTACAATATGGCGCTTACGTGTTTTAGATTGTAAAGTAGCCACATCCATATCAAAGTATTTAGATACTTCTTTTTGTATGTAATCTATAGATACTTCTTTTTTGGTGTTTTTTACAAATTTATCAACGATCTGTTTTGCCAATTCTAAAGAAAATTCTCTTCTATTAAAAGAAGCTTGGGCTATCATAGAAATAATAACACCTTCTAACTCTCTTACATTCGACTTTATATTTTTAGCAATATACTCTACAATTTCTTCTGGCATTTCTACCCCATCTCTAAATAATTTATTTTGAAGTATAGAGATTCTTGTTTCGTAATCTGGTGCTTGTAATTCTGCAGACAATCCCCATTTAAAACGAGATAACAAACGCTGTTCTATGTCTTGCATATCTACAGGTGCTTTATCCGAAGTTAAAATTACCTGCTTACCGTTTTGATGCAAGTGATTAAAAATATGAAAGAATACATCTTGTGTCCCTGCTTTACCAGATAAAAACTGTACATCGTCTATTATTAAGACGTCTATCATTTGATAAAAATGAATAAAATCATTTCTTGTATTCGACTTCACAGAATCTATAAACTGCTGTGTAAATTTCTCTGAAGAAATGTATAAAACTGTTTTGTCTGGATATTTATCTTTTATATCTACACCAATAGCATGTGCCAAGTGTGTTTTACCTAAACCAACACCACCATAAATTAATAATGGATTGAATGATGTACCACCTGGTTTATTTGCAACTGCCATACCTGCAGAGCGAGCTAAACGGTTAGAATCTCCTTCTATGAAATTTGTAAAGCTATAATTGGCATTTAATTGAGATTCTATTTTTACTTTTTGCAATCCTGGTATTACAAAAGGGTTTCTTAATTCTCTTTTACCAGCATCTGATGGTACTGTAAGTTTTTGTGGCTTTAAAGGGTCTCTATTAGAGCTAGGTATTTTTACAATTTGTGGTCTGTTACTACTATAATTATTTTCCATTTTAACATCATAAACCAATTTGGCATCATTGCCTAATTGTCTTACTAATGCAACACGAAGTAATTTTATATAATGCTCTTCTAACCATTCATAAAAAAATTTACTAGGCACTTGTATTGTTAATGCTTCTCCTGAAATTTTTACTGGCTTAATAGGCTCGAACCATGTTTTATATGCTTGTGGCTTTATGTTGTCTTTTATAAAAGACAGACATTCATTCCAAACTGAGTCAGCAGTTAAAGTCATTATTATTTAAAAAATATACAGTTAATATTGGGGGATAAAAATGTGGTATAATATCCTTATTTTTATTTGATACAAAAGTGTGAATAAATTTTATTATAAAAAAATGTATTTGCTATTGATTATTAACTATTTTTTGCGTAACATGTAAAATTAAATAGCATCATTAGAATTGAAAAAATCATCTACAAAAACAAGAATCAGGTATTCTGAAACTGACCAAATGGGCGTTGTATACCATGGTAATTATGCACAATTTTTTGAGCTTGGACGAACAGAATGGCTAAGATCTATAGGCATTACCTACAAAAGTATGGAAATCAGCGGCGTTATGCTTCCGGTAATTTCTATCAATTTTAAATTTATTAAATCTGCGTTGTATGATGATGTTTTAACCATTACAACATTTCTTAAAAAAAAACCAATGGTTAAAATTGAATTTGATTATGAAATAACAAATCAAAATAACGAATTAATTTGTACAGGAAATTCTGTTTTAGCATTCATAAACTCTAAAACCAACAAACCCATAAAGTGCCCAGATTATCTATTAGAAAGTTTAGGGTATTAACTTACTGGCCGAATTGATACTTTGTACAAGTTTTTAAAAATGTTAAAAACAACTTCAGACTCTTTTTTTCTTACCGAAATAATATACAAACAAGCAACCTCTAATTGTTGTTTAACAATTTTTATATTTTTCTCTTTAATAATTCTTTGAACCGCATTCATTAGATCGTAATCAAATTCAAGCTTGTATTGTATATTAATTGTTTTAACTAATATACTTGAAGCTTCTAATGTTATTTGTGCAGATGTTTTATAAGCAGTTATAAGACCGCCAACACCTAGTTTGGTTCCGCCAAAATAACGGACAGAAACAATTAGAATATTTGTTACCTCGAAAGACTGTATTTGCCAATAAATAGGCAATCCTGCAGAATTATTAGGCTCTCCGTCATCATTAGCTCTAAATTTAATTTCTTCGACACCTATTTGATATGCATAACAAAAATGCCTTGCAGAATGATGTTGTTTCTTTAAACCTTCTAAACAGTCTTTTACATCACTTTCCGATAAAACAGGAAAAGCATACCCAAAAAACTTAGAACCCTTTTCTTTAAAAAGAGTTTCTTTACTAGGTTTTAAAATTGTTTTATAAGTATCTTTTAACTCCATTATTTATGCAAAAGAAACAAAAAGAATACTAATAATTGCAATAGCAATACCGATCAAATTTTTTTTAATTAATTTTTCTTTAAAAAATAATAGTGCAAAAAAGGTCGTTAAAATTACTATTCCTACATTATTAATAGTAAACAACGTAGAACTCTCTATATCCATTTTAAAAGCTTTTAACAAAAACTCCATCGAGTAATAGTTAGGAACCCCCAAAAGAATACCTCCTAAAATATTTTTCCATTGAAACGTAAAAGTTCCTTTTATCATTTGATAGGCAATCATAAAAAGACCTAATACAAGAGCACAACTAAAAATGGTAGCTAAAAAAAAAGGTTCATCTCCGTTAGTAACAGAGGTAGTTTCTACATATTTTAAGCCTGCATCTAATATGCCAGAACCCAAAAAGAGTAATAACGGAAATAATAAATTTTTAAACTGTACTGGGGTAACATCACTTTTTGCCGAAGACAAATAAACAGCTATTAAAGCTAAGATTATACCTGTAACTTTAACAAACCCAACACTTTCTTGATATACTAAAACACCAAATAGAACAGGAATTACAACCGACATTTTACCTGCAACAGAAGCTACAGACAAGCCATTTTTTTGGGCAGTAATTGCCATAATGTTAAAAATAGAGATGAACAAAAAACCCAAACAAAAAGCACCAAAAAACCATTTTTGCTGTGGTACACTAGAAATTGTAACAGAAGTGTTTGATGAGAAAACACCAAAAGAAATGGCTACTACATAATTGACTAAAATTGCTTGTAAAGTATTTATTTTAAAAGCATCAAAAAGCTTAAAAATCACAAAAATACTAGTTGAAAAAAGAATACTTAATGCTAAATAAATCAAAATATGTTTTTGTTTTTTATGAATAAATCCGTCACATCATCTTTTCCTGGCAACAAATTCCAAGTAGAAATACCCAGCTTACTTGCGGCATCTGTATTTTCTTTTAAATCATCTACAAACAAAGTTTCATGAGCCTTTAAATTGTTTTTATCTAACACAAATTGATAAATAGCAGAATTTGGCTTACTTAAATGTATTTCATAAGACAAATAAAATTGCTCAAAACAATTTTTAAATTCATCATACAAAACTGCTCCCCATTTTTCTTTAATATTTGCAATATGTAAATCATTGGTATTGCTTAATAAAAACAACCTAAATTGATTACTAGCAGCTAAATCTTTAAGAAATTTTAATCGGTGTTTTGGGAAATTTAATAAAATAGCGTTCCAAGCAAAAACTACTTCTTTTGCTGTTACCTTATAATTATGTTCAAAGAAAGCAATAAAATCATCTGTAGAAATAATACCTTCTTCATATTGGTTTAAAATTGATTTCAGTTCACTAGAAACTTCAGTAATTCCTAATTTTTGAAATTCATTTGATGTTGCTTTTTTATCTAAATTGATAAAAATATCACCAAAATCGAAAATTATATTTTTAATCATTTGTATATTTTTTTAAAATATCATTTTTAATTGATATTTCTTGATCAAAAGTTTTATTAAAAATAGGAGCTTTTATACCAGATAGAAATTCATTTTCTCCTGTAAAAACAACTGCTTCATCCCATAAATTTTCATCTATAAAAGTCTGAAGCGTTTGAGCACCACCCTCAATTATAATTGATTGAATTTGATTTTTTTGCAATGCCTGACAAATAGCAGCTGCTAAATTTTCAGTAAAATCAATTGCAACATACTTTTTATTTAAAGTACTATTTAAGGGTACTTTCTTTGTACAAGAATCAGCATAAAAAATTATTGTAGTCTCACTTCCGTCTAAAACAGCAGCTTCGTCAGAAATTTTTAAATCACGATCAATTACAACTCTTATAGGGCTATTACCAGACCAAGTTCTTACATTTAACCTCGGGTTATCTTTAAGAACAGTATTTGTACCTACAAGAATGGCTTGCACCTCTGAACGCATTTTATGAACTAATTGTTGAGAGTATTGATTTGAAATAAAAACAGGCGCTTGTTTTTCTTGATGCAAAGGAGCTATAAAGCCATTCTTTGTCTCTGCCCATTTTAAAATAATGTAAGGTCTCTTTTTTTCTTGTGATAAAAGAAATCGCTGATGATGCTGAAGACATTCTTTTTCTAATACCCCAACAACAACTTCTATACCTGCATTTTTAAGAGCTGCAACCCCTTTACCTGCTACCAAGCTATTAGAATCTAAACAACCAATAACTACTTTTTTAAACTGATGCTTAATAATTAAATTTACACAAGGTGGTGTTTTACCAAAATGGCTACAGGGTTCTAAAGTAACATATAAGGTTGCTTGTTTAAGGCTGGCAATATCTTTTACAGCTTTAATTGCATTTACTTCTGCATGGTTACCACCAAATTTAGACGTAAAACCTTCTCCAATAATTTTACCATGAAAAACAACAACAGCACCCACAGATGGATTTGGCATTGCCAAAGAAGTTCCGTTTTTAGCTATCTGTAAACAACGTTTTATATAAAACTGATTGGTTTCTGTCATCTATACAATAATAAAAGGTAGTTATAATTTTATTTTCTGAGTAGCATCAATTTGATAAACACTAGAAAAACCTAAAATTTTATATTCTAAAACCCCTTTAAATTGCACATCAATTGTTTTGCTTAAAATAGAGTTTAATAAACCACCTATTATTCCGTTTTTATTATTTTCGAAAACCCTTTTTGTAGGAACCACAAAAAACAAAGGAACCGTAAAATTATTTCTGGCAGGCACTTTAAATTCTGAAGATGAAACCTGCGCCAACTCTGCACCGTTAAAAATAACACTTATTTTATCTGTAAATATTTTGCCGCCAATATCATTAGGATTTTTAAAAATAGCAGCTGCTTTAAAACGAATCGTATCAGACTTAAAAGAAACCACTTCTACAGTATCTAACTTTACAAAAACAGGTTTTTTATTTACTGCACAACCAGTAATTATCAAAAAAATAATGCTAAAATATAGTGTTTTTTTCATCTTAATTATTTTAAAAAAAGCTAACTTGCTGCTGCAAAAATAAGGTATTAAATGACAAAATCAGATTTTATCATTAGAGAAATTAAACCAGAAGACAATTTACAAATAGCCCAAGTAATTAGAAGTGTTTTAATAGAATTTGGTGCTCCAAAAGTAGGTACAGCATATGAAGATAAAGCAACAGATACTGTGTTCGAAAATTACAACATACCCACGTCTGCTTATTATGTTGTTACCTATAAAAACAAAATTGTTGGTGGTGCAGGTTTTGCAAAATTAGACAACCATAAGGGCAATACTTGCGAGTTACAAAAAATGTACTTTTTACCTATTGCAAGAAATTTAGGCCTTGGATCTTTGTTAATAAGCACCTGTTTAAATGAAGCAAAAAAACGAACCTATAAAAATTGCTATCTAGAAACAATGCCTTATATGGAAGCTGCGCAAAAATTGTACAAAAAAAATGGCTTTACAAATCTTGAGGGTCCTATTGGAAATACAGGACATTATTCTTGTAACGTTTGGATGCTAAAAAAATTATGACTTTAAAAAACTTTAAACTTTTTTTTACCGAAGCTTTATCAGAAACTTATCCGAAGACAGAAATAGACTCATTCTTTTTTATTCTGATAGAAGAAAAACTTAATTTACAAAGAATTGACACAGTTGTTCAACCTAATTTTTTAATTGAACCAAATTTAGTAATTGAGTTAAAAGAAATTACAAACAGGCTATTAAAAGAAGAGCCCATACAATACCTATTAAAAAAAACAGAATTTTATGGATTACCATTTACAGTTAATAAGCATACACTAATACCAAGACCAGAAACAGAAGAATTAGTAACATGGTGTTTAAGTGAAATTAAAGAATTAAAACCACAACAATTAAGTAGAAAATTAAGCATTTTAGATATTGGCACAGGAAGTGGTTGCATACCCATATCAATAGCTAAAAACACAGAAAATACAGCCATTTCTGCAATAGATATTTCTACAAAAGCATTAAAAATAGCACAAGAAAACGCAGCTCTAAATAAGGTTACTATCAATTTTATTGAGTTAGACATTTTAAAAGCTAAAACCCTAAATTTAAATTCAAAAGAAGGTTTACAAGAGCAGTCTAATAATGTAAAAATCGATATTATAATTTCTAATCCGCCCTATGTTAGAAACTTAGAAAAAAAAGAAATACAAAACAATGTTCTACAAAACGAACCGCATTTGGCATTGTTTGTAGAAGATGACAATCCGCTAATATTTTATACAAAAATTGCAGAATTAGCCAAAAAACACCTTCACAAAAACGGACTCTTATTTTTTGAAATCAACCAATATTTAGGGAAAGAAACAGTAAGTATGTTAGCACAAAAAGGGTTTAAAAATATTGTTTTAAGAAAAGATTTTATGGGAAATGATAGAATGATAAAAGCAAATCTTTAATTTAATCTTTAAATAAAAACAGTAAACTTATTTTTTGACTCTCAGACTCCAATGAAACTGAAATTTAGAAACCACAATTCCCTCTTTATTTTTACCTTCAGAAGTTAAAACAATTACCTCTCCCTCGCCTGTTTTAATTGTTTTTTCAATTGCTTGTGCAATTTCTTTACCACTATTGCAGGTAAAATCTATGTTACCCGTTGCCTTTTTAAAAAATTGTGCTTCTTGATGGGTAACAAGCATGGATATTTTATGTTTAGAATCTGCTATTGCTTTCATAACCAAAACACCTGTTGCCATTTCGGCTGCCATACCTTGTGCAGCCCAAAACATACTTTTAAATGGATTTTGATTAATCCAACGGTGCTTAATAGAAACATTTACATAAGAATCAGATACTGAACGGACTCTTACACCAGCAAAAAAAGCCAGAGGAAGTTTTAAAAAATTAAAAAAATTGACTTTTCTCGGAGTAAATTCCATCTACTTAAAATTAAATTATTAGTATTATTAGCTGTTTAATTACAGAGCAATATATAAATAATACAAGACTTTTATACTGTATTATTCATTTTTAAAACAACTTCTCTAAATGTTAATAAAATGTTAAAACAGTACTATGTATTACATAATACCTTTTTAAGAATATATATTTACATAAGCAAGTAGTAAAAAAAATATAATGAAACAAAATAACGAAAACACCAATGCTTTTTTAATACACATCTCTTCCTTTCTAGGATTTGTATTTCCTTTCGGGGGCATCATAAGCCCTTTAATAGCATGGCAAACATTAAAAGATAGAAGTGCGTTTTTAGACGAACAAGGTAAAGAAGCTGTTAACTTTAATATCAGTTATTCTTTATACATTTTTATAGCATCTGCATCTATATTACCCTTTATAATTGGTAATATTATAAAAAACAGTCACTTTAATATAATAAACAATCATAGTGTTTTTAGTTTTTTTGGAATAGCTTCAATTGCAGGTTTTCTGATGATTTTAAAAATAGCACTCATATTTATAGCAGCTATAAAAGCAAAAGAAGGAGAAAATTACCACTACCCTTTTACCATAAAATTTATAAAATAAGTAGTTAAAACAACCATAAATGAAAATTGAAAATACAAAAGCACAAATGCGAAAAGGTGTTTTAGAATACTGTATTTTATCTATCCTAAAAAAAGGAGATGCATATACTTCAGAGATTCTTAGCACTTTAAAAACCGCAGAAATGATTGTGGTAGAGGGCACTATTTATCCACTTTTAACCCGTTTAAAAAATGCAGGATTATTAACATACAGATGGGAAGAATCTACTTCTGGCCCACCCAGAAAGTATTATGTTTTAACAGAAAACGGAAGCATGTTTTTAAAAGAACTAGATAAAACATGGAGCAATTTAGTAAACGCAGTAAACCAAATAATTAGCATAAAACCAACTACAAATGAATAAAACAATTAATATAAATTTAGGCGGATTTTTCTTTCATATAGATGAAGTTGCATATCAAACATTAAAAAGATATTTAGCATCTATTTCTAAGTCTTTAAGTGATGATCCACAAGGTAAAGATGAAATCATAGCAGATATCGAAGCTAGAATAAGCGAACTTTTATCTGAGAAAATTACAGATGCTAGGCAAGTTGTTAATGAAAGTGATATCGAAAATATTATTGTAATTATGGGGCAACCCGAAGACTATGCAGAAAACGAAGAAAACTATTCGAACAGCGAATATAACTTCAAAAAAAATACAACTACCGGTAAAAAATTGTTTAGAGATGGTGATGATAAATTTTTAGGAGGAGTAGCTGCTGGTATTGCTCATTATTTTAACATTGATACTATTTGGGTTCGATTGGCTTTATTGGCCTTGTTTTTTGGAGGTGGTTTTGGTTTTATCATTTATATAATTCTATGGATTTTATTGCCAGAAGCAAAAACAACCGCAGAAAAATTACAAATGGAGGGCGAACCTGTAAACATTGATAATATTGAAAAGAAAATTAGAGAAGAATTTAACAACGTTTCTGAAAATGTAAGTGAATTTGCCTCTAAAGCATCAGAAAAAATAAAAGATAGTGCCCAAGATTTATCTGAAAAAATGAATGTAACTTTTTCGGGAAAGGGTTCAAAAAATAACGGATTACAAGATTTTATAGACACAATTGCTCGTATTTTTCTTGTCTTTTTTAAAGTTATCGGAAAAATTATAGGAGTGTTCTTTATATTTCTTGGTGCAACCGTTATTTTATCTCTAATTATTGGAGGGTTTTCTATAGGAAGTTTAGAGTGGTTTAATATTAATGGAGAGTTTTTAACATATCCACCATTCTTTTATGAAGCTACAATTCCTAAATGGATATTAACAATACTGATGTTCTTTTTAGTGGGAATTCCATTTTTAATTTTGCTGGTTTTAGGCTTAAGAATACTCTCTAGTAATGTCAAAAAATTCACAAAAGCAACTTCATTAACGCTTTTAGGAATCTGGATTATAGCCCTTTTAGGAATTATTTTTACTGGTATAGAGCACGGAGTTACACATGCTAAAGAAGGTAGAAATATAACAACAGAAACAATAAATTTAACCCAAAAGGACACCTTATTTATTGCTATGAAAAATAACAACAACCTTTACTATGAGCATAATTTAAAAAGAAGCTCTAACAAACACAAAGTAGAAGTAAATAATATTGAAAAAACTTACTCTAACTATGTGCATGTAGATGTAAAAAAGAGCGCTACAAATGAAGCTTATTTTATTGTTGAAAAAGAATCTAGAGGTAAAAATATAAACCTTGCCAATAAAAATGCTAAAAGAATAGAATACAACTATATTAAAGAAGGAAACAAGATACTTTTTAACACCTTTTTCTTATCGGACATAAAAAATATATGGAAAGATGAACAGATAAACATAACGGTATTTGTACCAGAAAATAATTATGTGTTTTTCGATAATTCTGCTAAAAATTTCTTGTATGATGTTGATAATACTGAAAACATTTTAGACAGAAAAATGGCAAATCATTATTTTATAATGACAGAAAGTGTTTTAAAATGTACCGATTGCGTTGAAAATAATGTTCAATAAACAGTTCATCTCTAAAATTAAACAGTTCGGTAATTAAATTCTAACCATGTAAAACAATCACGGTATTTTTAACAAAATATAAATAACTATGAAAAATAAAGCCTCAAAAATCAGCATTCTAATTGCAACTTTTTTTATACTAACTTCTTGCAGTGCAGACCTATTTAACAGTGTTACTGGCAATAGAAATGTGCTTAAACAAGTTCGAAAAACTTCAGAAAACTTTACAGGTATTAAAGTGAGTTCTGGCATCGATTTATACATCATACAAGGTTCTAGAAATAATATAACAATTGAAGCAGATGAAAACTTACACGATATAATTAAGACCGAAATTAATAATGACGTTTTAAAAATATATACCGAAAAAAATATCTGGAGATCTAAAGCTAAAAAAGTTTTTGTAACCATACAAGATCTTCATTTTATTAAAGCTTCTAGTGGTAGCGACGTAAAAAATAATGAATCTATAACTGTAGATAATATTTTAATATCTGCCTCAAGTGGCGCTAATGTTAACTTGCAATTAGTTGCTAAATCTGTTGAAACAAATGCAAGTAGCGGAGCAGACATAAAGCTAGCTGGTACATCAATAAGTCATGATAGTAATGCTTCTAGTGGTGCTGCTATCAATTCATTTAAGTTAGAAAGTACAATGGGAGTTGCAAGAGCTTCTAGTGGTGCAAACATAAAAATTTATGCTTCAAAAACAGTAAAAGCAAATGCCTCTAGTGGTGGCAATATAAATGTAAAAGGAATGCCACAAGAGATTGATAAAAACACTTCTTCTGGCGGTAACATTTCTATCAATTAGAAACAAAATAAAAAAAGAAGAAAAAAATAATTAGAAAGCTAACTTCTAATTTGGTTACTAATACTTGGTTTTATTAGTTTACTTTGTAAGTGTCATTTTTGTAATAAAAATGACACTTACTTTTTTTAAAATAATATCTGTTTATATTTTAACCAACTCTTTCTCTTCAATAGCATTTTCTATTTGAACAGTTATAAATTTATGGCTATTAAAAAAATATTTATTAGACAGTAATGATAATGTTGCAACTTTTGTACCATTCGATTTCTCTTTAATTTTTGTTACAACAACTTTTTTGCCTTTTACATTTTTATAATTCGGAATACCTCCTTTTTTAATAATAAAATTATCTTTTGGAAAATTAATATACTGATAGCTATTGTTTTCAACCTCAGAGATTAAAAAAACATCACCAACTTTATAAGTAGATTCTTGACCAAATGACATTACAGATGTCAATAAAAACACAAACGAAATAAAAATAGCTTTTCTCATCTTTATAGAATTTTAAGTTATACAATCAAATTTAATAAAAAGCATCTAAAAGTTAAAGGAGCAAAAAATAGTAAATATTTATCATTTTATAAGTTAAAATTATAATACTAAAAGACAGTTTAATTTTTATTTAAGTGCTCTTCAATATCAGAAATATGATGCTGCAATGCTTGTGCAGATATTTGAATTTCTTTAATTAACAATGCGAGAGAAACAATTAATAGAATTAAAGCAACACCAAAAACCCAAACAGCAATTTCATTAAAATTTATATAAATTAAAAACATTGTAAGCACACAAAACAGAAGGCTCGAAATTCCGAAAATCTGCATCCATCTTGTTAAATTTAAACGTGTTTTTAAATTTTTAATTTGCCTTAATAAAGAAGACTCTTTCTTTTCTAAATACACAGCATGTAAATTTCTAATAACTGCAGCATAAGCTAAAAAGCGATTTGTATATGCTAACATAATTAATGATATTGCAGAAAATAAAAGTGCTGGTGTGGTTAAAGTTAATTGCTCCATAAGATCACAAAGTTAAAACAAGCTATTATTGATTGGTAAAAATTAGAGATTATTTTTGTTGATATAAAAATCTTGTGTTTTATACCCCACAAAAATACTACATTTGTAAATATGCGAATAGATATTATTTCAGTAGTCCCAAATTTATTAGAAAGTCCGTTTAACCATTCTATTGTAAAACGAGCAAAAGAGAAAGGTTTGGCCCAAATTATAATTCACGATTTAAGAGCATACGGTCTTGGCAACTACAAACAAATAGACGACACTCAGTTTGGCGGTGGTGCGGGTATGGTAATGATGATAGAACCAATTTCTAATTGCATTAAAAAATTACAGAGCGAAAGGTCTTATGATGAAATAATATATATGACACCCGATGCCGAAACATTAAAACAAGGTACAGCAAATACACTTTCTTTAAAAAAGAATATCTTAATTTTAACTGGTCATTACAAAGGCGTAGACCAACGAATTAGAGACAAATACATTACTAAAGAAATTTCTATTGGAGATTACGTATTAACTGGCGGAGAATTAGCAGCAGCTGTTTTAGTAGATGCCATTGTTCGATTAATACCTGGTGTTATCGGAGATGAACAATCTGCACTAACAGACTCTTTTCAAGACAACTTATTATCTCCACCAGTATATACAAGACCTTCTGAATTTGAAGGCATGAAAGTGCCAGAAATTTTATTATCAGGTAATTTTCCAAAAATTGAAGACTGGAGAAGTGAAAAAGCCTATGAAAGAACACAACAAATAAGACCCGACCTTCTTGATGATTAAATTGCTAAATACCCTTAAAAAAAATAAAGTTATATCTTGGATTTTAGGGTTTCAACTTTTTAGACTATTACTACTTCCTTTTATGGGCTTAATGCCCCAAGATGCTTATTATTATTTATACGGACAAAATTTATCTCTTTCTTATTTTGACCATCCGGGAATGATAGGATACTTACTAAGAATATTTACAAGCATTTTAGGAGATACTGTTTTTGCAATAAAGCTTACAGACTTTGTTATAACCTCTTTAACAATATTCAGTTTTTACAAATTAGCGTCCTATTTTTTATCAAAGCAGAAATTACAAAGAGCAATTTTACTTTTAATATCTACAATTTTTGTTTCAATACTCTCTTTTAATTCAACACCAGATGTACCTTTATTACTTTTCTGGACATTGAGTTTGATATGCCTTTACAAAGCTATTTTTGAAGAAAAAAAATGGTACTGGATTTTTGCAGGAATTGCAATGGGTCTTGCTTTTAATAGTAAATACACCGCTTTATTATTACAAATTGGTCTCTTTTTATTTGTTATTTTCTCTAATAAATACAGAAAACTACTAATATCTCCTTGGTTTTGGACGGCTATTATAATTTCTGCATTAGTTACTACCCCTGTTTGGTATTGGAATTATCAGAATGATTTTGCTTCTTTTGTTTTTCAATCTTCAGAAAGAACTAATTCTATTTCAGAATTTAAGATATCTCCTACAAAATTTCTTGGCGCCGTAGGTCATCAGATGCTATTATTACTTCCTGTTTTATTTATACTTTTTATAACCTTAACCTACAAATATATAAAAAGAGTTGTTTTAAAATTTAAATTCCCAAACGCAAAAACCCTTTTCTTGTGCGCATTCTTTATTCCTACTTTTTTAGGTTTTTTTAGCCTTACACCTATTTATTGGGTAAAATTAAACTGGATGATGCCTTCTTACATTACCGGAATTATCTTAGCTGCAATTTTTATAAATAGTAAGTTGATAAAAACTCAACTAATTTTTTCAATTGTATTTCACTTGCTAATTAGCCTTCAAATTTTATTTTACCTAGTTCCAATAAAAAGTGATGATACTTGGGTTGGATGGGAAGAATTATCCGAAAAAACAATAGAGCTACAAAAAGAATACCCAAATACTTTTGTTTTTTCAAATGATAACTACAAAACCACTGCTTGCTTAAACTTTTTTATGGATCAAAAAATATATGCACAAAACATTATTGGTTTGCCTGCTTTACATTTTGATTATCTTAGAGATGATTTATCTATGCTAAAATCTAAAAACGCCTTGTTTATAGACTCTGACAAAGGTTTTAAAAACAAAGATAAAAAAGGGAATTACAGACCAGAATTAGACAACTATTTTAAGAATATAACAGAACTAGAACCTGTAATAATTAAAATTAATAACAAAGAGGTTCGTAAATTTTGGGTGTTTTACTGCACCGATTATCAACCAAAAAAATAATTACTTTTAATTTTACAGATTAAAAATAATCATTACTTTTGCAAACGCTAAATTAACCTCTGACGAAAAAATCGTGAATGTTGTTTTACAAAATCAATTAAATTAAAAGATATGGAATCTTTAGTAAAATTTGTTCAAGACGAATTTGTAGCAAAAAAAGAATTTGCAGAATTTGCAGCAGGTGATACAATCACTGTTTATTACGAAATTAAAGAAGGAGAAAAAGTACGTACTCAGTTTTTTAGAGGTGTTGTTATTCAAAGAAGAGGTGTTGCCGCTTCAGAAACATTTACAATTAGAAAAATGTCTGGTACTGTAGGTGTAGAAAGAATTTTCCCTGTAAACTTACCTTCTATTCAAAAAATTGAAGTTAACAAAAGAGGTAAAGTTAGAAGAGCAAGAATCTTTTACTTTAGAGGTCTTACTGGTAAAAAAGCTAGAATTACTGAAAAAAGAAGATAATTTATCTCACATAAAAGTTTTTAAAAAAGCGTTGTAAATAAATACAACGCTTTTTTTATGGGCTAAAAAAAATGCATTTACTAAAGACTTAAAAATAGCATTTACAAATTGTATTAAATGCAATAAAAACCATTAATTTATAACATTTTACCAATTAAAATATCAACTTTAATTCTTAAATTTGCTAACTTTCTAAAACAAGATTTCTATGTTTTAAAAAGTTATTTATTGATACAATTACAAAAAAACAAATTATATGAGTAAAATAGCTAAAATTATATACACTAAAACAGATGAAGCACCTGCTTTAGCAACACGTTCGTTTTTACCAATTGTAAAAGCTTTTACCAAAACATCTAACATAGAAATAGAAGTAAAAGACATCTCTTTAGCTGCTAGAATTTTAGCAAATTTTTCTGACTATCTTTCAGAAGATCAAAAAGTAGAAGATGCATTAGCTGTATTAGGTAAATTGGCAAAACAGCCAGAAGCTAACATCATAAAATTGCCAAATATTAGTGCTTCTGTACCTCAATTAAAAGAAGCCATTTCTGAATTACAAGAAAAAGGTTTTGCTTTACCAAATTACCCTGAAGAAATTAATACAGAAGAAGATAAAACCATCTTAGCTTTATACAATAAAGTAAAAGGTTCTGCTGTAAACCCTGTTTTAAGAGAAGGTAATTCTGATAGAAGAGCACCAAAGGCAATTAAGAATTATGCTCGTAAAAACCCACATTCTATGGGTGTTTGGAGTGCCGATTCTAAAACTCATGTTGCTACTATGAGTGCTGGCGATTTTGCACATAATGAAAAATCTGTTACAGTAAAAAAGGCAAGCTCTGTAAGCATTCATCACATTTCTGAAAGCGGTAAAAAAACAATATTAAAAGAAGATTTATCACTTTTAGAAGGCGAAATTATCGATGCAACTGTCATGAGCAAAAAAGCTTTAATAGCCTTTTTAGAAGAACAATATGAAGATGCTTTAGATAAAAATGTATTGTATTCTTTGCACATGAAAGCAACCATGATGAAAGTTAGTGACCCTATTATTTTTGGTCATGCTGTTCGTGTTTTCTTTAGTGATTTATTTAAAAAACACGACAAAACATTCAAAAAAATTGGAGCTGATGTTAATAACGGTCTAGGGAATCTTTTAGGAAAATTAAATGAACTTTCAAAAGAGGAAAGAGACGAAATTAGAAATGAAATTAGATACGCTTTAGACCATGGGCCAGAGTTGGCTATGGTTAATTCTGATAAAGGTATTACTAATTTACACGTACCTTCTGATGTTATTATAGACGCTTCTATGCCTGCAATGATTAGAACTTCTGGCAGAATGTGGAACTCTCAAGGAAAACTACAAGATACAAAAGCAATTATTCCAGACAGCTCATATGCTGGTATTTATGCAGCAACCATCGATTTTTGTAAAAAAAATGGTGCTTTTGATCCTACAACAATGGGAACAGTTCCCAATATTGGATTGATGGCTCAAAAAGCAGAAGAATATGGTTCGCATGATAAAACCTTTGAAATAGCATCAAAAGGAAAAGTTGTAGTAGTAAATAATGACGGCAAGACAATAATTTCTCATGAAGTAGAAGAAGGTGATATCTGGAGAATGTGCCAAACAAAAGATTTACCAATTCAAGATTGGGTAAAATTGGCTGTAACCAGAGCAAGAGCTTCTAACACACCAGCAGTTTTTTGGTTGGATAAAAACAGAGCTCATGATGCAGAAATCATTAAAAAAGTAAACACGTACTTACCAAACCATAATACGGATGGTTTAGATATAAGAATTTTATCGCCTATAAAAGCTACAGAATTCACCTTAGCAAGAATTGTAAAAGGAGAAGACACAATTTCTGTTTCTGGTAATGTGTTAAGAGATTATTTAACAGATTTATTCCCTATTTTAGAAGTAGGTACTTCTGCAAAAATGCTTTCTATTGTACCATTAATGAATGGTGGTGGTTTGTTTGAAACTGGTGCTGGAGGTTCTGCACCTAAACATGTACAACAATTTTTAGAAGAAAATCATTTACGATGGGATTCTTTAGGAGAATTTTTAGCATTAGCAGTATCTTTAGAACATTTAGGCACCAATAACAATAATGAAAAAGCTTTAATACTAGCTGAAACATTAGACAATGCTACCGATAAATTTTTAGAGAACGACAAATCTCCGTCTAGAAAAGTTGGAGAACTAGACAATAGAGGTAGTCATTTTTATTTGGCGATGTATTGGGCAGAAGAATTGGCCAATCAAAATAAAGATAGCACTTTAAAAGAAACATTTACCAAAGTTGCTGTTTCATTAAAAAACAATGAAACTAAAATTGTTAAAGAATTAAACCAAAACCAAGGTAATGCTACTGCTATCGGCGGATACTATTTACCAACGGACTCTTTAGCAGATAAAGCAATGAGACCAAATGATACTTTAAATGAAGTGTTATCTGAAATTTAATTTACATTATATGTTTAATAAAACCGGTGCTTTGCATCGGTTTTTTTTGCTAAAAACATTAAAATAAATAAAAAATAAAGTTTTAATAAAATTGTTAATTGTATTTTTGTTTATCAATTTAAAAAAATAATTAAACATTATGGTGAAATTAAAAAAATTATCACTCATTTTTATATTTTTAGGTCTTCAAGCCTTCAGTCAAGAAAAAACTACCATTAGTGGTACAATTTATGACAATTCTAACAATGAAACTTTAATTGGAGTTTCAGTGTATTTTCCGGAGTTAAATGCAGGTACTACCACAAATGAGTATGGTTTTTACTCTTTAACAATTCCCGAAGGAACGTATAAAATACAGATTAGCTATCTCGGTTTTAACACAATTATAGAAACGATTAGACTTTTAGAAAAAACGACTAAAAACTACAAACTAGATGAAGTTTCAGAGAGTTTAGACGAAATTATTATTGAGAGCAACATAGAAAAACTAAGCATTAAAACGCCACAAATGAGCGTTAACAAATTAACTTCTGCCACCATTAAGCAAATACCCGTTGTTTTAGGAGAAGCAGACATTATAAAATCTTTAATTTTATTACCTGGTGTAACCAGTGCCGGCGAGGGCGCTTCTGGTTTTAATGTAAGAGGTGGTGCAGCAGATCAAAATTTAATCTTATTAGACGAAGCTATTGTTTTTAACTCCTCGCATTTGTTTGGCTTTTTCTCAGTTTTTAACCCTGATGTAATTAAAGATGTAAAACTTTACAAAGGTGGAATTCCTGCAAAATATGGCGGAAGACTTTCTTCTGTATTAGATATTTATCAAAAGGAAGGAAACAGTAAAAATTTTAAAGCAACAGGTGGTATTGGTTTAATTTCTTCTAGATTGTTGTTAGAAGGACCTTTAGAGAAAGAAAAAAGCTCTTTTTTAATTGGCGGTAGATCTTCGTACGCACATTTATTCTTACCACTTTTTAACAATGACAATACTGCTTATTTTTACGATTTAAATACAAAAGTAAATTATCGCTTTAACGAAAAAAACAACCTATTCTTTTCGGGTTACTTTGGTAAAGATGTATTTGGTATAAGTGATAATTTTGTGAATACTTACGGAAATACAGTGGCCAATCTTCGTTGGAATCACCTTTTTACTGATAAATTATTTTCTAATTTATCCTTAATCTACTCTGATTATTTTTATGGATTAACATTAGACTTTGTTGGTTTCGAATGGGATTCTGGCATTACCAATTTTAATTTTAAATATGATTTTAACCATTATATAAATCAGAACATAAAATTAAGTTATGGTGTAAATAACATATACACAAAGTTTAATCCTGGAAAAATTATACCAAATAGAGAAGATTCTGGTATCGTGGCAGAAAAACTGATAGACAAATACGCCAATGAATTTGGCGCATACATTGATGCAGAACACAAGCTTAATGATAATTTACGATTGCAATATGGCATGCGTTTTAGCAATTTTACGCGCTTAGGGCAAGACGAATTAAATACTTACCAAAACAACGAAGCAGTTATTTACAACAATCAATTTAAGAAATACGAATCTGCAGAAGCAACCGGAACAGAAAATTACAAAAGAAGCGATGTACTGGCAAGTTTTAACAATTTTGAGCCAAGAGTATCTATGTCTTATATTTTAGATGACCAAAGTTCTATAAAAGGAAGCTATAATAGAATGGTACAATATTTACATTTACTTTCTAATACGGCCTCTCCTACTCCTCTAGATGTTTGGGCACCAAGTGGTAAGTTTATAAAACCACAATTGCTAGACCAATATGCAGTAGGTTATTTTAAGTCTTTTAACGACGGTGATTACACGCTAGAAACAGAAGCTTTTTACAAAGACATTCAAAATAGAATAGATTATATCAACGGTGCAAATTTAGTTGCGAACAACGAAATTGAAACCGTTATTTTAAACGGACAAGCTAGAGCATATGGTTTAGAGGTTTTATTTAAAAAAAATGCAGGCGATTTTCAAGGATGGGTTTCTTACACACTTTCTAGATCTGAACAATTAACACCTGGAAGAACTGATACTGAACCAGGAATTAACAACGGAGAGTGGTACAAAACACCTTTTGACAAAACCCATGATTTCTCTATCAATGCGAGCTACAAACTAAGCAAAAAATGGAAATTTAATGGAAACTTTGTTTTTCAAACTGGGCAACCAACGAATTACCCAGTTGGCCAGTACGAAGTACAAGGCTTAAATGTGCCTATTTATAATGACAATAGAAGAAATGCAGATAGATTACCTAGCTATCATAGATTAGATATTGCCGCAACCCTTACCCCAGATAAAAACAAAAATAGACAATGGCAAGGAGAATGGGTATTTGGTATTTATAATTTATATGGCAGACAAAACGCTGCGTCTTTGACTTTTAGACAAAACCAAGAAACACTTAGAAATGAAGCTGTACAGACCTCTATTTTTGGAATTGTGCCTTCTGTAACGTATAATTTTAATTTCTAAAATTTAAAAAACACACACATTCATATCTTATGAAAAATTTAAAAATATTTATCATTGCAACCGCTCTTGCTTTTTTTAGTTGTGAAAAAGTAGTCGATATAGAAGTACCATCTATAGCACCAAAGTTAGTAATAGACGCAAATTTTAATGTCTTTTTTGATGAAACTCCTGTAACAGCAAATACAGATATAAAACTTAGCCTGTCTGCAGATTATTTTGATATAGAAATACCTGCTGTTGCAGATGCCACTGTCTTTGTTACCAATACAACAGACAATACAATAATAACCTACAATCATAGTAATAATGGCACTTACAGCGCAATAAACGCTTTTATACCCGAAGACAATGTGTCATATGAATTGACTGTAATTTACAATGGTCAAACCTATAAAGGCAATGCTACCAAAATAAAATCTACACCGTTTATAGATGCTTTTCAGGGTGATGAAACCTTGTTTTCTGGAGAAGAAATTGAAGTAAAAGTGTCTTTTAAAGACGATGAAAATGCAGAAAATTATTACCTTTTTAATTTTACAAACAATCTGTATCTTACTATAGAAGATCGTTTTTTTAATGGTACAGATTATAATTTTTCTTTCTTTTATGAAGAAGATGATATAGAACTACCTACGAATGCTACGATACAAATGGCTGGTATTTCGAAAGATTATTATACCTATTTTAGAATACTATCTACACAAAGCGGACAAAGTGGTGGTGGTCCTTTTGAGGCTGTACCGTCTGCATTACTAGGTAATATTGTTAATACGACAGATGATGCAAATTATCCTCTTGGCTATTTTCATATTTCTGAAACAGATACTTTTAATCTTGATTTAATAGAAAAATAGTTATTTAAAAATTAGGGTTTTGCGTTCGGGATTGAAACGGCATCCTTTTTTTATTTAAAAAAAGATATAGTGTAAAGCCCGTTAAAACGCCCAAAAAAATAAAGATAGTTCTGTATAATTCATTATTTTTGGTTGATGAATTTTATAAAAACTACAGAACAAGATTCTAATTACTCGCATCTAGAAAAGATGTCTGCACTAGAATTACTTACCAATATTAACCAAGAAGACCAAACGGTTGCTTTGGCTGTTGAAAAATCTTTGCCACAAATTGAAAAACTTACGATTGCTATAGTTGCAAAATTAAAAGCTGGTGGAAGACTTTTTTATATTGGAGCTGGAACTTCGGGAAGACTCGGTATTTTAGATGCCTCTGAATGTCCGCCAACCTTTGGCGTACCGCATGATTTAGTGCTAGGTTTAATTGCCGGTGGAGACATTGCGATTCGAAAAGCTGTAGAAAATGCAGAAGATTCATTACACCAAGGCTGGCAAGATTTAAAGGCTCATGATATCTCTAATAAAGACGTAGTGATTGGCATTGCTGCCTCTGGCACAACACCTTATGTAATTGCTGCTCTAGAAAAATGCAATGCAAAAAATATTATAACTGGTTGTATTACCTGCAACAAAATGAGTCCTTTGGCAAAGGTTGCTAAATTTCCTATAGAAGTTGTGGTTGGCCCTGAGTTTGTTACTGGAAGCTCTAGAATGAAAGCTGGCACTGCACAAAAAATGGTTTTAAATATGCTTTCTACCTCCACCATGATATTATTAGGGAAAGTACAAGGTAATAAAATGGTAGATATGCAGCTCTCTAATGAAAAATTAAAAAAAAGAGCCGAAAAAATGTTAGTTTCTGAATTAAATGTAGACTTAACTATTGCCAAAGAGCTTTTAAGCAAATATGGCAATGTAAGAAATGCAATTATAAATTATAAAAAATGAGAACAGACACCAACTTATTAGGCAAAGGATTAAAGCAATTAGGTATTTTAATTTTCTTATTCATACTATCGCCAGTATTACTTACTATTTCTTTTAAAGCTTTAAATAAATTTACTGAAAGCCCAAAAATACTAATAGCCTATGGTTTAATAGTTGTAAGTTTTTTATTAATACTATTTACAATCTACTTTGCTATTAAGACATTTAAACTGCTTTTAGATGCATTATTTTTAAACGGAAATGATAAATAATGAACTTTTCTGACGGAATAGTTGTCATACTATCTTACCCAGATACTATTGTAAGACCGGCATATTGGGAGCGTTCTAGTAAAATATGGCCAAAAATTGGTATTGGTAGTAAACACGGTGTACAAGCAGGTCATGCTGCTTTATTATTGATTAAAAAGAACAACCCAGAAATTTTATATTTTGATTTTGGACGCTATATAACCTCTTACGGTAATGGTAGAGTTCGATCTGCTAAAACAGACCCAGAATTAAAAGTGTCCATCAAAGCAATTTTTAAAAATGAACGATTAGTAAATATTGAAGAAATTTTACTTTGGATAGAAAATAATCCTAAAAAAACACATGGTGATGGAAGGTTAATTGCTGGTTTTAATGTGAACATAAATTATACCAATGCTTTAAATTATATAGAATCTATTATAGAAGCTAAAGAAATACCTTATGGTGCTTTTGTTAAAAATGGTAGTAATTGTGCGCGGTTTGTTACAGATACTATTATAAATTCTTGCAACAACAAAAAAACAATCTTAAAACTAAAAAGTTCTAACTTATTAACCCCAAGTCCGATAGGTAATGTACTTAAAGGAAGTTCTGAAAAGGAAATTCATCTAGTAGAAAAGCAACAAATTAAGGGATATACTAATAAGTCTATATTGATAGAGTATAAAAAATGCTTCTTTAACAAATGTAAAACTAACTTAAACTTAATTGGGAGTGAAACCCCAGATTTAGCTATTTTTAATCTACAAAAAGGTACTTGGTTAGGTGGTATAGGTAGTGGCGCTTGGTTTGGTATTGATACAATTATCACTAAAAACACTTACCGTATAAAACGATATACAAGTGATGGTTTAAATGATTTTGAAGGGGATTTTAGGGTAAATAAAGAAACGTTTAACATTGACATAGAACATACATTTGTATACCCAACAAATTGTATTGAAGCATTTGTTTTGCAAAATAATACAAAGTATGTATTTAAAATTATCGATTAATTCTTATACGAAAACGTTTTGACTGGTGTTGTTGGATTAAATCCAAAATCTGCATCTGGCAGCTGAATATTTAACTGATATATTAAAAATCCTAAACTAGCATAATGGTGAATGGCATGAGAATGCGCATAGGCCAACACGCTCTCTAAAGTATAATTTACCTCTACAACACCAGAGCCTAAATCATCTTTTACAATCATAATCTTCTGAAAATCATCGGCATCTAAGTGCTTTAACTGAGTTATAATTGTTTTAAAATAACTTATACCTGCTGCAGTTGTTTGCTCGCACAAAACATTTCTTTTTCTGTCTGTAAAATCTATGTAACCCTCATCTAACCCATTAAAAATAGACGAAAAAGCATCTAAAACGTGCCTCATATTACAACCTATACTAGAAAAGTAAGGTGCTATGGTAGTGTTCGAATATTGTTCATCTGAAATAGAATTTAATAATTTAATTCCTCTGTATAAATTTTGCTCAATAGCATTAATCATAAAATATTTTTAATAATTGGTCGTAAAAATTGGTTCAATTTACAAGTTCTTTTTCATTTATTAAAATTGTTAACAAAAGTTTACAATCATTTAAAAATCAACAATTTACTTCTAACAAACATAAGTAGTTTTAAAGACCTTATTTTTTTGGCATGTTTCTTGAAATTATGTTGATAAATGCGGAAGCCGAAAAGTAACTAGAGTAGGCGAAATCCTTAAACCACAATATCATGAAAAAAGGTGTATTTATTTTATTTGCAATGTTAATTTCATTTGCTACAAGTAATGCTAAAGAAAATAACACATTATTAAACAACTCTTATACAAACTATTCTTATAACAATGCTGTTAATTTTGAAGAGCGTGGAATTGAATATTTTGTTTTTACAAACGGAGAATTTGATTTTAATAGTAACTATAGCAACATTCGTATTACTAGAAATTTTAAAGGTCTAATTACAAGAATTGGAAACTCGATTATAAATTATGACCGATTTGATAATGTAACTAGAATTGGAAACGTATTTATGAACTACCATAGAGGTCGTTTAACAAATGTTGGTCAATTAAGAGTACGTTATAATCTGTGGGGAAATCCTACTTTTTACGGATCTGTAAAAAACAATTATTTTAATTATAATGGTTTGCAATTTAACTTAAATGTTGGCACTATTTTTAATTATAACGATGCCTATTTTTATAGAAATGATTTTAGAAGAAACTATACTCAAATTAGAGAAGACGCTAATTACTATTACTACAGAGCAAATACAAAAGTGAACTCTAACAATCATAGAAATAACATTGTTGGAAGAAGAAAACAAGTTCAATCTAATAGAAATAACACGTATAGAAAACCAACTTCTTTAAATTCAAAAAGAACCATTAATAATGGAGTTCGTAAAAATTCTAATGAAAAAACCTGGCCTTACAAGGCTACCAAAAAAAGAATACAACCAGAAAACAAGAAAACGAATAGGGCTGTTTCTATAGAAAAAAATAAAACAAATAAAGTTGAACGTACAACAAATAAAAGAACAGCATCAGAAAGTACAAGAAGAAGGAGTAAGTAAACTAAAAAGCCTCATTTCTTAATTGAAATGAGGCTTTTTTTGTTTTGATAATAATACAATTATCTAATTAACTTTTTATATTTAATTCGTTTTGGCATTAAATCTCCACCCAAACGTTTTTTCTTATTTTCTTCGTAATCAGAAAAAGATCCTTCAAAGAAATAAACTTCACTATTTCCTTCAAAGGCTAAAATATGAGTACAAACTCTATCTAAAAACCATCTATCGTGACTAATTACTACAGCACAACCCGCAAAGTTTTCTAACCCTTCTTCTAGGGCTCTTAGTGTGTTTACATCTAAATCATTGGTTGGCTCATCTAATAAAAGTACGTTTCCTTCTTCTTTTAATGTCATTGCCAAATGCAAACGGTTTCTTTCTCCACCAGATAGTGTGTTTACTTTTTTATTCTGTTCGCTTCCAGAGAAATTAAATCGACTTAAATAAGCACGAGAGTTTACTTGTTTCCCTCCCATCATTACTAAATCTTGACCATCAGAAAAATTTTCCCATATAGTTTTTTCTGGATCAATATTAGAGTGAGACTGATCTACATAGGCTATCTGAGCTGTTTCACCAACATTAAAACTACCCGCATCTGGCTTTTCTTCGCCCATTATCATTTTAAAAATAGTAGTTTTACCAGCACCGTTTGGACCAATAATTCCCACAATGCCAGCTTGTGGTAAATTAAAAGCTAGATTTTCATACAATAATTTATCATCAAAAGCTTTAGAAACGCCACTAGCTTCAATAACATTGGTTCCTAATCTTGGACCATTCGGAATGTATATTTCTAATTTTTCGTCAACCTGTTTTTGGTCCTGACTCATTAACTTATCGTAATTCTTTAAACGCGCTTTTTGTTTGGTTTGACGACCTTTTGCTCCTTGTCTTACCCAATCTAACTCTCGTTCTAAAGTTTTTTGTCTTTTAGAAGCCGTTTTGCTTTCTTGAGCCATTCTGTTAGATTTCTGATCTAACCAAGAAGAATAATTTCCTTTCCAAGGAATACCTTCTCCTCTGTCTAACTCTAAAATCCACCCAGCAACATTGTCTAAGAAATATCTATCATGTGTTACCGCAATTACAGTTCCTTTATATTGTGCCAAATGGTGCTCTAACCAATGTACAGATTCTGCATCTAAATGGTTGGTAGGTTCATCTAACAACAAAATTTCTGGTTCTTGTAATAACAATCTACAAAGGGCTACTCTTCTTTTTTCACCACCAGAAAGCACACCAACTTTTTTGTCTGAGTCTGGTGTACGCAATGCATCCATTGCAATTTCTAATTTTGTATCTAATTCCCAGGCATTAGCAGCATCAATTTTATCTTGTAAATCAGCTTGCTGCGCCATTAATTTCTCCATCTTATCAGCATCAGAATATACTTCTTCTAAGCCGAACATGTCGTTTATTTTATTGTATTCGTCTAAGATAGCAACAGTTTCTGCAACACCTTCTTTTACAATTTCTAAAACTGTTTTTTCTGGATCTAATTGAGGCTCTTGCTCTAAATAACCTACTTTATAACCAGGTGAAAAAGTAACATCTCCTTGGTAGTTTTTTTCTACACCAGCAATAATTTTTAGCAAGGTAGATTTACCAGATCCATTCAATCCTAAAATACCAATTTTAGCTCCGTAAAAGAAACTTAAATAGATATCCTTTAACACTTGTTTGCCTGTAGATTGATAAGTTTTAGACAACTTATTCATCGAAAAGATTACTTTCTTATCGTCGCTCATTGTATGTGTTTTATTTAAAAATTTATTTTAGTTGAAGTAATTTTCCTACTAATAGATAGGAAAAATATAAATATAGACTTATACTCTACCTTTTAAGGCATTAAAAACCCATGCAATTGCAAAAAAGCCAATACCAACAGAAGCAAAACCCCAACCTGCAACTTCATTATACCTAAAAGCACCTAATGCAATTAAACTAATACCAACAAATATCATTATAAATGTAGCCCAAGTAAGTACTGTATTTTTATTCATTCCCATAATTAGTGTGTAAATTCTTAATCGGCAAATATCGTTAATTTATCTGCGTTTTCAAAAAATATTTAACAAGATCAATGTATCAGAGAGGTAAATTTAAAAACCTCTTCCTCCCATTCCCATACCTCCTCTTCTTCTATTCATATTAGAAGTTGGTGCAGCATTATTTCTATTTTTAGGTCTTTCTGGTAGTAGTTTTCTTTTTTCTGCTTTTTGATATTTCAACCATTTTTTAAACTGCTTCTTAGACAAAAAAGTGTTCAAAGTATCATTTAATGTTGTCTCATAAACAGCAACACTATCTCTAAGTGGAAGAATTAAAGTCTCTACTTGCTTTTGCACTCGCTCTGCCAAATCTCTATTGTTAAATAATTGTTTACCCAATGTGTTAATTGTGTTCTCTAAATCTGTAAGCTCTGGTGTATTTAAAAAAGATATTATTTTAACTTTAGAGTTGTAATCTCTTAATGCCTTTAAAGTTTTATTTTCTACTGCTTCTTTTTTAATCTTTATACTTTCCGGTACTTCAGATAAATTGTAGTAAAATATATTGGCTGCATTTTTAGCATCATATTTGGGCATTTTAGGAGCTTCTTGCGCATTCAAATTAGCAATCCAAAAAAGCACAAACAATAAGGTATAATTTTTCATCTTAAAAATTTTGAAATACAAAAATAATGAAACTATTACAATTCTACAGCCAATCTTGCCCCTTGATTAATAGCTCTTTTTGCATCTAATTCTCCAGCAAAGTCTGCACCACCAATTACGTGTACCTTTTTTCCTAAATCTAGTAAAGGTTGGTATAATTCTTTAAACGGAGTTTGTCCGGCACAGATAACAATATTGTCAACTTTTAAAACTTTAGGCACCTCATTCTGAATGTAATGCAAGCCTTCATCATCTATCTTTGTGTAAGAAACTTCACTTATAAATTGCACTTTTCTCTTTTTCAAAGCAGCTCTATGAATCCAACCAGTGGTTTTACCCAAATTACCACCAAATTTACCTTTGCTTCTTTTAAACATAAAAATTTCTCTAGGCGATGCATGAAACTCAGGTGTAACCCCTTCTATTCCACTTCTAGCCTGCATAGATTTGTCTATACCCCATTCTTTTAACCAAGCATCAATATGCAATGAAGATGATGCTCCTTCATGAGATAAATATTCTGAAACATCAAAACCAATTCCGCCAGCACCAATAACTGCCACTCGTTTTCCTACTGGCTTTTGATGCTTTAAAACGTCAATATAACTCAATACTTTATTATGATTAATTCCTGTTATTTTAAGCTCACGAGGTTTTATTCCGGTAGCAATCACAATTTCATCAAAATCAGATGCTTGCAAATCATTTACCGAAACCAATGTATTCAGTTTTAAAGTTACCTGATGCAGCTCAATTTGTTTCATAAAATAACGTAAAGTTTCATAAAACTCTTCTTTACCAGGTATTTGTTTCGCCATGTTAAATTGCCCACCTATTTCTGAAGCCGCATCAAACAACGTTACAAAATGACCTCTTTGGGCTGCTATAGTTGCTGCAGCCAAACCAGCGGGACCAGCACCAACGACAGCTATTTTCTTTTGATTCTTTGTTGGTGTATAATTCAATTCCGTTTCATGGCAAGCTCTCGGATTTACCAAACAACTGGCAACTTTTTGCTGAAAAACATGATCTAAACAAGCCTGATTACATCCAATACAAGTATTAATTTCATCACTTTTATCTTCGGATGCCTTCTGTACCCAATTAGGATCCGCCAAAAACGGACGTGCCATAGAAATCATATCTGCATCTCCGGCTGCCAAAATTTTCTCTGCAGTCTCTGGCATGTTTATTCGGTTAGATGTAATTAACGGAATAGACACCTCTTCTTTCATTTTTTTGGTTACCCAAGTAAAAGCGGCTCTTGGCACAGAGGTTGCAATAGTTGGTATTCTAGCTTCATGCCAACCAATACCTGTATTTATAATTGTAGCGCCAGCTTTTTCTATTGCTTTCCCTAATTGTACAACTTCTTCCCAAGAACTTCCATTTTCTACCAAATCTAACATAGAAAGCCTGTATATAATTATAAAGTTTGTACCAACTGCTTGTCTTATTTGCTGAACAATCTCAATAGGCAATCGCATTCTATTTTCATATGTTGCTCCCCAAGCATCATTTCTTTTATTGGTTTTCTTTGCAATAAATTGATTGATTAAATAACCTTCAGAACCCATAATTTCTAAACCATCATAACCAGCTTCTTTAGATAATTTTGCACTCTTTACAAAATCTCTAATGGTTCTTTGTATGCCAGATTCTTTTAATTTAAAAGGAGTAAACCTGTTGATTGGTGCTTTTATTTTAGAAGGTGCAACATTAAAAGGATGGTAACCATAACGACCTGCATGCAAAATTTGCATACAAATTTTACCACCTTCTTTATGCACAGCATCGGTTATTATTGAGTGTTCTTTTACATGTTTTTTAGAAGACATTCTTGCAGAAAACGGCGCAGTCCATCCTTGTCTATTTGGTGCAATACCACCAGTAACAATTAAACCAACACCTCCTTTTGCTCTCTCTGCATAATAGGCTGCAATTCTATGGATGCCGTTTTTTTCTTCTTCTAAACCAGTATGCATAGAACCCATTAAAATTCGGTTTTTTAAGGTAGTAAAGCCTAAATCTAATGGCTCAAAAATGTACTTATATTTCATAACATTAAAATTTAATTTATTATGCATGCATAATACTTTGCAAGATATGTTTATTTTTTTAAACTAAAAAGCCAAAGAAATTACTTCTTTGGCTTTTTAATTCATAGAAATAGTAGGTTACTTATGACATCGGAACATCAATAATTAATAATTTACTATTTGTTTCTGCTTCTAAAGTTATATTTTTCACATCTTCTAAACCTATAGCATCTCTTTTATCTAACTTTTCTCCTGCAACAGTTACTTTACCGTCGATTAAAAAAAAGTAAGCTCCGTTTTTCAGGTTATAATCTATTGTAAAACCTGAGTCTAAATCAATCATAGAAATATAGCCTTGTTGGTGTATTGGCAAACTACCTGCAACCAATTTATCTTTAGGAGAAACTACTACCTGAAATTTATTTTTTCTTTCTGAAGCATCAAACTTTTTTTGATTGTAATAAGGTGTTACTTCTGTTTGTTCTGGAAGTACCCAAAGTTGTAAAAAGTTAACCTCATCGGTTTTACTATCATTAAATTCTGAATGTGTTAAACCAGTTCCTGCACTCATTACTTGCACCTCTCCTACCTCAATCGCTCGCTTGTTATCCATACTATCTTTGTGAGAAAGTGCTCCTGAAATTGGAATGGAAATAATTTCCATGTTTTTATGTGGATGTGTTCCAAAACCCATTTTAGGCTGCACAACATCATCATTTAAAACTCGTAACATTCCAAAATTCATTCTTTCTGAGTTTTGATAACTTGCAAAACTAAATGTATGATACGATTTTAACCAACCATGATTGGCATATCCTCTACTTGCTGCTTTGTGAATTGTTTTTTTCATAATAAATTTGTTTGTTACCCTTACTTGATTTAGGATGGTTTATTTTCTTTGATTAGATAATTTATCAACTGAACTCAAAATAACAATCTGGTAAATTTTAAAACTTGTATTAATACAAATACCCCATTTTGCCTTGCTGAAAATCTCGCATTGCCTCTAAAATTTCAGTTTGCGTATTCATTACATAAGGGCCGTATTGTGTTACCTTTTCTTTAATAGGTTCGCCAGATACTATTAAAATTGTGCTCTTTTCTTTTGCTTTTATAGTAATCGTATTTCCGTCTTGATTAAAAACAACCATTTGATCTGTTCCTTTTTCTAACACTTCTGTACCATTTACCACAATAGCTCCTTCTAACAAATAGAGTAACGATTGATGCGTTTCAGGAAGTTCAACTTCCATTTCGCCATCTTTATCTGCATAAGCCGTAAAAACATTCACCGAAGTTTGTGTGGTTATTGGTCCTTGTTTTTCTTGTTGATTTCCTGCAATGATATGTAACTCAACTTTGCTGTCTTCAGAAGAAATCCTCGGAATATTTACTGCCTCTAAATGCTGATACTTGGGTGTCATCATTTTATGCTTAGCAGGTAAATTTAACCATAATTGTATGCCCTCTAAATCGCCTCCTTTTTTTACAAACTCTTTTGTAGGCGCTTCTGCATGTATAATTCCTCTACCAGCAGTTGTCCATTGTACATCCCCTGCTTTAACTACCATCTCATTTCCAAGAGAATCTCTATGCAACTGTTCTCCTTTAAAAAGCAACGTTATAGGCTCGAAACCTCTATGTGGATGTGCACCTAAATCGAATGGATTGTTAAATTCTGAAATTGCATATGGACCATAATGATGCAAAAGCAAAAAAGGATCTACATTTTCTATACCCTCTGATGGTAGTGGCTGACGCAATTTTATAGCACCCATATTTACAAACGGACTGGCTACTTTATGCTGTATTGTTTTTAGTTGTTTCATACGAACTATCTTATTTTATCTAAAATATCACTCAATACAATTGCTTCATTTTCAGATAAATTATTTAAAAATGATAAATTATTATTATCATCAATCTTATTTAAAAGCATTAGACCTTCATCGGTTATCTTAACAAACACAACTCTTCTATCGTGCTCACAACGAGATCTTTCTATAAAATTCTTATGACAAAGCTTGTCCATTAAACGCGTGGCATTAGGGGCACGTTCAATCATTCTATCTTTAACAAGTTGTACTTTTATAGCTTCTTTTGCACCTCTTAAAATTCTTAAAATATTAAACTGCTGTGGCGAGATACCATAAGGTTTAAAAAAATCATTTTCCTTACTATTTAACCAATTTGCAGTATATTTTATGTTTATCAGTGCTTTTACTTTGTTATTGATAAAATTAGAATTAATATCTTTAGAAATATCGCCCATGTTTTGAGTTATTTTATATTGTTAACTTTATTTTCAAAAAGTTGAACTTTGGTTTTAAAATCAAGTAATAAATCTTCATTTATAATTTTAAACTCCTTAAAATTGTCATAAAAATTTGGGAAAGAAAAAGTAGTTATACTAGTTGTTCCTTGCCTAGGAAATCTTTGTGAGGCTGCTTCTAATACAAATTTACCTCCCATTCCACCAGGACTAGCAGCCATTAATAAAAGTGGTTTATCTCTAAAGACTTTTACATTTAAACGAGAAACCCAATCGAAAATATTTTTAAAAGCAGCCGTATATGTGCCGTTGTGCTCTGCTAATGAAACTATAAAACCATCGTAAGTATCTAAAGATTTCGAAAACTGAAGAATATCTTCTGGAAAACCATTCTCTTTTTCTTCGTCTTCACTATAGATTGGAAGTGTAAGGTCTTTTAAATCTATGATATCAAAAGTTGTTTGCTGCAAACTTTTAGCAGCAAAAGTTGCCAATTGTTTGTTTATGGAAGTAGAACTTGTACTTCCTGCAAATGCTAATATTTTTTTCATTTTGTGTTTTTTTTTTAAAAGTTTGTGAAATTGTTTTTTAACTGAGTTAAAAAGAATTAGTAGATATTTAGTATCAATTTTTAACAGCATTAAAAATTAGTCTTAATTGATAAAGGATACGTAACTAATTGAACTAGTTAGTTTTTATTTTTTTACTATAATAATAAGAAACCAACACTAAAACTATTGCAATTACAGCTCCTATATGCTCTCCATCAGAAATCATGTAATGTGCAAAAAAGGCTAAAACAAAATTGAAAAAGAAACCAGCGTATGCCCATTCTTTTAAAGATCTATTAGAAATAAACCAAATGGTTACAAGCCCTGCTATTTTTAAAAAGGCTAAAGGGTAAATTAAATAGGTAGGAAATCCGAAACTTATAAATCCTTTGGTAATTTCTGCATTGTTAAAAAGATACATGCCCACAGAAAAAAACATTAACAAGGTTAACAAACTGGTAGCGACGTAATAAATTATTTTATTTGTTTTCATCATATTTTATTTAAATTGAATACAAAAGTATATAATATTAATTTATTTTCCAGGGAAAATATTTCTATAGAATATGGTACCCATAAAATTAAAATAATTGTTTGTGAAAAAGAATCACTAATAAATTAAAAAATAATTAATTTGTTGGAATTTCTTTGGTATTTTTAGCAATAAATTTCTAATTAAAATTCTCCAATGTCTAAAAATATAATATTTAACATACTCTTTTTTTTAGTGTGTTTGGTCTGTATCCAAAATACAGTCGCTCAATTGAGTAAAAAACACTTCTTGCCTCCCCTAACATATGCAGAAAATGGAAATGCGAATCCAGAAAATCAATATCTTTATATCTCTACACCCAGCAGCAGTAACATATCGTATACTATTAAACAAATTGGCAATCCTACCAGTATTTCTGGAGTAGTTTCTAGCACTTCACCTCAAGAAATATTTATTGGAACTGGCGATAGTCAGTTATTTGTTGCTGCTACAACAACAAGCACAATACACACAGACAAAGGGTTTATCATAGAAGCAGATAACCCAATCTATGTATCTGTAAGAGTACTTGCCGGCGGAAACGGCAGTGGAGACAGTCCACAAGCTGGTGCACTGGTTAGCAAAGGAAGTTCTGCTTTAGGAAAAGTCTTTAGAGCAGGAATGTTTACCAATGAAAACCCGCAAAGTAATTATTTAAATTTTATTGCTGTAATGGCAACAGAAAACAATACAATTGTAAATTTTGACAACTTACCTGCAGGCATCAGTCTAAAAAATTACACAGGAAGTTTTCCGATCTCTCCCGTCCTATTAAATGAAGGAGAAAGCTATCTACTTGCTACAAATGCTGAAGAAAACGTGATTAATAGAGACGGCTTAATTGGAACTTTAATAACCTCAGACAAACCAATTGTTGTAAATCTAGGCTCTGCCAATGGTAGTTTTCATAATGGTGGTGGTAGAGATTATGGAATAGATCAAATAGTAGGTTTAGATAAAATTGGTAGTGAATATATTTTTGTGAAAGGAGATGGAGAAAACGGTTGGGAAAATGTTTTACTAGTTGCTCATGAAAACAATACAACTGTAAATATTAATGGAAACGGAGTTACAAATACCATTAACGCAGGTGAATACCTTTTGATAGAAGGAAATGCTTTTAATATAAATGGAAATATGTTTGTAGAAACGTCTAAACCTGTTTTTGCATACCAAGGTATTGGTGCAACCACCAGTGAAGCAAATCAGGGTCTGTTTTTTGTTCCGCCGCTAAGTTGCGAAAACAGAGGAAAAGTAGACAATATTCCTACTATAGAAAGCATAGGAAATGTTGTTTTTAGTGGTGGCGTTACCATTGTTACCAATACAGGTGCGGCAGTAACTGTTAATTCACAACCTATTGCAAACTTTAACACTTTAGGTCCTTTTTCTGTAGATGGAAACACGAATTATGTAACGTATAAAATCACAAACTTAACAGGAAATATTTCTATAGAAAGTAGTGAAGAACTCTATTGTGCTTATTTTAATCAAAACAACGCCGCTAGTTCTGGTAGTTTTTATTCAGGCTTTCCCTCTGCACCAGAAATTAATTTTAATGCATCGATAAATGCTTTAGGAAATTGCTTACCTAATGTTACATTAGAAGCTGCAAATACAGAATTATTTGATTCTTTTGAATGGTTTTTTGACGCGGGCTCTGGAGCTGGATTTGTACCAACAGGAATTTTAACTCCTACTTATAAACCTACTCTACCGGGTAATTACCAGCTAAAAGGAACTATTAACTGTACCAACTCTAATTTTAATTCAGTAATTGTGCCTGTAAGTATTTGTCCTGATGATTTTGATGGAGATTTAATTATCGACAATTTAGACATCGACCTAGACAATGATGGTATTTTAAATTGCGAGGAATCTATAGGTGATGCTACTTTAAATTTTGCTAACACGAATGCTCCAAGCATTATTTTTAAAGACGGTAGCACTACAAATAGTATTGTAACTTCTAACTACACCACTACTATTGCTTCAAATTCTATTACTGGAACTAACAACGGAAACTTCACAAGTACAATTACTCCAGGTACAGACTCTAAATTAAACTACAAATTAAATTTCACACAACCCATCAATTTTAAATTTATTCAAAACGAAACCACAGACCATAGTATTTCTGAAGGTGAGTTTTTTATCATTAAAATTGGTCCTAACAACAAAAATGTAACGTTGTTAGATCCAGACGACCAACTTTTAATTGATACTAATTTTGATGACATTTATGAAAGCGGAATTACACAAATATCCTCTTCAGAAATAAAATTCAAATACAAAAACAACCTGAATGGTGCAGATGCTACTTTTCAATTTGTAGCAAATCAAGTAACTCAATTAGATTTTAAACACCAATCTTCTGGTCTTACAACCAACTCAATTTTTAATGGATCGCTGCAACTAACTTGTTTTTCTTTAGATTCTGATGCAGATGGAATCGAAAACATGTTTGATCTAGATTCTGATAATGATGGCATACCAGACATTATAGAAGCATTCGGGCAAGAAATTGCTGTTAGCGGAATAGACAGCAATCTAGACGGTTTGGATGATGTTTTTTCATCAAACATGAATCTAGATATTGATGGTGATGGGGTTAAAAACTATATAGATTTAGACAGTGATAATGATGGCATTTTTGATACAACAGAAGCGGGTCATAATTTAGATTTAAATCTAGATGGTATTATAGACAATGCAAATGCTTTAATAGGTAGTAATGGTTTGGTAGATACTTTAGAAACTATTCCAGATGCCAAAATACTCTCTTTAAACTATACAATAGCAAACACAGATAACGATTTAAATTTTAACTTTACAGAAATAGATTCTGACAATGACAATTGTTTTGATGTTAATGAGGCAGGTTTTACAGATATAAATAGAGATGGAATTCTAGATACCAACCCTTTCGCAATAGATGCAACTGGAAAATTAATAAACAACTCAGACGGATATACCAACCCGAACGCAAATTATACAATTGCTGCACCTATAATTATTACAACTCCTTTTACAGATATTATTTTTTGTGAAAGTGAAACCAATACCATCTCTATAGCAACCACTGCAGATGGTTTTCAATGGGAAGTTTCTACAGATAACGGAACCTCATTTACTACAATTACAAATAACGCAGTATATTCTGGAGCAACTACAAAAGAGTTACAGATTAGCAATACAACTTTAAGTTATCACAACAACCAATATAGAGTTTTGTTAACTAGAACTGGCAACAGTTGTAGTTTCACTTCTAATGAAATAACACTAACTGTCAGTCCTTTACCCACAATAGTACCCAACCCAACTTTAGATCATTGTATCGCTGCTGGTACTTCTAATCCAACAGTTAATTTAACCTTGTCAGAAGCTAGTATTTCTAGTACTCCTAATGTTACATTTCTGTACTTTACAGATACACTCGCAACAAATCAAATTACAGACCCAACTGCTTATCCTGTGCTACCCAATCTTACACAGTCTGTTTTTGTAAAAGTTGTTACAGACCAAAATTGTTCTAGAGATGCGGTAGAACTTCTAATTAATGTCGGAGAAACTCCAGACAATGCTTATGCAGATTTGCAACCTCCTGTTTGTGACGATTATTTAGATGCTAATGGCAACAATACTCCGGGTAGTAATAGCGATACTGATGGTATTGCTAATTTTAATTTGGATAAAAATAGCATCATCAATAGCATCAATCCACCACCAAATACAAAAGTTCTTTTTTTTGAAAGTGCTACGGATAGAAACAACACCTTAAACGATATTGATATTACAAACTACAGAAACGATCTCTCTAAAATCGATATTTCAACCAATGCCAACGGAATTCAGTTTCCTATTTACTATAAAATTCTTAGTACAGTAAACAACAGCTGTCAAGGTCTGGGGCAGTTTTATGTGCAAGTAAACTCAGTGCCAACAGCTACCCTAGTTCCTGATTTAGAATTGTGTGATGATGTTCTAGACGGAAACAATACCAATGGTACTGTGCAGGGCTTCGATTTAGAGTCGCAAACTCCTTTTATTCTTGGCTCCAATCAATCTGCTACAAATTTTACAGTAACCTATCATATTTCTGCTACAGATGCAAATACCGCAAACGCTGCCTTACCATCTCCTTTTGCCAATACAGTAGCCTATACTCAAGAAATATTTGTAAGAGTTACAAATAATGTAACAGGATGTTTTACAGACCATACTTCTTTCAACTTGATTGTAAATCCAGTGCCAATTGCTAATTTCGTATCAGACTTAGAGGTTTGTGATAACAATTCTGATGGCTCGGCTAGAAATGGTTTTTCACAGACAATCGACTTAGAATCGCAAACAGCCACCATACTAGGAACCCAATCCCCAACTTCCTATACTGTTTCTTATCATAGAAGTTTAGCAGATGCGCAAAATGGAAATATTCCCTTAAGTTCGCCTTATTCTAATTTAACTCCCAATAGAGAAACTATTTTTGTGCGCATTGTTAACACTGCAACTGGTTGTGCAAATAACATTTCTAATTTTGATGTTATTGTCAATTCAGAACCTATTTTTGTGCCTGTTTCCAATCTTTCCTATTGTGATGATGACCTAGATGGAGACGATACCAATGGCATCATTCAAAACATCGATTTAGACAGCCAGATTCCGTCTCTTTTAGGAGCAACTCAAGATCCTGATGATTTCATAGTAACTTTTCATACTTCTAAAGCAGATGCAAGTACTGGCAATGCTGCTATTGCATCTCCATACACCAATACAAATACTACAGAAACAATTTTTGTACGCATACAAAACAAAGCAACGGGTTGTGTAAATGATGATGCTTCTTTTCAGGTACTTGTCAATTCACTTCCTGATTTTTATACCACATCACCACAAATTGTCTGTTTAAACAATACATCTTTAACAATTGCTGCAGAGAGTCCTGCTGAAATTTATAGCTACCAATGGACCGATGCTGCTGGAAACCTAATTAGTACTGCACAAGATGCTGCTATTTTTGTAGGTGGAAGCTACACTGTTACAGCAACCACTACAAATGGTACCAATTGCAGTAGAAGTGAAACCATTGTGGTAGAAGAATCCAACCCAGCTATTTTACAACAAGATTTTGTAACTATTGTAGACGATGGAAATGCGATTGGAGCAACAGACAAAATATCTATTTCTATAGATACCATTCAAAATAATATAGGCATTGGAGACTATCAGTTTGCACTTCAAAATGATGATACAAATACCACAACAGCTTTTCAAGATGCACCTATTTTTGACAATCTAGAAGGCGGTATTTACACCATTATCGTAAATGATAAAAACGGATGTACTCCTGATACAACCTTGCAAGTTTCTGTTATTCAATTCCCTAAATTCTTTACCCCAAACGCAGATGGTGTAAATGATACTTGGATCGTAAAAGGCGCTAACAAAACTTTTTACCCAAATACCAGCATACATATCTTTAACAGATTTGGAAAGCTAGTCGCACAAATACCTGTAGATGCAAATGGTTGGAACGGAACCTACAATGGAAAAATGCTGCCTTCTGATGATTATTGGTTCAACATAACACTTATTCCTGCAGATACTAACAAACAAATCATCCGAAAAAAAGGACACTTCTCGCTGATAAGGAGGTAGTTAAAAACTTACAAATATTTATAAAACTCTATAAATTGTATCAAAGAAAATAACAACAATATTTCTTAATTTAGCAGAAACTAAGAAATAAATTTCTATGGACATCAACTTCAACAAAAACGAAGATTACAACAAACTATTAGTATCCGACTTACGCAGACGTTTTGCAAAAGTAAAATTGGGTGGTGGACAAAAAAGAATTGATAAGCACAAAGCAAAAGGAAAAATGACTGCGCGAGAACGCGTAGATTATTTATTAGACACAAATGCAAAATCTATAGAAATTTGTGCTTTTGCAGGCGAAGAAATGTATGCAGAACATGGCGGCTGCCCTTCTGGAGGTGTTGTTGTAAAAATAGGTTACATAAAAGGTAAACAATGCATTGTGGTGGCAAACGACGCAACTGTTAAAGCAGGTGCTTGGTTTCCTATTACAGGTAAAAAGAATTTAAGAGCACAAGAAATATCCATAGAAAACAAATTACCAATTATTTATTTGGTAGATTCTGCAGGTGTTTACTTACCAATGCAAGATGAAATTTTTCCTGACAAAGAACATTTTGGACGTATTTTTAGAAACAATGCCGTAATGAGTGCAATGGGCATTACACAAATTTCTGCTGTCATGGGAAGCTGTGTTGCTGGTGGTGCATACCTACCAATTATGAGTGATGAAGCTCTAATTGTAGACAAAACTGCAAGTATTTTTTTAGCAGGTAGTTATTTGGTAAAAGCTGCTATTGGCGAATCTATAGACAATGAAACTTTGGGAGGTGCAACTACACATTGCGAAATTTCTGGAGTAACAGATTACAAAGCCAAAGACGATAAAGATGCACTAGACAAAATAAAATTTATTATTGATAAAATTGGTGATTATGACAAGGCCGGTTTTAGTAAAACAGCCGCTTTTCCTCCGAAAGAAAAAGAAGAAGAAATTTTTGGAATTTTACCGAAAGAGAGAAACGCTCAATATGATATGTTAGAAATCATAAAACGTTTGGTAGACAATTCTGAATTTGAGCAATACAAAGAAGGTTATGGGCAAACCATACTAACAGGATATGCAAGAATAGAAGGTTGGGCAGTTGGTATTGTAGCCAATCAGCGTAAATTGTTAAAAACAACCGCCTCTAAAACCAAACCCACAGAAATGCAATTTGGAGGTGTAATTTATAATGACTCTGCAGACAAAGCAACACGATTTATAGCCAATTGCAATCAAAAGAAAATACCTTTGGTTTTTTTACAAGATGTAACAGGCTTTATGGTGGGCTCTAAATCTGAACATGGTGGTATTATAAAAGACGGTGCAAAAATGGTAAACGCAGTTAGTAATTCTGTAGTCCCTAAATTTACAATTGTAATAGGTAACTCTTATGGCGCAGGTAATTATGCGATGTGTGGTAAAGCCTATGACCCAAGATTAATTGTTGCATGGCCAAGTGCAGAATTGGCAGTAATGAGTGGTAATTCTGCCGCAAAAGTTTTATTGCAAATAGAAACTGCCTCACTTAAAAAGAAAGGTGAAGAAATTACACCTGAAAAAGAAGCCGAATTATTTGATAAAATAAAATCGCGCTATGATAAGCAAATTTCACCTTATTACGCAGCTGCCAGAATCTGGACAGACGCAGTAATTAACCCGTTAGAAACTAGAACTTGGATTTCTATGGGAATTGAAGCTGCCAACCACGCTCCTATTGAAAAACAATTTAACATGGGCGTTTTACAGGTTTAACCAGCATTAGCAGATTAATCACACAAAAATATAATCGAAAACAACAATTATGATTGTATGAAACCAAGGTGTTTTTTACATTTGTAACTCTTAAATTAAAACAGAAACTAGAAATGGGTAGAGCATTCGAATTTAGAAAAGCAAGAAAAATGAAGCGCTGGTCTGCAATGGCAAAAACATTTACCAGAATTGGTAAAGACATTGTAATGGCTGTAAAAGAAAGTGGCCCAAACCCAGAAACGAACTCTCGTTTGCGAGCTGTAATTCAGAATGCAAAAGCCGCTAACATGCCAAAAGACAATGTTGAGCGCGCTATAAAAAAAGCTACAGATAAAGATACTGCAAATTATAAAGAAGTACTTTTTGAAGGATATGCACCACACGGTGTTGCTGTTTTATTAGAAACAGCAACTGACAATAATAATAGAACTGTTGCCAACGTAAGAGCCGCTTTTAACAAATGTGATGGTAATCTAGGCACCTCTGGCTCTGTGGTTTTTATGTTTGATCATACCTGTAACTTTACCTTAAAGAAAGAGGATATTGCAATGGATATGGAAGAGCTTGAGCTAGAGTTGATAGACTTTGAAGTTGAAGAAGTTTTTGATGATGAAGAAGGCGTTATCATCTATGCTCCTTTTGAACAATTTGGTGCGTTACAATCTTATTTTGAAACCCAAGAAATAGAAATAATTTCATCTGGTTTTGAGCGTATTCCGGCTACAACTACAAAGTTAAATGAAGAGCAACAAGCAGATGTAGAAAAGCTTTTAGAAAAATTAGAAGAAGATGATGATGTACAAAACGTGTATCATTCAATGGAAATGTAAAAAGATAACAAACAGCTTAAAGTTTATTGAGTTGTGACCTTTTAAAAAAAATGGGGTCTTACATAAAGAAGTGTATTTAAAAAGTGCTTCTAACAAAAATCAAAAAAAAGCCAGTGTCTAACAACACTGGTTTTATTGTATACTCCTTTTTACAATTGCATTAAACTCATTTTCTCTATCAACAAAAGAAGTTTGAATGCCGAGATAAGAAATATTCTCTATGCTATCCTTTAAACGAACATAATCTTTTTCTGTAGTCAATAACATTTTTTTTGAAGTTTGAATGTTAGAAAACTCACTTTTAATTGCTGTAATTTCTTTTTTAGTAAAATGATGATGATCTGCATATTCTAAATGCTTGAAATTGACATTTTTTTCATTTAAAAAATTAAGAAGTGGTTTGGAGTTTGCGATACCTGTTATCAATAAAATTTCATAATTTGCCAACTCATCAACTACAAGCGTTGTATAACCTTCCGTTTTTTTGTTGTAAGAAATACTTGTAAAAAAAACCTCTTTCTTATATTTTTTTAATTTATTTAAAATACTACTTTTCTGATCTTCGGTAAATGTATCTGGGCATTTAGTAACTATAATAACATCAGCCCTATTAGCACCAAGTTTACTCTCTCTTAAATTGCCTGTCGGAAGTAAAAAATCGTCTGTAAATAAAGCATCAAACTTTGTCAATAAAATGTAGAAACTTCCTTTTACTTTTCTGTGCTGATAAGCGTCATCCAATAAAATAAGATCTGATGCTGTTTGATTGATTAACTTAGAAATACCAGAAGCTCTATCTGCATCAACAGCAACATTTATATCATTAAATTTTTTAAAAAACTGCAAAGGTTCATCTCCAACATCTAAAGCGCTATGATGCTTATTTAACAATACAAATCCTTCTGATTTACGTTTATAACCTCTACTTAAAACAGCTGTTTTAAAAGAATCTTTAAACAACCTTATCAAATACTCTATTTGAGGTGTTTTGCCAGTACCACCAACACTTAAATTACCAACTACTATGATAGGTGTTTTAAATGTTTGATGCCTAAAAATACCAATATCAAAAAAGTAGTTTCTAACTCTTGTAACCAAGTCATAGATGATTGCAATGGGGAATAATAAAAATCGTATAAATTTCATCAACACGAAAATAAGTCATTTTTATGAATTGATACTCGGAAAATGTTAACTTTGGGTTTTTAACAGAATTTTGATTTATGGTTATAAGAGACATTACAAATTATATTGAAGAATTGGCACCTTTAAGCTATGCCGAAAATTTTGACAACGTTGGTTTGTTAGTGGGTAATTATAACACTAACGTAACTGGTGTGTTAGTTACTTTAGACACATTAGAAGAAACTGTAGACGAAGCTATTGCTAAAAAATGCAATTTAATTGTTAGTTTTCATCCAATAATTTTTAGTGGTTTAAAAAAAATAACTGGCAACTCTTATGTAGAACGTGTGGTTTTAAAAGCCATTAAAAATGATATTGCTATTTATGCAACCCACACTGCCCTAGACAATTCTAAACAAGGGGTATCTGCAAAAATGTGTGAAGTTCTTGGGTTAAAAAACACTAAAATTCTTATTCCTAAACAAGGAATCATAAAAAAATTAACCACATTTGTACCTACTAAAAATGCGATATCTGTAAGAAATGCTTTATTTAGTGCTGGTGCTGGTAATATTGGCAATTATGAATCTTGTGCTTTTGAAACCACAGGTAAAAGCACTTTTAAGGCAACGGAAAACACAAACCCAACAATTGGTAAAAAAGGACTTTTACACACAGAAAATGAGACTAGCATTAGTGTTATTTTTGAAAGTAAAGACGAAGCTAATATTTTAAAAACGTTATTTTTAGCGCATCCTTATGAAGAAGTAGCCTATCAAATAACTACTTTAGACAATCTACATCAAGATATTGGAATGGGAATGTTAGGGGAATTAGATGAAGCAATTAATGAAAAGGAATTTTTATTATTTTTAAAGAAAATAATGCAAACTGACTGCATAAGGCATTCTAACTTTATCAACAAGAAAATAAAAAAAGTAGCGGTATTGGGCGGATCTGGAAGTTTTGCCATTTCTAATGCAAAAAAAGCAGGTGCTGATGCGTATGTAAGTGCAGATTTTAAATATCACGAGTTTTTTAAAGCTGAAAACAGCATTCTTTTAGCCGATATTGGGCATTATGAGAGCGAACAGTTTACAAAAAACCTTTTGGTTGATTATCTTACAAAAAATTTTAGTAATTTTGCAGTCATTTTATCAGAAAAAATTACAAATCCTATATATTATATATAATCATGGCAAAGAAGAAAGAAATTTCGGTTGAAGAAAAACTAAGAGCGTTATACGACTTACAATTAATCGATTCTAGAATTGATGAAATTAGAAATGTTAGAGGTGAACTGCCTTTAGAAGTAGAAGATTTAGAAGATGAAGTTGCCGGATTAAATACGCGTATTTCAAACATAAATCAAGATGTAGCAAACTTAGAAGCAGATATTAGCAACAAAAAATTAGCTATTGAAGAATCTAACGGTTTGATGAAAAAGTACGATGAACAGCAAAAAAAGGTAAGAAACAACAGAGAATTTGATTCTTTATCTAAAGAAATTGAATATCAAGAGTTAGAAATTCAATTAGCTGAAAAAAGAATTAATGAGTTTAAAGCAAAAATTGCTCAAAAAACAGAAATTATTAATTCTACAAAAGAAAAGTTAGAAAAACAAGAAAAGCACTTAGGTCATAAAAAAGCTGAATTAGATGCTATTCTTAAAGAAACTGAAAAAGAAGAAGCGTTATTGCTTAAAAAATCTGATGAGTTTTCTAAGTCTTTAGATCCTCACTTATTTTCTGCATACACAAGAATTAGAACTAAGGTTAAAAACGGTTTGGCTGTAGTTGCTATAGAACGTGGTGCTTCTGGTGGGTCTTACTTTACAATACCGCCTCAAGTGCAATTAGAAATTGCAAACAGAAAAAAAATTACTATAGACGAACATAGTGGTCGTATTTTGGTTGATGCTGCTTTGGCAGATGAAGAAAAAGAGAAAATGGATAAATTTTTCTCATAATCTTTAAATCAAATCATAAAAAAAACTCGAAGTAAATACTTCGAGTTTTTTTATGCATACTATTTTATAAAGAATAGGATTATTATAAGTACTTTTTAGTAATCTAACTTTTTGATATAACTTAGTTTTTGTTTCCAAAGTGCTAAATCTTCTTTAAAAGCAGCAACTCGGTTTTTAACATTCAAAACTAATGGGTTATCGTCTTTTGCATTTGAAAAGAATCCTAAATTATTTTCTAATTGCTGAATTTCTTTTACAACCTCATCCATCTTTTTTCTAACAAACAATTGTTCAGAATCTAACTTTCGAACATCTTTATCAGCAAAATAACCATCTACAACATGTGTAAATTTAAGCATTGCTACTTCTTGCTTATCTAAATCTAACGTTTCTAAAAGCCTGTCTATTAATTTATGAAACTTACCATCTAAATGTCTTGCATTTCTTGGTAAAGCACCAAGGTTACGCCAATTGTTAATCGTTTCTAAAACAGCTTCTTTGCTAGTGTCTGTAATTGTTTTTACAGTCTCTAACATTTCTTTTTTAGCTTCTACAACAGCTTGTTGTTCTAAATTTAAACTATTCTTTTGGTCATGATACCTATCAAAATAATGATTACATGCAGTTTTAAAACGTTTCCAGATATCATCTGAAAATTTACGAGGTACATGTCCAATTTTTTTCCAATCTGCTTGAATCTTTTTCAACGTATTGGTGGCATTTTCCCAATCTTCACTTTCTCTTAAAGACTCTGCTTGTTCTATTAAGGCAATTTTCTTTTGAAGGTTTTCTTGCTGAACGTTTTTTTCTTGTTTGTAAAAAACATTTTTAGCGCTATTAAATTTCTTGGTAGCACTTTTAAATTTTTGCCATACATTTTCACTTTTTGAATAAGGCAACTTACCGGCATTAAAATATTCTTGCCTAAGTGCCTCTACTTCTTTAATACTTTTTTGCCAATCATTATGTACTTTATTGTTAGAAGTATCATATGCATTTAACTTAGCAACTACTGCTAACTTATTTTCTATAATTTCTTGATATTTAGAGCGCATTTCTCTAAAATGATCATGCCTTTTATCATGTATTTTTTTAGTAGCAGCACTAAAATTTTCCCACACTACTTCTCTCATTTCTTGAGAAACAGGGCCAATATCTTCTTTCCAAATTTTATGCAACTCTTGCAGCTCTTTAAAAGCAACATTAATATCTGGCTCTTTTTCTAACGCTTCTGCTTTTAAGATAATTTTTAATTTCTCTTCTAAATTATGCTTAAAATCTAAATCTCTAAAATCATTACTTAAATGTAATAAATCATAAAAACGCTCTACATGATGGTGATATGTTTTCCAAGTATCATTGTAATGGTTTTTAGAAACCGGACCAATTGCTCTCCATTGATCTTGCAAGTCTTTAAAAGACTTATACATAGTAGCTGTATCTGCATTTTCAATCAAATCTTTTAATTGATCAATAACAGCATTTCGTTTTTCTAAATTTACCGATAGCTGCTTTTCTAAATCATTATAATAAGCGTCTCTTTGCTTTTTATATTCAGATAATAATTTGTTGTATTCAGATTTTACAGGACTTGTAAATTGAAAATCGAGAGAATTTCCTCCTTCTTCTAAAAAAGTCGCTTTCTTCTCAGCTAATAAAGCACCAAACTTTTGATTGAAAGCACTTTTTAAACCATCTACTTTACTTTTAATTTTTTGAACAGGATTATTAGATATTGTTGCTTTTAAGTCTGCAACTAATTGCTCTAAAGAATACGATGAATAATCTACCACTAAAGAATCTTCTTCTTTAGAGCTTTCATTTTTTTCTGCTTCTTCTGCCATCGAATCCTCAATCTCTTTAACAGCATCATTAGCTACATCTTTCTCTAAATTGGCAACCTCTTTATTTTCAGCTGTATTTAAATCTTCTACAGCAGCTTCATTTTTTTTATTTTCTACAGTATCTGTAATAGTTTTAACATCATCTTTTGATGAGTTATCAACGTTTTTTTCATTATTTTCTAACATATATACAATGTTTAAGGTTCCAAAAAATTAATAGTTTATAAAGATACAGACATCTTACACAATCTACAAATCATTCATATCTAAATGACTTATTTACACCAAATTCGCCAAGATTCTTCTGCTTGCAGTTCTAACATTTCGTAACCATTTTTTATAACAGCACCTTTTTCTTTTCCTTTTGATAAAAAAGTGGTTATTTCTGGGTTGTAAATTAAATCGTACAACAAGTGTTTATCTGTTAAAAATTGATATGGTATGTTGGGTGACAATGCTATTTTAGGCGAAGTGCCAACGGGTGTAGAATTGATGATGATATGATATTTATTAAGTATTTCTTCTGTTAATTGATGATAAGAAATTTGATTTTTCTTTGAAGCATTTCTAGAAACAAAAAGATATGTAATACCTCTTTGTTTTAATGCATAAGCAATTGCTTTAGAAGCACCACCTGTCCCTAAAATTAATGCTTTTTTATGATGCTTTTTTAATAAAGGAGCTATAGATTTATCAAACCCAACAACATCAGAATTATAGCCTTTTAAGTTTCCTTTTTTAGTAATCTTGATGGTATTAACAGCACCTATCTTTTTAGCAGTTTCATCTACCTTATCTAGGTATTGCATAACAGATTCTTTGTAAGGTATGGTAACATTTACACCTCCTAAATTTTCTTTTTCGTTGGTGATGATAGGTAAAAAATCTTGTATATCTTGTATATCAAAATTCACATAACGATATCGTTCTAACAAAAGTTTTTTAAATTTTTCTGTAAAATAAGCTCGTGAAAAAGAATACTCGATATCTTTCCCTAACAAACCAAAAACTTTATTCTTTTTTTCTTCCATAAAAATCGATTACTAAAATTAAAACAATACCTAGAATAATGTAAAAAACAGCTATCCAAGTTTCTGTATGATTCATATTTGGCATAAAACGATCGTAATTTTCTACAATCTTATGTCCTTTTTTATCAATTAAAAATTGACCTTGTTCTTTTAAGTAAATTGTTTTTTTCCAAGGCCAAACTATCCCTAAAGAACCTATAATAAAGCCAATAATTACAGCATTTACTATTTGATGCCACTTTTTTAATACATACCCTAAGATATGAGAAAACGTGACTAATCCGAAAACAGATCCTAAAGTAAAAACACTAATAATTTTTAAATACCGCATTTTTATTGGGTCTAAAAACACCTCAAAATTACCCATTATTACATTTCGAATAATAGTAGACAATTCGTTTACAGAATCTACCAACAACAACACGTAATTACCTAATAAAATTAGAATAAAAGAACCCGACAAACCAGGTAAAGTCATACCAGAAACCCCAATAACACCACAAATAAAAACAAACAAAAGGTTGTCATTTTCTATTGCAGGCTTTAAAAAGCTAATGCCTACACCGATAGCAATACCCATAATTATTGACACAATCGTTTTGGCATTCCATTCTCTAAAATCTTTACCAATAGAATAGACCGAACCTATGATCATTCCGAAAAAAGCACTCCAAACATACAATTCGTAATGCAATAAAAAGTAATCTAAAACAAGTGAGACTGTAAAATAACTAAAAATACTGCCAGACATTATTAAAAATAAAAATGGACCATTTATATAGTTATAAAAACTTTTAAAATGACCATTTATCAATAATTTAAAAGCACTTGCATTTACTTTTTTAAAAGAATAAATTAATTCTTCATAAAATTTAAAAACAAAGGCAACAGTACCACCAGAGACACCCGGAACTTTATTTGCAGCACCCATTGCAACCCCTTTAAAAAAAAGGATAACCTTATTAAAAAAGGGTGTATTTAATTGCATTTTATTTCTTTTTAGAAGCAAATTTTTCCATTCCTAAAATAAGAACAAATCCTAAAACAGCCAACAAAGTAGCCACTGCTAATTGAGAATCTTGATAATAAGAAAACGGACTAACACTTTCTTGATTAAACGGCACTTTTATACCCTGAGAATTTATACGCCAAGTTAAAGTTTGTTTCCAAGGCCAAATTTTATTTAAAGAACCAATAATAAACCCCGTTAATGCAGCAAGTGTATAATTTTTAAAATTATTAAAAAGCCATTTTAAAATTTTAGAAAAACTTAGTAAACCGATAATTGCACCAAGGCCAACTGCTGCAATCGTTTTTATATCTCTATCATTTACCGCTGTTAAAACAGGTTTATAAGCACCTAATAAAACAAGAATAAATGCACCTGAAATTCCGGGTAATATCATTGCACAAATAGCAATTGCTCCTGCAAAAAAGAGGTACAATAAAGAGGTGTTTTCTGAAACTAACGGATTTAATGTGGTAATATAATAAGCTAAAAAAGACGATGCCATTACAATTAAAAAAGTAACAATGTTCCATTTAGAAATTTGCTTTGCAATGTAAATAATACTTGCTAACACCAATCCAAAGAAAAAAGACCATAATAAAATTGGCTCATTTTCTAACAAATGCTTTATTAGTTTCGCTAGAGAAATAATACTTATAAAAATTCCTACAAAAAGTGCTGCTAAAAAATTTCCATTTATTTTTTGCCAAGCAGCTTTAAAACCATCGTTTTTTAAAACTTTTAGCAATCTTAAATTTATATTGCTAATAGCGCCTAACAAATCTTCATAAATACCTGATATAAATGCAATTGTTCCTCCAGAAACCCCAGGAACAACATCTGCTGCTCCCATAGCAACCCCCTTTAAAACTATTGATAGGTATTCTTTAACTCCTCTACTCATTTAATTTTATTTTAAAAAAACGAAGATAGCAGAATTTAAATAAAGTTAGTAGTTTTTATCAGATTTGAAAATGGAAGAAATAAAATAAGAACTAGAAATTATTATTTTTAAAATCAACTAAAATTTCTTGTACTTTTTTGCTCTCAAAAACTATTGGATATAATTCTTTTAAAACAATATTGTAATCATAATCTATTTTTAAAGCGGTAACCAAGTGATTAAGACCATACTTTTCTTTGTTAAGTATACAAAATAAGCCAGCTAACCTATATTGGACTTCTGCAGAATCGTGATATTTTTTTTGAGCTTTAAAAATAATTTTCATTGCAGTATTATAATCTCCTAAAAAAGATAAAACATCAATAATACCGATATAAACTAGTAAATCATCATCTTCTAATGCTAAGCATTTTTCGAAGCCAATTAATGCCTGATCTAAGAAATTCAATTTCAAATTAATTTCAGAATATCTTTTCCAGTAAGAAGTATTTTCTTCGTCTATTTTAAGTGCTTTTGCTATAAAATATGCTGCTTTTTGATAATTATCATCTTGGTAATATGCATCTGCTAAAAATGCCCAAGCTTTATCTAACAACGGGTCTTCGTGAGTTGCTTTCTTATAAAAAGAGATGGCTTTATTAAAGTTTTCTAACTTTTGATAACATTCTCCTACTCTTACGTAAACAAAAGCAGTTGCATCATCTAACTCTAAGGTAATTAAATAATTATCTATAGCCTCTTTGTAGCGTTTTAATGCCTCTAAAGTCTTTGCTTTTTCTAGGTAACCACCAATAAAAGATTCGTCAATTAAAACCGCATAATCAAATGCTTTTAGTGCCTCTGTATAGTTTTCTAAAATAAAATACTGCCTACCTAATTGATGCCAAGCTACCTCACAATATGGATTTACATTTACATAATTATCTAAATATACAATTGCCTGTTTGTGCTTCTTTTCCATATCAAAACAATACACAACATTGTATAATGCAGCATAATCTTCAAAATCTGCAGCAACACATTTTATAAAAGTTAAACGTGCATTATTATAGTCTTCTAGGTATAAATGTTCCATACCTAAAAGAGACCAAACATCTACTTTATCATCTGTATATGCTAGTGCTTTTTTAAAAAATTCTATGGCTTGTTTATGATTTCCTTTTTTCGAACTGATACTACCTTTCTGAATAAAAACCTCATCGTTGGTTGGCTCTAATCGTTCTATTATTTTTAAAAGCACAGAAGCTTTATCTAACTCATCTTCAATAACATATATCTCTACCTGTAAAAGTTTTAAATCTACAGAGGCAGGATGTTGTTGCAACCCAAGTTTTACTGCTTTTTTTGCTAAAGCGTGCTTACCAGCATCTAAATAATGAATAATAATTTCTTCAAACTCAACCAAATCAAAAAAATAAACAGCGTTGGTTTTAAGCATTGATTCAAACTTTACTATAGACATAAATACGCGTTTACAATTAATTTAATAAAGGTACTACAACTCAATACAGCCTTTAAATTTGAAGAATTTTCTTTTTAACAATTTAGTTAACATAAAATAGAATCTTTATTTTAGTTGTAATTAAAAAGAATGTTATTAGACCTCTTTTAGAGATAAATAGAATTAGAAGGTCATTTTATTTTGTGCATACATATATTTACGTTAATTTTGATTTTCAATAACTATCATGCTAAATTGATAGCTTTCTTATGAGCAAAAAAACCTTACTTAACTCTAAAGATATTGAAATAATTCTTCATCGATTAGCCTGTCAGCTAATTGAAAACCACAACGATTTTTCGAACACTGTTTTAATTGGTTTACAACCAAGAGGCAGCTACTTTGCAAATCGATTGGCAGAACTGCTTAAAAATGAATATCAAATAAAAAACTTACAATTAGGTTTTTTAGACATTACTTTTTTTAGAGATGATTTTAGAAGAAGAGATGCTCCATTGGCTGCAACAGCTACTGAAATAGATTTTTTAGTTGAAGGTAAAAATGTGGTAATTATTGATGATGTTTTGTATTCTGGACGAAGTATAAGAGCTGCATTAACTGCAATGCAATCCTATGGTAGACCAGAAAAAATAGAGTTACTAGTTTTAATAGATAGACGCTTTAGCAGACACCTACCTATACAACCCAATTATAGAGGCAGACAGGTAGATGCTATTAACGAAGAAAAAGTTTTGGTTAATTGGAAAGGAATTCACAAAAAAGATGCAGTTTATATAGAATATAAGTAATTATGTCAGAATTAAGTGTAGAAAATTTATTGGGAATAAAATATCTTAAGACTGCTGATATTGATCTTATTTTTAAAACAGCAGATCACTTTAAAGAGGTTATTAACAGACCTATTAAAAAAGTGCCTTCTTTAAGAGATATTACCATTGCAAATCTATTTTTTGAAAACAGTACAAGAACTAAACTAAGTTTTGAATTGGCAGAAAAAAGACTTTCTGCAGATGTTATTAACTTTTCTGCAGCACAATCTTCTGTTAAAAAAGGTGAAACTCTTATCGATACTGTTAACAATATTTTAGCCATGAAAGTTGATATTGTAGTCCTTAGACATGCAAGTGTTGGTGCTGGTGTTTTTTTATCGAAACATGTAAATGCTAAAATTATAAATGCCGGAGATGGAACGCACGAACATCCAACGCAAGCCTTATTAGATTCATACTCTATTCGCGAAAAATTAGGAAATGTAAAAGGCAAAAAAATAGTAATTGTTGGAGACATTTTACACTCTAGAGTTGCGTTGTCTAATATTTTTGCACTTCAACTTCAAGGAGCTGAAGTAAAGGTTTGTGGCCCTACAACTCTAATTCCTAAATACATTTCAAGTTTAGGAGTAACCGTAGAAACAAATTTAAAAAAAGCGCTAGAATGGTGCGATGTAGCAAATGTTTTAAGAGTACAAAATGAAAGAATGGATGTAAATTATTTCCCTTCTACAAGAGAGTATACACAACTTTTTGGCATCAATCAAGAAATTTTAGACAACCTTGATAAAAAAATTGTAATCATGCATCCAGGTCCAATAAATCGTGGAGTAGAAATTACAAGTGATGTGGCTGACTCTAATAATTCTATCATATTAAATCAAGTAGAAAATGGCGTTGCTGTTAGAATGGCTGTTATTTACTTACTTGCACAACAAGTTAAAAGATAACAAATGATTATAGAAAAAAAAACTGATTTCTCTCTTTTTACTTCTGATGAAAACGTATTTGAAGACTTTTTTAATTCGTTTTTAACGGAAGAAAAAAATTACGAAGAAGCACATTTAATCATTCATATCTTAAATACAATAAAAACTACTTCAAAAGATATTTTACAATTTTTAGAGTTTGCTAAAAACAGAAAAGAAAACAATACTTCTTTTGTAATTGTTAACACAGTAGTTGATGTAGATGATTTTCCAGAAGAAATAAATATCGTACCTACGCTTCAAGAAGCAGCAGATATTATCGAAATGGAAAACATAGAAAGAGAATTAGGATTTTAAAATAATAAGAAGCAATCTAATGAGTATTTTACTAACAATTTTAGGTTGTCATTCTGCAACACCTCGCATCAATGCGTTTCCTACATCGCAATACTTAGAAATTAACAACAGACATTTTTTAATAGATTGCGGCGAAGGCACACAACGCCAGATGCGAAAATATAAAGTAGGGTTTAGTAAAATAAACCATATATTTATTTCTCACTTGCATGGAGATCATTTTTATGGTTTGGTAGGCTTATTGGCTACTTTCGGAATTTTAAATAGAGAAAAAGAGTTGCACGTATATGGTCCAAAAGGAATTAAGGATGTTACATTACTTCAATTAAAAATTTCTCAATCTCATGTAAAATACAAGATTATTTTCCATGAATTAGTATCAAAAGAAAGTGAACTAATTTTTGAAGATGAAAAAGTATCTGTTAGAACAATACCATTAAATCATAGAGTTTACACCAACGGATATCTATTTACAGAGAAAGAAAAACCAAGAAAATTAAACATGCTAAATATTTCTGGATACCCAGAGATTAGCAAAGCAGACTATTTAAATTTAAAAGCAGGCAAAGATATTTTACTAGATAACGGTAAAACAATAAAAAACAGTGCTCTTACAATAGATCCGCCAAAACCCTTAAGTTTTGCCTTTTGTAGTGATACTTGCTACAAACCAGATATTGTTCCTATTATAAAAGATGTAGACTTACTATACCACGAAGCTACATTTTTAGAGGACAAAAAAGAGTTGGCAAAAAAAACAAAACATGCTACGGCAAAAGAGGCTGCATTAATTGCAAAAGAAGCCAATGTAAAACAACTTATTGTTGGCCATTATTCTGGCAGATACAAAGACATTTCTCTGTTTAAAAAAGAAGCTGAAACCGAATTTTTAAATGTAGAATTGGCAAATCCGGGAGCTGTTTTTTCAGTGGAGTAATACCTGTTAATATTGATTTGTTGCCAATAAAACCAACGTACAAGCAACTTCACTTTGGATGTTATTCTTCTGCAATAAGTCTACAAAATAATTATTTTCTGTACACGGATTAAAAATAACCCGTCTTGGATTCAAGCTTATGATATAATCGTAATACGCTTCTTGCCTTTTTGGGTTTAGATACAAAGTAACAGTATCAATATTCTTAACAGCGATTCTTTCAGTTTCAATAGGTACTCCGTAAGCAATTCCTGCTCGTAAACCTAAAGCCAAAACTTCAATATCTTTTTCACTTAAACTTTTAATAGCCTTGTTAGAATATCTTTCCTCTTTTAATGAGGCACCAATTACCAATGTTCTTTTATTCATTTTAAAAGTTATTTATTTTCAGTAGCATCAAAAGAAACTCTTAAAGCAATTAATATATTTACCAAGCATAAGGCAAAAATTAATAAACCATTTACCCAAGATTTTGCAAACACAATAAAAGATACAAAAACGTTTAAAATGAATACTAACAAGAAAATATTAGAGATTAGTAATAATAATTTATACTTTTTTTTCATTTTAGATTTATTACCATCTTATAATAACAGAACCCCAAGTAAATCCGCTACCAAAAGCAGCCAAAACAACTAAATCGTTCTCTTTTATTTTACCTAGCTCCCATGCTTCTGTTAATGCAATAATAACAGATGCAGCTGTTGTGTTTCCGTATTTCATAATGTTGTTATACACATTATCATCAGAAAGTTGAAACTTCTTCTGTATAAACTGTGCAATACGTAAATTTGCTTGATGTGGTATCAACATATCTATATCTTCTTTCTCTAAATTATTTGCTTTAAGACCTTCTACAATTGCCTCTGAAAAACGACCAACAGCGTGTTTAAAAACAAATTGTCCATTCATGTATGGATAATAAGAAGTATCATCTGGATCATTATTTTCTAAAATTTCTGGCACCCATCTTTGAGTAGAAGGACCTTCTAAAACCAATTCTTTAGCATGTTTTCCTTCCGAATGTAAATGAGAAGATAATATTCCCTTCCCTTTTTCTTCTGTTCTAGACAATACTGCAGCTCCTGCACCATCACCAAAAATTACAGAAACATTTCTACCTCTGGTAGATTTCTCTAAACCTCCAGAATGATTTTCAGACCCAATCACCAGAATATTTTTATACATTCCTGTTTTTATAAATTGATCTGCAACAGACATTGCATATATAAAACCAGAACATTGGTTTCTAACATCTAAAGCGCCAATGGTTGGCATCTCTAACATATCTTGTATCTGAACACCACCGCCAGGGAAATACATATCTGGACTTAAAGTTGCAAACACAATAAAATCGATTTCATCTTTAGACAATCCTGATCTTTCAATCGCAATTCTAGCAGCTTTTGCTCCCATAACCGCGGTAGTATCTCCTGTTTTTGGATCTATCCAACGTCTTTCTTTAATACCTGTTCGCTCTTGTATCCATTCGTCTGAGGTTTCCATAAACTCCTTTAAATCGTTGTTAGTCACAACATTTTCTGGAACATAATATCCTAAGCCTGTAATTTTTGAATTGTACATTCTGTATGTTTTTATATTAGCAATATGCAAGGGCTAAAATAATACTTTTATTTCTCTTAAAAAGCACCAAAGCATATAAAATAACGCCATAAATTGACGCTGTACTAATAAATTCTGTCATCTTGTCAGAATCTTACTTTTGGTATTTTTTTTGACTATTAGAAGTCATACTTAATACAAATCTAAATAAATATATAAATTATGAGTAAAGGAAACATTAACGTATCTGTAGAAAATATTTTTCCGCTGATTAAAAAGTTCTTGTATTCAGATCACGAAATTTTTCTACGTGAACTAATTTCTAACGGTACAGATGCTACCACAAAATTAAAACATTTAATTTCTATTGGTGAAGCTAAAACTGAATTAGGAGATGCTAAGATTGAAATTAGTATTGACGAAAAAGCAAAAACCATTACAATTAAAGATCAAGGTCTTGGTATGACTGCAGACGAGGTTGAAAAATACATCAATCAGATTGCATTTTCTGGCGCCGAAGAGTTTCTAGAAAAATACAAAGACGATAAAAATGACACCGGTGTTATTGGGCATTTTGGTCTTGGTTTTTACTCTGCTTTTATGGTTGCAGAAAAGGTAGATTTAATTACTAAATCTTTTAAAGACGAGCCTGCTGCGCATTGGTCTTGTGACGGTTCTCCGGAATATACTTTAGTTGAACATGATAAAAAAGACAGAGGAACCGAAATTATTTTACACGTTGCAGAAGATTCTTTAGACTTCTTAAAGGAAGATAAAATTAGAGGATTGTTAACCAAATACAATCGTTTTAACCAAGTGCCAATTAAATTTGGAACTAAAGAAATTAACGATCCTGAGTTTACACCAAAAACAACAAAAGATAAAGACGGTAAAGAAACTACAGAACCACATAAACAAATTACTGTAGACAACATTATAAACAACACAGATCCTGCTTGGACAAAAGCTCCTGCAGATTTAAGTGAAGAAGATTATACTAATTTTTATAGAGAATTGTATCCAATGCAATTTGAAGAATCTTTATTTCACATTCACTTAAATGTAGATTATCCTTTTAACTTAACAGGTATTTTATTTTTCCCGAAGCTTAGCCAGTCTATGGATATGCAGAAAGATAAAATTCAACTATATCAAAATCAAGTATACGTTACAGACAATGTAGAAGGAATTGTACCAGACTTCTTACAAATGTTAAAAGGTGTAATTGATTCTCCAGACATTCCTTTAAATGTATCGCGTTCTTACTTACAGGCAGATGGCGCTGTAAAAAAGATTTCTGGATACATTACTAAAAAAGTAGGTGATAAATTGGCTTCTTTATTCAAAAAAGATAGAGCAGATTTTGAAACAAAATGGAATGATATCAAAGTAATTATCGAATACGGAATGCTTTCTGAAGATAAATTTTTTGATAAAGCTAAGAAATTTGCTTTGTACCCTAATGTTGCAGATACTTTTTTTACGTTTGATGAGCTTATTGAAAAAACAAAAGAGGCACAAACCGATAAAGATGGCAACCACGTAATTTTATACACTTCTAACAAAGAAGCGCAACACAGTTACATACAAGGTGCAACTGCAAAAGGATACGAAGTATTGGTATTAGATTCGCCAATAATTTCGCATTTGATGCAAAAGCTAGAGGGTGGTGATGCAAAAGTGAAGTTTACAAGAGTAGATGCTGACTTTATTGACAACTTAATCAAAAAAGACGATGCTGTAATTTCTAAATTGTCAGACAAAGAAAAAGAAACTTTAAAGCCAATTATAGAAGGTGCTGTAAACTCTAAATCTTACACTGTTCAGCTAGAAGCTATGGATTCTGATGCTTCTCCGTTTTTAATTACAGTGCCAGAATTTATGCGTAGAATGAAAGAAATGCAAGCTTCTGGTGGTGGCGGAATGATGGGAATGGGTAATTTTCCAGACATGTACAATTTGGTTGTAAACACAAACAGCCCTTTAGTATCAGATATTTTAAATTCTAAAGATGAAGCTGCACAGAGACACTTAATTTCTCAGGCTTTCGATTTGGCTAAACTATCTCAAAACCTTTTACATGGTGAAGAGTTAACCAAGTTTATAAAACGTTCTTACGAATTGATTAAATAGTAGTTGTAATTCTTACTAATAAAGAAAAGCCTTTTTGATTATATCAAAAAGGCTTTTTAATTATGCTGAATTTTTAAAAGTTTAAAAATCTTGATTTACATCCCAAGCTTCTAAAATATCTTTTAGGGTTTTGATAAACATTCCGCCCAAAGCACCATTTACAACCCTATGATCATAAGAATGTGAAGCAAACATTTTTTGTCTAATTCCTATAAAATCTCCTTCAGAAGTTTCTATTACTGCTGGTACTTTTCTAATAGCACCAAGAGCTAAAATTGCTACCTGAGGTTGGTTTATAATTGGGGTTCCCATAATAGATCCAAAAGTACCTACATTGGTAACTGTATACGTACCACCTTGAATTTCATCTGGTTTTAAAGCATTGTTTCTAGCTCTATTTGCCAAATCATTAACTGCAGAAGTCATGCCTACTAAATTCAATTGATCTGCATTTTTAATCACAGGCACTATTAAGTTTCCGTCTGGTAAAGCAGCAGCCATTCCTAAATTAATATTTTTCTTTTTAAGAATAGTATCTCCTTGTAGTGCAATATTAATTAAAGGATATTTTTTAATTGTAGTTGCAATTGCTTGCATAAAAATAGGTGTAAAAGTTAGCTTCTCTCCTTCTCTTCTCAAAAAAGCATCTTTTACTTTATTTCTCCAATTCACAATATTGGTAACATCTATTTCTATAAAAGATTGAACATGCGCAGAAGTTTTAAGAGAATCTACCATGTGCTTGGCTACCAATTTCCCCATTCTACTCATTTCTATAATTTCATCTTCACCGCTTACAGAAATAGGTGTGGATTTTGGTACTGATTTTTCTTCTTTAGGAACTGATACTTTTTCTACTTTATTAGAAATATCAGCAGAGTTACCTCTATTTTCAATAAATGATAAAATATCGTCTTTAGTAACTCTTCCATCTTTTCCAGAACCAGTAATTGCTTCTAACTCGTTCATAGAAACATTTTCTGTCTGTGCGATATTTCTAACTAAAGGTGAATAAAATTTTCCAGAATCTGAGTTTTTAACAATAGGGTCAGCTATTATTTCTTCTACTTTTTTAATTGTAGAAACCACCTCTTCTACATCATCACTTTCTTCTACATTACTAGTATTGCTAACTGTTTGAACCTCTTCTTGATTCGTCTCTATAATTGCTATAGTTTCTCCTACAGCAACAATATCATCTTTCTGAAATAAGACTTCAATTAAAGTGCCTTCTACTTCAGATGGGACTTCAGAATCGACCTTATCTGTTGCAATTTCTACAACAGCATCATCAAATTCAACTACATCTCCAACTTCTTTTAACCATGAGATAATGGTTGCCTCGGCAACGCTTTCACCCATCTTAGGTAACTTTAATTCAAATCTTGCCATTTGTATTTTCTTTTAACGGCTACAAAAATACGTAAAAACATCTTTTTAAGTACTATTTTATAGTAAAAATGCTAACTATACATTTATAAAATTTTATATTATTTATAAAATTTTACATAATAAAAGATAATTTAATATATATAAAATAACAAATTGACTACATACATGTATATAATTCAATAAGTAGTGATTTTTTAAAAATTTTTACGTAAAAGAAAAATGCTTAACCATAAAAATTAAATAGTTTACAACTTTAAAAAAGGAGTTCACAACATTAATTTTTTTTAAAAGCACTCTCAACGTAAATTTTACTAGATTTTAAATCAATATATTAATTAAACAACTTGCATCATGAAAAATTTCAAATCATTATTCGTATTAATTGTATTACTGACAGTTTTTAATGTTCAAGGTCAAAAAATGGTAATGGCCAATTACTCTCACAATTTAACAGAACATTTCTTTTTTAAGAAAGCATCAGAAAATTTAAGTACACCAAATGTGCCCCCTATTATTAATAATAGAAAGTATACTTATAGATACAATGGAAAAGATGTTTTAGTGTATTTTAACAGAGACAAACACATAGAATACTTTAACAATAAAGAAAACTATATTGTTTCTAAATTAAATTATAGTTCTAATAAAGAATTTACATTAACTATAATAGAATCTAACTTACCAAACTTCCCTTTTGGAAAAGGAACCAAACTAGACATTAAAATTACAAAAATTAAGAAAGGATGGATATATTATGAATCTACTCTAAAAGGATATACCTGGGAAGGTAAAATGAAAGAAGTTTTTTAAAACCCCCAAAAAACTAAGATTCCCCCAAAGAAGACAGCCAACTTTTAGGTGTAGATAATACCTCTAAAAGCTTGGCTTCTTTACTGTTTTTACTAGGTTCGTTATTATACACCCATTGAACTGTTGGTGGCAAACTCATTAAAATACTTTCGATTCTTCCGTTTGTTTTTAAACCAAACAAAGTACCTCTGTCATGTACTAAATTGAATTCTACATAACGACCTCTTCTAATTTCTTGCCAATCTTTATGCTTTTTAGTAAACGCAATTTCTTTTCTTTTTTGAACTATAGGAACATAACTTTCTAAAAAACTATCTCCAACTTGAGTCACAAAATTATAACGGTCCTCTATTGTAAACTCGTCATTTTCTTTTAAGTAATCGAAAAACAAACCACCAATTCCTCTTGCTTCATTTCTGTGTGCATTCCAAAAATATTCATCACATGTTTTTTTAAACTTCGGATAAAATTCTGGATGGTGTTTATCGCAAGCATTTTTACAAGTTTGATGAAAATGAATGGCGTCTTCATCAAACAAATAATAAGGTGTTAAATCTTGACCACCACCAAACCACTGTGTTACAATAGTACCTGTAGAGTCATACATTTCAAAATAACGCCAATTTGCATGCACAGTTGGTATAAAAGGATTTGTTGGATGCAATACCAAACTTAATCCGCATGCAAAAAAATTACCTTCTTTTACTCCAAATTGCTTGCGCAAAGCTTCTGGCAATTCCCCAAAAACTTTTGAAATATTTACACCGCCTTTTTCAAAAATAGCACCATTTTCAATTACTCGTGTTCTACCGCCGCCACCTTCTGCTCGCTGCCAATTGTCTTCTTTAAAAGTGGCTTTACCATCTACTTTTTCTAAAGTTGATGTGATAGTATCTTGTAATTCTTGAATGTATTTGAAAAATTGTTCTTTCATTTTTTTTGATAACAAGTGCTTGCGTTAGCGATTGAAATGGCATCCTTTTTGCTTTTTTAAGCAAAAAGATATAATGGAAAGCGCGACCTTTAGGGAACGCCCAAATTTAACTTCTTTTAATTAGGACTTTTATACTCTTTTACGGCGTCTATAAAAGCTTTGGCATTGTCTAAACCTATGTTTGGCAAAATACCATGACCTAAATTAACGATGTATTTGTCTTTTCCGAAATCATTGATCATTTGTGTGACCATTTTTTTAATTTCTGCTGGCGGAGAAAACAGTCTTGTAGGATCGAAATTACCTTGTAAAGTAATGTTACCACCTGTTAAATAACGTGCGTTTCTAGCAGAGCACGTCCAATCTACACCTAAAGCTGCAGCGCCAGATTTTGCCATTGTATCTAGAGCAAACCAACATCCTTTTCCGAATGCAATTACGGGTGCATGCTCTTTTAAAGCATCTATAATTTGCTGAATATATTGCCAAGAAAACTCTTGATAATCTACCGGAGACAACATGCCGCCCCAAGAATCAAAAACCTGAACTGCATTAACTCCTGCTGCCACTTTTGCTTTTAAATAGGCAATCGTTGTGTCGGTAATTTTTTGTAATAATTGGTGCGCTGCAATCGGATTTGTAAAACAAAACTCTTTTGCTTTGTCGAAATTTTTAGAACCTTGCCCTTGAACACAGTAACATAAAATTGTCCACGGAGAACCTGCAAAACCGATTAATGGAATTTCATCATTTAGTTTTTCTTTGGTTGCTTTTATGGCTTGATATACATAATCTAACGCCACATTTACATCTGGCACAATTACATTGTCTACATCTTTTTGTGTACGAACTGGGTTTGGTAAATAAGGCCCAAAATTAGGTTTCATTTCCACATCGATATTCATGGCTTGTGGAATGACCAAGATATCTGAAAATAAAATAGCTGCATCCATACCGTATCTTCGAATTGGCTGCACTGTAATTTCAGAGGCTAATTCTGGAGTTTGACAACGTGTAAAGAAATCGTACTTCTTTTTTATCTCTTGAAATTCTGGTAAATATCTACCTGCCTGACGCATCATCCAAACGGGAGGTCTTTCTACCGTTTCTCCTTTTAAGGCTCTTAAAAATAAATCGTTTTTTATCATAATATTTTATTAACCGCGAAGACACAAAAGTTCGCAAAGGTTTTATAAGTTGTTCAATATTCTTTTGATCCCATATTTAATTAGACTTACATTAAAATTTATTAACAAACCTAGTTTACAGTCTGATAATCTTAAATATGTTATCATTTGTGCAGTATGCACATCTTCTAATTTTTTAACTGATTTTAATTCTATAATAACTTTATTTTCAACCAATAAATCTATCCTATATAACCTGCTTCCAATTTCAAATTATCATAAACTACTGGTAGTACTTTTTGTTTCTGAACAACCAAATTACTCTTGTCCAATTCATAAAACAAACATGCCTCGTATGTACTTTCTAATAAACCAGGCCCTAATGATTTGTGAACTTTATATGCACAGTCTACTATAATTTTAGAAATCTCATTTTCAGACATAATATGAATTCATAGTTGATACTTCTAAAACTTTGCGCCCTTTGTTTCTTTGCGGTTATTTTATAAATAATAGCGTTAAGAACTAGTAGCTACTTTTTGCATCGCTTTATCTACTGCAATACTAATTTTTTTAATATCTTTCTCTGATAATGCTGAATTCAAAAACCATGCTTCAAACTGACTTGGCGGTAAGAAAACTCCGTTTTTAATCATTTCCCAAAAGAATACAGCAAATTTTTTGGTATCTGAAGTTTGTGCTTCTTCAAAATTTGTCACTTTTAATTTGGTGAAAAATGGATTCATCATAGAACCAAAACGATTTACCACTACATCTACATTGTGCTTTTTTGCAGCCTCTAGTAAAATGACTTCTAAAATAGCGCCAATTTCTTCAAACTTCTGATATGGATTTTGCCTCTTTAACTCTGTTAAGGTTGCAATTCCACCTGCCATTGCAATTGGATTTCCGCTTAAAGTACCTGCTTGGTACATACCGCCCAAAGGAGCAACTTGTTCCATTATTTCGTTTCTTGCTCCGTAAGCTCCTACCGGAAAACCACCACCAATTACTTTTCCTAAACAAGTTATATCTGCAGTAACACCTAATACTTCTTGTGCGCCACCAAACATAGATCTAAAACCTGTCATTACCTCATCTGCAATTAACAAAGCGCCTTTAGTTTCTAAAAATTCTTTTAACTCTTTTAAAAAGTTATTTTGCGGAATTACAACGCCCATATTACCACCAATTGGCTCTATAATTACACCTGCAATATCATCATGGGTTTCAAAATGCGCTTTTACACTTTCTAAATTATTGTATTCTGCAATTAAAGTATTTTTTACAGCTCCTTCCGGCACTCCTTTAGAACCTGGTAAACTTAAAGTTGCCAAACCAGAACCTGCTGCAACCAATAATGCATCTTGATGCCCGTGATAACAACCCGAAAATTTAATAATTTTATCTTTACCGGTAAAAGCTCTTGCCAAACGAATTCCGCTTAAAACCGCTTCTGTACCTGAATTTACAAAACGAACTTTATCCATTTCTGGAAAAGCATCACAAACAATTTTTGCTAACTTTATTTCAGCTTCTGTAGATGCACCAAAAGAATAGCCTTTTTTTAATGCTTTTTTAGCTGCTTTTTCAACTGCTTTGTGTCTGTGACCTAAAATCATAGGTCCGTAAGAAACTACTAAATCTACATACTCATTATCATCAACATCTACAATTTTACTTCCTTTTGCTTTTTTGATAAACAACGGATTTCCGCCAACAGATGAAAATGCTCTAACAGGAGAGTTTACTGCTCCTACAAGGTTTTTCAATCCTTTTTCGTATAATTCTTGTGATTTTTTAAACATCTTTATTGTATAATTGTTTAGTTTTTGAGTCGTGTAATTGTTCAGTTACACAATTAAACAGTTTAACGCTTCAACAGCAATCTAGCTGCTTCCTTAGCAAAATAGGTAATAATAATATCTGCTCCTGCTCTTTTCATAGATAGCAAACTTTCTAACATTACTTTTTCGCCATCGATCCAACCTTTTTCTGCGGCTGCTTTTACCATCGCATATTCTCCACTTACATTGTAACATGCAATAGGGCGATCGAAATTATTTTTTAAATCTCTGATAATATCTAAATAAGACAATGCTGGCTTTACCATTAAAATATCGGCTCCTTCTTGATCATCAAAAGTTGCTTCTCGCAACCCTTCATCTCTATTTGCAGGATCCATTTGATACGTTCTTCGATCTCCAAAAGTAGGTGCAGAATCTGCTGCATCTCTAAAAGGACCATAAAATGCTGAGGCATATTTTACAGCATAGGCCATAATTGGCAAGTTTACAAAACCGGAATTGTCTAAAGATTGACGAACCATATCTATCGTGCCATCCATCATTCCTGACGGTGCTACCATATCTACACCCGCTTTTGCATGCGAAATTACTTGTTTTGCTATATTTACCAACGTTGCATCATTATCAACATCATTATCGTGTATAATTCCACAATGTCCGTGAGAAGTATATTCACAAAAACATACATCTGTAATAACGTACAAACTCGGATAGTTCTTTTTGATAAAACGAATTGCTTGTTGCATAATTCCGTTATCATTCCAAGTTTCTGTTCCCTCATCATCTTTTTCTGAAGGAATACCAAATAACAATACTGCAGGAATATTTAAAGCAACAACCTCGTCTAATTCTTTAGAAATAGTATCTAAAGAAAAACGTTTGATACCAGGCATTGAAACAATTTCTTTTTCAATATTTGTACCTTCTTCAATAAAAAGTGGATACACAAAATCGTCTACCGAAAGTTTTGTTTCTTGCACCAATCTTCTAATTCCTTGGTGTTTTCTTAATCTTCTTGTTCTAAACATTTACAAAAACTTTTTATCAGTTCGAGCGCAATCGAGAACTACTTATATCTCTTACAAGCTGCGCTGCTATTTCAATCTACAATAATATAGACATCAATACTGCTAGAGATTACTTTTTTATTTTGAATAATATGTATTTACCAGCTCTAGAAGACTTTCTACATCTGGTATATTTGCTACTTCTACTTTTTCGAAATGTTTTCTAGCAACCGCAGCAGTAGTTTCGCCTATACAAAAAGCAACTTTGTTTGTATGGTTCATATCTAAATAGCTTTCTATACCAGACGGACTATAAAATAAAACGCCGTTAAAAGCATCTGCTATTGTAACCGGACTCAACATTGTTTTGTACGCCTCTACTTCATCAACAGCTATGCCGTTCGCTTTTAAATACGTTGGCAAAACATCCATTTTAATATTGCTACAAAAATAAGTTGCATTTTTTGTAGTCGTCTTTTTAGAGATGTATTCTGCTAATTTTAAAGCATTTTTAGCAACATGTTGTACCTTACCAATCTTGCGTTCTATTAATTTTTTGGTTCTTCTACCAACACAAAAAATGTTTTTAAAATTCATTTCATCTTTTGTAAACGAATTTAAAAGTGACTCAACACCATTCTGACTGGTAATAATTACGTTCTCTATTTCTTTTTGAACTACTTTAGCAGAAAGCCTATTGAAACGTATTTTAATAAAATCGCTATCATCTACTCCTAAAGATTCTGATAAAACTTCTTTTTGAAGTTCAGATAATTTCTTGGTAGAATAAACAGAAGCCAACTTTGTAGCTGCCTCTTCATCTGCCAACATAAGCTCTTTACCGCCTTTATTGATAATATAATCTGCACAATCTTTTGCCAAGTAGTGATGACTTCCTAGCTTTATTGCTTTTTCTACTTTAATTTTTTTAGAGCCGTCTTTACTTAACAAAACTCCTTTAAAATTTACCTCTTCTGTTTTAGAATTCACATACGCTAACGCACCTATTGGCGCAGTACAACCACCTTCTAGCAAGCGTAAAAACTCACGTTCTACACCTACACATACTTTTGTTTCATGATGATTTAATTGCTCACAGGCATCTAAAACATAGGTGTCTTTTTCTAATGCAGCAATCATAATTGCACCTTGGCCCGGCGCAGAAACCATCCAAGAAAGATCTATTGTGCCTTCTGGCATTTTGCCCAATCTTTCTAAACCAGCAGCAGCAAAAACAGCTCCATCCCAAGTTTCACTATTTTTTAGCTTTTCTAATCGAGTATTTACATTTCCTCTTAAATCTTCAATTTTATGAGTTGGATACCTGTTTAACCACATGGCTTTTCTTCGCAAACTACCTGTTGCAATTACTCCGTTTGGCTGCCCAAAAAATTCTTCATTCCCTTTTAAAACAAGTACATCGTTGTAATTACCGCGCTTTAAAACAGCAGCCTGCACAATACCTTCTGGCAAAGCAGTTGGCACATCTTTTAAAGAATGTACAGCAATATCAATATCGCCGTTTAACATGGCAACATCTAAACTTTTTGTAAAAACACCAGTTACACCTAACTCATACAAAGGTTTGTCTAAAACAATATCTCCTAAAGATTTTATAGGCACTAAAACGGTTTCATACCCTAATGCTTCTAATTCTTTTTTTACTGTATTGGCTTGCCAAAGCGCTAATTCACTTTCACGAGTTCCTATTCTAATTACTTTCTGCATGTCTTTGGGTTATGATTGAAATACTTTCTGAATTACATCTATACTTTCTGAGACAGCAGTGTCTTCATTTTTAAGATGCTTTACAAATTGTGTGGTAATTTTCTGAATGAATCGTGACGTTAAGATTTCTGCTTGTTGCTCATCGAAATTAGAAATTTTCTTTTTCTGAAAATTAATTTCATCATTCTTAATATTTTCTAGAGATTTTTTTAACGCTGTAATTGCAGGCGTAAATCTTCTATGGTTTAACCAATCGTTAAACTCTGCTTTGTTAGCCTCTATAATTTTTTCTGCAGTGGGCACTTCTGCTAAACGAACAGCCAACGTTTCATCTGTTATTTTTGATAGTTCATCTACATTAACCAATGCTACATTGTTGTAATCTTTTACATTGTGCGCAACATTTTCTGGCATCGATAAATCTAGAATTAAAAGCTCTTTACCTTCTGCAATGTGTGCCTTTGTAACCGTTGGTTTTTCGGCACCAGTAGAAACAATTAAAATATCTGCATTTGCAATTTCTTCTGTTAGATTTTCTATGGAAGCGTTTCGGATAGCCTGAAAATCTTTTGCAAATTCTTCTGCCTTTTCTTCAGTTCTATTAATTAAGCAAACTTGCTTATTATTGGTGTATTCAGCAAGGTTTTTGCAGGTATGTTTCCCCATTTTTCCCAAACCAAAAACTAAAATGTTTTTAGCATTAAAATCTACAACATTTTTTATAATATACTGTACAGCAGCATACGAAACAGAAGTAGTTCCTGAACTTAATTTTGTCTTATTTTTTACTTTTTTACTGGCCTGTAAAACACTGTTTACCAAACGCTCTGTGTAAGCATTTGTTGTTTTTACTTTTTTAGCAAGTTTAAAAGATTGTTTTAGCTGACCAACAATTTCATAATCGCCTAATATCTGGCTATCTAAACCTGTACCAATTCTGTACAAGTGATTGATGGCAAGTTGATCTTGGTATATATGAGAAAAGTCTGAAAATTCTGCTGCATTTCCTTCAGAGAAATCACACAGCAACTCTATTAACAAACAAGGCCTATTTGCAAAACCAAATATTTCTGTTCTGTTGCAGGTAGAAATTATAAACGCGCCAGAAATACCTTTATTTTTTGCCGCTTTTAAAAGTGCAATTTGGTTTTCTTTAGACACAGAAAACTTACCACGCGTTTCTGCATCTGCTTTTTTATAACTTACTCCAATATTGTAAAAGTGCTCTTGCCCTAATTCTTTCATAAATTGTTAAGATGACACAAAAATAAAAACTTCAATAATATAAAAATGTCGCAAAAAGTATTTTTAATAACGTTAGATGTTTTTTTAATGTTTTTTTTGAGTTTAAAAACACAAAAACCCTTATTTTTGTACTTGTAAGAAGAATTTACAGATGCTTTATATAGAATAATTCTAAATAAACAACAATTCAAAAACAAAGTTGCACATGTTTAAAAATGTCGGAGAAAGTTCTTTTGATGAAATCACCTTAGAAAAAGGGTTTTATGTTCTTCATTTTCAGAATGAAAATGACAAGGTTCAGAATTTTGTAAGAGAAATAGACAATACTTTTATACAAATGCATTTTTGTTTAAGAGGAAACTCTAAATTTCTATTTAATGATGGTGCATATACTTTTGATGTTTTAGACAATAGATCTATTTTATTATACAATCCGCAGAGAGTATTGCCTATAAATTTAGAGATTCAACCCAAAACAACATTGGTTTCTCTGTTAATTTCCATAGAAAAATTTCATTCTTTATTTTCTAAAGAATCAGGATACATTCCTTTTTTAAGTGATGAAAATAGCAATCGAAAGTTTTATGACGACCAAGAGATCAAACCGACAATTGCTATTGTGTTGCAGCAAATTATAAATTCTAACATTAACAGTTCTATTAGAGAACTATATGTAAAAGGAAAAATTTACGAATTGTTGAGTTTGCACTTTCAAAAAGATGAAACTACAAATGCAGAATATTGTCCTTTTTTAGTTGATGAACAAAATGTATTAAAAATTAGAAGAGCCAAAGAAATCATTATATCTAGAATGTCAGAGCCACCAAGTCTGCAAGAATTGGCATCAGAAACGGGCTTAACGCTAAAAAAACTTAAAGAAGGTTTTAAACAAATTTACGGAGACACTGTGTTTAGTTTTCTGTTTGATTATAAAATGGAACATGCCAGAAAATTACTAGAAAGCAATCTTTACAATGTAAACGAGGTTGGGCTGCAAGTTGGTTACAGCACTGCAAGTCATTTTATAGCTGCCTTTAAAAAGAAGTTTGGAACGACTCCAAAAAAGTATGTAATGAGCATCAATAAATAATATTAAATTAAAAGGAATTGAAACAATTAACGCATTACGACATCGAAAACACACAAAAAGAGTTTCCTATAACAATTGTTTGTGATGCGATTAGAACCCCTGAAAATATTGGCATGTGTTTTCGGATTTCAGAAAGTTTTGGGGTAGAAAAAATATATTTTCATGAGAGCTCACCTACTATTGAAAATAGAAAAGTAGTAAATACAGCCAGAAACACAATCAACCAAGTAGCGCATTCGTTTTATGATGATTTTGAAGTGTTAATTGCGCAATTAAAAAGTGAAGGAAATACAATTATAGGCATAGAAATTACTGATAAAAGTATCGATATTCAAGATTTTAATTTTAAAAATCATCAGAAAATCGTCTTACTTTTGGTAGCGAAAGAAACGGAATAAAAAATATAAATACTGTTGATGCAACAATTGCAATACCGATGTATGGCAGAAATTCATCAATGAACGTAATTCATAGTTTAGCTATTACACTCTATGAAATTACAAACCAGTTGAAGTAGTTAGAAAAAAAATAAAAACAGTTGTAAGTTTCAACTATAAAATTTTGAAACTTTCAATTTTGAAACTTAAATAAATGAAAGGAGTTTTATTAGTAAATTTAGGATCGCCAGCAAGTACATCTACCAAAGATGTTAGAAAGTATTTGGATGAATTTTTAATGGATGAGCGCGTTATAGACGCTCCAAAATGGTTAAGAACCATATTAGTAAGAGGAATTATCTTAAACACCAGACCAAAAAAATCTGCTAAAGCATACAAAAAAATATGGTGGGACGAAGGTTCTCCTTTAATTGTATTATCAGAAAGATTGTTGGCTAAAGTGCAAGATAAAACAGAATTACCTGTTGCTTTGGCAATGCGTTACGGAACGCCTTCTATAAAAATGGGCTTGCAAGAATTGCATGACAAAGGGGTAACAGATGTACTTATTGTACCACTATATCCACAACATGCAATGGCAACCACAGATACCATTTTAGTATTAGCAGAAGAATTAAGAGCTGAGTTTTTCCCGGCAATGAAGTTCAATCATATACCTGCTTTTTATCATAAAAAAGACTATATAAAAGTTTTGGGTGATAGTATAAAAAATCACCTAGAAGGTAAAGAATGGGATAAGATTTTATTTTCATATCACGGAATTCCAGAACGTCATGTAAGAAAATCAGACATTACAAAATCTCATTGTAAACCAAACGATAGTGTTAATTTTGAGTGCTGTAAAACAAGTTCTGCTGCACATGAATTTTGCTACAAACACCAATGCTACGAAACAACCAAACAAGTGGTAGAATATTTAGACTTGCAACCACACCAATACTTTGTATCGTTTCAATCTAGATTAGCGGGAGACCCATGGTTACAACCTTACACAGATAAAATGCTAGAGAAATATCCAGAAGAAGGAGTTAAAAAATTAGCGGTTGTTACACCTGCTTTTGTTTCTGATTGTCTAGAAACTTTAGAGGAAATTGCCATGGAAGGTAAAGAAGAATTTTTAGAAGCTGGCGGAGAGGCATTTTACGCAATACCTTGTATTAATGACAATGACGATTGGGTAGATGTTTTGGTTAATTGGATTGAAGAGTAGATGTTAGATGTTAGATGTTAGATGTTAGATGTTAGATGTTAGATGTTAGATGTTAGATGTTAGATGAAATTTAAAAAATAAATTAAAAAACGTCAAAAAACTTTTTAACTTTATAACTCTAAAACATTTTAACTTTACAACCATAAAACTTAAATAAAATATGGATTTTTTATACATAAAAGCTTTACACATTATTTTTATAGTCACTTGGTTTGCTGGCTTATTCTACATTGTTCGTTTATTTATCTATCATGTAGAAGCTGAAAAAAAACCTGAGCCTGCAAAAGAAATTTTGCAGACTCAGTATAAATTAATGAGCAAGAGATTGTGGTACATTATCAGTTGGCCTTCTGCAATTTTAGCAAGTATTTTTGGCTTTTGGATGTTGGTTAAAAATCCGTATTATTTAGAAATGCCTTGGATGCATATCAAGTTAAGCTTTGTATTCGCGCTATACTTTTACCATGGGTTTTGCCATAAAATATACAGACAACTTCAAAAAGATATTGTAAAATACTCTCCTTTTAAATTAAGAATTATTAACGAAGCACCAACAATTATCCTTTTTGCTGTTGTTTTTTTAGTGGTATTGCAAAACAGTATCAATTGGATTTGGGGAGTTGTAGGAATTCTACTTTTTGGAATTTTGCTAATGCTTGGCATTCGACTTTACAAAAATATTCGCGCAAAAAAATCTTGGGACAAAGCAGAAAAAGAGGCTTTAAAATAGCAGCACTTACAAATACTAACCTTTTATACTCTGTTCAAAAGGAATTCTATTTACAATACTTCGCCCTAAAGTAACCTCATCTGCATACTCTAACTCATCACCAACAGAAATTCCACGAGCTATAGTAGAAGTTGTAATATTAAATTTCTCTATCTGTTTAAAAATATAAAAGTTTGTGGTATCGCCTTCCATCGTAGAACTTAAAGCAAAAATAATCTCTTTTATTTCTCCTTTTTCAATCTTAGCTATCAGAGAATCAATTTCTAAATTCTGAGGACCAATACCTTCTATAGGAGAAATTTTACCACCTAAAACATGATACAATCCATTAAACTGAGAGGTACTTTCTATAGCCATTACATCTCTAATATCTTCTACCACACAAACAATTTCTGGTTTTCTTTTGGTATTGTTACAAATATCACATAGAGTAGTATCAGAAATATTATGACATTTCTGACATGTTTTAACATCATTTCTTAAATGCAAAAGTGCTTCAGACAAAAAAGTAGTATTACTTGCAGGCTGTTTTAACAAATGCAATACCAAACGCAAAGCTGTTCTTTTACCAATTCCTGGCAAACGACTTACTTCATTTACTGCGTTTTCTAATAATTTTGACGAAAAATCCATGAGTGCAAAATTACTAATTATGGATTACGAATTATTAATTTTTATATAAAATTTTAAAAAGAGTATATTCGTAATTTACAACTCATAATTCTAAATAAACCCATGCAACCCATTCACATTATTTTATTAATTGTTGCTTACTTTTCTGTATTAATTTTCATTTCATACATCACCGGAAAATCTGCAGACAACAACACTTTTTTTAAAGCAAACAATTCTTCGCCTTGGTATTTAGTTGCTTTTGGTATGATTGGTGCTTCGTTATCTGGTGTTACATTTATTTCTGTTCCGGGTTGGGTAGAAGCGCAAAATATGAGTTATTTTCAAATGGTCTTAGGCTATGTTTTGGGCTATGCAGTAATTGGTTTGGTATTACTACCGTTGTACTATAAATTAAACCTTACCTCTATTTACACTTATTTAGAAGACCGGTTCGGAAAATACTCATACAAAACCGGCGCATGTTTCTTTTTACTCTCTAGAACTATTGGTGCTGCTTTTAGACTTTTTTTAGTCGCAAATGTGTTACAAGCCATTTTATTTGATGCTTACGGAGTTCCGTTTTGGGTAACCGTATCAATAACCATCTTGCTAATTTGGTTGTACACCTTTAGAGGAGGAATAAAAACCATTGTTTGGACAGATACTTTGCAAACACTATTCATGTTAATTGCTGTCGGTGTTTGTATTTACACAGTTACCAACGAATTGCAAATAGAGAACTTAGTAACCTATCTATCTGAAAGTAAATTTTCAAAAATATTTTATTTTGACGATGTACATACTGGAAATTATTTCTGGAAACAATTTTTATCAGGTGCTTTTATTGCTGTTGTAATGACTGGTTTAGACCAAGACATGATGCAGAAAAACCTAACCTGTAAAAACTTAAAAGATGCACAAAAAAACATGTTTTGGTTTACTATTGTACTGGTAATTGTAAACTTTTTCTTTTTAGCATTGGGTGTTTTACTAACAGATTACGCGCATCAAAACGGAATTAATGCCAGCAAAGACCAGCTATTCCCTATCATTGCCACAAGTGGAAGTTTAGGCATTGCTACTGCACTTTTCTTTTTATTAGGTTTGATAGCCGCAGCATACTCAAGTGCAGATTCTGCTCTAACCTCTTTAACAACCTCTTTTAGTATCGATATTTTAGAAATTGATAAAAACAAAGATGAAAAAGAACAGGTGAAAACACGTAAGAAAATTCATGTTAACTTTTCTATTGTATTAATCATCATCATCTTAATTTTTAAATATTTTATTGCCAACCAAAGTGTGATTGCTAATATTTTTAAAGCAGCAGGTTATACTTACGGACCTTTATTAGGCTTGTATGCTTTTGGTTTGTTTACAAAACACCAACTAAAAGACAAAATGGTACCCATTGTTTGTTTAATAGCACCCATTGTAACATTTGCAATTAGTGCATACAGTTTGCAATATTTTAATTTCGATTTTGGCTTTTTTGTATTGGTCTTAAATGGTTTTTTAACTTTTGTTGGTTTATATTTGTTTAAAAGATCGTCATAATGAAAAACAATTTTCTATTATTTTTATTTTTTACTACTTGCATTGGTTTTAGCCAAATAAAAGCAACAGGGTATTTTAATTCAGAAATAGGAATGAGTTATGAGTTTTCTGATAAAATTCAGGCAGAATTAAAAATTGACGATGCTGTAGGCAAATCATTTAGCAGTAAATTAAGTATTTTGTATAAAATTAAAAACAAAGAAACTTACAACCTAAATTTAGGATTAGGTGTAAATGTTTTTCTTTTTGAAGAATTTGATCAACTAGAAAGTTTTTACGTACCATTTCAACTAGAAATTTTACCTTTTAAAAATTACAAAAACATCGGTTTCGTGCTTGAAACTGCCTATCATATTGCTGAAAATGAAAACGGATTAAGAAACTCAGTTGGAATTAGATATCTATTTTAAAACATGCAAAAAGACTTAAGTAATTATCGTAAATCTTACGAAAAACAAGAACTATTAGAAAATAATTGTCCAGAAAACCCAATGGAATTATTTAGAACTTGGTTTGCAAATGCAGAAGAATCAGAATCTGTAGAAGAAACCAATGCCATGAATATTAGTACTATTGGCAAAGACGGATTTCCAAAAAACAGAATTGTATTGTTAAAGAAATTTACTTGGAAAGGTTTTGTTTTCTTTACAAATTACGCTTCAGAGAAAGGAAATGCCATCGCAAATAACAACAACATTTGTCTATCTTTTTTCTGGCCAGCTTTAGAACAACAAATAATTATAAAAGGTAGAGCAGAAAAGTTAGCAGAAAATTTATCTGATGGTTATTTTGATTCTAGACCAGATGGAAGCAAGCTAGGTGCCTGGGCATCAAACCAAAGTTCGGTTATAAAATCTAGAGCAATTTTAGAGGAAAATTTAGCAAGCCTAGAAAAAGAATACGAAACCAAAGAAATACCAAGACCAGAACATTGGGGTGGTTATTTGGTAAAACCAATTTCAATAGAATTTTGGCAAGGACGTCCAAACAGATTACACGACAGAATTAGATATTCTTTAGCAGAAGATTTTTCTTGGATATTAGAAAGATTAGCTCCATAATTTTTATATTTACATTAAGATAATTTAAGAAATTGAATGAAAACAATTTACATAGTTAGACACGCAAAATCTTCTTGGGAGTACGAGGGAATAGAAGATATTGATAGGCCTTTAAAGAAAAGAGGTATCAAAGATGCGCATTTAATGTCTAAATTTTTAGCTCAAGAAATTAACAGACCAGATGTTTTTGTGTCTAGCAGTGCAAATAGAGCTTTGCATACTGGAGTTATTTTTTGTGATAATTTTGAATATCCTTTATCTAATCTGCAAATTAAAAAACAACTCTACAGTTTTAGCGATGGATATTTGGTAAAAACGGTAAAAGCACTAGATGATGGTTTTAATTCTGCCATTATTTTTAGTCATGACCACGGCATCAACTCTTTTGTAAATAAATTTGGAAGCACACCAATCTCTCATGTTACTACCTGTGGTGTAGTTGGTATTCAATTTGAAGAAAAGCATTGGAAAAACATAAAAAAAGGAAAAACAATTTTAATTGAGTTCCCCAAAAACCATAAATAAATTTAAGTGTTAGAAATAAAAAAATACGGTGCAATCGATATTGGTTCTAATGCCATAAGACTACTAATTGCAAACGTAATTGTTTCCGAAGACAAAGAACCTCAATTTAAAAAATCTTCTTTAGTACGTGTGCCTATTAGACTAGGTGCAGATGCTTTTACAGGAGATGGCATCATAAGCAAGGCCAATACAAACCGAATGGTAGAAGCAATGGAGGCTTTTAAACTACTTATGAAAGTGCACAATGTAGAACGCTACAAAGCCTGCGCTACCTCTGCAATGAGAGAGGCAGTAAATGGTACAGAAGTGGCTACAGAAATTTTAAATAAAACAGAAATACAGATAGATATTATTAGCGGTAAAGAAGAAGCTAAAATTATATCTTCTACAGATTTAAACACCTTAATTCAGGGCGATAATTCTTATCTGTATGTAGATGTAGGTGGTGGTAGTACAGAGTTTACTCTTTTTTCAAAAGGAAAAATTATTACTTCAAAATCTTTTAAAATGGGTACAGTTCGTTTATTAAACAATAAAAAAGCTGTGAATAAAGAGATTTTTGCCAATGTAGAAAAGTGGATTAAAAAAAACACAAAAGACCTAAAAAAAGTGACACTAATTGGGTCTGGTGGTAACATTAACAAGCTATTTAAAATGTCTGGTAGAACAGAAGGAAAACCGATTTCTTACATCTATTTAAATGCACAATATCAGTTTTTAAAACAGATGTCTTTTGAAGAAAGAATATCAGAATTAAGCTTAAACCCAGATAGAGCTGATGTTATTATACCAGCAACTAAAATTTACTTATCTGCAATGAAATGGAGTGGCGCAAGAAAAATATATGTGCCTAAAATTGGTTTGTCTGATGGTATTATTAAAAGTTTGTTTTATAATAAAATTTAACACCTATCTTTTAAGTAATTTCAATGTTTTGTTACGTTGGATTTTTTTTGTGCCCGTTTCTATAAATTGATCAATAAAATAAATTTCTTTTGGAATTTCGAATTTAGAAAGTGCTGTTAAACTCTTTATTTTAGAGAATAATTTCTTTTTATCTAATTCATTATCAATAGGCGCCTCTACAACCAAAATAAGTTTGTTTCCTAACAATTCGTCTTCTATACCCGTAACAAAAAAACGTTGATTTATAAGTGTTGCTAGTTGTTCTTCTATTTTTTCTGGATGCAATTTTATACCACCAGAATTTATGACATTATCTACTCGGCCTAACCACTCGAATTGAGTGTCAGAAATTAACTGAACTACATCATTTGTAAATACAATTTCGTTGGCAACATTATTATTTTTAAGCACTAAACAGTTTCTTTGGTCTATATAAATTGTTGTGTTTGGTAGCGTCTTATAATAAGCACTCGCTACTGAATTTGAAATAGCTCCCTTAAAATGATTTAGCTTTTTTATAGCGATATGTGTAATGGTTTCTGTCATGCCATAAGTAGCAAAAACGTTTGTAGAAAAAGACTGTAATTTGTCTTGTAGTTTTTTTGAAACCACTCCTCCACCAATAATTAAGGTCTCTAATAAATGTATTTTATTTAAAGAGTTTTCTACTTGCAAAGGTACCATTGCAGAAAAATCATATTTTTTTGATATGGTTTTTAAAGGTGACGCATTAGAGGAAACAATATCTAAATGCCAACCTAAAATAAGCGCTCTTACCAACATCATTTTACCAGCAATATATTTTGAAGGCAAACACATTAAAGCTGTAGTTTTTGGTTTTAAATTGAAAAATTGCCCAGTTGCAAGGGCAGAATTTATCATTTTTTGTTTTAGCAATTGAATGTCTTTTGGAGTGCCTGTAGAACCAGATGTTTGCACAATAACATACTCTTTCTTTGAAAACCAGTCTTGTAGAAATTGATAAATTTCTTCAGAAAAATCTTTCGAATAAGACAAAATTTCATCAACACTTGTAAATGAAAAACCGTTCAGTTTAAAATCTTTATGTAGGTTATTTTGCAACAATATTTTTAGTGTTATAAGTTGTCTTCTTCAAATGTCATTGGTACTAAAACAGCACCTGTTAATTTTTCTTTCCAGTTTGACCAAGCATACTTTTTAGAAAAAATCTTCAACATCAAAGGATATAAAAGAAAAACAGGAATAAACATTTGCCAGGTTACAGAAGGCTCTGAAGTATCTATATACAAAGCATCTGTTTGAAAAACAGTCCAATCTGTTGTTACTAAAAAAGCAGCAGTGATATTATTCACAGCATGTAAACCTAAGGCAATTTCAGTGCCTTCGTCCATTAAAGTTGTAATTCCGTATAGCAAACCTGTACCTATATAAAATACCATGGTAATTTGTCCTAGTTTTGCAACTTCTGGATTTGCGCCATGTAATAAACCAAAAACTACCGATGTAATAAGCAAAGGAACCCATCTGTTTCCTACTAAAACACCGATACCTTGCATAAAATACCCTCTAAAAAGTAATTCTTCTAAACTTGTTTGAAAAGGAATGCATACCAATGAAATAGCAACTAGTATGAAAAAAGGAGTCGCATTAAAGTTCCATGTATAATTTTCTGGAGCTAGATAAATTCCGATAAACGTCATTACAACCGCCAAACTACCCCACACAAAAAAAGCATAAAAAAAACGATTCCAATCTATTTTTTCTCGGCTGGTAATTAAAGAAGTAATACTTCTTTTATGGACATATTTAACCCCTACAAAAAGAAAAATCAAACCAATAAAAAAAGATAAAATCATTAAAAACAGAAAAAGATTTTTATCAATACCTGCCGTCATAAAACTTGCTTGAGCAAATTCTGTAAATTGAGCTAAATTTTCTGACACATTAAATACTGCTATCACTAAAGGAAATACACCCAAAATTTGCCAGCCAAAAAACACTAGTAGTATCGTTACTAACCAATGGTACCATTCATTTTTACCTTTGTATGCTTGTTGTATAAAATTCATCTTAAAAGTTTATAGTTTAAAGTCCCATTGCATAGCGTTATTATAATGTAACGCTCCATTTGCAACAGTTAACGGACTTGTAAAATTGTTTGTAAACAAACTACCAGTTCCTAATCCTTGTGGCAATTTATTTTGTAAATCATAGGTAAATTGCGCAATTGCATTTAAACCAATATTGCTCTCTAATGCAGAGGTAATCCACCAATCTATGTTGTTGTTTTCTGCAATAGAAATCCACTCTTTACTTCCTGCAATTCCACCAACCAAACTGGGTTTTAAAATAATATATTGTGGCTGTATGGTATCTAAAAGTGTCTTTTTATCAGATACTGCAAACACACCAATTAACTCTTCATCTAAGGCAATTGGTAAAGGTGTTTTTTCGCATAAAAAAGCCATTTCTTCTAACTGACCTTGTTTAATTGGTTGCTCTATAGAATGTAAATCTAAGGCTGATAAAACACTTAGTTTTTCTAAAGCATTTTCTTTGGTAAATGCACCATTTGCATCTACTCTTAATTCAATTTCATTTGCAGAAAATTCATTTCTAATCGATTTTAACAAGGCTATTTCTGTATCAAAATCAATTGCACCAATTTTCATTTTTATACATGAAAAACCCGTTTTTAATTTTTCTTTAATCTGAGTTTTCATAAACTCTTTGTCGCCCATCCAAACCAAACCGTTTATAGAAATAGATTCGTTTCCTTTGGTAAATTCTGATGGAAACAACTCGAAAGAATCCTTACTCCTCAGGGATAAAAAAGCTTGTTCTAATCCAAATTGAATAGATGGGAACTCAAAAAGCTCTTTAAGCAACCACTCTTCTCCTTTATTTATATTATTACAAACCCAAATTAATTTTTCTTTGTAATTAGGAACATCATCTATACTTAAACCTCTAAATAAACCCGTTTCTCCAACACCTGTTTTGCCGTTTTCTTCTAACAGAATAAACCAAGTTTTTTTAGTTCTTAAAACACCTCGAGAAGTTCCACTTGGGTTTTTAAAATTGAGGATGTGTTTTTTGTAAGTTGCTTTTATCAATGTTGTATGAATGGTATGTATAATTTAATTTTTGCTTTCTATAAACTCCTTAAAATTATTTAAGTAAGATTGATCTTGTGCTTTAAATGTACTCTTAAAATAGGGAAAAATACACGCCATAATATAAGAATCACTTTGGCAACTTGCATTTAAAGTTACAGTTGAAACACCATCTTTCTCTGAAAAAGTATAATCGTCCTTTTTTAACATATTCTCTGCATCAAAAAACAATGTAATTTTTTCGTTTGGTACGAAAGCCATAATCTTTTCTGTCATTGTTATTTCTTGTCCCTTATTTTCTATAACAATTTTGTACACACTACCTGTTTTGGCTATATTTTCTTCTAAAACATCAATAGAAATAATTTCTGGAATCCAGTTTTTAACATTTTTTATGTTTGTAAAGGTTTCAAATATAGCTTTAAGGGGCTTATTAATTGAAACTTGAGCACTATAATCAGTTTTTTTCACAAACAAGCCTGTAAGTAAAAACACCACAATTATTAATGAGATACTAATTAAAATAATTTTTATTACTTTCATGAAATATAATGTGTTTTAATCAAGAATTAAAAGAAATGACTCACTGAAAAAAGAATTGCAAATAAAAAAGTACTTAAAGCTACTTTTTTTAATTCACCATCTAGCTCTCTTGGATTATCATTTAAAGCTACTTTTTTAACATTTTTTAGTAACGGAATAAAAGCAATTAAATAAATAAATTGATAAATTGATGAAAACTTAAAAAATGAAAATAAAATTGCACAAAAAAGCGCTCCGAATATTAAAAAGTAATGATATTTTTTTGCCTTTAAAACACCTAGTTTTACTACCATAGTATTTTTATTATTTTTTGCATCTTCTTCTCTATCACGTAAATTGTTTAAGTTTAAAACCGCAGTACTTAAAAACCCAATAGAAATTGCTGGCAAAAACACTATTAAATCTAGTTGCTTTGTAAACAGAAAATAACTACCAACTACACTTAACAATCCGAAAAACAAAAAAACAAATAGGTCTCCAAAGCCACTGTAACCATAGGCAGAGTTACCAACTGTATATTTTATTGCGGCTATAATTGCTGTGATTCCTAATAAAAAAAATAAGATTGAATATTTAAAGTTTTGACAACCAAAAGAAAAAAATATTAAAAATAACGCAGATATTAACGTTAAGATCGTAGCTATAACAATAGCTCTTTTCATTTGCTTGGCTGTAATTGCACCTGATGAAACCATGCGAGCCTCGCCTAGCCTATTTTTATCTGTCCCTTTTACACCATCTCCGTAATCATTTGCAAAGTTAGAAATTACTTGAAAACCAATAGTCGTTAAAATTGCAAACCAAAAAATTGGAGAAGAAAAAATAGATAGTGAATCATTGCTAAGTGCAACATTATAAAAATGATAATTACCTAAAACAGTACCAACTATAACACCTGAAATAGATAAAGGTAAAGTTCTTAATCGAGCTGCTTTTATATAATTTTGTATCATTAAAAGTATGTAATTCTAAAATATTAAAAATTCGGAATATAAGTACTGTTATTTATTTACAAATTATTTGCTTCTGCAATCAATTCTGCAATATCTTTTACAATAACACTATCTTCTTTTTCTTTAAATTTTATACCATCGGTCATCATTGTATTGCAATAAGGACAACCTGTTGCAATAATATCTGGTTTGGTTTCTAAAGCGTCTTCTGTTCTTAATACATTTATTTCTTTGTCTCCACGCTCTGCATCTTTAAACATTTGAGCACCTCCAGCACCACAACACAAAGCTGTTTGTTTACTGCGCTTCATCTCTGTTAAATTTACACCTAATCTTCTTATTAGGTCTCTTGGAGATTCATATACATCATTTGCTCTTCCTAAATAACATGGATCATGAAAAGTAACTCTTTTTCCTTGAAGGTTTTTATCGTCTATTTTTAAACGTCCTTCTGCGATAAGGTTTTGTATGAATTGTGTGTGATGCAACACCTCATAATTACCACCTAGATTGGTGTATTCATTTTTTAAGGTATTGAAAGAATGAGGATCGCAGGTTACAATTTTTTTAATATTGTATCCATTTAAAACCTCGATATTCATCATTGCTTGCATCTGAAACAAGAATTCGTTTCCAGCTCTTTTAGCAGCATCACCTGTAGAAGATTCTTCGGTACCTAAAACAGCAAAATCTACATTTGCTTGCTGTAATATTTTTACAAATGCTCTTGTTATTTTTTTTGCTCTATCATCATAACTTCCTGCAGCTCCAACCCAAAATAAAACTTCTGGTTGTTTTCCTTGAGCCATCATTTCTGCCATTGTTTGTACAAACATAGTTTATAGTTTTTGTATTAGAATTTAATTTTTAGTTAGGGAAGTATTGCTAAAATTAAACACATAAAATTAATTTTATTCTTCTTTTGCCCAGTTTAAACGGTCTTGCTGGTTGTATTGCCATGGAGCACCATTGTTTTCAATATTACTCATCATCGCATTTAACTCTTGTGGTGCAGCACTTTGCTCCATTACCAAATACCTACGCATGTCTAAAATAATAGAAAGCGGATCTATATTTACAGGGCATTCTTCTACACAAGCATTACAACTTGTACAAGCCCATAATTCTTCTGGAGTTATGTAATCGTTCAAAAGCTGTTTTCCGTCATCTTTAAAAACACCTTTATTGGCATCTATATTTCTACCAACCTCTTCTAAACGATCTCTTGTATCCATCATAATTTTACGAGGAGATAGTTTTTTTCCTGTTAAATTTGCAGGACATGCAGAAGTACATCTACCACATTCTGTACATGTATAAGCATTCATTAATTGAACCCAGTTTAAATCTGTAACTTCAGATACACCAAATTTTTCTGGGATAGCTTCTTCTTCTGAAGATTCTGGAGTAGCATACGGATCTGCACTTGGATCCATCATTATTTTTACTTCATTTGTAACCGCTTCTAAATTATTAAATTGCCCTTTTGGATTTAAATTGGCAAAATAAGTGTTTGGAAACGCCAATAAAATATGTAAATGTTTAGAATAATATAAATAATTTAGAAAAACTAAAATACCTAAAATATGTATCCACCAAGCAGTTCTCTCTATTAAATGCAAGCTATCAGCAGAAAAACCATCAAATAGAGGTGTTATAAATTGACTCATTGGATTTCCTATTCCTGCTTGTTGAAATGAAGCATCCGCAGCATTCATCAATAAGAAAAGACTCATTAAAACCATTTCGAAATATAAAATAAGATTTCCGTCTTTTTTAGGCCATCCTTTCATTTCGCTACTTAAAAAACGTTTGATATTTGATAAGTTTCTTCGGGTCCAAAAAATAATTACTGCGATAAAAACCAGTGCTGCAAGAACCTCGAAAGTTCCTATTAAAAAACCATAGATCTGAGTGCCTAAAAAGTCCTTAAAAATTCTATGAGTACCAAATAGACCATCAATTATTATTTCTAATACCTCAATATTTATAATAATAAAGCCAATATATACAACAATGTGTAAAAAGCCAGAAAACGGTCTTTTAATCATTTTTGATTGCCCTAAAGCAATCATCATCATATTCTTTAGTCTCTCAGATTTTTTATCATTTCTATTAAGATCTTTCCCAAGGTTTATATTTCTAGATATTTTTCTAATATTTATAGTAAAAAAACCAATACCTAATAATAATGTTAAGGCAAAAACGATGTTTGGTAAGTATTGCATATTTTTATGATTTAATTATTAGAATTTTGTTTAACATCTTCGTTTGTTGGCTGATATGCTGCTGCTTTTTTACCAAACAAAGAAAAATGAACGAACCTTTTTGGGTGTAATTTTAACTCTCTAAGTAAGTTTTCTAATTCTTTAGACATTTCAGCTAAATTGGTATACAAAACATCATCGGTAACCAACTTACCTATAGTTCCTTTTCCATTATTAATACCAGCTAACATAAAATTAGCCGAATTAAGTGTGGTTTCTGCTTTTCGCATAATCTCACCAATATTTGCATTTGCTAATGTGTCTGAAACTTTAGAAAAATTAGCTGTAATCAATTTTGTATTAGCAATACTTTCTTTTAAATCGTTTGTTGATTCATCCATAAAATTATTAACAGTTACGATTGTTTTATTCACTTCGTTTAAAGTAAACTCTAAACTTTTTACAGAAGTTTTTATACTATTTTGCGTTGGTATATCTAAAATATTATTTACGTTCTTAAATAAAGAGTCTGCACTAATAATAACATGTTCTAGTTTTGCTTGTAAAGGATCTAAACGCTCGCCAATTGATGTAAACAAGCTAGACTCTAATTCACCTTTTAAATAATCGCCAGAAACGGCATCTTCACCTTCATAACTTGGTACTATGGCTAAATTTGAGCCACCTAAAGGACTAGGAGAATATATTTTAACAATACTATTTTTAGAAAAAAGAAAATCATTATTTACAACAAAACTTACAATAAGTCCTCCTTTTTTTGAAACCTCTTTATTAAATTCTATTTGAGTGATTTTACCTACTTTTAGTCCGTTTATAGTTACTAAACTCGACTTGCTTAAGCCAGCAATATTTGAATACTCTACTTTAAAATATCGAGAATTAGAATCGAAAAGGTTTTCTCCTTTTAAAAAATTATAACCCCATATAAAAATAGCTATGATAATAATAGCAACAATTCCTATTTTAAACTCTTTTGTCATTTATCTACAATTTATCACAAAATTACTAATAATATTTGGGAGAGTACTAGAATTTAGTTGGTTTTAATAACCTCTGCCACTGAGACCTTTTTACCCTCTTTAAAAGCAACCACAAACGCTGATGAAAAACCTTTCTTTTTGGCTATTTCTAGAGATTTTTTTACATCGGTATAGTTAGAAGTAATTCCATAATAATACTTGTAACTATTACCTACCTTAACTCTGTCAATATTTTTTAATCCTTTAAAATTATATGCTTTTGTAGCAACTTTACGACTACTAGATGCAATTTGCACCTTAAACTCTACACTACTATTTGTTGTTTCGGGCGTTGTATTAAGCTGTACAGTATTCTTCTTTAAATTATCTACATAATTTAAAACAGCATCTGAAATTGCTGAACTCATTTGCGCTTGACCAGCTTTAGAATTTAAAAATTTCCCTTCTTTTTTATTGGTTAAAAACCCCAATTCTACCAAAACACTTGGCATAACGGTTTCTCTTAAAACCTGAAAATTATCTTGCTTTACTTTACGGTCATTTCTTTTTAACTTAAAAGCAAAGTTATGCTGAATTAAACCAGCAATAGCCAAGCTTTTATCTAAATTTTCTTCTTGCAAAAGAGACAATCCAATTACAGACTCTGCAGAGTTTTTATCAAAACCCACATACCTTTCTTTATAATCTTCTTCAAAGAAAATTGAAGCATTTTCTCTTTTAGCTATTTCTAAGTTTTTCTTATTCCCTCTTAATCCTAACACAAAAGTGCCAGCACCATAAGCATTAGATGTATGAGAATCGCAATGAATAGAAATAAATAAGTCTGCTTTTGCATTGTTTGCAATTTCTCCTCTTTTCCATAAAGGCGGGTAAGTATCGCCTTTTCTGGTGTAAATTACTTTAATGTCTTTATTTTTATTTAACCTATCTCCAACAGCCAAAGCTACTTTTAAAGCTATATTTTTCTCTTTATAACCATTCCCTAGGTTACCAGGATCTTTACCTCCATGACCAGCATCTATAACTATTACGTATTTTTTTTGTGCCTCTGTTTTTAAAGAAGTCACTAAAAAAGCAAATACAAAGAGAAATTTAACGATAATTTTTACTTTGGTACTAAATTTGTGATTTTGTTTAAATAGCATCAATAAATTTTAACTAATTTTGGCAATGTAAATTTTGTACTCCAAAAATAGAGCCATAATTTTACCTTAATACAAAAATAGCATTTATAGCATTGCAAACAAAAATATCATACATTCTTTTATTTTGCTGTCTTTTATTTATAAATAAAGGGTTTTCTCAAAACGAAAATCCTAAAAATGAGGCTGTAAAAAAAAGTATATCTCTTTTAAAAAACACTAGAGATTCTTTAGCAATTCAAAAAAAAGATACTACCGCTACAGATACTATTAAAGTTAAAGAAACGATCGAAGATATTATCATTCATGATGCCAAAGATTACACCATACAAAATGCCAAAAATAAAACTGTAGAACTCTACAACGAGGCACATATAACCTATACAGATATCGACCTAAAAGCAGGTATTATTATTGTTGATTACAAAAAAAACACCTTATTTGCTAAAGGCTTAATAGACAGCACAGGCTATGCGCAAAGACCTATTTTTAAACAAGGTAGTCAAGAATCTGAACAAGACTCTATGATTTACAACTTTAAAAGCAAACGCGCTTTAATTTATGGCTTAAAAACAAAACAAGGTGAAATGTTTACCTATGGCGAAAAAACTAAGCGTGTTAACGACTCTACAATCTATGTAAGAAATATTCGATTTACCACTTCTGATAAAAAAGTACCCGATTACTATATTGCTACCAACAAAGCTAAATTAGTGCCTGGCAAAAAAATTATAGTAGGTACTAGCAACTTGGTATTAGCAGATATACCAACACCGCTGTTTTTACCTTTTGCTTATTTTCCGCTAAGCGAAACAAGCGTTTCTGGATTTTTAATACCTGCTTTTGATACCGGAAGTAGCACAAGAGGTATTGGTTTTCAAAACGGAGGATATTACTTTGCTTTAAGTGACTATATGGATTTAACTGTTTTGGCAGATGCATATTCTAATGGTAGTTGGGGAAGCAGAATATCATCAAACTATAGAAAAAGGTATCGCTTTAGTGGTAGTTTTAGCTTTAATTTCGAAAATAACATCAATGGTATTAGAGGTTTTGACACCTATAGCAAAGCAAATAATTTTAATATTAGATGGTCTCACAGTCAAGACTCTAAAGCTAGCCCTAACTCTAGATTTTCTGCCTCAGTAAATTTAGGAAGTAGTCGATTTTTTAGAGAATCTCAAAATCAGTTTAATGTTGCTCAAACTCAAACAAACACTCTAAATTCTTCTATTAATTATAGTAAAACTTTTGTTGGCACACCTTTTAATATGAATTTGACTGCCACACATCAACAAAATACAAACACGCAAAAGATAACCATGACTCTGCCTTCATTAACTGTAAACATGGATCGTATTTATCCGTTTGCAGGTAAAGGAGGTATTCAAAAAACACCCATTCAAAAAATGGGGTTTAATTACACATTGCAAGGACAGTACTTAATTAATACAACAGACACAGAATTTCTTACTTCTAAAATGTTTGAAACCGCTAGAGCAGGAATGCAACATAGAACGGGTACAAACACCAATATTAAAGCATTTAAATACTTTACTTTATCGCCAAGTGTAAACTATGAAGAAACCTGGCAATTCGATTACATTCAAAAAAAATATGACATTACAGAAGATGTTGTAGTAACAGATACTTTAAGAGGATTTAAAAGCTATAGAGAATACAATGCTGGTGTTAGTTTATCTACCAATATATATGGAACTTTTAATTTTAAAAAAGGTCGATTAAAAACAATAAGACATACTCTTAGACCGTCTATTTCTTACTCATACAGACCCGACTTTAAAGACAAATACATACAACAAGTTCAAAGAAGTGCAGATGCCACAGATTTATTAGACTATACACTTTACGATCAGGGTATATATGGTGCTCCTTCTGCTGGCTTAAGTAATGCAATCGGTATTACTTTAAATAATGTACTTGAGGCTAAAGTTGCCCCTAAAAATCCGGAGAGTGAAGACGAAGAGGACGAGAAAATAACTATTTTAAATAATTTAAACTTTAGCAGCTCTTACAATATAGCTGCCGATAGTTTGCGTTGGTCTCCGGTAAGTTTTTCTGCTGGTACAAGATTGTTTAAAGACAAATTAGCTGTTAACTTAAATGGATCTTTAGACCCTTACAAAGTGAATGCTGCAGGTGTTAGAATTAATGAATTTAACCCGAATATTTTAAGACTAACCAACGCAAACATAACTGCAAATTATAGTATTTCTAGTAAAGATTTTGATAAATCTAAAAAAGACGAAGTTGAAAACAGAAATGGTAATGGCGCCCAAAATGGAATTGATGTTATTGGCGCAGATATTAATCCGACCGATAGATTCGGACAAAGGAACAATGTTAACACAGAAGAAGACAATAATAAAGAAGCAAAACTTTACCATGCAGACATACCTTGGTCTATTAATTTAGCATACTCTACCAATTATAGAAACAATGGTATTAATGGCGGAGAAATTGGTGTGCATAGTTTAATGTTTAGTGGTAATATAGAATTAACACCAAAATGGAAAATGGGCTATTCTTCTGGTTATGACATTAAAAATGGAGGATTTACATTTTCTAGGTTCAATTTTACAAGAGATTTAGACAGTTGGCAGTTTAATTTTAACTGGGTTCCGTTTGGCACCAACTCTTCTTATACTTTTTTTATTGGTGTTAAATCTTCTGTTTTAGCAGATTTAAAATGGGATAAAAACAAGCCACCAGATAGAAGACTATTTTAAGTTTTATGCAAAAATTACACCTTGAAACGTATCAAAAAATGAAAAAAATAATAAAAACTACAAATGCACCTGCACCGATAGGTCCATACAATCAAGCTGTATTGTCTGGTAACACACTTTACACCTCAGGTCAAATTGCGATTAACCCTAAAACAGGTAATTTAGTTTTAGACTCTATTGAAGAAGAAACAAAACAAGTTATGGAAAACATGAAGGCTGTTTTAAATGCTGCTGATATGACTTTTGAAAACGTAATTAAAACTTCTATTTTTATTTCTGATATGAATAATTTTAGTGAAATCAACAATATTTACGCTACTTATTTTAATGAAGAAACAGCACCTGCGAGAGAAACGGTAGAAGTTGCTAATTTGCCAAAATTTGTGAATGTAGAAATTAGCGCTATTGCAGTAAAATAGTATCTGGTATTTATCTAAAATAAAAACTTAGATACCTTAAATAAAGTATAAAAAAACCTGATAGATTTGTTTCTATCAGGTTTTATTATTTATAAAAACTCTTTCTATAATGAAGCAGCATATTCGATTAAATCAACAATTTTAGTTGAATAACCAATTTCATTATCATACCAAGAAACAACTTTTACAAAATTATCGTTTAACGCAATACCAGCATTCGCATCAAAAATAGAAGTACGAGTATCACCAACAAAGTCTTGAGAAACTACTAAGTCTTCAGTATATCCTAAAACACCTTTCATTGGTCCGCTTTCAGAAGCAGCTTTCATTGCAGCACAAATTTCTTTATAAGTAGCTGGTTTGTCTAATTTTACAGTTAAATCAACTACAGAAACATCCATAGTAGGAACTCTAAAAGCCATACCAGTTAACTTACCGTTTAAAGCAGGTATTACTTTACCTACTGCTTTAGCTGCACCAGTAGATGAAGGAATGATGTTATGAATAGCAGAACGTCCACCTCTCCAATCTTTCATAGAAGGTCCGTCTACAGTTTTTTGAGTAGCAGTAGCTGCATGAACAGTTGTCATTAACCCTTCTGAGATACCCCAGTTGTCGTTTAATACTTTCGCTATTGGTGACAAACAGTTAGTTGTACAAGAAGCGTTTGAAAATATTTTTTGATCTGCTTTTAATTCTGTGTTGTTTACACCCATTACAAACATTGGTGTATGGTCTTTAGATGGTGCAGATAATACTACTTTTTTTGCACCAGCTTCTAAATGCTTACCTGCAGTTTCTTCTGTTAAGAAAAATCCTGTAGATTCAATTACATATTCTGCAGACACTTCATTCCATTTAAGGTTTGCAGGGTCTCTTTCGGCTGTAATTCTAATTGAATTACCGTTTACAACTAACATACCGTCTTTTACATCTACAGTTCCTTCAAAATTACCATGAACAGAGTCATATTTTAACATGTAAGCTAAATAATCTACATCTAATAAATCATTAATAGCTACTACTTGTACATCTTTTCTATTTACGGTGGATCTAAAAGCTAATCTTCCTATTCTTCCAAAACCGTTAATTCCTATTTTAATCATTTTACTAATTTTAAATTAATTATTTTTATGTGGTCATTATATCAGAAACTCTTAAGAGTTCGTGGTTGATGGAATGCCCTCCTTTTATTGCTTCTAAAATACTAGAGCTTATTACTTCGTTATCTTTTAAACCTACCATTAGATTTGTTTTACCATCTAGTAGTAACTCAACAGATTTTACACCTAATCTACTTGCTAAAACACGGTCGAAACAAGAAGGTGAACCTCCTCTTTGCATGTGTCCAAGAATTGATACTCGCACATCATATTCTGGTAAATTTTCTTCTACGTACTTTGCTAATTCATAAACGTTTTTACCTGATTTATCGCCTTCTGCAACTACAACAATACTAGATGACTTACCAGTTCTTCTACTCTTTTTAAGAGATTCTAACATTCTCTCTAAACCTAAATCTTCTTCTGGTATTAAAATTTCTTCTGCACCTGCACCTACACCTGCATTAAGAGCAATAAAACCAGCATCTCGCCCCATTACTTCTACAAAGAAAAGTCTGTTATGAGAAGAGGCTGTATCTCTAATTTTATCAATTGCTTCAACAGCTGTATTTAAGGCTGTATCATACCCAATGGTATGCGAAGTACCAAAAATATCGTTATCTATAGTACCTGGTATTCCTATTACAGGAAAATTATACTCTTCATTAAAAAGAACTGCTCCTGTAAAAGAACCATCACCACCAATAACAATTAACCCTTCAATGTTTTGTTCTTTTAAATTCTCAAAAGCAATCTTTCTACCTTCTTTTGTTCTAAATTCTTTAGATCTAGCAGATTTTAGAATGGTACCTCCTTTGTTAATAATATTATTTACACTTCTAGCTGTTAACTCTATAAAGTCTGCTTCTATAAGGCCTTCATAACCTCTATAAATACCAATACAACTAACTCTGTAGTAAGCACATGCTCTAACTACAGACCTTATTGCAGCGTTCATTCCTGGGGCATCTCCACCAGATGTCATTACCGCTATTTTTTTTATTTTCTTCATAATATTCTACCGTAAAATTAAGGCTTTAATGTGGTTTAAAATAATAAAACTACGAAATCGTTTTAGGCTAAAAACAGGCTATCTACAAAGAAAAAAGTAATTTCTTTTACAGAAAAAATCAACCTAAAAAAATTAACATACACTATCAAATTTATTTAAAATTGTTTTAATTTCCTTCAAAATCTAACAACTCTTTTTGTTTTAACTTTAGAGAATCTGAAATAACTGTAGCGCTTTCTTTTTTTCTTTTTCTCTTTATTTTCTTTAATAGATCTGACAAGCTATTAAAGTTTACTTGATATGACAACCCAACACCCTGTGTATAGCCTTCTTCTTCTGTAGAATACTGAATTTCGTTTTGTCGATTAAAAATAACCCCTCTAAAATTTCCCTCTTTGTTTAACAAAACTTCTACTTTTACCTCTCCGACTACACTAGATTGAGTTTGAGCGCCCACTGGCACACCAACTTTACCATTAATAATAATTTTATCACCTAATTGAGTACTTACAGAAACATCTACTTGATTGTCTATATTTAAACGATCTATGTCATTACCGCTATTACCTTGCTGATAATCGAGCCCTAATTGAAACTTACCCTCTGGATTATTTAACAGATTAGAAAATGCTGCCGCAACGGCACTTGATGCTGTGCTAGAAATTGTTTCGCCAGCATTAAAATCTACTTTATCGGGATTCACAAAATTACCTAACGCCAATAAAGATATAAATTGTGTGGTTTTTTCGTTTACATTATTATCGTTTAACATAAATTCTAATTCACTTGCAATAGAAGGATCTACATTAGTCAACTGAATATCTAAATCTTGTTTAGAACTAAAAAGGCCGCCAGAAATTTTGGTAACTAAATCTACCTCAATCTTTCGGTTTGAATTAAAGTTTTGAAGTAAAACACCCGGATTTGCCTTTGCTTTATAAATTGCAGTTACATCTAAATTTGCTTCATAAGGACTTCCGTTCCAAGAAACACTTCCTCCTTTTTGAATTAAAAAAGGTTTGTTTACAATACCACCGTATTTAAAATCATACACACCATTATTAATATTATAATCGCCAAACATATTAAACTTTCCTCGGGTATTTATTTCTATACGCAAATTACCATCTCCGTTACCAGTTAACTGACTTCCGTTAACCTCATCTATAACAACTTGTGCAGTAGCATTTTTATTTACTTCTAAATCTATATTTAAAGAAAGACCTTTAAGCGCTTCTAAAGCCACTTCTTGCTGCCTTTCTTTTACTTTTTTTTCTGTGGATTTAAAATGGATTAAACTAAAACTATCAACAGTTTCAATATCTTTAAGTGGTAAAATAAAAGAAGTTCCCGGCATTGTTTTTGCATTAATATCTATGGTTAATTGATCTGTTAAACCTGTAATACTTGCGGTCCCATCAATAAAAGCAGTACCGTAATACAAAGCTTCTTCAGAGTTTTTAGTATCTAAAACCAATAAATTATCGCTTTCAATCTCGATGTTTAAAAACCAGTTTTCGAAATTTAAATGAGTAATATCTCCAATTAAGCTTCCATTCGTTTTGTGTTTAGTATCTCTTAGAGCTATACTTTCAAATATAAAAGATTGCTCTTGCATTGTAATTATTGAAGTCCCTAAAAAATCGTAATCTACATTTAAATAAGGAAAACTTAAACCAGCATTTTCAAGAGTTAATGTTCCTTCCATCTCAGGATTTCCTAAAAAACCTTTTAAAGAAAAATTACCAGAGGCACTACCTCTTATAGAAGATAAAACATCTTTGCCTAAAGGACTAAAAGCGTCTAAACCAAAATCCTCTAAATACATTTCTAAGTCTATTAAGGGTCTTTTTTCTGAAAAATCTAATGACCCAATTGCTGCAATACTTTTTACTTTATCGTTATTTATTGATAATTTAACCACGTATTTTTCATAAGAATTATCTCCTTTGATATTTAAAGATAAATCTCCTTGCTTAAAATCATTAACTTCAAAATCTTTAATAAATAAAACACCTTCCGGACTGTATACACCCTCTTGCTGTACAAAATCTAAATTCCCCGAAAGAGCACCTTTTAAACTTAGACTATCTATTTTTGGCAAAAAACTCTCTAGCTTAACATTTTTAAAATCGGCCAAAAGCACCTTTTCTGTATCTCCTTTTAAATTTCCAGAAAATGCAAGTTCTTGAACCCCAGAAACAAGTTTAAACTGACTAAAATTAAAATCGTTTTCTTTTAAGTTAAAAGTAACCTTGTCGGTATTTAGGTTGTCTGGGGCTATATGCCAAATGTTTTCTTTAAACTCAAAAGAAGATTTTTCGAACCCTATTACCGAGTTTCCATCTGGATTAAATGTGTAATAAAAATCTAAATTAAACTTCTCATTTTCTTTTTTACCACCCGCAAAAACAGACTTAAAATAAAGAGTATCTTTTTGATTTAAACTCAATAAGTTCAACTTAGACACTTCATAATACTTTGTTGCAACATTTGCGGCTGTTAAATGAGAGTTATATAACGAATTCTGATTATCTGTTCGTAATAACAAATCTGTTATTTCGTTACCATAAAAGTCTATTTTCGGTGATGAAAAAGTAACTTTAAGCTGATTTTTATCAGACTTTATTTTTCCTTTAATTTTAGTGTTATTATCAATAGAAACTTCCGGAAAAAAAACCGTTACTATTTGATTGTAAATTGTAAAATTAAAATCTAAAAATTGATGTGGCGCAACAGTATATGGTGTATAATTTGCATAAATACTACCCAATGCATTTTGTGCAACTGGTAAAAGTTCTGAAAAAGAAAAATTACCTGTTAAACTTCCGTTTGCTATATCTTTAGAAATAACTTGGATGTTTTTAATACTATCTTTTACAGAAGAAACTAACTGAAATTCTTTAAAATTAAATGCTTTTTTTTCGTTAGTATAAAAAACATCATTAAAGGTTGCTTTACCTGTAATATCGTCAAAAGTGTTACCTGCAACATCTAATTCTATAATTCCTTTTAAAATGGCAATGCTATCTCTTTTAAAAAGATTGGTTTCTTTTAAGTTTAAATAACGAATATCAGACTTGAAATCGAATCTATTTTCTGCTGATGATAAATCTGCAAGACCTTTAAAATTCATTTTAAAATTCTGATCATCAACTTTTAATTCACCATCAAACTTATTGTTTTGATATTGACCGTTTGCTGTAATATTTTTGTATGTATAATTTTTAAAACTCAACATAGACACTACGCCGTCAAAAGAGGTGTCTATATTTGATAACTTAAAACCACTCCCAATAACAGCTCCTTTTAAAGAGACCTCACCAAATAACGGGTCGTTAAAAAAGTTACCTAAATGAAACTTATCAAACACAATGTTTCCTTCATACTTTGCATTATCTATGTTTACAATATTAGAAATTTGCAAATCTGTGTTCAGTGCACCAATATCAGATTTTAAATCTAAAGTTGCCTTAACTTCATCTTGGGTTACAAATACATTACCAACAACGTCGAAATCGCCAAATTTTTCAAGCTCAGAAGGCATGGTTTTCCCTAAAACGTTTGGCATCAAGTGTTTTAGTTTTAAATAATTTGCGGTTAGTTTTCTAAAATTTCCGTTAAATTCAAATCCTCTTTCAACATTTACAGCATTTGCAAAGTTTAAATCTCCATAAATTTGTAGCCCATTTTTTGATACTAATGAAAATTGTTTTAAAGAAAAACGATTCATCTTCCCTTTCAAATTTCCTTTAATTTTAAAAACATCAAAACCGTTTAATTCGTTGTAATATTTTTTTAAATCTGTATTCGAAATTATTGAGTTATCAAATTCAGCATTTATTAAAACTTTATCATTAAAATTAGCTAAATCTTCTCTTGTGTAACTAAAATCTATTGTTGCTTTAATATCTGACCCTTTTGTTTTTAAAACAGTATTCTTAAAATGCATAGCTGTTTTAGAGTAGGTAAAATCTGTAGTTAAATTAGCAACCTCTAACCCTCTGTTATCAGTAAAATAAAGCCCTCTAATTTTTGATGAAAAATCGGCACCATTTACCAATAAATCTTGTAAGTTCCCTCCTATATTTTTAGCAGAAAAAGAAATCGGGTTTGTTTTGTTGTAATTTTTTAAGATATAATTTAAGTTACTTACATACACGTTAGAAGTTCTTAATATAAATTTTTTATCTAACGAATCTTTTGGTTTGTTGCTTTTAAAACCTTCAATAAAAGCGCTTAAAGAATCATCAAACTCATCTTTATAAGTTTGCATATAAACATGGGCATCACTAATGGTAACACTTCCTAAATTAATTTCACTCTCCATTGCACTTTGCAAACTTAAAAGTGAGGTAGAAAGAGATTTCACAAAAATCAAAGTATCTTTATGATGATCTTTTACCTGAACACCTTTAAGCTTTATACTCCCTAAAAAAGAAAGATCTATTTTTTGAATGCTAATATTTGTATGGTACTCTTCATTTATTTTTTGAGTAGCATAATTACCTAATTTTGTCTGAATAGCAGGTATTGAAAGCAGTATGCTAACAAGCAATAAAAAGAGTGAAAAGTACCCTAAAGACTTTAATATTTTTTTTATCGCGTTTTTGATAATTACTGATATTTAATTGATTCGAATTGTTTGATTTGATTACAACAAAAATATTGCCAAGTTGTACAAAGAACGTTCAAATTTAACAAAGAATTAAATTTCTATTCTTAAAAAAGAAATACAACCTAAAATTATGCTTAATTTTGTGCAAAATTATCAATTTTAATGAACAAAGATGTTTACATATTAGGGATAGAATCTTCTTGTGATGATACAAGCGCATCTGTTATTTACAACGGCAAAGTATTAAGCAATGTAGTTGCCAATCAAGAGATACATGCTAAATATGGTGGTGTGGTTCCTGAACTGGCTTCTAGAGCTCATCAACAAAACATTTTACCTGTAATACAGCAAGCCATCGAGCAAGCAAGTATTACTAAAGAAAACCTATCTGCCATTGCTTTTACTCGCGGCCCTGGTTTAATGGGCTCTTTATTAGTAGGCACCTCTTTTGCAAAATCTTTGGCCATTGGTTTAAAAATACCATTGATAGATGTTAACCATATGCAAGCACATATTTTAGCTCACTTTATAAAAGAAGAAAATGCTAAAATACCAAGCTTTCCTTTTATTTGTCTTACAATTAGTGGTGGCCATACGCAGATTGTTAAAATTACAGACCACTTTGAAATGGAAGTTTTAGGAGAAACAATTGATGATGCTGTTGGAGAGGCTTTTGATAAATCTGCAAAAATACTTGGGCTACCTTATCCTGGCGGTCCTTTAATTGATAAGTATGCCAAACTAGGCAACCCAAAAGCATACCCATTTACAAAACCTAAAGTTGGCGATTTAGACTTTAGTTTTAGTGGTTTAAAGACCGGAATCCTTTACTTTATTCAAAAACAAGTAAGAATAAACCCAAATTTCATAGAAGAAAACTTACATGATATTTGCGCATCAATTCAGTACACCATTACAGAAATATTGATGGATAAATTAAAAAATGCTGTAAAACAAACTGGTATTAAAAATATTGCAATTGCTGGTGGTGTTTCTGCAAACTCTGAAATTAGAAACAGACTAAAACAAGCAGAAAAACATTTTGGATGGACTACCTACATTCCTAAATTCGAATACACAACAGACAATGCTGCAATGGTGGCAATTACAGGCTACTTAAAATACTTAAACAACGATTATTCTGAGGTTTCAATTACTGCAAAAGCACGTTTAAAAGTAACTGACTAGAAAACTATTCATGAAAAACTTAAAAAACAAACTTCTTTTTAACTGCTTTTATTTCCTTTTATGGATTGGCTACTTTGTATTTGCCCGTTTATTTTTTTTACTTTTTTATTTTGATAAAACAACAGAATTAAACGTTACAACCTTTGTAAATACATTTATTTATGGCCTTCGATTAGACATTTCTTTTACAGCGTATCTCAGTTTTATACCCTTTATTCTTATTTCATTAACTTTTTTTATTCAACCTAAAAAAATAACAACAATTATCATTCGATATTCTCAGTTATTAATTGCACTCTTAAGTTTATTGCTAATAATTGATGCTACTTTATATGCTTCTTGGAGCACAAGATTAGACGCTACATTTCTTAATTATTTAAATACTCCAGCTGTTATGATTGCATCTGCAACAACTTTTCAGCTCATTTCAGGCGTGTGTATTTGGTTGCTTATTTCTTATGTTTTTATACAACTGTTTACAAAACAAATTTATAAAAATAGTCTCTATTTAACGCAAAGTCATTGGTCGCATACCAGTGTATTGTTTTTAGCATCTGCTTTATTAATTATTCCTTTAAGAGGTGGTTTACAAACAATACCTGTCAATCAAAGTAATGTTTATTTTTCGAGTAACATGTTTGCCAATCATGCTGCCATTAATTATATATGGAATTTTTTTAACGCAGTAACACACTCATCAAACAGTAAAAACAACTACGTTCATTTTGATGAAATCACAGCCGAAAATATTATCAATAAAACAAAAAACAAGCTTTTAATTGCCAATACAGATCAAATTTTAAATACCGAAAAACCGAATGTTATTTTAATTATTTGGGAAAGCCTAACTGCCAAAGTAGTAGGTGTTTTAGATGGAGAACCAACTGTTACAGCAAACTTAAACGAACTATCTAAAGAAGGTTTATTGTTTACCAACTTTTATGCAAACGGCGATAGAACCGACAAAGGAATACCTGCAATATTAAGCGGTTATTATCCACAGCCAACAAAAAGCATTATGAAAATGCCTAATAAAACCAGAAGTTTGCCAATGTTGCCAAAAAAAATGAACGATTTAGGTTACAAAACTTCTTTTTATTATGGTGGCGATTTAAACTTCGGAAACATGAATACCTATCTACGAAATGCTGGGATTATCAATTTTGTAGATGGCAACGAATTTGACAAACAAGATTGGAACTCTAAATGGGGTGTTCATGACCATGTTTTTATGCAGCGTTTTTTAGAAGACATCAACAAAGAAAAAAACACACCTTTCTTTAAAATTGCGCTTACACTTACTAGCCATGAGCCTTTTGAATTCCCAGACATTTATAAATTTGGCAAAAATACAGAAGAAAATAAATTTAGAAGTGCACATGCTTATACAGATAAAGCAATTGGTAATTTTATTGCTGATGCAAAAAAACAACCTTGGTATAAAAACACGTTAATTGTTATTGTATCAGACCATGGTCATCGAACACCAGAACATGAAGGTCTTTTTAATTCTCCTAAAAAATTTAAAATACCAATGTTATGGCTTGGTGGCGCACTTCAAAAAAAGGGCATTGTCAATAATATTTCTAGTCAAGTAGATTTGTCTTACACCTTATTAAGTATTTTAAAAGGAAATAATTCTGACTTTAAATTCGGTAAAAATATTTTTAACAATTCGCAAGATCAATATGCACATTATGTGTTTAATAATGGTTTTGGCTTGGTTACTAAAAATAATACTTTTGTGTTTGATAACATTCAGAAAAAACCAATTTTAACTATAGGCAACAACATTAAACAGTTAGACTCTCTTAGCAAAGCTGTGATGCAAAATGCTTATCAAGATTTTTTAGATAGAAAATAGAGCAAAAAAAAGTCTTATCAATAAGATAAGACTTTAACTATTTTAATAGCGCAAAATAGCGATGGTATTTACTTAAAAATATCGTTTAAAATACTTGCCAAACGAATACCGCCTTTTTGTAATTGAGTTCTTACCGTTGCCAAATGATCGTATGAATATCTGTATTTTAAATTTTCGCCAACCTTAACAGAAGCATACACCTCTTTGGTTATTTCATGAATTTCATCTACCCAAGAAACAACAGAACCTTTTTCTATTTCTTTTATTTCATTTTTAGTAAGTTGTTTTGCATTTTCTGCCAATTCAACATAACTCATATTCCACTCTTCAATCATCTTAGAATCCCATACAGCATGCAAATTGGTTCCTTTACCAAACCACTGAACTTGTATGGTATTACCACCTTTATCTTCTCTTTGCCCAATGTGCATTGGCTGATGTAAATCGCCCACAAAGTGCACCAATAGTTTTAAATGAAACACTTTATCTGCCTCGCTGCTATTTTTATCTTTTAAAACCTTAATGCAGGTATCTATTCCGGTAACAATATCTCCTTTCGGATTTTTCTCTGTAGTTGCATACGTTTCGTTTAAACCCATATTTACGTAATGCCAAGGGTAATATTTACTAAAGCTTCTATCCGATTTTATTTCATCTGCATACGTAGAAACAAAAGCCAAACTCTGCCCTTGTAACAATTTATCAATTTTTCTTTTTGCTTTATTTGTAAGATGCATTTCTGCAATTTTACCTGTTGTTCTATGACCTGTTGACCCCCAAAAAAAAATCTCTTCATTTTTTGTGTTGGCAATAAATAGAAAAGAAAGCAATACAATTAATTTAATTTTCATTTTTAGTCTTTAAGATTAATTTTAACAAATTTATAAAAATATTAGTCATAAAATTTGTTAAAATCAAAAAAAATAATATATCTTTATGATATCAATTTAATATCACTAAAAAACACAATATGAAATCAGAAAAAATTATTAAACCTGCAAACGGTTACTTAATGTTATTAATTGTATTAGTTCTTTTCTTTGGAGGAATTATAGCAAGTATCATCAAACAAACCCCTATCTATTTGCCAATAAGTCTCATTGGATTTATCGGTTTTTTTGGCTTTATCCTTGTAAACCCAAACACATCTAAAGTAATCTTACTATTTGGTAAATACGTTGGCACCATAAAAGAGAATGGTTTGTATTGGGCGAATCCATTATTTAGAAAAAAAGCAATTTCTTTAAGAGCCAGTAATTTTGACAGCGAGCGTTTAAAAGTAAACGACAAACTAGGCAACCCAATTATGATATCTACCATTTTAGTTTGGCGAGTTACAAACACGTATAAAGCAGCTTTTGATGTAGATAATTATGAAAATTTTGTACGTGTACAAACCGATGCAGCAGTTAGAAAATTAGCAAGCATGTATCCTTATGACAACTTTGCAGATGAAGGACATGATGAAGATATCACCTTACGTTCTAGCGTTAATGAGGTTTCTGAAGCGCTAGAAAAAGAAATTGACGAACGCTTGGCAATAGCAGGTATAGAGGTTTTAGAGGCAAGAATTGGCTATTTAGCCTATGCGCAAGAAATTGCATCTGCGATGTTAAAAAGACAACAAGCAACAGCCATAGTTGCTGCAAGACATAAAATTGTGCAAGGTGCTGTAGAAATGGTAGAGATGGCATTAGAAGAGTTGAATAAAAAACAAATTGTAACTCTAGATGAAGAACGAAAAGCTGCTATGGTAAGTAATTTATTGGTTATTTTATGTGGAGATAAAGAAGCAAGCCCTGTTGTAAATACAGGAACATTAAGTCATTAAACAAATAAAAATGAAAGAATACAAAGTAGTTACTTTAAAGTTAGGTTTTAGAAATAGAGTACAAAATTTTGAAGACTTATTAAATCAATATGCAAGAGAAGGATGGACTCTAAAAGAAATGCCACAAAACTGGAATGCAATTGTTCTAGAAAGAGATAAAAATAGGTAAAATGAAAATCTTTATAGAAGAACAACGTTTTACGCAAACATGGTTATTAGTAATCATAGGTTTTAGTACAGTAGTGCCATTAACTCTTATGGGACAAGAGTTTTTTAAAGATAACACTAAAATATCTGTTCAAGAATTTACTATAACCTTACTTGGTATTTTAGCTTCTGTAGGTATTATTTTTATATTCAAACTAAAAACTAGAATCGATGAAATTGGCATTCATTATCAATTTTTTCCTATTCATTTTAGTTTCAAAACAATTCCGTGGCAAGAAATTGAAAACGCCCATGTAAGAACCTACGACCCAATAGGAGAATATGGTGGTTGGGGTTTAAAAGGTGGAGCTTTCTGGAATAAAAAGAAAGGAAAATGCATTAATGTTTCTGGAGATATTGGCATTCAATTAAAATTAAATAATGGTAAAAAATTATTAATTGGTACTCAGAAAAAAGAGGAAGCAATGCAGGTTTTAAAAACGTACTTAAATAAAAGTGATGCATAAACAACATAAAAAAATTGTTTTAGTAAGTGTATTCATCACACTTATTTCTTGGATTTATATTCTAACATCATACAGTTCTATACCTAATAAAATTGTAGGTCATTTAGATTTTAATGGGAATATAAATAGGTTTGATGATAAAAAAATGATTTGGTTTTTACTAATTATTTTTTCAACAATACAATATTTTATTTATTGGTTTACAAAAAAACAAAAAACCAAAAGTTACAATATAAAGAATATGCATGCTCAAAGAACAATATCTTTATTTACAATGCCCTATATTTCTATATTAATGCTTTTAATTATTGTTAGTATAGTAGAAAAATCCAAAAATATAGAATTAAATTTGAGTTGGTTATTATATTTTTTAATTACAATTACATTTTTGTATTTAATTATTTTGTGTTCATTTATTTATAAAAATTTAAAAAAATGATTATAATTATAAGATACTTAGCAGTTTATCTATTCGGAATTTCAATAGCAGTAGCGCAAATAAATTCTGAAGAAATAACTATTTACAATCAACAAATAGAATTGCCAGGTACGTTAACCTATCAAAAAGAAAAAACACCATTAATTATTTGGGTGCATGGTTCTGGCAATGTAGATAGAAATGGAAATCAAGAAGGCACACCCGTTAAAGCAAATTATATAAAACAATTTAGAGATGCCGTAAACAAAGAGAATATTGCATTTTTTAGTTTTGATAAAAGGACTGCAAATAAAAACAATAAAGATTTTTTAAAAGGTACTTTAATTACAGATTTTGCTCTAGATATTAATGAAATCGTTCATCATTTTAAAAAAGAAAATCGTTTTTCTGAAATTATTTTGGCAGGTCATAGCCAAGGTTCTTTAATTGCAATGTTAGCGATAAATGATGTAGATAAATACATTTCTATTGCTGGCGCTGGCAAAAGTGTAGACAAAGTAATTATTGAGCAAATTGGTAAAAACAACCCTACTTTGGGCGAAGCTGCACAAGAACAGTTCGATTCTCTTAGAATTCATGGTAAAATTACAGCTGTAAATCCGTTTTTAATGAGTGTTTTTGCAAAACAGAATCAAGCTTTTTTATATTCTTGGATGCAAATCAATCCAACAGAAGAAATTAAAAAAATAAAAGTTCCTGTTCTAATCCTTCATGGAAATAAAGATTTACAAGTAAAAATGGAAGATGCTACAAACCTATTATCTGCTAGTAAAAATGGAGAACTGGTAAGTATTGGTGGTATGAATCATGTATTAAAAAACATAGAAATAGAGGAAGACAATATGAAATCTTATTTTTCTGATGAATATCAAATTTCAGAAAAACTAATTGAAACCGTTGTTCAATTTGTAAAAAAATAAAATGTCAAAAAAGAAAGCTTTCGCGTTGCGAGTAAACGAAGATATGATAAAAGCTATTGAAAAGTGGGCTGCAGACGAATTTCGTTCTACAAACGGACAAATAGAATGGATGTTGATGCAATCTTTAAAAGAAGCTAAACGTGCACCTAAAAAGAAAGAAGAATAATCTTATTAAAGTTATACCTAAAAGAATGCAACTTCTCAATAAAATTTAAAGATTGCTTTGTAATTTTTCTAACAATTACAAACTCGAAAATATGTTAAAAAAACGCTCCTTATTTTGGGAGCGTTTTCTATTTTGTATCTTGTCACAGTTATACAAAAAATCAACTAATAAATACAAATGAAAAAAATAATCACCTTCGTTTTTTTATGTGCTAGTTCATTATTATTTGCACAAGAGTTTTCAATGGATTTAGTAAAAAACATGAAACCCAGAAGCATAGGTCCTGGCGGTATGTCTGGCCGAGTAACTTCTATAGATGTTGTAGAAAGTAACCCAGAAATAATGTATGTAGGAACTGCCTCTGGCGGTATTTGGAAATCTACTTCTGGCGGTATTAAATGGCAGCCCATATTCGAAAAAGAAGCAACGGCCTCTATTGGTGCTGTTGCCATTCAGCAATCGAATCCGAGTGTAATTTGGGCAGGAACCGGAGAAGGAAACCCAAGAAACAGTTTAAATGGTGGTTTTGGTATTTACAAATCTTTAGATGCCGGAAAAACTTGGAAATTAATGGGGCTTGAAAAAACAAGACACATACACAGAGTTGTAATAGATCCTACAAACCCGAATACTGTTTATGTAGGCGCAATAGGATCTCCATGGGGAGAGCATGCAGAACGTGGTGTTTATAAAACAACAGATGGTGGAAAAACTTGGAAGCAAATTTTATTCACAAACATAAAATCTGGAACTGCAGATTTAATTATGGATCCAAAAAATCCGAACAAATTAATTGCTGCCATGTGGGAACACAAAAGGGATCCATGGTTTTTTAAATCTGGTGGCCAAGGAAGTGGTTTATACATTACACATGACGGTGGAGAGAACTGGAAAAAAATTACAGAAAAAGAAGGTTTTCCGAAAGGTGAATTGGGTAGAATTGGAGTTGCGATTGCACCAAACAATCCTGGTGTAATTTATGCTTTGGTAGAAGCAAAAAAGAATGCCTTGTACAAAAGTGAAGATGGTGGTTTTAAATGGAAAAAAATAAATGACAAACCTGGTATTGGCAACAGACCTTTTTACTATTCAGAAATCTATGTAGATCCTCATAATGAAAACAGAATATATACAGTGTTTACTTATGTAAATGTATCGCAAGATGGTGGTAAAAACTTTACAGAACTAATGCCTGCGTATGGTGTAGATAATGGTGTGCATCCAGATCATCATGCCTGGTGGATACATCCAACCAACGGTAAATTTATGATTGATGGTAATGATGGCGGGTTAAACATTACAAAAGACGGTGGTAAATCTTGGCGTTTTATTGGCAATATTCCTGTAGCGCAATTTTATCATATCAATGTAGATAATGAGTTTCCGTATAACGTGTATGGCGGCATGCAAGACAATGGTTCTTGGAGAGGGCCTGCATATGTATGGAAATCGCAAGGTATTCGAAATTCTTATTGGCAAGAAATTTCTTTTGGTGATGGTTTTGATGTAGTACCAGATAAAGATGATTCTAGATACGGATGGTCTATGAGTCAACAGGGTTCTGTAGTAAGATACGACTACATTACAGGAAACAATTACTCTGTAAAACCTACACACAAAGATGCTAATGTTAAATTACGTTTCAATTGGAATGCTGCCATAAATATGGATCCTTTTGACAATAACACCTTGTATTTTGGAAGTCAGTTTGTTCATAAATCTACAGACAAAGGGTTAACTTGGGAAGTAATTTCGCCAGACTTATCTACCAACAATCCAGAAAAATTAAAACAAGCAGAAAGTGGTGGTTTAACTATGGATGCAACAGGTGCAGAAAATCATTGTACCATTTTAGTAATAGAACCTACCTCTTTAGAGAAAGATGTTTTATGGGCTGCTACAGATGATGGACAAGTACACATTACTAAAAACGGAGGTGAAACATGGACAAATGTTGCTAAAAACATAAAAGGATTGCCAGAAAACAGTTGGATAACTCAAATAAAAGCATCTAACAAAAAGAAAGGAGAAGCACTATTGATAGCCAATGATTACAGACGTTTTAATTACACGCCTTATGCATACAGAACAAAAAATTATGGTAAATCTTGGGAACGTATTGTAGATGAAAAAGATGTAGCATCTTACACATTGTGTATTCTTGAAGATCCAAAAAATGAAAACTTACTGTTTTTAGGTACAGATGATGGTTTGTATATCTCTTTAAATGCTGGAGATACATGGACAAAATGGACCAACGGTTTCCCTACAGTACCAGTAAAAGATTTAGTAATTCAAGAAAGAGAAGACGATCTAGTAATTGGTACATTTGGTCGTGCAGCTTGGATTTTAGATGATATTAAACCACTAAGAGCTTTGGCTAGCAAAAATACAGCTAAAACAAAATTACAATTGTTTGAACCACCAACTGCTTATCAAGCGGCAAACCAACAGCCTACGGGAAGTAGATTTGGTGCAGATGCACTATACCAAGGAGAAAACAGAAAAGGTGGTGCTATAATTTCTTATTATATTGAAGTTGCTAAAGCTGATAAAAAAGAGGAAAATAACAAGCTAAATGACAAAAAAGATGATGTTATTTCTAGCGATATCGCAAAAACTAAAAAGGTTAAATACGATTCTATAAAACTAGAAGTTTTTGACGGCACAAGACAAATTAGAACTTTAAAATTCAAAACTCCAAAAGAAAGTGGGGTTCATAAGACAACTTGGTATTTAAGAGAAAAAGGTGTTGAAAGAGCATCTAGAACCATAAGGAAATCTACACGAGAACCAAGTGGTGTAGAAGTAAAACCTGGAGTTTATAGACTAAAAATGTCTTATGGAGACCAAGTTGCAGAGCAAACCATAAAAGTTGATTTTGATCCTAGGCTAAAAATTTCTCAAGCAGCAATCAATCAAAAATACAATGCTGGTAAATTGTTGGAAGGGTATCAAAAAGAAATTACAGAGATTGTAAAAAAACTAGTAGAAAACAAAGAATCTGCTGTCAGAATAAAAGAACAAATAAAGGATGAAAAGGATAAGACTTATACAGATGCGATAAAAGCATCAAACAAAATAGTTAAAGAAATTGATTCTATCATCAATATTTATATGGGTAGCATTGATAAAAGACAAGGAATCACTAGAAATACTATACCAACTGTAAATAGTCGTTTATATACTGCTAAAAGATATATTAGTAGTAGATTTGGGCCACAAACAAAGACTGAAACAATTTTGACAAAACAATTTATAGAGGCTTTTAAAGAAGTCGAAAAACAAACGGTTGATTTTTTAAATACCAGCTGGAAAAAGTATCGTGAAAATATAGAAAAAATAACAATACCTACTTTTAGAGGCCCTATCGTATATGTTAAAAAATAATCAACCAAAAAAAATAATAAAACTGATATACCTGTTTCTATTTATTTTTTCATCTGTTCATTTGAACGCTCAAAATTCTGGAGAAAATAAAATGGGAGCATGGTATATGTACAATAGCTCGCACAAATTATCTAACAAATTTGCCCTTAAAACAATGGCGCATTTTAGATATTTTGAAACAAGTTCAGAATTTCAACAAGAAATTTATAGACTTGGAGCCAACTACTCATTTAATAAAAAAACAAATCTTACGCTAGGTGTAAGCTATTCTACTGGAGATTTAGCATACAATGAACCCTCTATACATTTATATGAATTTCGCTTTTATGAAGATTTAAATACAACTTCAATTTGGGGTAATTTTACAGCAAATCATCGCTTTAGACTCGAACATCGTTTTATACATAAAAATATTTTTGAAGATGTAACACAGAATTGGTTTCGTTACAATTTAAATGTGTCTTACCCTATTTCTAAAAATTTGAGCGTATATATTTTTAACGAACTTTTTTTAAATATTGATAGAGCTAAAAGGTTTGCTCAAAACTGGACTGGCGGTGGTTTGTTATATAAAATGAACCAAAATCTAAAATTAAAAATGGGCTATTTTCAAATAAAACTACCTACTAAAGTTTATAGAAGATTGCAATTAGGGGTTATTGTAAATACCGATTTTAGAAAAAAAATAATATAATTATGCGCATATCAGAAATAAATAACGACATCCCTTTATTTGCAAACGATACTATAATATTCGGATTACTATGTGCTATTTTAGCCGGAATTTTTTACACTTCTAAACATGCATCATTTCAAAAATTTTATAAAGTAGTACCTGCTTTATTACTGTGTTATTTTACTCCTTCTATTTTTAGTTCATTAGGGATTATTGCAGACAAATGGATTGATGTACAAGCAACAATTAATCACTTTAATAGTATTTACGGAAATTTAGAAAATGTAATAGATCTGCCTTCACTAAAAGCATATATAGCAACCAACAATATTGATAGTAGCCTTTATGCTCAATTTACAGGAGGTAGTAAAATTTATTATATATCTTCTCGCTTTTTACTACCTGCATCTCTGGTATTACTAACCCTAAGTATCGATTTAAAAGGCGTTTTTAAACTTGGCCCAAAGGCATTAATTATGTTTTTAACAGCCACAATCGGTGTAATGATTGGTGGCCCGTTAGCCATTTTATTTTTTAAATTCATTGCGCCAGATATATTGGTTCAAGTAGAAGGCACAGAACTTTGGAAAGGTTTATCAACCGTTGCAGGAAGTTGGATTGGCGGAGGCGCAAATCAATTAGCAATGAAAGAACAATGGCAAGTATCTGATAGCCTTTTTAGTATTATGGCAGTAGTAGATGTTTTAGTTGCAGAAGTATGGATGGCTTTTCTTTTAATTGGTGTTGCAAAATCTGACGCGATAGACAAATGGTTTAAAGCAGACAACTCTTCTATTGTAACTCTAAAAAATAAGATGGAAAAATTTACATTAGAATCTGCTAGAATACCATCATTTAATGACCTAATTATACTTTTGGGAATTGCTTTCGGAGTTACTTCTATTGGGCATATTATTGGCGATAATTTAGGAAGTTATATTAAAGAAAATGTTCCTTTTTTAGTTGATTTCGGACTCGGTAGTTCTTTCTTTTGGCTAATTATTTCGGCAACAACTCTAGGTATATTTTTATCTTTTACAAAAGCAAAGAGTTATGAAGGTGCTGGTGCAAGTAAAATTGGTACTGTTTTTATTTATATTTTGGTAGCATCTATTGGCATGAAAATGAATTTAAATGCTATTGTAGAAAATCTTAGTTTATTTGCAATAGGTTTCGTTTGGATGATTATACACGTTGGACTCTTATTTTTAGTAGCTAAAATAATTAAAGCTCCTTATTTCTTTTTAGCGGTCGGTTCTAAAGCAAATATTGGCGGTGCAGCTTCTGCACCTGTGGTTGCCGGTGCCTTTCATCCATCGTTAGCACCTGTAGGTGTTTTATTGGCTGTTTTAGGATATGCACTTGGCACTTATGGCGCGTTCTTTTGTGCAATAATGATGAAATGGGTAAGTTAAATTATATGTTTTTTTAGTAGCCTTTATGTCAATAAAAATGCATATTTGCAATTGAAATTTTAGAAATATGAAGAAAATTATTACACTTTTAGTGGTTGCAGTTTTAATAAGTGCATGTTCCTCTAAAAAAGAGGGAAACATGGTTGTTAAAGGTAAAATTAAAGGCCTTAAAAAAGGAACACTTTACCTTCAAAAAATGAAAGATACAGTTTTAATATCTGTAGACTCTATTACCTTGTTAGGAAACGATGATTTTAAACTTACAGATAATGTAGAATCTCCAGTTTTATATTATGTAACTTTTGATGGTAATACAACAGATAAAAGAATCTTGTTTTTTGGTGGAGCAGGAGAAATAACAATCAATGATAAGTTAGAACAATTTGGCTATAATCCAGAAATTTTAGGATCTAAAAATCAGACAATTTTAGACAAATACAATAAAGTAAAATCTAAATTTCAGGAAAATCGTTTAGATTTTATCAAAAAAGACTTTGAAGCAAAAAAAGCAAATGACAAAGAAGAAATAAGTAGGTTAGAACAAGAATATCTTAAACTTACAAAAAGAAAAGTATTGTTTACTACCAATTTTGCTATCTCTAATGCAGATACAGAAGTAGCTCCTTACATTGCTTTAACAGATATGTATGATGCAAGTCTAAAGATGTTAGATACAGTAAACAATTCTTTTACAGATAAAATAAAAGCCTCTGATTACGGAAAACGTTTTCAAGAGTATTTAAATAATTTAAAAAAAGAAGAATAAATTAAATTCATTATTTTTTTAAAGCAAAAAACCAAGTAATAAAATTACTTGGTTTTTTTATGAGTTTAAAAGAGCTTAATCTCTTACTAACGGCATGGTAGAACAGCGTAATAAGCCTTCTTGTTTGGCAATTTCTGCATAAGGCACTTCTTCAACTATAAAACCATTATTTCTTAACCATCCATTTAGTCTTGTAAAATTTTTCTCAGAAACAATTACATTTTCAGAAATTGAAAACACATTACTATTCATGTTATACATTTCTTCTTTAGTAATTTCGAAAACATTTTGCTCGCCAAAATAAGCAACCAACCAATTATATTCACTTTCGTTTAAAAAACCATTTTTATGAATGATTGCTTTGTCTTTACCAATGGGTTGAAAACAACAATCTAAATGGAGTGCATTTTCTTTTGCATTGGTATTTGATTTTCTTAACTCGAAAGATTTAACTTTTTTATGCGGAAAAAGTTTCTGTATCTCTTTTACTGCTACTAAATTTGTTCTTGCAGTAATAAAATTGGCATAATCGGCACCAGAATAAGTTCCAATAAAAATGTACTCATTCCATGGCATTACATCTCCACCTTCAATATGACATTCTTCTGGAAGCACAACTACCTTAGCCGGGTTAATCTGATTAACAACCTCTTGTATAGCCTTGTACTCTAACTCTCTATCTGGCAATATATTTGCTCTAATAAGGGTATCTTCTATAACAAAAGCAATATCTCTAGAAAATATTTGATTGTAATTTTCAATGATATTTGGTCTATAAACTTGCACTTCATATTTTTTAAAAACGGTAGCTACTGCTTCCATTTCTAAAAACATATCTTCTTCTTTTGGATACGTCCCTGCTAATACATGAAGTTTACTTTTAGGATCATAACAATCTTCAACTTTTGGGACAGGTCCATCGCTTTTAGCAGTCCCTAATATAACAGCTCTAAGCCTAGAAGTTTCGTTTTGTATATTAAGTTTTAACATTTATCTATGGATAAAAAAAGCTTCATAAAAATGAAGCTTTGAATTTTAAATTTAAAAATTTTATCTTTTTTCGATACTTTTAAAATTTCTATGATTTTCACCAGTATATATTTGACGAGGACGACCTATTGGCTCTTTATTTAATCTCATCTCTTTCCATTGAGCAATCCAACCAGGTAAACGTCCTAAAGCAAACATTACTGTAAACATTTCTACAGGAATACCCATAGCTCTATAAATAATACCTGAATAAAAATCTACGTTAGGATATAATTTTCTATCAACAAAATAAGGATCATTAAGTGCTTCTTGCTCTAAACCTCTTGCAATTTCTAAGATAGGATCTACAATACCTAAGTCTTTTAAAACTTCATCTGCAGCTACTTTAATAATTTTAGCTCTTGGATCGAAATTTTTGTAAACTCTATGACCAAAACCCATTAATCTAAAAGGGTCATTTTTATCTTTAGCTTTAGCCATGTACTTCTTAGTATCACCACCATCTTCTTTTATTGCTTCTAGCATTTCTAAAACAGCCTGATTTGCACCACCATGTAATGGTCCCCAAAGAGCAGATATACCCGCAGAAAGAGAAGCAAACAAACCTGCATGAGAAGAGCCTACTATTCTTACTGTTGATGTAGAACAATTTTGCTCATGATCTGCATGTAAAATTAATAACTTATCTAAAGCATCTTTTAAAATAGGGCTCATTACATAATCTTCATTTGGCTGCTCAAACATCATTTTTAAGATGTTTTCTACATAACCAAGAGATTTAGAACCATAATTTAAAGGCAAACCTTGTTTTTTACGCATAGTCCATGCTACTAAAACAGGGAACTTACCCATAATTTTAACAACAGACTTATACATATCTTCTTCAGAATCTACATTTACAGAACCTGGATTAAATGCTGTTAAAGCACTTGTTAATGAAGACAAAACACCCATTGGATGCGCAGACTTTGGAAAAGCATCTAAAATCTTTTTTACATCATCATCTACAACAGAATTTTCTTTAATATCTGAATGAAATTTCTCTAACTGTTCTTTTGAAGGTAAATCTCCAAAAATTAAAGCATAGGCAACTTCTAAAAAGTCTGCTTTTTCAGCTAACTCTTCAATAGAATACCCTCTATAACGTAAAATTCCTTTTTCTCCATCAAGAAAAGTTATAGCACTTTCACAAGAACCTGTATTTTTAAAACCCGGGTCTATTGTAATTACTCCATCTGTTGCACCTCTTAAGGTTTTAATATTAATTGCAACTTCATTTTCTGTTCCTTTTACAAGTGGAAATTCATATGAATTATCACCAATATGTAATTTTGCTATATCTGACATTTGTAAATATTTTAGATCCCTATTTATACTGGCACGAAGATACCAAATATAAAAGAAATTAGAAAACAAGAATTGATAGATTTTTGGAATTTTATAATAGTATTAACTTATTAAAATAACGGCACAAAAAAGCCTCATAATTAAATATGAGGCTTGTATTTAGTAAGAAAATTATCTTTATTATAATTTAAATGCTTTTTCTTTTGGAAAATAAGCAGTGCTTCCTAACTCTTCTTCTATACGTAATAATTGATTATACTTTGCCATTCTATCTGAACGAGAAGCAGAACCTGTTTTTATTTGTCCGCAATTTAGCGCAACCGCTAAATCTGCAATTGTATTATCTTCAGTTTCACCAGATCTATGAGACATTACAGAAGTATAACCTGCATTTTTAGCCATATTAACAGCAGCAATTGTTTCTGTTAGTGTACCAATCTGATTTACTTTAATTAAGATTGAATTCGCAATATTTTGTTCTATCCCTCTAGACAAACGCTCTACGTTAGTTACAAATAAATCATCACCAACTAATTGAACTTTATCTCCAACTTTTTCAGTTAAATATTTCCATCCTTCCCAATCATTTTCATCCATACCATCTTCTATAGAAATAATAGGATATTTAGCGGCTAAATCTGCTAAATAATCTGCTTGTTCTTGGCTAGATCTTACTTTACCAGTTTCACCTTCAAACTTAGAATAGTCATACTTACCATTTACATAAAACTCTGCAGCAGCACAATCTAAAGCAATCATAATTTCATCGCCTAATTTATAACCTGCATTTTTTACTGCTAATGCAATTGTTTCTAATGCATCTTCTGTTCCACCCGCTAAATTTGGTGCAAAACCACCTTCATCACCTACAGCTGTAGATAAGTTTCTATCGTGTAAAACTTTCTTTAGGTTATGAAAAATTTCTGACCCCATTTGCATTGCATGAGAAAAATTAGTTGCTTTTACTGGCATTACCATAAATTCTTGAAAAGCAATAGGTGCATCTGAATGAGAACCTCCATTGATAATATTCATCATTGGTACTGGTAATGTGTTCGCAGAAACACCACCAACATATCTATATAATGGCAAACCAAGCTCATTTGCTGCGGCTTTAGCGACTGCTAAAGAAACACCTAAAATTGCATTAGCACCTAATTTAGATTTGTTAGGTGTACCATCTAAATCAATCATTAATTGATCTATAGTATTTTGTTCAAAAACAGAAGTTCCTAATAACTCTTCTGCAATTATACTGTTCACATTATTTACAGCTTTTAAAACACCTTTACCCATATAATCTTTGCCCCCATCTCTTAACTCTACTGCTTCATGCTCTCCTGTTGAAGCTCCTGAAGGTACAGCTGCTCTACCTAAAAAACCACTATCTGTAGTTACATCTACTTCTACTGTTGGGTTTCCTCTTGAATCAAAAATTTGACGTGCGTGAACGCTTATTATAATGCTCATATTGTTTTATTTATTTAATTTATTACTGTAAAATAATGCTAATTTACAAATTACAGTAGGTTTAATAATGGTTTAAAACGCTTACTTACGAAAACGTTTTCAAAATATTAATATTTCTAGTTAAGAATTAGAAACCAATTTAGCTTCTTTAATATTTGCTATAAATTGATCAAACAGATACTCAGAATCATGAGGTCCTGGACTTGCTTCTGGATGATATTGCACAGAAAAAGTGTTTTTATTTTTCATACGAACACCTGCAACTGTATGATCATTTAAATGTACATGTGTAATTTCTACAGCATCATTAGCTTCTGTTTCTTCTCTATTAATTGCAAAACCATGGTTTTGTGAAGTAATTTCTCCTTTACCAGTTAATAAATTTTTAACAGGATGATTGATACCTCTATGGCCATTGTGCATTTTATAAGTAGAAATACCATTTGCAAGCGCAATTACTTGATGTCCTAAACAGATACCAAATAATGGTAAATCTCTTTTAATAATTTCTGATGCAACTGCTTGTGCTTCTGTTAAAGGTTCTGGATCTCCAGGCCCATTAGAAATAAAATACCCGTCTGGATTAAAACTTGACAAATCATTAAAAGTAGTATTGTAAGGAAATACCTTAACATAAGCACCTCTCTTTACTAAATTTCTTATAATGTTCTTTTTAATACCAATATCTAAAATAGAAATTTTAATTTCTGCATTCTCATCACCAACATAATAAGGTGCTGTAGTAGAAACTTTAGATGCTAATTCTAAACCTTCCATAGAAGGTACCTTTGCCAATTGGTCTTTTAAAGAATCAATATTATCTACATCTGTAGAGATTATTGCGTTCATAGCACCATTATCTCTAATATAAGAAACCAAAGCTCTGGTATCAACATCTGAGATTGCAACCAAATTATGTTTTACAAACCAATCTTTTAAATTACCAGAAGAATCTACTCTAGAATGAGTAAAACTAAAATTTCTACAAATTAAGCCAGATATTTTAATTCCATCAGATTCTACTTCTGCATCGTTTACCCCATAATTACCAATATGTGCATTGGTTGCTACCATTAGTTGACCAAAATAAGAAGGATCTGTAAAAATTTCTTGATAACCAGTCATTCCAGTATTAAAACAAATTTCTCCTGTAGATGTTCCTTCTATTCCGACAGATTTACCGTAAAAAATGGTTCCGTCTGCTAATAAAACTAAAGCTTTTTTGCGTGTTTGATATTTCATTGGTGTGTGTTGTGTTTGCAATTGTAATTGTTGGTGTAAAAATATAAAAAAAGGGATAAACGTAAACGCTTATCCCTTTTAAATATGATTAAAAAATTTTCATTTTCTATTCTTCAGATTTTTCTTCTGTTGCCGTCGTTTCTACTTGAGGAGTTTCAACTTTTTTGCTTTTCCCTCTACGAGTAGTTTTCTTAGCTTTTTTACCATTTGGATTGTAGATTTCGTTGTAATCAACTAATTCTACCATTGCCATTGGTGCGTTATCTCCTTGACGATTACCTAATTTGATAATACGAATATAACCACCTGGCCTGTCTGCAACTTTTACAGAAATTTCTTTAAATAATTCTGTTACTGCAAACTTATCACGTAAATAAGAAAAAACAACACGTCTATTGTGAGTTGTATCTGACTTAGACTTTGTAATTAATGGCTCTACAAATACTCTTAAAGCTTTTGCTTTAGCAACTGTAGTATTAATACGTTTGTGTGTTATTAATGAACAACTCATGTTTGCTAACATGGCTTTTCTATGCGAAGTTGTTCTTCCTAAATGATTGTGTTTTTTTCCGTGTCTCATTACGTTTGTTTATGAATTTCATCTTGCATCTACTCATTTTGAGGAGCAAAATATGAAAAGTTAATCTCTATCTAATTTGTATTTTGTTAAATCCATTCCAAAACTAAGGCCTTTAACAATCACTAACTCTTCTAATTCTGTTAATGATTTTTTACCAAAGTTTCTAAACTTCATTAAATCGCTCTTGTTAAAAGAAACTAAATCTCCTAATGTATCTACTTCTGCAGCCTTTAAACAATTTAAAGCTCTTACAGATAAATCCATATCTATCAATCTAGTTTTTAATAACTGACGCATGTGTAATGACTCTTCGTCATAAGTTTCTGTTTGTGCAATTTCATCAGCCTCTAAAGTAATACGCTCATCAGAGAATAACATAAAGTGGTGAATTAAAATCTTTGCAGCTTCAGTTAAAGCATCTTTAGGGTTGATTGATCCATCAGTATCGATATCGAAAACTAATTTTTCATAATCTGTTTTTTGCTCTACACGAAAATTTTCGATTGCATACTTTACATTCTTAATAGGTGTGTAAATAGAGTCTGTAAAGATAGTTCCTATTGGTGCAGTCGCTTTTTTGTTTTCTTCTGCAGGTACAAATCCTCTACCTTTTTCAATTGTAATTTCTGCATTTAACTTTACAGATTTATCCATGTTACAGATTACTAAATCTGGGTTCAATACTTGAAAACCAGAGATAAATTTCTGTAAATCTCCTGCAGTAAACTGCTCTTGACCAGATAATGAAATTGAAACAGTTTCTCTATCAGTTTCATCTATTTGTTTCTTAAAACGTACTTGCTTTAAGTTTAAGATTATTTCTGTAACATCTTCTACAATACCAGGTACTGTTGAAAACTCGTGTTCTACACCATCTACTCTTAAAGATGTAATTGCAAATCCCTCTAAAGAAGATAAAAGTACTCTTCTTAATGCGTTACCTACAGTTAAACCAAAACCTGGTTCTAAAGGTCTAAATTCAAATCTACCAGAAAAATCTGTAGATTCAATCATGATTACTTTATCAGGTTTTTGAAAATTTAAAATTGCCATTATTCTTCTTTTTAATTGTTATTTAGTTGCGCGGTTTGTAAGTCTGAAGAAGTACAAACAAACCCTTTGGCTAAATGTCAATATGATTAATTTATTACTTAGAATATAATTCTACGATTAATTGTTCTTTGATGTTCTCTGGAATTTGTAATCTTTCTGGTGCTTTCACAAAAGAACCTTCTTTTTTATCAGAATTCCAAGTCAACCATTCATACACATTGCTGTTAGATGCTAATGCATGATCAATTGCTACTAAAGATTTAGATTTTTCTCTAACAGCAACCACATCACCATCTTGTAAACTATAAGAAGGAATGTTTACTATTTCTCCGTTTACTGTAATATGTCTGTGAGATACTAATTGACGAGCACCACTTCTAGAATTAGAAATTCCCATTCTATAAACTACGTTGTCTAAACGAGACTCACATAATTGTAATAAAACTTCACCTGTAATACCACCTGCAGATTGTGCTTTTTTAAATAAATTACTAAACTGACGCTCTAAAATACCATACGTATATTTAGCTTTCTGCTTCTCCATTAACTGAGTTGCATATTCAGATTTTTTCCCTCTTCTTCTAGCATTACCATGCTGTCCTGGAGGATAGTTTCTTTTTTCAAAATTTTTGTCATCTCCAAAAATTGCTTCTCCAAACTTACGGGCAATTTTAGTTTTTGGTCCTGTATATCTTGCCATTTCTTTTTGTGTTATAGATAGGGATTATGAATTAAGGCTTACTCCTTCGATAATCTAGTTCCTATCAAGTTAAAATATTTAATTATACTCTTCTTCTCTTTGGAGGTCTACATCCGTTATGAGGAATAGGTGTAACATCGATAATTTCTGTTACTTCTATACCTGCGTTATGAATAGATCTGATAGCAGATTCTCTACCATTACCAGGTCCTTTAACATATACTTTTACTTTACGTAAACCAGCTTCTTTTGCAACATTTGCACAATCTTCTGCTGCTAATTGAGCTGCATAAGGAGTATTCTTTTTAGAACCTCTAAAACCCATTTTACCTGCAGATGACCATGATATAACATCACCTTTTTTGTTTGTTAAAGATATAATGATGTTGTTAAAAGATGCAGTTACATGTGCTTCTCCAACAGCTTCAATAATTACTTTACGTTTTTTTGAACTTGCTTTTGCCATAATTTTTCAGTTTTGGTAATTTAGTTTTCTAACTTTATAGATTTCTATTGTTAGATCTTTATTACACTATCTAACTTATTTTTTCTTGTTAGCGACAGTTTTACGCTTACCTTTTCTTGTTCTAGAGTTGTTCTTAGTTCTTTGTCCTCTTAATGGAAGACCAAGTCTGTGACGTATTCCTCTTTGACAACCAATATCCATCAATCGCTTGATGTTTATTTGCACTTCAGAACGTAATTCACCCTCAATTGTAAAAGAACCTGTTTGCTCTCTAATTGCTGATATTTGATCATCCGACCAGTCTTGAACTTTGATGCTTTCATCTACTTTTGCATTTGCTAAAATCTGTTTAGCTCTGCTGTTTCCTATACCAAAGATGTAAGTTAATGCGATAACACCTCTTTTATTCTTTGGAATATCTATACCTGCTATTCTTGCCATTACCCTTGTCTTTGTTTAAATCTAGGATTTTGTTTATTAATTACATATAATCTACCTTTTCTGCGTACTATCTTGCAGTCGGCACTTCTTTTTTTAACTGATGCTCTAACTTTCATCGTTTCTAGTTTTATTTAAAAATTAAAAGATTAAAGTATTTTAAAACACCATCCATCTTTTAATCTTTTAATTATTTAATCTTTTAATACCTGTAAGTAATTCTTGCTTTTGTTAAATCGTACGGACTCATTTCTAACTTTACCTTATCACCAGGTAAGAGTTTGATATAATGCATTCGCATTTTACCAGAAATGTGAGCCGTTACAATATGTCCGTTTTCTAATTCTACACGAAACATTGCATTTGATAATGCTTCTGTAATTGTTCCGTCTTGTTGAATTGCTGATTGTTTAGCCATACTATTGATTGTTCGATTTTCTATTGCTGTTTCCTGCTTTCATTAAGCCATCATAATGACGGTTTAATAAGTAAGAATTAATTTGCTGCAAAGTATCAATTGCAACACCTACCATAATTATTAATGAGGTACCACCGTAAAACATTGCCCAACTTTGTTGTACTCCAAACTGAACTACAATAGCTGGTAATATTGATAATGCTGCTAAAAATAATGACCCTGGAAAAGTGATTCTAGACAAGACAGAATCTAATCTGTCTGCTGTGTCTTTACCCGGTCTAATACCTGGTATAAAACCACCACTTCTTTTTAAGTCATCTGCCATTTTATTTGTAGGAATTGTAATTGCAGTATAAAAATAACTAAAGATTACAATCAACAAAGCAAAAATAACATTATAGCCTAAACCATTGATATCTTGTAAACCTGCAATTGCAGGATAACGCTGTGCTAAAGCAACAGGTAAAAACATAATAGCTTGTGCAAAAATAATTGGCATAACACCTGCTGCGTTTAATTTAAGAGGTATATAATCTCTAGAACCGGCAACATTTTGTACGCTACCTGCAACAGTTCTTCTTGCATATTGTACAGCTATCTTACGAACAGCTGTAACCAATAATACAGTTAACAAAATTACAACAAACCATGCAATGATTTCAATTAGAACCATCATGATTCCACCTGCACCAGCATTTGTTGTTTTAGCAACAAACTCTTGCAAAAAGGCGGCAGGAAAATTAGCAATAATACCAACTGTAATTAATAACGATATTCCGTTACCAATACCTTTATCAGTAATACGCTCTCCTAACCACATAGCAAAGATTGTACCTGCAGTTAAAATAATTATAGATGAAACCCAAAAAGTAGCACCACTTACTAAAAAAGCTTCTGGTCCTAAACCAAATTGTGTTTTAATGGCAGTAATATACGTTGGTGCTTGCACCAAAGTAATACCAATAGTTAACCATCTTGTTATTTGTGTAATTTTCTTACGTCCACTTTCTCCATCTTTTTGTAACTTCTGTAAATATGGAACCGCAATTCCCATTAACTGAACTACAATAGATGCAGAAATGTAAGGCATAATACCTAAAGCCATCACAGATGCTCTAGCAAAAGCCCCTCCTGTAAATGCATTTAATAAACCTAAAAGACCACCAGAAGTACTTTCTTTTAATGCTGATAATTGTAAAGGATCGATACCAGGTAATGGTACAGATGCCATAAAACGATATACAGCGATTAAACCGATTGTAAGAAGAATTTTGTTTTTTAATTCTTCAATACTGAAAATGTCTTTTAATCTATTTATAAAATTCATCATTTACGAGTTGTTATAAAGTAACAGCCTCACCACCAGCTGCTTCGATAGCTGCTTTTGCTGTTGCTGTAAATTTATGTACAGTTATATTTAATTTAGCTTTTAATTCTCCACCACCTAATATTTTTATTAAGTCGTTTTTACGTGCTAATCTATTAGCAATTAAAATATCTAAATTAACTGTATCAGTTATTTTTCCACTCTCAACTAAAGACTGTAATTTGTCTAAGTTAATCCCTTGGTACTCTACTCGATTGATGTTTGTAAAACCAAACTTTGGTACACGTCTTTGAAGTGGCATTTGCCCACCTTCAAAACCAATCTTTTTAGAATAACCAGAACGAGATTTCTGTCCATTGTGTCCTCTTGTCGCGGTACCACCTTTTCCAGATCCTTCACCTCTTGCAATTCTTTTTCCTTTTTTTACGGAACCCTCTGCTGGTGTTAAATTATGTAAACTCATTTTTTATAATATCTTATTTAATTTCTTCGAAAGAAACTAAGTGTTTAACTGTATTTACCATACCAACTATAGAAGGAGTTGCCTCGTGCTCTACAGTTTGGTTCATTTTACGTAAACCTAAAGCTTCTAAAGTTCTTTTTTGACTTTGAAGACGTCCGATTTGACTTTTTACTTGTGTAACTTTTATTCTTGCCATCGTTCTTAGATTTATCCGTTAAATACTTTTTCTAAAGAAATACCTCTATGCTTTGCAATAGATGCAGCACTACGCAATTGTAATAAAGCATCAAAAGTTGCTTTTACAACATTGTGTGGGTTTGATGATCCCTGAGATTTTGATAATACATCATGTATACCAACTGCTTCTAATACTGCTCTTACAGCACCACCAGCAATAACCCCTGTACCATGAGATGCAGGCTTGATGAATACTTTTGCACCACCAAATTTACCTTTTTGCTCATGTGGCAAAGTTGCTTCTAGAATAGGAATTCTAACTAAATTTTTCTTAGCATCTTCAATTGCTTTTGCAATTGCAGATGCAACATCTTTAGATTTTCCTAATCCATGACCAACAACACCGTTACCATCACCAACAACAACAATTGCAGAGAAACCAAATGCTCTACCACCTTTTGTAACTTTAGTAACACGTTGTACTCCTACTAATCTATCTACAAGCTCTAATCCGCTTGGTTTAACTCTTTCTACGTTTTTATATCCTTGCATAACTTCTTAAAATTTTAAACCAGCTTCTCTTGCAGCGTCTGCTAATACTTTAACTCTACCGTGATATAAATACCCGTTTCTATCAAAAGCAACAGTATCTAAACCTGCTTTAGTTGCTTTTTCTGCAATTGCTTTACCAACTGCTGTAGCCGCTTCTAACTTAGTACCTGCTTTAATTTCTTTATTTCTAGATGAAACTGAAGCTAAAGTAACTCCGTTTACATCGTCTACTAATTGAGCGTATATTTCTTTGTTACTTCTGTAAACCGATAATCTTGGTTTAGTAGGTGTACCAGAAATAATTTTTCTAATTCTACGCTTAATTCTAGCTCTTCTTTGTAGCTTTGATAATGCCATAATGCTATATATTATGCAGATTTACCTGCTTTTCTTCTTAATATTTCACCAACAAACTTCACACCTTTTCCTTTATAAGGTTCAGGAGCTCTAAAAGAACGAATCTTTGCAGCTATTTGACCAACTAATTGCTTGTCAAATGAAGTTAATTTAATGATCGGGTTTTTCCCTTTCTCAGATACTGTTTCAACCTTTACTTCTGGAGCAAGTTCTAAAACAATATTATGAGAGAAACCTAAAGCTAAGTCTAATTTTTGTCCTTGATTAGAGGCTCTATAACCTACACCAACCAATTCTAATTCTTTAGTCCAACCTTTACTTACACCTTCGATCATGTTACTAATCAAAGCTCTCATTAAACCATGTTGTGCTTTATGGTTTTTACTTTCAGATGCTCTATCTAAAGTGATAATACCATCTTCATTTTTTATTGTTATACCTTCGGATATTGTTTGAGACAATTCGCCCAACTTTCCTTTAACAGTAATAACATTGTCTTTTATGTTTACATCTACACCTTGTGAAATGCTAACGGGATTTTTTCCTATTCTACTCATTTCTTAAGATTTAATAAACGTAACATAAAACTTCACCTCCAACGTTCTCAGTACGAGCTTTCTTGTTTGTCATTACACCTTTCGATGTAGAAACAATAGCAATACCTAAACCGTTCAATACTCTTGGCATCTCTGTAGAGCCAACATATTTACGTAAACCAGGTGTGCTTATACGTTGAATTTTTCTAATTACTGACTCTTTTGTTTCTTTATCATACTTTAAAGCGATCTTAATAGTTCCCTGAACTTTATTGTCAGTAAACTGATAGCTTAAAATATAACCTTGATCAAACAAAATTTTAGTCATTTCCTTCTTCAAGTTCGAAGCCGGAATTTCTACTACTCTGTGTCCTGCTGCGATAGCATTTCTTACTCTGGTAAGAAAATCCGCGATTGGATCTGTATACATATTAATATAAAATTGCGATTACGGTATTCAAATACCTCTATTTATGCTACAGATTACTCTGTGATAAATGAACCTATAATCAGTTAAAATTCTTATACTCAAAAAAAATAGAGCGTGCAAAGATACACATTCTATTTTTATTATTAAGCTTTATTTTTGATTTCTACCAACTTGCCTTTTTAACGCCTGGTATTAATCCTTGATTAGCCATTTCACGAAATGTTACACGTGATATACCAAACTGACGCATATATCCTTTTGGACGACCAGTTAATTTACATCTGTTGTGTAATCTAATTGGTGATGCATTTCTTGGTAATTTCTGTAATGCATCATAATCTCCAGCTTCTTTTAAAGCTTTTCTTTTATCAGCATACTTTGCAACAATACGTTCTCTCTTGCGCTCACGCGCTTTCATTGATTCTTTAGCCATTTCTTAATTTTTTTTGAATGGTAAACCTAATTCTCCTAACAATGACTTTGCTTCCTTATCGGTATTTGCAGATGTTACAAAAGTAATATCCATACCGTTAATTTTTTTAACTTGGTCAATATTGATTTCTGGGTAAATAATTTGTTCAGTAATTCCTAAATTGTAATTACCTCTCCCATCAAATCCATTAGCTTTTATACCGTTAAAGTCTCTTACACGTGGTAAAGAAGCTGTAACTAATCTATCTAAAAACTCGTACATTTTATCTCCACGTAAAGTAACTTTAGCGCCAATTGGCATCCCTTTACGTAATTTAAATGCAGCAATATCTTTTTTAGACATTGTAGAAATAGCTTTCTGACCTGTAATTTTAGTCAACTCTTCTAAGGCATAATCTATTAATTTCTTATCTGCAATAGCAGCACCAACACCTTTAGAAACAACAATTTTTTCTAATTTTGGTACTTGCATTACATTCTTATAACTGAATTCTTCAGTAAGAGCTGTAATCACTCTTTCTTTGTATTCTGCTTTTAATCTTGGTACGTAACTCATGATTATTATTATTTTTTAGTTTTTTTAGAGATTCTTGTCTTCGTATCTCCATCAACTTTATAACCTACTCTTACAGCAACACCATCTTCTACTAACATAACATTAGAGATGTGTATTGATGCTTCTTTCTTTACAATACCACCTTGAGGACTTTGTGCACTTGGCTTGGTGTGTTTAGAAACTAAGTTTACACCTTCAACAACAACTCTGTCTTTATCTTTAATGATTTGTAATACTTTACCTTCAGAATTTTTATTAGTACCTGCAATTACTTTTACAGTATCTCCTGATTTTAATTTGAACTTCTTCATCTTATTAATGATTTAAAGCACTTCAGGTGCTAATGATACTATTTTCATGAATTGTTTCTCACGAAGTTCACGAGCAACGGGTCCAAAAACACGAGTTCCTCTCATTTCCTCTGTAGGATTTAAAAGTACACATGCATTATCATCAAATCTGATGTATGATCCATCTTTACGTCTAACTTCTTTTTTCGTTCTTACAACAACTGCTCTAGATACTTGACCTTTTTTTACAGTTCCGTTAGGAGTAGCAGATTTAACAGATACTACAATCTTGTCTCCAATACTTGCGTAACGTTTTCTTGTTCCTCCTAAAACTCTAATCACTAAAACTTCTTTTGCTCCAGTGTTATCTGCGACTTTTAATCTTGATTCTGTCTGTAACATATTATTTAGCTCTTTCTAGGATTTCTACTAATCTCCAACGTTTAGATTTACTCATAGGTCTTGTTTCCATGATCCTAACAGTATCTCCTTCGTTGCAATCATTCTTTTCGTCGTGTGCAACGTACTTCTTAGTCTTTAATACGAACTTTCCGTACATTGGGTGCTTTACTCTTTTAGTTTCTGCTACAACAATAGATTTCTCCATTTTGTTGCTTGAAACAACACCAATTCTCTCTTTTCTAAGATTTCTTTTTTCCATCTTTAAAACTGACTATAGAATTATTGTAATTCTCTTTTTGTTAATTCTGTTGCAATTCTTGCTACAGTTCTTCTTAAACTTCTCAATTGCAATGGGTTCTCTAACGGAGTTATTGCATGAGCCATTTTAAGATCAGTATAATTCTTTTGCAACGCGCTTAGCTTCTCATTAAGATCTGCGATAGCTAATTCTTTAATTTCAGATTGTTTCATTTTATTTAGAATTATGCGTTAATATCAAAATCTCTTGCTACAACAAACTTCGTTTTTACTGGAAGTTTTTGTGCTGCTAAACGCAAAGCTTCTTTTGCTACATCCATTGGCACTCCACCAACTTCAAACAAAATTCTACCTGGTTTAATAACTGCAACAAAATGATCTGGTGCTCCTTTACCTTTACCCATACGAACCTCTAAAGGTTTTTTGGTAATTGGCTTATCTGGAAATACTTTTATCCATAACTGACCTTCTCTTTTCATATGACGAGTAGCTGCAATACGAGCTGCTTCTATTTGACGAGAAGTTAATAAATTCTGATCTAAAGACTTAATACCAAACATTCCATTAGAAAGTTGATTTCCTCTACCAGAAATACCAGTCATATTTCCTTTTGCCTTCTGTACCTTACGGTATTTTACTCTTTTTGGCTGTAACATTTTTAATTTCTAATTTTAAAAATTATTTTCTTCTACGAGGTTGTTGGCGCTTAGATCTATCATTTCCACCTTTACCGCCGCTTTGCTTTTTTGACAAACCAACTAAAGGAGACAATTCTCTCTTGCCATATACTTCACCCTTCATAATCCATACTTTAATACCAAGTCTTCCGTATTGTGTATGTGCTTCAACTAGTGCATAATCGATATCAGCTCTAAATGTAGAAAGAGGAATTCTACCTTCTTTATAATGCTCTGAACGTGCCATCTCTGCTCCGTTTAAACGACCAGAAATTTGAATTTTAATTCCTTCAGCATTCATACGCATTGTTGCCTGAATAGCCATCTTAGTAGCTCTCTTATAAGAAATTCTATTTTCAATTTGACGTGCAACACTAACTGCAACTAATTTTGCATCTAATTCTGGACGTTTAATTTCAAAAATATTAATTTGAACTTCTTTTCCGGTAATTTTCTTAAGCTCTTCTTTTAACTTGTCTACCTCTTGACCACCTTTACCGATGATAATACCAGGTCTAGCAGTTGTGATAGTAACGGTTACAAGTTTAAGTGTACGCTCTATAATTACTCTAGAAACACTTGCTTTAGATAATCTAGCATTTACATACTCTCTTATCTTATAGTCTTCAGCTAATTTATCTCCGTAGTCATTACCACCGTACCAGTTAGATTCCCAACCTCTGATGATTCCTAAACGATTTCCTATTGGATTAGTTTTTTGTCCCATTTCTACTTTGATTAATTACTTAAATTTTTACTACCTACTTCTAAAGTTACGTGGTTAGAACGCTTACGAATTCTATGCGCACGTCCTTGCGGTGCAGGTCTTAATCTTTTTAACATTCCTGCGCTATCTACACAAATAGATTTTACAAATAAGCCAGCTTCTTCTATTGCTGCATCTTCATTTTTAGCTTGCCAGTTTGCAATTGCAGACAATAACAATTTCTCTAAATTGATAGATGCTTCTTTAGGGCTAAACTTTAAGATTTGTAAAGCTTTTTCAACTTCTACACCTCTTACTTGATCTGCAACTAAACGCATTTTTCTTGGTGACGTAGGACAGTTAGTAAGCTTAGCGAAAGCACGTTGCTTTCTCTCTGCTTTTAACTGATCTGCCATGTTTTTTTTACGAACTCCCATATCCTACTATTTTTTTCCTTTATTTTTTGCACCAGCGTGTCCTCTAAAAGAACGAGTTGGTGAAAATTCGCCTAACTTATGCCCTACCATGTTTTCTGTAACATACACTGGTACAAACTGGCGTCCGTTATGAACGGCAATTGTTTGTCCAACAAAATCTGGAGTAATCATACTTGCTCTAGACCAAGTTTTAATCACAGTTTTGTTACCAGCTTCTACATTAGCCAACACTTTTTTCTCTAATTTATAGTGAACGTAAGGTCCTTTTTTTAATGATCTTGCCATAACTTATTATTTCTTTCTACGTTCTATAATATACTTATTACTAGCTTTAGTCTTAGATCTAGTCTTAAACCCTTTAGCAGGTATACCGTTTCTAGATCTTGGATGACCACCAGAAGCACGTCCTTCTCCACCTCCCATTGGGTGATCGACAGGGTTCATTCTTACTGCATTAACTCTTGGTCTTCTACCTAACCATCTTCTTCTACCTGCTTTACCAGATACTAATAATTGATGATCAGAATTAGAAACAACGCCAATAGTTGCCATACAAGTTAATAAGATTAATCTTGTTTCTCCTGAAGGTAATTTTACGGTTGCATACTTACCATCTCTTGCCATTAACTGTGCAAAAGAACCTGCAGAACGCGCCATAACGGCACCTTGACCAGGACGTAATTCTATACATGATATTGTAGTTCCTAAAGGAATTTCACTTAAAGCCATTGCATTACCAATCTCTGGTGCAATACCAGTACCTGATACAATTGTTTGACCTACTTGTAAACCGTTTTGTGCAATTACATAACGTTTTTCTCCATCAGCATAACTAAGTAAAGCAATAAATGCAGTACGATTAGGATCGTACTCTATAGTTTTTACTGTTGCGGGAATACCACTCTTATCTCTTTTAAAATCGATAATACGATATCTTTGTTTATGACCACCTCCTATATTACGAGTTGTCATTCTACCCTGACTGTTTCGACCTCCAGATCGTTTTTTCGGAAGAAGTAAACTCTTCTCCGGCTTATCAGTAGTGATGGTGTCGAACCCATTTACTACTCTAAAACGCTGACCTGGTGTTATTGGTTTTAATTTTCTAACTGACATGTTGTCTTTTTCTTAAAGATTGTTATAAAAATCAATGCTTTCTCCTTCTGCTAATTGAACGATAGCCTTCTTGTACCCACTTTTAATACCAGTTACTAAACCTTTTTTAGTAAACTTTGTATTTCTTTGTATTGGATAGTTTAAAGTTTTAACGCTTTTTATAGAAACTCCGTATGCTTTTTCAACAGCACCTTTAATTTCTAATTTGTTAGCTTTTTTATCTACTACAAATGTATAACGATTAAATAATTCACTATCGTTTGTAGCTTTTTCCGTGATAATAGGTTTTATTAAAATACTCATTTCGAATCCCTATTTGCTTAAATTTGTATTAATTCCTTCTAAAGAACCCTCAGTCATAACAACTTTATTAGCATTTAAAACACCATAAGTATTTAATTCTGAAGCTTTAACAACTTTAGACTTTTTTAAGTTACGTGATGATAAATACACATTCGCATTCTCATTACCTAAAACAAATAAAGATTTTTTAGTGTCTAAATCTAAAGCTTTTAATACATCTACAAAGTTTTTTGTCTTTGGAGAATCGAAATTAAAATCTTCAATTACAACTAAATTCTTATCATTTGCTTGAATACTTAAAGCAGACTTACGTGCTAAACGCTTTAAGTTTTTATTCAATTTAAAAGAGTAATCTCTTGGCCTAGGACCAAACATACGACCACCACCTCTAAAAACACCAGACTTGATAGAACCTGCTCTTGCAGTACCAGTTCCTTTTTGTTTTTTTATCTTTCTTGTAGAACCAGAAATTTCTGCTCTTTCTTTAGCTTTATGAGTTCCTTGACGCTGATTTGCCAAGTACTGCTTTACATCTAAATAAATTGCATGATTATTAGGCTCTATACCAAATACATCTTTAGAAAGCTCAACCTTTCTACCTGTATCTTTTCCTGTAATATCTAAAACTGCTACTTTCATTATTTCTGAATAGTTACAAAAGCATTTTTGTGACCAGGAACTGCTCCCTTAACAACAAGTAGATTCTTTTCAGCAACTACTTTTAATACTTTTAAGTTTTGAACTTTTACTTTATCTCCACCCATTCTACCTGCCATACGCATTCCTTTGAATACTCTTGCAGGATAAGATGCAGCACCAATAGAACCCGGAGCTCTTAAACGGTTATGCTGACCATGCGTAGCCTGACCAACACCAGCGAATCCATGACGTTTTACAACACCCTGGAAACCTTTACCTTTAGAAACACCTGAAACATCAACAAACTCACCTTCTTCAAAGTGAGCTACCGTGATAGCATCTCCTAATTTATACTCCTCTTCAAACCCTTGAAATTCAACGACTTTTTTCTTAGCAGTGGTGCCAGCTTTTTTAAAGTGACCGTCTAACGCTTTGTTAGAACTCTTCGCCTTTTTGTCATCGAAACCAAGCTGCAACGCATTGTAGCCGTCAACCTCTTCGGTTCTGACTTGGGTAACAACGCAAGGACCTGCTTCTATAACAGTACAAGGAATATTCTTCCCGTTCTCGTCAAATAAGCTGGTCATTCCAATTTTTCTTCCTATTAACCCAGACATTTAGTTAAAATTTTAGACGATAGATATTTATCCAGCGCGTCTATTAATAATTATTTGTTTGAAACTATTGTTTCGATATCATCCTTTAAGTTTTACTCAAAAAAAACAGCGTAAAACAAATTCAACGCTGATTTTGTTTTTTCCGTTTTTCCTTCGCGAAACGCTCTGGACATGTAACTATTTCTTAATTTTCATTAAAAATAGCGTACCCTACTTCTATTTCGGGTTGCAAAAGTATAAAAAACTTTCGGCTTAACAAAATTAAACCGAAAGTTAAATAATTTTTGTTAGATTTTAAAGATTCCGAAACAAATTCGGAATGTTCAATAAAAGTTAAAAATTAAACTTTTATCTCTACTTCAACACCACTTGGCAACTCTAATTTCATAAGAGCATCAATAGTTTTCGAAGAAGAACTATAGATATCTAATAATCTTTTATAAGCAGCTAACTGAAATTGCTCTCTAGATTTTTTGTTTACGTGCGGAGAACGTAAAACTGTAAAAATCTTTTTATGTGTTGGTAAAGGTATTGGGCCATTTACAATAGCTCCTGTACTTTTAACCGTCTTTACTATTTTTTCAGCAGATTTATCTACTAAATTGTAATCGTAAGACTTTAATTTAATTCTAATTTTTTGACTCATCTTATATTATTTAGTAGATTAACCTTTAGATTTTGCAATTACCTCTTCTGATACATTAGAAGGAGTTTCTGCATAGTGTGAAAATTCCATAGTAGATGTTGCTCTACCAGAAGACATTGTTCTTAATGCTGTTACGTAACCAAACATTTCTGATAATGGTACAACTGCTTTAACAACTTTAGATCCGGCACGATCACTCATGTCATTTACCTGACCTCTTCTTCTATTTAAATCTCCAACAATATCACCCATGTTTTCTTCTGGAGTTAACACTTCTAACTTCATTAATGGCTCCATAATTTTTGCTTTTGCAGATTTTGCAGCAGCTTTATAACCCATTTTTGCAGCTAATTCAAAAGACAAGGCATCTGAATCCACTGCGTGGAAAGAACCGTCTTTTAATGTTACTTTCATAGAATCCATTTCGTATCCTGCTAAAGGACCATTTTTCATGGCTTCTTTAAATCCTTTTTCTACTGAAGGTACAAATTCTCTTGGCACGTTACCACCTTTAATGATAGAGGTAAACTGTAATCCTTGAACTCCTTCATCTGCAGGCTCGATTGTAAATACAATGTCTGCAAATTTTCCACGTCCACCAGATTGTTTCTTATAAATTTCTCTATGATCTGCAGTTGCAGTAATAGCTTCTTTATATTCTACCTGAGGCTGACCTTGGTTTACTTCTACTTTAAATTCTCTTTTTAAACGGTCTACAATTACATCTAAGTGTAACTCTCCCATTCCAGAGATAATAGTTTGTCCAGAAGCTTCATCAGAACGTACTGTAAAAGTAGGGTCTTCTTCTGCTAACTTTCCTAAACCGATACCTAATCTATCAACATCTGCTTTTGTTTTAGGCTCTACTGCGATACCAATTACTGGATCTGGAAAATCCATAGATTCTAAAACTAGTGGAGATTTTTCTGCTGTTAAGGTATCACCTGTTTTAATAGATTTAAAACCTACAGCTGCACCAATATCACCCGCTTCGATATAATCAATTGCGTTTTGCTTATTTGCATGCATTTGATAGATACGTGAAATACGTTCTTTTTTACCTGAACGGTTATTTAAAACATACGAACCTGCGTCTAAACGACCAGAATATGCTCTAAAAAATGCTAAACGACCCACAAAAGGATCTGTAGCAATTTTAAATGCTAAAGCCGCAAAAGGCTCATCTACACTAGGCTTACGTAATTCTTCTTTTTCTGTATCTGGGTTTACTCCTACAATTCCTTCTTTATCCATAGGAGAAGGTAAATAACGACATACAGCATCTAATAAGAACTGAACCCCTTTATTTTTAAATGCAGAACCACAAATCATAGGAATAATGGCCATATCCATTACAGCAGCTCTTAATGCTTTGTGCACTTCTTCTTCTGTAATAGAATCTTCATCTTCCATGAATTTCTCTAAAAGGTTCTCATCATAACTTGCTACTTCTTCAATAAGAAGAGCACGATACTTACGAGCCTCTGCTTTTAGTTCTTCAGGAATTTCGATTACATCGAAAGTAGCTCCCTGAGTTTCATCATGCCATACAATAGCACGGTTTTTAACTAAATCTATAATACCTTTAAAATCATCTTCATCACCAATGTTTAAAACGATTGGCACTGCGTTAGATTTTAACATATCTTTTACTTGCTGACAAACACCTAAAAAGTCAGATCCTTGACGGTCCATTTTATTAACGAAACCAATTCTTGGTACTTTATAGTTGTCTGCTAATCTCCAGTTAGTTTCAGATTGAGGCTCAACACCATCAACTGCACTAAATAAAAACACCAAACCATCTAATACACGTAAAGATCTATTTACTTCTACAGTAAAATCTACGTGACCAGGAGTATCAATAATATTAAAGTGATATCCTTTAGTTTCAGGAGTTTTCTCTGCATTCTCTAAAGGAAACTGCCATGTACAAGTTGTTGCTGCAGAAGTAATTGTAATACCTCTTTCTTGCTCTTGCTCCATCCAGTCCATTGTTGCTGCACCATCATGTACTTCTCCAATTTTATGAGAAACACCTGTATAATACAATACACGTTCTGTTGTTGTGGTTTTACCAGCATCAATATGCGCTGCAATACCAATATTTCTTGTATATCTTAAATCTCTAGCCATTTCTATTAAAATCTAAAGTGAGAGAATGCTTTATTTGCTTCTGCCATTTTGTGAGTATCTGTACGCTTTTTAACAGCAGCACCTTCTTCTTTAGCCGCAGCTAAAATTTCAGCAGCTAAACGCTGTGCCATTGTTTTCTCGTTTCTTTTACGAGTATACAAAATCATCCATTTAATAGCCATAGACACCTTACGGTCTGGTCTAATTTGCATTGGTATTTGAAATGTTGCACCACCAACACGACGAGAACGAACCTCTACATGTGGCATTACATTAGATAAACCGTCTTTCCAAATTTCTAAAGCCGATTTTTCTTCGCCTTCACCTTTTTTTTCTTCTACTAACTCTAAAGCATCATAAAATACTTTAAACGCTACTGACTTCTTACCACTCCACATTAAATTGTTAACGAAACGAGTTACTAACTGATCGTTAAACTTTGGGTCTGGTAATAAGACTCTTTTTTTTGCTGCTCTTTTTCTCATGTCTTTTACATTAAAAAAGTTAATTAATTTGTTATTAAACTATTTAGTAGTCAAAAGCACAACTTAAAATAAGCCATACCTAAAACTAAAACACTATTTAATAACGCTTACTTTTTTGGGCGTTTTGCACCGTACTTAGACCTACGTTGAGTTCTACCCTCAACACCGGCTGTATCTAATGCACCACGTACTACGTGATATTTAACACCTGGTAAATCTTTTACCCTTCCACCTCTAACTAATACTATCGAGTGCTCTTGTAAGTTGTGTCCTTCACCTGGAATGTATGCGTTTATCTCATTACCATTTGTCAATCTAACTCTGGCAACTTTACGCATTGCAGAATTAGGTTTTTTTGGCGTTGTAGTATAAACACGAGTACAAACTCCACGTCTTTGAGGACAAGACGACAAAGCAGCCGATTTACTCTTCTTAGTTATTTTGGTTCTTCCTTTACGAACTAATTGTTGAATAGTTGGCATACTAAATTATTACTGTTTTTCGTTTATAATGAAACCTTTACTCTTTTTTAAGAGTGCGCAAATGTACAATTAATTTCTAATTATTCAAGTATCAACAAGTTATTTTTTGATAATTGACTTTTTTTAGTCAACTTTTAGTTATTTATTTTACTTTTGATACCAATAGCAAAGCAACCTTGAAGCAACATAAATCTTTTTTTTCGTTTTTATTTTTTGTGTTATTTTTTTTAAATATTTCTTACACTCAAGATTTTACACTTACTCTTACTGCAAAAACAGAGAACGATAAACTTGTTTTAAAAGATATCCCGTTTCAAAAAAACCACAAAGACACTATTTCAATATCCAAAGAGCTACTTAAAATTAATGAGTACCTAAAAAACAACGGTTATTTTACATCTTATATTTATCAGAAAAAAAATGAAGACAAAAATACAACTGTTACTTATGTATTAAATAAAAAGGTTACAAAAGCAACTCTTAAAATTTTATCTAACAACAAACTGCTGTTTACGAATGATGAAATAAAAAAGAAACAACTAACTATTGAAATTAACAAACTTTCTGATAAAATTAAAAGTCTAACAGAAATATTAGAGAATGAAGGCAAATCTTTTTCAAAAATAAATTTATACAATATAACGATAAAAGAAAACATTCTTTATGCAGATTTAATTATTGAAGAATCAGAAGAAAGAAACATACAGAAAGTTATTGTTAAAGGATATGAACAATTTTCGAAAGGGCATTTAAAAAATTACTTTAACATAGATAAAAATACTGTTTTTAGTAAACAAAAAATAACACAAATATCTGATGCTGTAAAAAGTTTAACTTTTGTTGAAGAAATTAAGAAACCAGAGGTATTATTTACAAAAGATTCTACCTTATTATATATGTACCTAAAAAAGGCTCAAAAAAATAGCTTTGATGGCATTGTGAATTTTACATCTAAAGAAGATGGTAAATTACTTTTTAACGGAACAATCGATCTAAAAATTAATAATATTTTTAATACTGGCGAACGTTTTGAATTATTATGGAATAGTATCAGCGAAGAAAAACAAGAATTTAAACTATCTACAGAAATACCTTATATTTTTAAAACAAAAATAAGTCCGCAATTGTTATTTGAAATTTACAAACAAGATTCAACATTTGTAAACACAAAAATTAACACAAAAGTTTTTTACGCTTTAAACAACCAAACAAAACTTGCAATTACTTTTACAAATGAAAACTCAGAAAGTTTAAATGCAGAAAATACAAATTCAATTGAAAAATTTAATAGCCGATTTTTCGGCCTTCAGTTTGAATATAAAATACCAAAAAAAGATTTCTTTTACAACGACAAGTTTTACTTAGAAATAAATCCGAGTATCGGTAATAGAAAAACTTCAAGTAAAAACATACAACAACTTAAAATTGAAACAACAATTTCTTACCTATTAGACCTAAACCAAAGAAGTACCGTTTATTTTAAAAATAATACTGGTTATTTAAATTCAGACAATTATTTAGATAATGAGCTTTTTAGAATTGGAGGCGCAACCACAATTAGAGGCTTTAACGAACAAAGTATTTTCACAAATAGTTTTAACTACCTTAATATAGAATACCGCTATGCAACCTCTAACAAATCTTACATCTATACAATTACAGACCTTGGTAATGTAAAAACAGCATTTTCAACAAAAAAACTATTAGGCTTGGGCTTAGGATATTTATTTACCACTAAAAGCGCGCAGATAAATATAAGTACTGCAATAGGAAAATCTGAAAACAGCAAACTCGACTTTAAAGAAAGCAAGTTAATCATTAATTGGAAAAGTTACTTTTAATAATCTTTTTCTGTTTGAATTTCAAACAAAAAGGAGATTTGATTAACATTAAGTTAACATTTTAATAAAAATGTAATGATAACTGCATTTTTTTTTTGATATTTGCAAAATTAAATTCAAATCCAAATAATAATGAAAACAAAATTTAAAGTAATTTTAACGCTACTATTAGCGTTTGTTGTGCAAATTAGTTTTGCTCAAGAAAAAACAGTTTCTGGAACTGTATCGGAAGCTTCAGGGGCTTTGCCTGGAGTAAGTGTCTTAATAAAAGGCAGTAAAAAAGGTACAGAAACAGATTTTGATGGTAAATATTCAATTAAAGCAAAAGAAGGAGATGTACTTCGATTTAGCTACCTTGGATACAAAGTAGTAGAAAAAAAAGTTGGTAATTCTTCTACCATCAATGTTAATCTAGAAGAAGACGCAAATGTTTTAGATGAAATTGTTATCGGACTTGGGGTTTCTAAGAAAGAAAAAGCAATTGGTTATGCTGTTCAAAAAGTTTCTGGTGAAAGCATTGACAATGCTAAAGAGCCTAACATTGTTAACTCTTTACAAGGTAGAATTGCAGGGGTACAAATACAAGGAAGTGCTTCTACATTAGGTGGATCTTCTAGAATAACTATTCGTGGTTCTAACTCTTTCTTAGGAAATAACCAACCACTATTTATTGTAGATGGTGTTCCAATTAGCAACGCAGAATATTCTACAAGCAGCCAACAAACAGGTTTTGGTGGGGGTGCTTATGATTATGGTAATGCTGCTTCTGAAATAGATCCATCAAACGTTGCATCTATGTCTGTACTTAAAGGTGCAGCAGCAACAGCTGTTTATGGTTCTAGAGGAGCTAACGGTGTTATTTTAATTACTACTAAAAGTGGAAGTAGCCAAAAAGGTTTAGGTATTTCTTTTGACTCTAGTGTTGCTTTTGATCAAGTTAGAAATTTAATACCTATTCAATCTACTTATGGTGGTGGATCTATATATCCAACTGCAAGTGGTTTTAATGAATTTACACAAGACGGCGTAAGCTACTTAGCACCTAATTATGCTAAAGATGGTTCTTGGGGACCAAAATTTAACCCAAATACTTTTGTAAGACATTGGGATTCTTGGGATCCAGGTTCAGATAACTATAAAGAAACTAGACCTTGGGTTGCTCCAGAAAACTCATATGATAAATTCTTTAATACTGGTGTAACTTTAATCAATACATTAGCATTATCTGGTAGTAATGATAAAGGAACCTACAGAGCTTCTTATACTAATTTAGACCAAGAAGGTGTAATGCCAGGAGGTAAATTAAAAAGAAATACAATTAATCTTAATTCTAGCTACAGATTAAGTAATAAACTTAAATCTAGTGTTGCTTTTACCTATGTAAAGACAGAAGCGGAAAATAGAAATGCAACTGGTTACAGTAATGCAAATCCATTACAAGGTTTTACCCAATGGTGGCAATCACAGTTGGATGTAGACAGGTTAAAAAACCAACAAAACACAACAGAAGGAAACCAGTACACATGGAACCCTAAAGGAATAACTACAGACGCTAATGGTGTTTTACAATCTTTTAATAGTGATCCTAATTATTTTGATAATCCAAGTTGGGTAAGAGAAAACAACCTACAGGAAGATACCAAAAATAGAGTATTTGGTAACGCAAACCTTTCTTATGATATTACTGACAACTTAAAAATTACAACTCAGTTTGGAACAGATTTTTTCCAATTTAGCATCAGAGAAGGAATTCCATTAAGATCTGTAGACGGTTCTAGATACGAGGAAACTGAAAGAAAGTTTCAAGAGACTAACATGGAGGTTCGTTTAAACTACAATAAAGACTTTACAGAAGACTTTACATTTAATGGTTTTATTGGTGCAAATAGAATGAGACAATACGCTAAAAGGATTACCGCAGAAACAAATGGTGGTCTTGTTATTGACAAATTCTTTAACATTGGTAACTCAGCTGATTCTCCAATAGTAAATACATTTGAAACTCAAAGAGGTATTAACAGTATTTTTGGTTCTGCTTCTTTAGGTTGGAAAGAAATGTTATTTTTAGACTTATCTGCAAGAAATGACTGGTCTTCTACATTACCTGAAGCAAATAATAGCTATTTTTATCCTGCAGCATCTTTAAGCTTTGCAGTATCTGAGCTATCTTTCCTTAAAGAAAGTGAAGTTGTTAATTTTGCAAAAGTAAGAGCAAGTATAGCACAAGCAGGTAATGATTCTGACCCATACAGGTTAACAGATGTTTACAACCCTATTACTCCAAATTTTGGAAGTAATCCTTTATATTCTGTACCTAACTCTCAACAAAATCCAGATCTTGTTAACGAATTAACAACAGAAGTTGAATTTGGTTTAATGGTGAAGTTACTACAGAATAGATTAACTATTGATGCAGCGTATTATGACAGAATAACTGAAGATCAAATCTTTAATGTTCCTGTTTCTTCAACTACAGGTTATACTTCAAAATTACTAAATGCAGGTAAAATGAAAAACTCTGGTTTAGAGATTCAAATTCAAGGTACACCAATTCAAACAGAAGATTTTAGTTGGTCTCTTGGTTTAAATTTAACTAGCCAAAACAATGAAGTTGTTGAATTACTTAAAGATGACGAAGGAAATACTGTTGTAGAAAGTATTAACGTAGGATCTACATGGGCTGCAGATTTAAGAGTTCAGGAAGGACTACCATATATGGCATTATTCGGACAAGACTATGTATATGATGGTAATGGCAATAAAATAGTTGACGCAAATGGTAATTATGAATTTACAGATGATAGAGTCTACTTAGGTTCTGCAATAGCAGATTGGACAGGTGGTTTTAGCACTGCGTTTACATACAAAGGATTAACTTTATCTGCTTTATTTGATTTTCAAGTTGGTGGTATTATACACTCAACTTCTTTACAATGGTCTAAATACTCTGGTATGCACCCTGAAACAGTTGCTTTTAATGGCGAAAGCGATGTAAGAGCTAATGGAATGGTTTTACCTGGTGTTAAGGCAGATGGTAGTGAAAATGATATAAGAATAGACCCACAGACTTATTACCAAACCTATTGGAGAAGAGCTGCACCAAATGTTTATGACGCAAGTTTTATTAAATTTAGAGATATTAGATTAAGCTATGCAATACCATCGAGCATATTAAACAAAACACCATTTACAGGTATAAATGTAAGTGCTTTTGGTAGAAACTTAGGGATTTTGTATTCAGAAGTACCTTACATAGATCCACAAGTAATTACTGGTGCAGGTAATGCACAAGGTTTGGAAAATGCACAAGTACCAGCTACTAGTTCATTTGGTATTAATATTTCTGCAAAATTTTAAAATAAAAAAAAATGAAAAAAATTAAAAAATACGGTTTAATGTTAATGTCTGTTGCATTGCTTACTCAATGTGATGACAATTTAACAGATCTGAATGTAGATCCTAACTCAGCTGTAACTGTTGCACCGTCAACGTTACTAACCACTGCACAATATTATTTCTATAACACCACACAAGGTGTTACTGTAAATGCAGATTGGGGACAGTTAATGGTACAGCAATGGGCTCAAACAGAATATACTGAAGATAGTAGGTACAACCAAGACATTAACTTCTTTAACGGAACATGGAGTACAATGTATGCAAGTGTTCTAAAAGAATTAGACGCTGCAAAAACACTAGTTGAAGGTCAAGATTTATCAGCAGACATCATCAATAATCAAAAAAATATTATTGATGTAATGTCTTCTCAAGTATTTGCATTCTTAACTGATGGCTTTGAAAAAGTACCATACACAGAAGCAATCGGAGAAAATAGTCTTCCTAAATATGATAGCCAAGAAGTTATCTATAAAGGAATTTTAGAAACTTTAGAAAATGCAGCAAATACGTTTTCTGTTTCATCTCCATCATTTACGTCAGGTGATATAATTTATAACGGTGACGTTTCAAAATGGATAAAACTAACAAATTCTTTAATGCTACGTTATGCTATGAGAATTGCAGATGTAGATTTAGCTACTGCCACTAGGTATATAAACTTAGCATCATCAAACTTAATTTCTAGTAATGATGAAAACGCATTGTTTACTTTTGAGACAAGTTTAGTTAGATCAAATCCGTTATATAGAAACTACACTCCTCTTGATGGTAACAGAGATGACTATGCTGTTTCTGAGTACTTAGTTAATACTTTAACAAGTTTAGGAGACCCTAGGTTGGCTAAATTTGCGAAAAACGCATCGTCAGGATCTATCGTAGGTATGCCTTACGGTTTATCAGATAATGACGCTACTGTTCTAAAGCCAGATGTATCTAGGCCAAATGACAATGTTAGATCTGCTACAACACCACATGTTATTATATCATATGCAGAAGTACAATTATTACTAGCAGAAGCATACCAAAGAGGTATATTAACTGGTAATGCTGCTACTGCATACGCAAACGGAGTAACTGCTTCAATGAACTATTGGGGAATAACAGATGCTGCAGCAATTGCAACTTATGTTAGCAATAATGCTTATGATGCAGCTAACTGGAAGATGTCTATCGGTACACAGAAATGGGTTGCTTTATACATGAATGGTTTTCAAGCTTGGAATGAATGGAGAAGATTAGACTACCCTCAGTTAAGTGCTCCGGCAGCTGCAATAATTAACAGTATACCTGTTAGGATGCCTTATCCGTTATCAGAAACTACTTCTAATGCTTCACAATTAGAATTAGTAACCACGAATCCTAATGATATGCAAACAAAAGTTTGGTGGGATGTAAATTAAAGACTCACATTAGTTATACACTTAACAAAAGTGACTACAAGAAGAGCCGTAATTTTTTACGGCTCTTTTTTTTGGTATTACAGAAACTCATTATAATAATGAATTAAACTCAAATAAAATTTTAAGATAAATATTGAAGTGTCTAGTTAAAAATGAAATAAGAAAAACAAAAAGAACAAGTATAAAAGCAAGAAATAGAGAATCAAGATTAAATACATTTAAATTAAACTATCTATATTTTTTTAACAAAAAAAAGAGACTATATTAAACTATCATAAAATAAACGCATTTAAATTAATTTATAAATAACAAATGCAACAATTAATTAACAGATTATTAACTTATTTTAAGAAGTTTTATGTTAAAAACTTGCGGCTTTAAGATATATTTATGATTTTTACAGTTAATTAATTCAAATAATTATAAAATGAAGACAAAGTTTAATGGAATTTTAACGCTTTTACTAGCGTTGGTCGTGCAAATTTCGTTTGCACAACAAAAGACTGTTTCCGGTACGGTTTCTGATGAATCAGGAGAATTACCAGGAGTTAGTGTAATAATTAAAGGTACAACAAAAGGTGCTGAAACAGATTTTGATGGAAAGTACACCATTAAAGCAAACACTGGAGATGTGTTAGTGTTTAGATACCTTGGTTACAAGACTGTAGAAAAAACAGTTGGAACATCTAATACCATAAATGTAAAATTGGCTGAAGGTGGTCAACAACTAGAAGAAGTTGTAGTTATTGGTTATACCAATAAAAAAAGAGGAGATTTATCTTCTGCAGTATCTTCTGTTACATCTGCACAATTAGAAAAGCAAACAAATTCAGTTAGTATTGATAATGCTTTACAAGGTGTTGCAACAGGTGTACAAGTAACAGCACAAAATGGTAAACCAGGTAATGCTGCATTTGTTAGAATTAGAGGTATCGGTTCTATTAACGCAGGTAGCGAGCCTTTATATCTTTTAGATGGTATACAAGTAGATGAAGACCAAATTATTGGTATTAACCCATCTGACATCGAAAGAATGGATGTTCTTAAAGATGCAGCAAGTACTGCAATCTATGGAGCAAGAGGAGCTAATGGTGTTGTTGTTATTAGTACTAAAGGTGGTAAGAAAAACAAAAAAGCACAAATTAGACTACAAACTAGTTTAGGTTTAGCAACTGAAGCGAAAAGAAATTTTCAAATGATGAATGCTAGACAAAAGTTAGAATATGAAAGAGCAGTAGGTGTTGGACCAGGTTCTACTCAGTTGTTACAAAGTGAATGGGATCGTTTAATTTCTCAAGATCATGACTGGACTGATGATTTATTAAAAGATGCAGAAATTTCTTCTGTAAACTTATCTGTACAAGGTGGTGATGAAAAGTTAACATACTTTATGTCTATCTCTAACGATTCTAACACAGGTATTATCGAATTAATAGAAAGTGCTTTTACAAGAACTTCTACAAGATTAAATGTAGGTTATGATGCCAATGACTGGTTAAAATTAAGTACTAACCTTTCTTTTTCTACTTCTAATGATCAAGATCCAAGAGATAGAAACAACGTACAAAACCCAATTAATGGTCGTTTTACTGCGAACCCATACGAGCCTGTATATTTAACAGATGCTAACGGAGATCGTATTCCTAACAGAAGAGGCTTAGATACTTTTAACCCAACACATAGTGGATTAAATTCTTTAGCACAAGTTAGAGCAAACCAAGATGATGATACCGACAACAGATTTTTTGGTACATTTAAAGCAGATATAAAATTATCTGATGCTTTTTCTTATCAATTTGGTTCTAACGTAAGTTACTTTAACAGAACTGCAAGAGGTGTTTTACACGCTGGTTCTGCTTTAGACTTAATATTTAATGGAGAACCTACTGGTAGTGCAGATGCATTTAATTCTAATACTTTTCAGTACTCAATCTTAAATAAATTAAACTTTAACAAAACGTTTAACGAAAAGCATTCAGTAAATGCAACAGTATTTATGGAGTATTTAGATTGGTATAATGAAAACTCATTCGCAAGATCTCAAGGTTTTGTGATCAATGGCCCAACTACAATTAGTGCTGGTGCAACTCCTTTAACTACAACAGGTGGTAATAGTAGAAGAACATTATTCTCTGTTGCAAGTAGTGTAGATTATATTTATGATGATAAATACATTGTTAACGCAACAGTAAGAAGAGATGGTTCTTCTAGATTTGGTGCAAACAATAAATATGGTACATTTTGGGGAGCAAGTGCTGCATGGAACATTAGTAAAGAAAACTTCTTTACAGAATCAGCCTTAGGTAAAACTGTAGATAATCTTAAATTAAGAATAAATGCAGGTACATCTGGTAATGATCAAATAGGTACAAATCCATCAATTACAACGTATGGTTTTGATGCATACAACGGAAGTACTACTTCATCTCCATCTAACTTTGGAGACCCTAACCTAGGATGGGAACAAAGTTTTACCTATGGTGCAGGTATAGAGTTTGGTTTATTTGACGGTAGAATTACTGGTGTAGTTGATTACTATAAGAAAAACACAAAGGATTTATTATTACAAGTACCTATCAGTCTTTTTCAAGGTGGTGGTTCTATCTTTAAAAACATTGGAGAAATTGAAAACTCTGGATGGGAATTTGAATTAAGAGGAGACATTATTAGAGGAGAAAACTTTAGATGGAATGCTGGTGTAACTTTCAGTACATACGATTCTGAAGTATTAAAATTAGCTACAGATGAGGATTTAACTGTAAATTACGCTAACTTCACTACCTTAAGAGTAGGAGAAGAAGTACATTCTTTCTTTTTATCTCGATATAAAGGTGTAAACCCTGCAAATGGGCAAGCGTTGTTTTTAGATGCAAATAATAATGTTACAACAAGCGATGCAGACAATGTATTATTAAGTGGTAAAACACCTTTTGCTCAGTTTGATGGTGGTTTTAACACCAGTATTTCTTACAAAGGTTTAGATGTAACTGCAGACTTTTATTTTAAAGGTGGTAACTATATCATGAACTTAGTAGAATCTCAACACTTATCAGATGGTACGTCTGCAAACAACAACCAAAGAGTAGATGCATTTAACTACTGGAAACAACCAGGAGATGTTGATGTATTACCTAATCCTGTTGTAAATGGATATTTAGGTACAACTAATGCTAATAACAGAAACGTATCTAGTAGTACTAATAGTACAAGATATTTACAAAGAGGAGATTACTTAAGATTAAGAAATTTACAAATTGGTTATTCTTTACCATCTCAATATTTAGAAAAAGTACCATTTACACAAATTAGAATGTATATGTCAGGTACTAACTTATGGACTTATATTCCTTATTACAAAGGAGACCCAGAAGTTGGTATTGGTTCTGCAGAATCTAACCCTGGTAGTTCTACAAGAACTCAAATTCCTGGTGAATACAGTTTAAATAGTTACCCAACTTTAAGAACTATTTCTTTTGGTTTAGATCTTAAATTTTAAAAAACAATAAAAATGAAAAAATATATATTATTAATTTTAGTGTTAGTTATCACGGTAACATCTTGTGATAATAGACTTGACACATTTCCTACTTCTACTGTTGCTGCAGAAGAAGCATTTAGAAATGAAGGCGATTTTACAAACGCGATAAGAGGTGCTTATTTGCGTATGTTAACTGGTGCTTATTACAATGGTAGTATGCAGTCTCGTGATGTTTTATCAGACAACCTAATAATCAGTAGAGAAGGTAGATTAAGCCAACAACAAACATATGATTGGTTATACGATCAAAACTCTGGTTCTTATCATACTACTTCTGCATATGCAGTAATTAGAAATGTGAATACACTTTTAGCAAATTTAAGTACTTTAGAAAATGGTTCATTTAAGAACAATATTCAAGGAGAAGCTTTGGCTATTAGAGCATTAGCACATTTTGATGTAATTAAATACTATGGTGAAATACCTACACAAGCTGCAGGTTCTAACGCTTCTTTAGCAATGCCATATATAGAGACATCTGATATTAACGATTTACCTGCAAGAACATTAACTATTGCAGAATTTTATCAAAAAATAGTAACAGATTTAACAACTGCTGCTTCTTTAATAAACGCAGACAACGGTGTTTATCAAATGGGTAAAAATGCTGTTAACGGTATACTAGCTAATGTATACTTACATATGGGAGAAATGGCAAATGCTGTAACTGCAGCCAATAAAGTAACAGCAAGTGTTGCTAGCAGGTCTAATTTTACAGGTGTTTGGAATGACTCTAATAAAGATGGAGTAATTTTTGCTCTAAGTAATGATGATGTGACTAGTGTTGGTGTAGGTGTAGCTTATAGTCAAACAGCTGGTGGAATTAAATCTGAATATGTACCAGACTTTGAATTTTACTCATTATACCAAGCAAATGATGTTAGAACATCTGCTTACTTCGAAACAAGTGACTTTGAAGGTAACACTTACAATCATGTAAAAAAATGGTATTCAAGTTCAAGAACAACTTCTTTAGGTAACGTAGATCCTAAAATTGTAAGAGCTTCTGAAGTAATGCTTATTAAAGCAGAAGCTTTAGCTGCACAAGGTGGTAAAGATGCAGAAGCATTGGCTGCTTTAGACGCTGTTAGATCTCAAAGATACGAAGGTTTTACTAGTGGTAATGAAGCAGGACCTGCATTAAGAGATGCTATACAGTTAGAAAGAAGATTAGAATTGGCTTTCGAAGGGTCTCGTTTTACAGACATTAAAAGAAAAGGATTAGCTGTAGAAAGATCAAATAAAGGTCATTTAGCAGATGGTTCAGGTCAAGCGGCAGATGTATTAACACTACCAGCAGGAGATCACCGTTTTAATTTACCAATTAGTGTCAGTGAATTAAACTTAAACCCAAACATGTTACAATCACCAGGTTACGGAAACTAATTAATAATTTTTAAATTATAATAAAATGAAAAAAATACTAATAATTTTTGCAGCAATTGCATTGTTTAGTTCTTGTGATGAAAGTAAGGAAACTATCCCTACTTTATCATTTCCTGCAGATGCATTTGTATCATTAGAATCAACAGCAGTTTCTGTTCTTGAATCTAATACAGACCCAATAGATGTTGTTTTAAACTTATCTAACTCAAGAGCAGCAGCAACAAGTGCTACTGCAGTATCTTTTACTATTTCTTCAGATAATGCTGTAGAAGGTGTTCACTATACTGTTGTTGATGACAAATCTAGTTTTAATCTAGCTGCTGGAGTTTTTCAAGATGTATTAAAAATCAACTCGATTAACAACAATGATGAAGACGGAGATAAAGTAATTACAATTACTCTTACAGACGCTCCTGTAGGTTTAGGTTTTCCTGGGCCTGATGGTATTGGTAAAACAATGACATTAACGTTACAAGATGATGATTGTGCTTTTAGTCTTCAAGGATTAGGACAAGCTACTTGGAGTGGTGTAGATAATGTACCAGCAAGTCAAGCAGGACCAAATGATAGTCTTATTACAACAAGTTTTGATGGTACTGACCTGTACATGGAAGGTATTGCATATGCTTGGTTAACAGATACATCTTACTGGGATGAAGTAGTTGTTGTTAGTAACAAAACTTTAGTAGATTTAGACTTGGTTACAGGTGAGTTTACAATTGCGAGACAACCACTTTGTACAACAACGTGGCTTGGTGATATTCAAGATGACTACGAAATAGAGGCTTCTGGTTTGTATACATCATGTTCTAAAACAATGGTTATCAATTATACATTGTACCAAAGTGGTGGAATTAGAAGACAATTCACAGAGACAATAACTAAAAACTAAAAGACAATATGAAACTAAATATGAAAAAAATTATTGGGGTATTTGTGTTGGCAACAGCATTTTACTCTTGTGATACAACAAACGAATCTGGTTATGTTCCTGCAGAATATACTTCTCCAGCAGCATTTACAATTGCTGAGAATGCAGCAGCAACAACAGATAACGAATTTGTAGTAACTTATACACCTACTTCTGTAGGTAAAGCTTACTATGCAGTAGTAGCAGCAGGTACACCTGCTCCAACATCTACTGATGTTCATCGTGGAAGTGGATTTATACAAGCAGACGATTTTGATGTAGACGGATCTACACCAGTAGATATTACTGTAGATAGTAATATTTTTGGATCTTACAGCTACGATGTATATGCAATTCATAAAAGTTCAGACAACTTTATCTCAGAAACTGTAACAAAATTAACAGTTACAACACCAGATACAGCTGCTCCAGAATTTTTAAGAGATGATTCAAATCCATTTTTTCAGTCTGCAGATATTAGTCCATTTGCTCCTGTAGTTTTAAAGTTTTCTGAACCTGTAACTTATCAAGGAGGCGATGTTACTTTTACAGGATTTTTTGGAAGTAGAACTATAACAGTAAATGGTGCTGACAACTTTGCTTCTGATGGAACAACTATTGTTATTGAAAATCATGGTACTTTTGCACCAGATGATTTTATAGTAGTAACATGGGATGAAGGAACGTTTAAAGACAATGCAGGTAAAAGTGTTGCATCTTTATCTGGTCTAAATCATTACTTTAGTACAAGGATATTTACTGCTCCTGAATCTGCAGCACTTATGGTTGGTACTTACAACTATGATACAACTTTTTGGGGTGGATTTTTAGAAGATTTCTATACAGGTAATGCTGGTTTATTCTTACCTACAAGTGGAGAATTTGAATTAAAATTAGACCCTTCAGATCCAACGGGTACTACATTATTAGGAATAAATCTTTATTCTCCTTTAAGTAATTATGGATATCCACATCCAGAAAATTTAAAAATTAAATTTGGAGAATCTGGTAATTTGGCTATTTTAGATGAAGTACAAGCTGCTGGAAGCTTTGATGAATTTAATGGAGGATTCCCTTCTAATTGGACACATTATGTTGCTGGAACGGTAAACCCTGATCCAGGTAATTATAATGTTGAAGCTGGAACAATTAATCACTATTTAAGTGTAGCTATAGCATCTACATCTGTTGCATATAGTGACATTGACTATTCGTATACTAGAATAGGTACTTATGCTAGACCATCTGCTGAAGATATAGATAAGAGAAATGCTCTTATCGGTAAAAAGATCGAGCAAAATAAAAACTACAAGAAAATATTATATAATAACAAGAAAATAAAATAATATTTAATAATATTATTTCAAACCACCTCTTTTAGAGGTGGTTTTTTTTTGTTATTATATTCGATAATTAACATACATTTGCAACATGACAACAGAGAATACAACTACAACAAATATTTTTGGAATAAGAGCAATAATAGAGGCAATAGAAAGTGGCTCTAGTATTAATAAAATATATCTACAAAAAGGGTTAAGAGGAGAATTGTTTTATGAATTGAATAAATTAATTAAAACAAATAACCTAACCACAAGTATTGTACCTGTAGAAAAATTAGATCGGTTGTCTAAAAAAAGTAATCACCAGGGTGCGGTTGCACAAATTTCTCCTATCGAATTTTATGATTTAGAAGGACTTATAGAAAAAACAATTGCAAGTAATAAAACACCTTTATTTCTATTGTTAGATCAACTGTCTGATGTAAGAAACTTTGGTGCAATTATAAGAACTGCAGAATGTACGGGTGTAAATGGAATTATCATTCAAAAAAATGGAAGTGCTCCTGTAAATGCAGAAACAATTAAAACTTCTGCGGGTGCTGCTTTTAAAATACCTATTTGTAAAGTAGATCATATTAAAGATGCCTTGTTTTTGCTACAAGCTAGCGATATTAAGACAGTAGCTGCCACAGAAAAAACAGAAAGTTCTTTGTATGACATCGACTTAAAACAACCCATTGCAATTGTTATGGGATCTGAACATCGAGGTGTTAACCCATCTATACTAAAAATGGTAGATTATAAAGCGAAATTGCCTTTATTAGGTGATATTGCTTCATTAAATGTTTCTGTTGCTTGCGGAGCTTTTTTATACGAAACGGTAAGACAACGTTTAAACTAATTCTTCTCTTCCACACTTTCTTCTTTTTGGGGTGGTATATAATTGCCATTTTCATCAAAAAGTAAATCGAATGCTGTTTCTTTAAATACATGTTCTTTTCTAAGAATGCCTTTTTTTCTAAACACTATAGAGAAAAAGAATCCTACCAAGAAGCCAGACAAATGTCCTTCCCAAGAAACACCCTCTTTTATTGGTAAAACATACCATATAATACCACCGTATAAAAATATAATTACAAGAGACAAAGCTACCAATCTGTAATGTTTTTTTATAATACCACTAAAAAAAATAAAACTAAACAGTAAATAAACAAGACCGCTAGCACCAATATGGTAAGACTCTCTTGCAATAACCCATGTTAAAAGACCAGTTAATAGTGCACCAATGAATAGCACTTTATAAGCAACCTCTTTATAAAAATATAAGAGACTTGATAAAAGCACAAATAAAGGAACCGAATTATTAAAAAGATGCTGAGTGTTACTATGAATAAAATGAGTAAACACAACTCCTTGTAAACCTTTAAAAGACCTTGGAAATACTCCAAATTTATTAAAGTTAAAGCCATAATAAATTTCTACCCAATAAATAAACCAAATGACTAGTATAAAAACTATTGGAAAAAGAAGAAAAGATTTACTAGGTTTAAATTGATCTGCTTGCTTCATAGAAAAATAAAATCAAAAATAGCACCAAATAATATTTTTACAAAAATTGACAGAAAACTTTATTATTTTTACGTTATGAATGAACCTTTGGCAGAAAGAATAAGACCTAAAAAATTAGAAGACTATATAAGTCAGCAGCATTTGGTTGGTAAAAATGGTATTTTAACAAATCTTATTACAAAAGGAATAATTCCGTCTTTAATATTATGGGGACCACCAGGTATTGGCAAAACAACCTTAGCAAATATTATTGCAACTACTTCTGGAAGACCATTTTATACACTTAGCGCAATAAATTCTGGTGTAAAAGAAGTAAGAGAAGTTATTGAAAAGGCGAAAAAAAGCGGGGGTTTATTTACTACAAAAAACCCTATTTTATTTATTGACGAAATTCATAGATTTAGCAAATCTCAACAAGACTCACTTTTGGGCGCTGTAGAAAAAGGTTGGGTTACGTTAATCGGTGCTACTACAGAAAACCCAAGTTTTGAAGTAATACCTGCCCTACTCTCTAGATGCCAAGTATACATTTTAAATTCTTTTGATAAAGAAGACTTAATAGCACTTTTAAACAGAGCTATAAAAGAAGACACTATCTTATCAACAAAAAAAATTACCCTCAAAAAAACAGAAGCCTTATTACAAGTTTCTGGTGGTGATGCTAGAAAACTATTAAATATTTTTGAGCTATTGGTTGCTGATGATCAAGAAATTACCATAACAAACGAATTTGTGTTAGCTAAAATTCAAAAAAATACTGTTAGGTATGATAAAACTGGTGAACAACATTATGATATTGTATCTGCATTTATTAAATCTATAAGAGGTAGCGACCCAAATGCAGCTGTTTATTGGTTGGCTAGAATGTTAGAGGGTGGCGAAGATGTTAAATTTATTGCCAGACGTTTATTAATTGCTGCTTCTGAAGATATTGGAAACGCAAATCCGACAGCATTAATTTTAGCAAACAATACTTTTCAGGCTGTTTCAGTAGTAGGAAATCCAGAATCTAGAATCATTTTAAGTCAGTGTGCAATATACTTAGCAAATTCGCCAAAAAGTAATGCATCTTATATGGCAATAAACGAAGCTCAAGAACTGGTTAAGCAAACAGGAGATTTATCAATTCCGCTCCACTTACGCAATGCACCTACAAAATTAATGAAAGATTTAGCGTATGGTAAAGGATATAAATACGCACATAATTATGACGGTAACTTTGTAGATCAAGAATACTTACCAGAAACAATTACTGGAACAAAGTTTTATGAACCTTCTAACAATGCCAGAGAAAATAGCTTTAGAGAAATTTTAAAAAATAAATGGAAAAAATATAAGTATTAAAATTTAACTTGAAACTTTTTAACAACTAAAATATTATTTTCATAATAAGAGGCTATCCAAATATCATTTTCTTTATAAAAAACTCCATTCTTATTCTCGATTACAAAAACATCATTTAAACTTGTTTTTAATATTTTAAAAACAACTACAGGTTGTGTATTTACTAACTGATATCCATTATTAATTTGCTGGGCATACAACGTATTAGAAACTTCAATATCCTTTTTGGTTAAAGTTTCTGTCTTTTTATCATCTATAGCAACCATTTCTGTTAACACTTTGGTGGTCTTTTTAATTGGTAAAACAACACTTACTTTTTTTTCTGTTACTACTGCTGTTGTTTCTTTAGCCGTTGGATTATATTCTATGTCTGTCATAGTGTCAAAAGCTGCTCGAATTGCCTTATGATATGACTTTTTAAAATCTTTCTCTTTACTTCTACCCTCTTCTGAAGTAAACAAAACCTTACCATAACAATCTTTTAAAACAATGCTATTTTTTACAGTAAACATACTCGAGTTATCTGTAACTGAAGCATTAAGTGCCATACACCTATTTTCTTGTATAGAATTTGGCAACGCTTCTTCACTTAAAAAAACGGTAAAACCTTTTTTTTCGAATAGAAACTTAGTTAGTGAGCTTGTCTGAAATTGATCTGAAGATTTTAAAAAATCGAATCTTTGTTGCACAATAATATACTGATAGTCATTAACCGTATTTTGTGCATAAAAAGAAGGTATTATAAATAGTAAAAGAAAAAATTTTATATGTTTAAGCATCGGTATCTATGTTTAATTGAAACTAAAGTTAGTATTGCTAATATCTAAAAATGAAATGGTACTACCTATTTTTAATCAAAATAAGGGTATATTATAAGTATTGTTTAATTTCTAATAAAGAGTTTACAGTTATAAAATTCTCTGATTGAACTGACGCTGTTTCTAACTCAAAATTACAATAGATCGCTTGCATATCAATAGCCAAAGCGCCATTTATGTCCGCTTCTAAACTATCGCCAATCATTACCGAATTTTCACTTAAAGCATTGGCAATTTGTAAAGCATGCTTGAATATTTTTGAGTTTGGTTTTTTTACACCTACAGACTCAGAAGTAACAATGGTTTCAAAATAATGGTCTATGTTAGAATTTTTTATCTTTTTATGCTGAATTTCTTTAAATCCATTGGTAATAATATGAAGTTGGTATCGCTTTTTTAGATACTCTAAAATTTCTATTGCTCCATCAAAAAGGTAATTAAAATCTGCTAAAAACTCGATATAATCGTCTGCAATTTTATCAATTAAAGCATCAGAAATGGCATAGTTTATTGCATCAAAAGTTTCTTTTAGCCTACCATATCTTAACTCTTTTTTTGATACTTTTTCATCTCTAAACAACCTCCAATAATTAAAATTAATAGGTTTGTAGACTTTTAAAAAATCATTTAAATTTACATTTATCTTGTTATTCTTAAATACTTTTTCGAAAGTTAAATCAGAATTTTTCTCAAAATCCCACAGGGTATGATCTAAATCAAAGAAAACATGTTTTATATTTTTCATTTACATTATATTTGAACAAATAAACTAATTGAAGACTAAAATACATAAAAAACCATTACCTTTTTTTTACAAGAACATTCTTATAATGTTTAGAGGATCTGTAATTGCACAAATTATTGCAGTAATTGGTGCCATCTTTTTAGCTAAAATTTATGGTGAAGAAGCATATGGTATTTTTGGAGTTTTTATGAGTATTCTTAGCATAATATCTATTGTAGCCACATTACAGTTAGACAAATGCATAGTAATTGCAAAAAATAAAAGAGAAAGTAATAACTGGTTTAATTTTTTAATTCTACTAACTCCTTTTTTAACAATTGGTATTTCTCTAATAGTATTTTTAATCTCTAAATATTTTTTTTTAGATAAAATTGGGATTACAATAATTATTCTTAGCTCAATTGGCTGTATTATATATACTTACAATTTAATAAACGAAAGTTTATTTACCTTTAAAAAAGAATTTTCTATTATTTCTAACACTAAGGTATTTTTAACAATTAGTAATATTATAATGCAATACCTTTTGTATTACTATTTTAGCTTACTTGGGTTAATCATTGGTTTTATAATTTCTCAATTAATAATTTTAAGTTTTTATCTGTCAAAAAACAGAAACGAAATTTTAAAAATTAATTTTAAAGAAATTAAAAGAGGAATAACAGAAAATAATACAATTGTTCAATATCTGCTACCCTCTTCATCCTTAAATAGTCTTGCAAATAATTTAATGCCCATTTTAATTCTTACTTTTTTTGGACCAAAAGAAGCAGGTGTTTATTTTTTTAGTATTAAAATCTTATCCAGTCCATTGTCTTTAATTTCATCTTCTATATCAAAAGTTTTTTTTCAAAGATCATCAGAACTTTTATTAGATAACAAACAAAAATTATTTAATCTTACAAAAAATATTGTTATTACTAACCTTGGAATTATGATTATTCTATTGATAATTATAAACACAATTGGTATGCATATTTTAGAACTATATTTTTTAGAAAAGTGGAATAACTTAAGGCTTTATACCTTAATTTTATCTATTCTTATATTTGCAAGAACATCTTTTAACCCAATTAGTAGTTTAATTGTTGTTCTTAATAAAAACTTACAAGGTTTAGTTTTTAATAGTTATTTATTTTTAATTAATTTAATGGCTATCTATTTTGGCTTTTTATATAATAACATTACAATTACTATACTTATTCTTGCTATTTTTGGCGGAGTAGGTTATGTGCTTTTGTTATTTTATTTTTTAAATCATTTAAAAAAACTCTCTAAAAATAATGTTTAAAAAATTAGATTTTCTTTTTTTTGGTTGGATTATAAATCGTTATTACCCCAAGTATTATCGCCCTAAATATGGTTATAAGAGGTATTATATTTTATTTTTTCATTATTTAATTCCTCAAAAATTATTTAGATTGAATCCAAAAGTAAAATGGCCTGTTCATTTTACTTCAAAAGTACATTGCCCAGAAAAAATTAGTAAAGGGATATTGTGTGACCCTGGAGATAATCTAAATAATTATATTCAGGCAAACAATGGTATTGTATTTGGTTCTAATATAGAACTTGGCCCAGGTGTAGCCATTATTTCATCCAACCATGAAAGCAATAATTTAAGAAAACATTTAAAAGGAAAGCCAATTACGATTGGAAATAATGTTTGGGTTGGAGCAAACAGTACTGTTTTACCAGAAGTTTCTATTGGCAACAATGTTATTATTGGTGCTAATTCTTTAGTTAACAAAGACATTCCTAGCAATAGTATTGCAGTTGGCAATCCTTGTAAAGTGATTAAGCAAAAAGAACCTTATACAGAAAAATTTTCAGAAAATGTTTTTAACAAAAAAATACCTACAAGATTTGACAGCTTTTTAGGTTTAAAAAAATAAAGTGCTACAGTTATTTTCTTTTAGTTTTATGCTTGCCTATTAATTTCTTTAATATATAGTAAATTAGTTCTCCCTTTATAATTGTTTCAGCACTATAAATAGTGTTAAATTCCATTGGAATTCTTTGATAATGAGTCTCAATTTCATCATCTTTTAACCCTGAACTACCAAAAGTTAACATTTTTTCTTTAACAATGATTTCAAAAAACTCATTTTTAACCCCATCATCAGAAAATGGAAATGCAAAAAAGTTATTTTTTAAACTAAACAGCTCGTTAATTTCTAATAAACTTTCTAAAGATTCTTTTAACTGATCTTTTAAGTTTAGTTGAGAATACCTTGGGTGATTTTTACTATGCGCTCCAAAACCAAAACCTTTATTCTTTAATTCAAGAATTTGATTTTTAGACATATAAGGTTTTTCTTGTTCTAAAAAATCAGAAAAAGACACCTCAACAATCTCGGCAAATGCATCTAGAGTAGTTGTTTGGTGTATCGATGCGTTTCTTAAGAATTTAAAAATATCTTTTTTATTGAATTTTTTTAATTCCAATAATTTAATAATGCTTTCTTTCTTAGTTTCTGACAACTTTATTTTAAGCATAAGTTCAATTAATATATTTACCTTATACCTATAAAATAATTCTTTATTATCAATAAAACTAGAGTTTAAAAAATTAATACAATACACCTCTTCTTCTACTAATATTGGGGCAACAACATTGTAAAAATTAGCTAATCCATCATCAAAAGATAGTATAAATCTAAAGTTATTTTTAGAATGTTTCTTTAACTGTAAATGATTAATTGACACAGCTGTAAAGTGAGTTTTTAAATATTGAATATCTTCTATAAACTGTTTTTTAGTTTTGGACAGATATAGATTACGGGTTAATCTATTTTCCCCATCATTAACAAAATGATAGAAAGGTAATATAATCGATTTATTTGCCAACTTCATTAAAAAATGAACAGGTAAAAGTTTGTAGAAAAAATTAAATCTAAAACACAATTCTTTTAAACTCATCTAAAAATAATAAATAATTATTAATACTACTGTTTAAAAACTTTAAACATCATGGGTAAGTTATTATGCTTTATTAAATCATACTCTACATCTACAGCATTAAAACTTCTAGAAAATTTTGCAATACTATCAATTGATGAACCCCCAAAATCAAAAATATCAAAGTTAGTTTGATACTTATTTATGATTTTATCAATCATAAAAGTGTTTACTCCTTTATTTCTTTCTTTCAAATCTGTAGATGAAACAACTTTTGTAACAGTTTTTTTATGTTTCAGAAGGAACACAGCACCTACAAGTACCTCGTTATCATTATAAATAGATAAAATTTCACCTATATTTTTATCATTACAAATTGTAATTATTTTTAATAAACTATCATAATCTTTTTGTGGTAACTTTTTCATTTTGGTTGCCACATTATTTTTAAAAAGAGTTATTAAATTATTTGGTGTATCTCCCCATTTAGCTGTAAGGTGATTCTTGTTTGCCTTTTGTAGATCTTTTTTTCTATCTTTTCTGTAATTAGAATAAATAGTATTATACCCATCAATTAATGATAGCAACTGCATTTTCCTGGTAATTCTTTTAGTTGGATTATTCTTAAAAAAATTATTAGTATTCATCCGTAATTCTACAAATTTAAAATTTTGGAATATATAATCTAAAAAAATATCTATTTTTAAGTTTGTATCTATACTAAATATACCTAGCTGCAAAGTCCATCTTGGTAAATAAACATACTTAATAAAATACTTTTTACGCCATGGTATTGGCATTACTGCTTTATAATTATCTAAAACTAAAGCATCCCAATTATCTACTGCAATATCTAAATACCAAGAAAATGCATAAATTCTAGACTGTACAGAATTTTCTACACAAGCATTGTATTTATCAATATCTAAATCTTTTCTTTTTACGTATTTAATCATTAAGAGATGGCTATTTTAATCATAGAGTCATACAATCTTTTCCAACCTTTCCAACGTAAATAATCACTTAAACTCTCGTTATGAAAAAGTGTAATAAAAGTACCATTTACTGCTTTTACTTCATTTTTTAAATCTCTAATTTTACCCAAAGACTGCCTTGGTGTTAACTTCATGTAATCATTTAAAGTAGTATCCATTAAGGCAAATGGAAAAACTTTTAAAGGGGTTTGAATTTCAAAATCTAAATCATAAAAATAAAATGGTGTACAAGTACTGGCTCTAAAACCAATATTGCTCGCATATCCCATAGAATAGTCTTCTTCGATTTCTAAATCTATTAAATTTTGATACGTTTCTGGAATGCTAACTCGTAAATAATGCTGTCTAGATCTCTTGATTGGCATGTTAACAATACCTTCTAATCGTTCTTTTTCTTTTTTTAATAAACCGGCATCATTCATTGTAAAATAAGAAGGGTGTAACCCTACCCTTGCATAATCTACCATTTCTTTAATTAGCAATCTAAATTTATTTTTAGAGGCAGACACATTGGTATCGAAAGTAGTATAATCTGCCACTAAAAAGAAAAAAAGTGTTCTAATGTTTTTTTCTTTTTTTAATGATAATATCTGGATAAAAGTATCGAACGGATCTTTTTTAAACCCACAGGTTACTGCAAACCGATTCCATAAATTTAAAAACTTAAATTGTATGATATCATTTATAAAACCGCCAATGTTTCTTATCAAACTTTTATGTTTATATGCATAAGCATTGTCAATATCTATGGTTGATATGTATTGATACGCCCTTTCTTTAAAAGTATAATCAGAAAACTTAATTTTTAATACCTCCAATAATTTAAAGGCCCAAATATCTACAACAGGCTTCTCTAAAAAGCGATATTTAAATGCTAAACTTTGCTCTGCAGTAAATCTACCATGGGTATCTTTCACATGCGGTAAATACTCTTCATACCTAGAAATAAGATAAAAGCTAGCCGCAAAAATATCATAAGGAATGGATGATTTTGTTCCTGTTTTAAAAAAACAAGGAACAGTATCCCAATATTGAATTGTAATATCTATGTCATTAACTCCTTGTTCAAACAAAAGGGAATTGCTTTTTATAAAAAATTCATTCCCTAAAGGAGTTTTTGTATAGCTTAATTTAGGTCCGTTATGAGCAACAAAATCTTCTATTTTTGTTGTAAAATTGACAGAAATAGATAACGTTCTTGTAAAAATATGCTTAAAAATATACTGAACTCGAGGAGTTATTTTATGTGTGTAAACTAAGATCATTTAAAGTAGTATTGCAATAACAATTGAGTAACAATGATTTAAATAAAAAATTAAATTAATTTTTCATCTGCAAAGCTAAAATACGCTTTTTCGGTTATTATTAAATGATCTAGCAACTTTATATCTAGGGTTTCTGCGGCAGTTTTTATTTTTGATGTTAAATTTTTGTCTGCAACACTAGGCAATAATTTACCTGAAGGATGATTGTGACAAATAATGATACCAACCGACAAAAGTTCTAATGCTTTTTTAAATAGCATTCTTATATCTACAATAGTAGCTGTTAAACCTCCTTTACTTAATTGTAATGTATGCAGAACTTTATTAGAGTTATTTAAAAATAACACCCAAAATTCTTCATGTTGTAAATTACCTATTTTTGGTTGCATCATCTCAAAAACGGCTTTACTACTAGAAATTTTTGGTTTTATCATTGCACTTTCTACTTGTAATCTTTTGCCTAAAGTAATTGCTGTAATAATAGAAATTGCTTTTGCTGGGCCAATACCATTAAAAGTTGTTAGCTGTTTAATAGTCATTTTTGCCAATTCATTTAAATTGTTATTTACACTTGCTAAAATACGTTTGCTTAAGCTAACAGCACTTTCTTGTTTATTACCAGCGCCAATAAGAATGGCAACAAGTTCGGCATCAGAAAGAGATTCTCTTCCTTTAGCAACCATCTTTTTTCTTGGTCTATCATTTAATGCCCAATGTTTTATAGTTAACTTATCCATATTCTTTTTTATAAAAATACAAAAAGGAATTATAATTTGTAAGAACAACCTTAAAACTTGGTTTTATCTTCATTAACAACAAAACTCTTTATATATTTGTACTTTATTTCTATATTTTAACATATGAAAATTATAATAGCCGGAGCTGGAGACGTAGGTTTTCACTTAGCTAAACTTCTCTCTTACGAATCTCAAGATACGTACATTATAGATTTTGATGGTGATAAGCTAGAATACATTAATAGCCATTTAGACGTTATTACCAAAAAAGGAGATGCTACTTCAATCAAACTTTTAAAAGAAATTGGAATCGAAACTGCAGATTTATTAATTGCAGTAACCGATAGTCAAAACACTAATTTTACAATTTCTGTTATCGGAAAATCTTTAGGTGTTAAAAAAACAATTGCTCGTATTGATAATTCAGAATTTTTAAATGAATGTGAAGTAGATTTTCAGCAGTTTGGGTTAGATTTTATGATTTCTCCTCAAGAGCTAGCTGCTAATGAAATAAAAATGTTACTAAACCAATCTTCTTTTAATGATACTGTTGCTTTTGAAAGTGGTTTATTTAATGTTATGGGAACTCCATTAACCTACCAATCGCCTATTTTAGATTTAACAGTTAAAGAAGTAAAACAACAGTTTTCTAGTATAGATTTTACAACAATTGCTATCAAAAGACAAGGTGTTTCTCAAACAATTATCCCCAGAGGAGATACCAAATACCAATTAGACGACCAAGTATATTTCTGTGTGCCTAATTATAGTATGAAAGACTTGTACCCTATTATTGGTAGAAAACAGTACCACATAAAAAATGTAATGATTCTTGGCGGAAGTAGTATTGGAGAAAAAACTGCACGAAACCTTTGTAAAGATAATTTTAAGGTTAAACTAATTGAAAAAGATAGAGAAAAAGCAGAGTTTTTAGCAGAAACACTAAACAACACTCTAGTTATCAATGGTGATGGGCGAGATTTAGAACTCTTAGAAGAAGAAAACATTAGAGATACAGATGCTTTTATAGCCGTAACTGGCAACTCAGAAACCAACATAATGTCTTGCTTGGTCGCAAAATCTAAAGGTGTAAAAAAGACCATTGCTTTGGTAGAAAATATGGATTATATTGATATTTCTCAAACCATTGGTATTGAGTCTTTAATCAATAAAAAACTAATTGCCGCAAGTAATATCTTTAGACATATAAGAAAAGGAGAAATCTTAGCCTTAGCAAATTTACACAATATTGATGCTGAAGTTTTTGAGTTTGAAGTAAAAAAAGGTGCCAAAGTAACAGCACTTCCTATTAAAGAATTACGCTTCCCAAGAGAAGCAGTTTTTGGCGGAATTATAAGAGATGAAAAAGCTATTATGCCTGCTGGTAACATACAAATAGAAACAGGTGATAAAGTAATTGTATTCTGTTTACCAGAAGCAATTAGCACAGTAGAACGTTTATTTAAATAACCTAATGACTGCTTTAAACACAAAAATAATTTTCCGATTCTTAGGTATTACAGCAATCTTAAACGGTTTATTTATGTTTATAGCTGCTCCTTTTAGTTTTTATAATGATGAAAATGCAAAATGGGGTATTTTATGTGCAGGAATTGTTACTATAACCACCGGTTTATTACTTTATTTTTTTAACAAACCAGAAAGCACATCTATTCAAAAAAAAGAAGGTTATTTAATTGTAACCTTAGGTTGGTTAACCTTGTCTATTACAGGTATGTTACCCTACCTTCTTTCGGGTGCTATCCCCAATATAAGTAATGCTTTTTTTGAAACTATTTCTGGATACTCTACCACCGGATCTTCTATTTTAACTGATATTGAAATAATGCCCAAAGGCATTTTATTTTGGAGAAGTGCCACTCATTGGATTGGCGGAATGGGAATTATTGTTTTAACCATTGCCATTTTACCTTTGCTTGGAATTGGTGGTATGCAACTTTTTATGGCCGAAGCACCTGGTCCTTCTGCAGATAAATTACACCCAAGAATAACAGATACGGCCAAAAGATTGTATTTAATATACGTTGTGCTAACTTTAACGCAATTTTTATTACTTAAAATAGCTGGCATGACTTGGTTCGATGCTATAAACCACGCAATGTCTACTATGAGTACTGGTGGTTTTTCTACAAAAAATAACAGTGTCGCGTTTTACAATCATCTGCCATTTGTGCAATATATTATTATACTTTTTATGCTAATTGCAGGCACCAATTTTGTACTTACTTATTTTGCTTTAAAAGGTAAAGTGAAAAAAGTATTTGAAAGCGAAGAGTTTAAATACTATTTTTTTGGTACTATCAGTGTTGCCATAATTATAACCTTGATTATTTACTTTTTTCAAGACCCAAAATTGCAAACTACTATAGCACACCCAATGGTTTTTGGCAAGGCAGAAAGCGCCATTAGACATGCATTATTTATGGTTAGCTCTGTAGTTACAACTACGGGTTTTGTTTCTGCAGATTTTACAATGTGGAATTTCTTTGCAACAGGTATTTTCTTTGCACTCTTTTTTACAGGTGGTTCTGCAGGCTCTACGAGTGGTGGTGTTAAGGTTGTAAGGCATATTGTAATGCTAAAAAATAGTTTTTTAGAATTTAAAAAATCATTACACCCAAACGCTATTATACCGGTAAGATATGACGGTAAAGCAGTAAATAAGTCGATTGTATTTAACATTCTCTCTTTTTTTATTATCTACATGTTAATCTTTATTATATCATCTGTTACCCTTACTTTATTGGGGTTAGATTTTATGTCTGCGTTAGGTGCTGCGGCTTCATCTTTAGGTAATATTGGCCCAGCTATTGGCTCTGTAAGTCCTGTAGATAATTATGCACATTTAACAGATGCTGCTAAATGGTTTTGTTCTTTTTTGATGTTAATAGGGCGTCTAGAACTTTTTACAGTACTTATTTTATTTACACCATTTTTTTGGCGCAAAAACTAAGAAATTCTTTTCTTCTAAAATTTTTATCAATATTTATTTTCAAAGCATCCTAAAATAGTTACTTTTATTTTTGATGACAAAAAAGACAGAAATACAATACAAAAAAGTAGAAAATAAAACCATAGCTTGGTTTAAAAATAAAAATCAATATCTAGTTTTAGAGAACACTACTGCGGCAATTTTAAAACAATTAAATAACAATGTATCGGTTTCTGAAATTGCAAAAGATGTCTCTAAAACACTTTCACTCCCCATAGATGAAACCACCAACTTTATTTTAGAACTAAATAAAAACTTAGCAGACACAGATGCTGATGTTTCCTCTAAAGAATCGATAAAATCTGAAGAAATAGCAAGACCGAATCTATTTGCATACACAAAACACTATCAGGTTAATAATACTGTTTTTAAAATCAACTATTTAAGCGAAAAAGAACTATCTCTTGTACATCCAAAATTTGCTCATTTAGACATTGATACTAGTTCTTCTTTTAACCATCAATTTGATGTTTTTATAGCCAACGACTTCATTTATTTATATGTTGATCATGATTTTATTGGAAGCTGGAATCATACTGAAGTCCATTATTTTCAAGGAAAATTTTCAATGGAGTTTACTCAAAAAATTCATCAAAAGGAAGAAGATGAATGGATGGGGGTTTTTCATGCATCTGCAGTAAGTAATCATAAAAAAGCGGTGTTATTTTTAGGCGATTCTGGCAACGGAAAAAGCACTTCATTGTCGTTATTACAAGCAAATGGATATACTTGTTTGGCAGACGATTTTGTGCCTATCGATGTTAAAAATAAAGAAGTATATAGTTTTCCGGCAGCAATATCAATCAAAAAAAGCAGCTTACAAACCTTATTACCGTTCTACCCAGAATTGGAAACAACTGCAGAATATCATTTTAAAAAATTAAATAAAATTGTTCGTTACTTAAAACCAAATAACACTAATTTCTTTGCACATTTGCCCTGTAACGATTTGGTTTTTATCAAATATGAAAAAGATGCAACGCTTACGTGTCATAAAATTTCTAAAATTGATGCATTTCAACAGTTAGTTCCAGATTCTTGGTTGTCTAAAAAAGAAGAAAATGCAGCCATATTTTTAGAATGGTTTTCAAACCTAAACTGCTATCAACTTACTTACTCTAATAACAACAAAATGATTGAAGCGGTTGCTAATATTTTTAAAGACTAAACCAAGGTTTTTACCTCATCAAAATCTAAGCCACCATAATTACCAGAACTCATTAATACAACTGCCGTGTTTTTTAAGTTTTCATTAAATAAAAATTCTTTAAACTCTGTTGGGTTTGTATAAATAATTAAATCATCTCTTTCAAAAGCGGTAGCAATTTGTTTTGCTGTTACTGCCTCTAACTGTTTTATTTTTACAGCATCTGGCGAATAAAAAACAACTGCTTTATCTGCTGCATCTAAAGCGCTCTTGTATTCTTCTAAAAAAGTAGCATTTAAACTAGAATAAGTATGCAGCTCTAAACAAGCCAAAACAATTCTATTGCCATACTGCTCTTTTACCGCTTTTGTTGTAGCCGCTACTTTACTTGGGCTGTGTGCAAAATCTTTAAAAATAACAATGTCTTTACTTTCAACAATTTTCTCTAATCTTTTACTTGCTCCTTTAAAATCGGCAATGGCTTCATAAAAATCGTCTTCATCAATGCCCATATGCTGACAAATCCACTTTGCACCTGCTAAATTTTGAAGATTGTGTTTCCCAAAAATTTCTAACGGTAAATTACCTTCAGAAGTTTCTAAAAAAGTGGTTCCGTCTTCTATAAAGTAATTTGGTGTTTTGTATGGATATTTTTTAATGTGATTATTAGATGATTCTACAACCTCTTTAACAATGGTATCTTCTTCATTATAAACCATCATACCGCCGTTAATCATAGAGTCTGTAAAAATTTTAAATTGTTCTACATAATCCTCAAAAGTTGGAAAAACATTGATATGATCCCAAGCAATCCCACTTAATAAAGCAATATTAGGTTTGTATAGATGAAATTTCGGGCGCATATCTATAGGCGAACTTAAATACTCATCTCCTTCTAAAACAATAAAATCGTTGTCTTTTGTTAAATGCACCATTGTTTCAAAACCCTCTAATTGAGCGCCAACCATATAATCCACCTCTCTTTCATGATAGTTTAAAACATGTAAAATCATAGAAGTTATGGTTGTTTTTCCATGAGAACCACCAATTACAACTCTCGTTTTATCTTTAGACTGCTCATATAAAAACTCTGGATAAGAATAAATTTTCAACCCTAAACTCTGTGCTTTTAATAATTCTGGATTGTCTTTTTTAGCATGCATCCCTAAAATGATTGCATCTAAATTTGCATCAATTTTACTAGGAAACCAACCAAATTCTTTCGGTAAAAGTCCGTGTTGTTCTAAACGTGATTTCGATGGATTGTGAACCACATCATCAGAACCTGAAACGATGTCTCCTTTTAAATGCAAAGCAATCGCTAGATTGTGCATTGCACTGCCACCAATAGCAATAAAATGAATATTCATTGTGTAAAAAATTATCTGCTGTAAAAATACAAAAGCTTTAAATAAAACCCTTTATTTTTCGGGTGAAACTGAAATAAAGTCTCCTATTTAAGAAGTACCCTTGTTGGTGTATCTATACCCTCTATAATACTTTTTGTACCCTTTGCTACAGCTTGTATTGTTTGAGTTATAACCGTCATATTTAAAGTTTCTGCTTCGTCTGACAACTGATGATAATCAGGATCTACATCTATAGGTGTGGTAGAAAAAGTGTGTGACGGAACCCCCAACCTTGCCAAAGAAGCATTGTCTGATCTAAAAAATAAATTGAATTTCTCATAAGGATCTGGATACAATTGATAACCTGTACCTTCTAAATTCTTCTGAATAATTTTACCAAAATCACTTCTCTCAAAACCTGTTAACCAAGCTGTATTAGGACCAAAACTTGGTGTTTTACCAATCATTTCTAAATTGATTCCGGCAACAAACTTACTTGCATCTATCCCTTTTCCGAAGTGAGTAGAACCAATTAAACCCATTTCCTCTGCTGTAAAAGCAGCAAAAACAATCGTTCTCTCGTTACCAACTTCCTTAAAGTATTTTGCCAAAGTTAAAACCCCAGCAACACCAGAAGCATCATCATTAGCACCATTGTAAATTAGATCTCCGTCTCCACTATCTTTCATTCCTAAATGATCATAATGCGCAGATATAATTACAATTTCATTTTTTTTACTTTTACCTTCTAAAACACCTATAATATTACTAGAGGTAATTTTTCCTTTTGTTCTTCTATTTTCAAAATCAAACGTTTGTCTAAAAGAATCTAAATCACCAAAAGTTGTTAAACCAATTTTTTTAAATTCATTTTCTATATAAACAGCTGCTTTTTCAATTCCTGGCGTTCCAGATTTTCTACCTTGCATTTCATCTGAAGCCAAAGTATACAGATGTTTTCTAACCAAGTTAGAATCTATTAAAACTTCTTTTCGAGCCTCAAGTCCGTCTTTTCCTTTCTCACCATCTTTTCCTTTTTTTACAACAACACAACCAAAGATTGTAGTTATCAACAAAAAACAAGTAACTATTTTTTTCATTTTTATCTTTATTTTAGACACTAAATATAACTAAATTAATTTTATAACCATTTTTTGAAATTGGTTTTATAAACTAGAATACACTGTTATTTTTGCACTAAAAAATTATGTATTTTTGCTAAAAATTTATTCGATGATTCTATCTGAAATACCAAAAATAAAACACACAGACACTAATAATTTTTTCTTACTAGCAGGACCTTGCGCTATTGAAAGCGAAGAAATGGCAATGCGTATTGCTGAAAAAGTTATTACAATTACAGATAAATTAGAAATTCCTTATATTTTTAAAGGAAGTTTTAAAAAAGCAAATAGAAGTAGAATTGATAGTTTTACCGGAATTGGTGATGAAAAAGCCTTAAAAATATTACGTAAAGTCTCAGAAACTTTTCATGTACCAACAGTTACAGACATTCACGAGGTATCTGATGCAGAAAAAGCAGCACAATATGTAGATGTTTTACAAATACCTGCCTTTTTGGTTCGTCAAACAGATTTAGTGGTTGCTGCCGCAAAAACGGGCAAGGTTGTCAACTTAAAAAAAGGACAATTTATGAGTCCGAGTGCCATGAAGCACGCAGTACAAAAAGTAAAAGATGCAGGTTCTAATAAAGCATGGATTACAGATAGAGGCACCATGTTTGGTTATCAAGACATGATTGTAGATTTTAGAGGAATTCCGGAAATGCGTGCTTTTGCTCCTACAATTCTAGATGTAACTCACTCTTTGCAACAACCCAACCAAACCGAAGGTGTAACCGGTGGAAGACCAGAAATGATTGAAACAATTGCAAGAGCGGGTATTGTTAATAATGTTGATGGTCTGTTTATAGAAACTCATTTCGATCCTGCAAATGCAAAAAGTGACGGAGCAAACATGTTGCATTTAGATAATTTAGAAGGCTTACTAACCAATCTTGTTGCTATTAGAAAAACCATTAATAACTTATAATCTTCTCTAAGAATAGAAGGAATTAATAAAGAACCAATTATGAAAAATAACAATTCACTTCATTTTTCTATAAATGGAATAACCAGTATTCTAATTGGTGCTTATTTATTTTTAGCAGGTTTTTTAATTGAAAGTATTTTAACAGGTTTTGTAACAGACAATCATCCTTTAGGAATGCTTTCTGCAGAAATTATTGAGTTTTTAATTATCGGAATCCTTATTAGTTTTTTCCTTTTTAGCTCTTTAGCTTTCTTTTTTAAAGCAAAAAGAAACGCCAAAAAAATAAATCTGAAACTTTGGAACACTGACACAAAAAAAGCAGCACTTAAATATAGTACTACTTTTATTTTTGGTTTTGTCGTCTTAATTTCGCTAACAAAAATGGGATTTATAAAATATATAACTCCATCTTTTTTAACTTTCTACAGTATATTAATACTTCTTTTTATAGGTAAAAAAGATACAAACAAACTTCTATTAATGGCTTTAGGATTGTTTTTAGCGCTTATTTGTTTTTTAATTCCGTCTTACTGGTCTGCAGCAATCTCTATCTTAGCAATAGCTCATATTACCTATGGAGTTGTAACTAGAAAATAAAATTATACTTAAAACTTTTTTCTAATTTCTCTTACAATATCTTCTAAACCATTTAACTGAAGTTCATAAACCAGTTGCATTTGCTTACCCAATTTACCCGTAGGAAAGCCTTTGTTTTTATACCAAACAATATAATGTTCTGGTAAATCTATTAAAAAATAACCTTTGTATTTACCAAAAGGCATTTTCATCTTAGCTACATCGATTAAAAATTGTCTATCGTTTATCATTATTCTAAACCGTCTACAAAATCTTGTAAATAAGAAAAACGCGGAGTAAGTTTTCCGTTTTCTGTCATTTTAGCTCTTTCTAAAACGCCATCTTTATCATTATTAAAAAAAGCTGGAATTACATGTTGCAAAAACAATTCTCCAAAACCTTCACTCGCATCTTTAGGCAATTCGCATGGTAAATTATCTACAGACATTACAACAATGGCATTGTTTTCTTTAAAGTGCACCTCTCTTTCTGTTATTGGGTTGTACCCATAAATAGGATCTGCAATGGTAGATGCTTTTATCGTTGAAGCCACAGGGCCATCTACATCACAAGAAATATCTGCTACAAATTGTATGTTAAAGTTTTTTGATTTTGCATCTTGTCTAGTGAATAAATAAGGTGCTCCGTTACCATAAAAATGACCTGCTATAAAAAAATCTGTTACGTTTGCAAAACGCATAAAGTTAGAGTCATATTTCTCTGGGTGATTATAAAAATCAAAATTATCTATCACTTTACCATCAATGCGTTTATTATAATCTAAAACATCTGCCAAACAATAAACAGGCTCTGTAAAAGATTGAGTTAAATATTGATCAACATCAACTTGTTTAATTTGCATTGCATCTAACATTTCTTTGGCGCCATAAGCTACTTTACCGTTACCTGTTAGTAATATTTTTATGTTTGATAGCGTAATGTTTTTTAATTCTTTAATTAATTGCTGTTGATTTTCTAATGTTTCTGCTTTGGGCAAGGCAAAGGCTTCTGTTTTTAAACCAATTGCTCTAAAACCATTGTAAGCACCTACAATGCCTGCATAACGACCAAAACCAATTAAACGTTCTCCGTTTTCTTTTACAATTGTTTCATGATCATATAATTCTATGTTTTTAGCCAAAATTGCTTGTAATAATTTACGGTTATAAGGCTGTTTTTTTATGGTATGACTAAAGAAAAAATATTTTTTATTCGGAATTAAAGCATCAATTGGCACTTCTTTTACACCAATTAAAACATCACAATCAGAAATATTAGAAACTACTTGTAAACCACTTTCTTTATATGAATTATCATTAAAAACTCTGATGTTAGAACTTTCTACTTTAATGTCTGCTTGTGGAAATTGAGTTTTAAATTCTACTAATTTTTCTGGTGAAAAAACAACTCTTCTATCTGGCGGATTTTTACGTTCTTTTATAATGACAAATTTCATAATTGTTGGTGCTTTATTATTTGTTCGAAGATATTAGAATTTATAACGATAAGCAACTGTATTTTTTATACTTTTGCGCAGCGTTAAGGATTGCAGCGACATCCTTTTTAACTTTTTTGTTAAAAAGATATAGTGAAAAGCCTGACCAATCTTTTTTGATTGGTAACGCCCAAATTGTTAAAATGGGGACGACTGGTTTTGACAGCAAGGACAGTGAATTTGTAAGCATACCGAGTTATGAAATAACACTCGTTAAACCTAATTTCAACTTTTTAAACGGCGAAGATAACTACGCTTTAGCTGCTTAATCCGAATTATAGTAGGATTGGCCTAGTCCCGTTAGACGGGAAAGCTTTATGTCCACGAAAAGCCTTGATTTACGGCGTTTCACTTTTGGGCATCGTAAAAGTAAATATAGAAAACCTGCTACTTCGACGGGTTTTTGAAACTTAAGAAGTTAAGCTAAAAACAGATTGTTCTTAATCAGTTTTTTGTCGAAAATTAAGAAAGAACTAAGTATGTAGAAAGCTTATTGGCTGCTTGTTTGGACCCGAGTTCGATTCTCGGCGTCTCCACAATAAAAAACCTCAACTTATTGTTTATCAATTTGTTGAGGTTTTATTACGCTTTAATTTGTACGATTATTGTACGACTGAATTATTTTACTCTTATTTCCATAATAATTTTATCAAAAAATAAAGTTGTTTTTTAGGCTTCATTTGGTGCATTTGATACATTATAAAATATTCTCTGCTTGAAATAGCGTTATAAATTGAATTCATTGAACACGATTACTACTCATTAGAAATATTCATTCTACGTTAAACACTTACATAATAATTGCAGACTTAATTAATCATAAAA